>CXWL01018502.1_pt1 | contig 29902 bp, 22 predicted proteins | sample 590931 | NCBI WGS metagenome assembly CXWL01 (sample SAMEA3498368, study PRJEB10139) | groundwater metagenome | biome: water well; material: biofilm material | place: Germany | collected 2015-04-27 | reverse complement strand
ATCGATCCACTCAGCGAGGGCGCGCGCCTGGCCCTGCTGGACCAGGCGCGGCGCGATCTCATCCAGCACTCCTGCGGCCTGCGTCCACTCCTCCAGTTCAAAGAGCAGTTCGACTGCTTCGTTCAGCATTCCGAAGCGCGAGAGCGTGTCGGCCGACTCCCGGCCAGCGGCGGCGAACGCGGCAGGATCATCAGCCCGAAACTGCTGCATCAAGAGGCCGCGTAAGAGCGGGTGGCACCGATACATCGGCGGCTCATCGACATGCTGGGTGACGAAGAGGACGCGCACGGCGGCATCGCGCAAGAGGCGTTCGCTGTCCTTGCGGCGAGTAACATCGTTGCACAGGGCCGGCGTCCAGAGCGGCAGCAAGGAGATCTGGCGAAGGAAGGCCCGGAGGTCCTCCGGAACCGTGACCAGCGCCTCGCCCTGCACATAGTCAGCCAGCGACATGCCAACATTCGGGCCGGCGATGCTGCCCGCCCCGCCGACCGCAACCTCGCCCTCGACCTCCGCCCGCCGCGGCGCGCTCACCTGGCCCGCGCCGAGGATGAGGGCGGCGGCCCAGCCCTCGGTGCGCTCGAACAGCGTTTCAGCCTCGTCTTCGGACACCGCGCGCCCAAGCGACCCAAGCAGTTCGCGCACCTCGCGCGCAGTGAAGGCGAGATCGGCCGCGCCCAGCGTCGTCACTTCACGGCGAGCGATGAGACGCGCCAACGACGGGACCGGCGGTCGCGTCCGCGAGGTCATGACAACGTGCAGATTCTCCGGTGCGCGCTCCAGCACGTACCCCAGCGTTTCCATGACCGCCGCATCGGATTCGACCAGATGCACGTCGTCGAGCAGCAGCACGACGTAGTCATCCTGCTCGGCGATCGTGTTGATGATGACGGTGGAGACGGTGCGGGGCTGCCAGAAGCGCTCGTCGCCCAGCTCTACGTCCGCATTGAAGCGCAGGCGCAACGAGGCAGCGATGGCACGGGCGAAGGCCGGCAGCTCGGCATCCCAGCCGTCCAGCGTCACCCACACCGGTGTGAAGTCGGTGGTCTGGAGCCAGTCGACACACAGGGTGGTCTTGCCGTAGCCCGCCGGCGCGGCGATGAGGGTGCCTTTTACGCCGACGGCGAGGTCGAGCAGGGCGTTCAGGCGATGCCGCCGGACGACATCGGCGCGCCGCTTGGGCACGGCGAACTTGGACGTTGCCACGCCCTCGATGTTCCGGAACCGCGGAGTGCCCTCCATATGGAGGGATTATAGGGAGTTTTCAGCGACCAGTGTTCAGTTCTCAAGCAGGGGCGGCGAGCAGAATCCTCGAAAAGCGTCGGAGCTTCAGGGCGCGGCCTTCCCCGCGGTCACAAATTTGCAGTTGAAAGCCCGCACAAGGTCATCCACCGGCAACTCCACATCCATTCCCCGGGTGCCGGCGCTGATGTGAATCTTCTCCAAATGCCGCGCCGACTCGTCCAGCCGCACCTCGAAACGCGCTGGCTGCTTGAGGGCAAGGGCGGAGATGCCGCCGACTTGCATACCGGTGAGGTCCTCCGCTTCGCGCTGCTTGGCCATGCGGAGCTTCTTCTCACCGAGGCTGGTGGCGAGGATCTTGAGATCAATCTCTGATCCGACGGGCACCATCACAAGTAGTGGTTTGGCCCGGGTGCTGTTGTCGCGGAGGACGACGAGGGTCTTGTAGACGGTGGCGGGATCGGCGCCGATGAGGGCGGCGGCTTCGGCTCCGGGGTGGAAGTCGCCGGAGGTGTCGTAGACCTTGGCGGTGTAGGGGATCTTGTGGGCGTCGAGGACGCGCATGGCGTGGGTTTTGTCCATGCGGGGATCGTACGCGACGACGGGGTATGGCACCGCACATCCGGGCGGCTGTGTCACACGGTCTTGTGGCGCACACTAGGCGATTGAGGTGGGTACGGACAAGATTCTTCGCCAGGGGCTCAGAATGACAGGACCGGTGGTCTGGCTGGCGATGGCATCTCGATCGCACTGACGAAAAGGCGGGCTGAAAGCCCGCTCTGCGTATCCATCTGCGCAATCTGCGGACCGAACCTATGCCGGAACGTCGGCGGCTTCGTCGCCTTCGTCGGCGGCGGCTTCTTCGTCGAGGTTGATGTTGTGGCCGGCGCGAGTCAGCAGCAGCGGGCGTTTGCGGTTGCGGATGGTGTCGCCGCTAACGACGCACTTCTTGATGTCCGGGCGGGACGGCACTTCGTACATCACTTCCATCAGGGTGTCTTCGAGGACGGTGCGGAGGCCGCGGGCGCCGGTCTTGTGCCGGATCGCTTCCTCGGCGCAGGCGACGAGCCCGTCGTCGGTGAACTGCAGTTCGACGCCGTCGAGCGAGAAGAAGCGCTGGAATTGGCGGGCAAGGGCGTTCTTGGGCTCGGTGAGGATGCGGACGAGGGCGTCGACATCGAGCGACTCCAACGCGCAGACCATCGGCAGGCGGCCGACAAACTCCGGGATGAGGCCGTACTGGAGGAGGTCGTCGTGGGTGACGTGCCGCATCAGCTCGTCGGTCTTCTTCTGGTCGTCGAGCAGGTTGTACTCGGCGCCGAAGCCGAGCGAGCGCTTGCCCTTGCCTAGTCGCCGCTCGATGACCTTCTCGAGCCCCTCGAAGGCGCCGCCGCAGATGAACAGAATGTTCGCCGTGTTGATCTGGATGAAGTCCTGGTGCGGGTGCTTGCGGCCGCCCTGCGGTGGCACGTTAGCCGTCGTGCCCTCGATGATCTTGAGGAGGGCCTGCTGCACGCCTTCGCCGGAGACGTCGCGAGTAATGGACGGGTTGTCGGACTTGCGGGCGATCTTGTCGATCTCGTCGATGTAGACGATGCCGCGCTCGGCTCGCTGCACGTCGAAGTCTGCGGCCTGGATGAGATGCAGGAGGATGTTCTCGACGTCTTCACCGACGTAGCCGGCCTCGGTCAGCGCGGTCGCATCAGCGATCGTGAACGGCACATCGAGGATCTTGGCGAGCGTCCGCGCGAGGAGGGTCTTGCCGGAGCCGGTGGGGCCAAGCAGGAGGATGTTGCTCTTCTCGAGATCGACGTCGGGGCTCTGTCCGGAGGTAGTGGCGCCGACGCGCTTGTAGTGATTGTAGACGGCGACGGACAGCACCTTCTTCGCCTGGTCCTGACCGACAACGTACTCGCTGAGGTTCTCGAAGATCTGACGCGGCGGGAGCGTGCGCTGGCCAACGCCGGGCTTTACCTTCGCCGGTCCGGACGCTTCCTCGTCGATGATCTCGCGGCACAGCTCGACGCACTCGTCGCAGATATAGACAGCGCCTGGCCCGGCGATCAGGCGCTTGACCTGATCCTGGTTCTTGCCACAGAAGGAGCAATGGTACTGAACGCGTGTCTTACCGCTGGTGGCCATATGCTCTCTGTCCCCCTCGGATCCATCCCGGTCGAGATACGCCCGGTGTTCGATTCTACGTCAGCGAGCCCGATTTGTCAGCTACCGCTTGACGAACGCGCCATCGGCAGATTCAAAACGGCTTCATCGAATTGTCGGGAATCTACCTAGCCGTCTGAAGGCCCCGGAAGCGGAGTCTACCCCTGTATTCACCGCCGCGGCTGGCCGTCGCCGGCGCTAGTGCCTCTCTCCAACTNNCCGCGGGACGTAGCGAATGCGGGCTTCCGCAGCAGGCTCCAAGGGTGCCCGTGCGCGCCTTACTTCTCCCGCTTGGCGAGGATCTCGTCGATCATGCCGTACGCCTTCGCCTGCTCGGGGTTCATGTAGAAGTCGCGGTCAAAGTCCTTGCGGATGCGCTCGTCGTCCTGACCGGTGTGCTTGACGAGGATGCCGCGAATGATGTCGTTCTCGCGGAGGATCTCCCGGGCCTGGATCTCGATGTCGGCGGCCTGACCGCGAGCGCCGCCGAGGGCCTGGTGCATGTGGATGGTGCTGTTGGGCATGCAGTAGCGCTTGCCGGGGGCGCCCGAGCACATGAGCACGGTACCCATGCTGGCGGTCATCCCGACCGCGTAGGTGGCGACATCCGGGCGGATGAGCTGCATCGTGTCGTAGATCGCAAGGCCGGCGGTAATCTGGCCGCCCGGGCTGTGGATATAGAGGTTGATGTCTTTTTCCGGATCCTCCCGCTCGAGGTACAGCAGCTGGGCGATCATCAGGTTCGCAATCTGGTCGTCGATGCCAGTGCCGAGGAAGATGATGCGCTCTCGCAGCAGCAGCGAGTAGATATCGAAGGCGCGCTCGCCGCGGGCGGAGGTCTCGATGACGGAGGGGATGATCATGTTGCGGATGCGGTCGTTCTGCAGGGTGTCGTGCATGTCCATGTGGGCGGGTCCTTTGGCTGAGAGGTTGCTAGTCGCTGGTCGCTTCGGCCGTCGTGGCTTCGGTTTCTTTGTCCTTCTTTGCCTTCTTCTTCGAGGCCTTGGGCTTCACTACCGCTGCTTCTACCGGCTTCGCGCCGCCGTCCTGGAGGGCGATCTCCACTACCCGGGCGAGGGTCTTTCGGGTCACGAGGTTGCGGCGGATGGTTTCGCGGCCGTTCTCCGAATCGAAAATCTGCCGAAGCTGATCGGCCTGGGGGCCGGCAGCGGTGGTCATGGTCTCGATCTCGGTCGCGACCTCTTCGTCCGTCGCCTCTACCTTTTCGGCTTCGGCGACTTCAGTCAGCACCAGCGATCGCCTTAGGCGTAAGTCCGCGACGGGGCGGATCTCCTCCCGCACCTCATCGGCGGTCTTGCCAATACCGGCGAGGTAGCGGTCGAGTTCTTCGGGCTTCTCGAAGTGGCCGACGCGGTCGTGGAAGACGCGGTCGATCTCGGCATCGAGCATGACGGGCGGGAAGTCGACGGTCGCGCGCTGCAGCAGTTCGGTGAGGGCGGCGTCGTGGTAGCGGTTGTCGCGCTGCTCGGTTTCGGCCCTCGTGATGTCCTCAAGGATGCGCTCGCGCAGCTTCTCCACGGACTCGAAGCCCTCGCCGAGGGCCTTGAGGAAGATCTCATCGAGTTCGGGAAGAACTTCTTCTTTCGTTTCTTTAATGTGGACAACGAACTGAGCGGGCTTGCCGGCGAACTTCGGCGTGTTGATGGCCTCCGGCACCTGCAGGACGAACTCGACGGTCTCGCCCTTCTTGTGGCCGAGGATCTCTTCCTCGAAGCCAGGGAAGAGGACATCGCGCTCTTCGTCGAGCTGAATCTCGATGTCCTGCTGGTCGATCATGGTCTCCGGCCCAGTGGCCGAAAGGTCGGTCAGGGCGGGAGCGACGGTGGTCTTGACGTCGATGGTGATGATGTCGCGCCAGGCGATACCGCGCTCGTGCGGCTCGTGGGTGGCGGAGCGGCGCTGGAGGACCTGGATGGTGTCGTCGACGCGGGACTCGGCGACCTCGACCTCTTCGGGTGCGATGCGGACGCCCTGGTAGTCGCCGAGGGTGACGGTGGGGCGGACGGGGATCGTTGCCTTCACCACAAGCGGGTCGGTGGTTTCGACGACGAGACGGGGCCGGGCGATGGGCTCGATGCTTTCGTCGGCCTCGACCGCCTCCTTGTAGACATCGGGCACGAGCAGGTCGAGGGCTTCGTCGAGGACACGCTCTTCGCCGAAGTACTGGCGGACCATGTTCGCGGGGGCCTTGCCGGGACGGAAGCCAGGCACCTTGGCCTTGGGCGACAGCTTGCGGACGGCCTTGTCCCGGGCTTTGTCGAGGCGTTCGGGCTCGACCTCGATGGTCATGACGATCTGGGCTTCGGGGATGCGTTCGGTGGAGACTTTCACGCTGGGCTGTCCTCATGGCTACGTGGAGCGGGAATAAGTGCGCGAGAAAAAAGTTTCCGAATAATAATGTGTCAGCTATGCAATTGGTCATCTAGCGGACGTACATCCGTCCGACTGGCCAAACAGGGTGCCACATCGCAAACAATAGGGACGGCCGCCTTGGGCGACCGTCCTGCGAGGTGCCGTTCGATTTGGTGGAAGTATAGCAGGCGGTCTGCGTCAAACCGTGTCGTTTTGGCGGCAGAAATGGTTGCGTTATGCCACTAGCGATGGCGCGAGGTGAGCACGTCGTTGAGTGAGTCACCGAGCAGATTGAACGCCAGCACGAGGACGACGACGACGCTTCCCGGGACGAGCAGCAGTTGTGGGTGGTTCTGGAAGACGGTTCGGGCAGAGCCATCGCTGATCAGGGCCCCGAAGCTGGGGTTCGGGGGCTGTATCCCGACGCCGAGGAAGGTGAGGCCGATCTCGGCGAGCGTGATCGCACCGAGGGACCCTGACAGCCCCACGATAATCAGCGGCAGGACGCCCGGCAACAGGTGCCGGAACAGCACTCGGGGTGTCGAGGCGCCGAACGACTCTGCCGCCAGCACGTAGTCCGCTCCGCGGAGAGTGAACACCTGCGAACGGATGAGCCGCGCGCCCCCGACCCAACCAAAGATGGACAGCACGAAGAAGATCAGAAAGTAGTCGGCGAAGGCTGTGCGCGTAAACCAGTCCGTCCCGAGCTTCCCTTCCAGATCTTCCACCCAGTTCACGAATCGGGGCCGCAGCGACACGTTGATCAGCACGAGCATGGGGAGCCCGGGCAATGCGGCGAGGATCTCCCCTGTACGCATGATCCCGGAATCGATCCAGCCCCGCCGGTATCCGGCGAGGAGACCCAACGATAACGGCAACAAGATGCCGCCCGTCGCCACCGTCGCCAACGTCACGACCGTCGTGGTGCGCATCGCGAACATGCTCCGGCTGAGCAGATCGCGGCCGTTGCGGTCGGTGCCAAGAGGATGGTCGAGCGACGGGCCCTGGAAGGAGATGTTCAGATTCTGCTCGGAGTACCCGTAGGGCGCGATGAACGGCGCCAGGATGCCCACCGCATAGAAGGCGACAACGATCACCATACAGACGACCGCCAGCTTCCGGCGCAGGAGCTTGCGAAGCGTGCGGAACGCCGGGCTGCTGGTCGGCTCCAGCAGGATGTAGTCGTTGGGTAGTTGGGCGGCCATCTGGTAGCTCATGGCCGCACAGCGCTTTGGCCCGCCCGAACGCGGGGGTCGATGACGATTAGCGCCAGGTCTACGAGGAGATTCGCGAGGACGAAGGCGGTGGTGGTGATCATGATGACGGCGAGCACGACGTTGTAGTCCTGCCCCTTCACCGCTTCAAAGATGAAGCTGCCGATGCCCGGGATACCCAGCAGGATCTCGATGAACAGGGCGCCTTCGATCAGGCTCACGAGGTCGAGGCCAATTACCGTTGTCATGATGGGGACAACGGAATGGCGGGTGACGTGCCGCGAGATCACAGTGTATTCGCTCAAGCCCTTTGCCCTCGCCGTGCGCACGAAGTCCTCATCCAGAGCCGTCAGCGTGGCGGTGCGGGCGAGGCGGGCGACGCCAGCGATGCCCGGCAGCGTCAGGGCGATTGTCGGAATGATCATCGAGAGAGAGAAGATGCCGTCGAAACCGCCGGACGGCACGAGGTCAAGCTTCACTGATAGCAGCAGTACGAGAATAGGCACGAACACCAGGGTCGGGATAGACCTCAGGAAGAGAAACGCCCCGATGATGACGGGATCGATCCATGTCCCGCGTTTGACGGCGGCATAGATGCCTATCGGGATGCCGATGAGAAACGTCAGCACGAAGGCGAAGAACGCCACTCGCATCGATACCCACATCTTGGGGAAGATGATGTCGGGGATGTCGCGGTCGCGGTAGCGGAAGCTGGGTCCGAAGTCGCCGTGCAGCAAGAGGTCTTCGAGCCAGATGCCGTACTGCTGGACGATCGGCTTATCGAGACCGTACTGCTCGCGCACACGCGCGAAGGCTTCTTCGTCGCGGAATTGGCCGGAGTAGACACTGATGGGGTCGCCCGGGCCCCAGCGGGTGATGTAGAACATGGCGAAGGAGACGACGAGCAGGGTGATCGGAAGGAACATGATCCGGCGCAGGATGTGACCGGCGAGACCTTCCATCGAGCGAGTGCCTCCGTGCGCTCTATCGGCTGCTTTGTGGGGTCAGGATATGGGAGATCTGGTGAAGGGCAATGGGGCGGGACGGTTAAACACAGAGGCGCAGAGGCACAGAGGTTCGAGGGGAACTCTCGTGAGGTTCTGTGGCGCTATCGCATGCCAGTGCGACGGCGCGAGGAGGATCCGGGGCGACGCGCGGCGCTCAAGAACAGCTTTGAGATGGCGCGGGCAAGATTCTTCGCAGGCTCAGAATGACAGGGCCGGGGATCTGATGGCGCAGCGGAGTTTGTCCCGCTGTTCGCGGGATCTCCGCCTTCGGCTACGAGACGCAGTGGGGCATCCATGCTGTTCGCAGGACAGCGTGCGGCGGCGTGCCCCTACGAGGCCATGACTAGCGGGTGAGTTCGATATCTCTGTAGCGTTCGATGACCATGGGGGGGAAGCTGAAGCCGGTGACGTACGGTTTCACGAGGGCGTGCGTGACGTCATAGAACATGGGCATCCACGCCGCATCCTCAAGCAGCCGCTTCTCGACTTCCTGGTAGGTCTCGATCCGCGTCTCGGAGTTCTGCTCCACGCGGGCCTTCTCGAGCAGGGCGTCGATCTCGGTGTTCTTGTAGCGGGTGTTGTTCTGGCGGCTGGTGGAGTGGAAGAGGATGTCGAGCACGTCCTCCGGGTCCGGGTAGTCCATGATCCAGCCCAGATGGAACATCTGGTAGCGGCCCTGGTCGATGTCGCTGAAGAAGGTGCCGGCCTCGGCCTGCTGGATCTTCACTTCGACGCCGAGCTCGTCCTTCCAGTACTGGACGATGGCCTCGGTGGTCGGGCCGACGGTGCCGCCGGCGCCGCTCTCGGCCAGGGTGATCTCGGGGAGCTTGCCGGCGTACTTCGACTCAGCGAGCAAGCGTCGCGCCTCATCGGGATCGTAGGGGTAGGTCTTGTCTACGGTGGTGTAGCCGGGCACGCCGGGCATGAGGATGCCGTTTGCCACCGGAATCGCGCTCTTCAGGATGACCTCGGCGATTTTCGCGCGGTCGACCGAGAGTGCGAAGGCCTGGCGTACCTTCGGGTCGTCAAAGGGCGCGGTGTTGCTGTTGAAGCCGATGTAGTCGAGCGACTGCCGCGGCGTCTGGACGTACTCGGCGTTCAGGTCGTTCGAGGGATCCTGGATCGACTCCAGGTCATCGAGCCCCACGCCGGTGATGTCGATGTCCCCGTCCTGGTAGGCCACCAGACCGGAGCCGCCGGACAGCTCGAACCGGACAGACTTGAGCTTCGGAGCGCCGAGGTAGTGTTTGTCGTAGGCATCCAGGACGATGCGCTCGCCGAGGCGCCACTCCTTCAGCTTGTAGGGACCGGTGCCGTTAGGCTTCTGCGTCCAGCGGCGGGGGTTGGCCTCGATCTGCTTCTGGTCGACGACGAAGCCCGTCGGGTAGGTGAGCTTGTAGAGGAAGTACGGCTTGGGCGCGTCGATGGTGATCTCGATCGTGCTGTCATCGATCACCTTCACGCCGCTTACTTCGGTGGCGCGGCCGCGAGAGACATCCTTGGCGCCGACGATATCGCCCAGGAAGTTCTCCGCGACAACGGAAGCGGTCTCAGGCGACAGGGCACGCTCGATGGAGTACTTGATGTCGCTCGCCAACACGGGCCGGCCGTCGTGGAAGGTCGCGTTACGGCGGATGGTGAAGGTAAACGTCGTGCCGTTGTTCGTGGCCACGGGAATCGCTTCCGCGAGGTCGGGCTGAATCTTGAGGTCTTTGTCGAGCCGCACGAGCCCGGAGAAGATCTCGACGAGGTAGGCCGCCGAGCCCGCATCCTGGGCGACGGCGGGATCGAGGAAGAGCGGGTCGGAACCGCGAAGGATGAGCTCGCCCTCGGCGGCAGCCTCGATGGTCGAGCTCTCGGTCGCCGAAGCCGACGGCGTCTTGTCACCACCGTTCGTCGTCTTCTTGTCGCCATCGCCGCCGGCGACGACGAAGACCAACACGCCGGCAAGCGCAAGGATCAGGATGGCAGCGGCACCAATGAGCGCGAGTTGTACTTTGTTATTCATGGACCCTTCCCGTGACCGGCGCTCCGTGGCGGCGCGCCCCTTGGAATGTTGCGTGGTATTCCGCCCATACCGGCGTTACCCGATCTTATCAGAGGGGCGATCGACCGGATACAAACCGTGTCGATACGACAACTCCACTGAGGGTACGCACCGTGCACCGCCCCGGACTCCTGGGCGGATACTCCGACGATCACCTGGGAAAACCCATACTCGCAGCTTGGGCGAACGTGTTGAACGGTCTCGCAGGCAAGTGGCATCGATGTCAGACGGAATACCCCACCCCAGCCCTCCCCGGTGACGGTCGTCAGGTCTTCGACGCTGGCGGGGAGGGAGCTTCAGATTAGTGTCGCGATGCAAGAACGCCAACGTCCGGAAATCAGGCGCGATGGTCTTCGTTGTCCGCATGCCGAGCAGCGGCATTTGTTGCACAGCCTCTCCGCACGACGATAATGCAGGGGCGATCGTCAGGGAGATCGCGGCTCCATTTACATGTTTGCGTACGCAGCGCGTCAAGATAAGGCCGCGCTTTGATATGATTCGGGGCTTACGACCCGAATCCAAACGCCTCCGCCGGACGAACATGAAGTGGATATGAACGAAGAGATCACGCCGCCCCCGGATCCGCCCTCAAAGATGGCGGCGCCACCTGAGGCGCAAAAGTCCGGGGCGGCGCTTGACGATGGGTGGATGGAGGCGACCGGCGAACGGACTATGCCCGCGCGGGCGAGGCGGTTCTCCGCGCCTCGGTGGCGGCCTTCGCTGAGCGCGGAGTTCCTGACCCGGGATCGGGAGCGGGCGGCGGCGATCGCGATCATGGCGCTGATCGTGCTGGCCGGCGGATTCCTGCGACTGACGCACGCAAATTGGGACCACCACATCGGCAACCGGCTGAACGAGAGCCGGGGCTACCACGAGCGTTTCCTCGGCCACCTCCACCCGGACGAGCGCTTCCTCACCCAGATCACGACGGATACAAAGGCTCCCGACGCTTCCTGGTGGAGCCCATCGTTCTACGCCGACTACTTCGACACCGACAGCTCGCCCCTCAATCCGTACAACATCGACAAAGGCAACGGACAAAAGCAGCCGACCTTCGTCTACGGCACGCTGCCGCTCTTCGCGACCAAGTTCGTCGCCTCCCACGCGGCGACGCCGTACAAGACGCTGGAGCGAGTGGGCCTCGGCGATCCGGTCAATGCCGTGCTGGACGCTGTGAGTGGCGGCCGGGTCGGCCTCCCGACGCACCAGTTCCAGGCGTATGACACGTACACGCTGGCCGGCCGGTGGCTCTCGGCGATGACGGACATCGCAACGATCTTCCTGGTGTTCCTGCTCGCCCGGCAGCTCACCGGGAAGCGCAACGTCGGGTTGCTGGCCGCCGGCTTGTACGCCTTCGCGCCGTTCGCGCTGCAGAACGCGCATTACTACATCGTCGACCCGTACGTGGCGTTCTTCGCGACATTCGCGTTGCTGTTCGCGGTACGGGCGGCGCAGAGCGGAGGTTATCGCAACTTCATGCTCGCCGGCATCGGCGCGGGGCTGGCGACGGCTTCGAAGACAACGGCGGTCGCCCTCGTTCCGGTGGTGATGTTGTCGGTTGGCGTGTTCGCGTGGCCGGGCATCAAGCCGTTTCTGGCGCCGCTCTGGGCGGGAGACACGCCGGAGTACGCCTCGCACCGCGACGGTCACAAGCTCGATCGTTCAGTCGCGGTGCTGATCCTGGGGACGCTGGCGGCGCTGTTCGCGGCGTTCGTGGCGTACCGGATCGCGATGCCGTACGCCTTCAAGCCGCCGTCGTTCCTGGACCTGCTCGACTGGCGCTTCGGGAAGATGGGTCCGTTCCCAACGCTCTACCCGGACATCATGAACCAGCAATGGCTGACCGATCAGCTCGATCAGCAAAAGCTGTTGAGCGGCGATGCCGCCTTCCCGCCAAACGTGCAGTGGATCGGCCGCTCGAAGTGGATCTGGCCACTGGAGCAGATGATCAGTTGGGGCATGGGGCCGGCGCTGGGCATCACCGCCTGGATCGGCGTGGTGTTCGCGGCGGTGTACGCCTGGAAGAGGCGGCTCGGCGTGTGGCTGGTGCCGCTAGCCTGGGTGCTGGGGTACTTCGCCTTCATGGGCGCGCAGTACTCGCTCTACATGCGGTACTTCCTGCCGCTGTATCCAGTGCTGACGGTCTTCGCGGCGTTCGTGCTGTATCAGACGTGGCACTGGGCCTCTTCGGGCGAACCGTTCGCGGCGTTGGGCAAACTGGGCGAGCGCCTTTCGCCGTTGAAGCCGGCGCTGCCGGTGCTGGCGCGCGCCGGCGTGGTTACGGTCGCCGTGTTCACGGTGCTGGCCGGACTGGCCTTCTACAACATCTATCGCGCACCGGTCACCCGCGCCACCGCCTCGTGCTGGATCTCCCAGAACGTGCCCGAGGGTTCGGTCATCGGCCACGAGCACTGGGATGACACGGTGCCCTACGGCCAACCCGATCCGAACTGCGCCGGCGGGCCGTTTAGCGATGTCACATTCGATAACTTCAACACCGACTCGCCAGAGCGGGTCGCGAAGTTGCTCGCCGACATCGACGCTATCGACTACTACATTCCCGCCAGCGCACGGCTATCCAGCAACATCTCGCGGGTGCCGGCGGTGTGGCCGGTGACGTCCCTCTGGTACAAGACGCTGGAGAAGAATCCGGAGTCGATCGGCTTCGAAAAGGTGGCGGAGTTTAAGCGCGTCCCCAGCATCTTCGGGCGCGATTTCGACGACACCCTCGCGGAGGAGTCCTGGACGGTGTACGACCACCCCACGGTGGTGGTGTACAAGAAGACGGACGCCTATGACTCGAACACGGTCCGGCAGGTCCTGGGCGCTGATGCCTTCGTCTCCGGGTGTCAGACGCTGCCCGGGAACGCGGCCCAGAACTGCCTGCTCTTCACCCCCGAAGTGTTGGCGCGGCAGTCCGCCGCCGGTACCTGGACTGACACCTTCGACCCGGATTCTCTGCTGAACCGCTTCCCGGCGTTCTTCTTCCTGTTGGTGATGGAGCTCGCCGCCTTCGCGCTGATACCGCTGGCGATCGTCGGCTTCCGCGGCCTGCCCGACCGCGGCTACCTGCTGACGAAGCCGCTGGGGATCATCGGGCTGGCGTACCTGGTCTACGCGCCCTCGGGCTACGGACTGGTGGACTTCACGCGCGGGACGATCGCGGGCATGCTGGCGATCATGCTGCTGATCGGCGTCGTGACGTTTTACGCCTGGCGGGATGAGGTCGTCGGCTGGTTCCGCGAACACTGGCGATTTGCGCTGGGGTGCGAGGCGATCTTCCTCGGGATGTTCGTGTTCTCGTACTGGCTGCGGCTGCAGAATCCTGATCTCTTCCACCCGTTCAACGGCGGCGAGAAGCCGATGGACTTCGCCTACTTTAACGGGGTAATTCGCACGACGGATCTGACGCAGGGCCCGGTCGACCCGTGGTATGCCGGCGGTTACCTGAACTACTACTGGTGGGGCTTCTTCGTCGGCGCAACGCCGGTGAAAGTGCTGGGCATCGTGCCGGAGGTCGCCTACAACCTCGTCGTGCCGATGTTCTACGCGCTCGCGGCCGCGGCGACGTTCTCGGTCGGGTACAACCTCACGGAGGGCACGCGGCAGTTGATGCGGCGCGGTCTGGGCGGACGCAAGATCAGCGCCAGCGGGCCGATCATGGCGGGACTGCTGGCGGTGTTCCTGGTGCTCATCGCGGGCAACCTGCGGGCGGTGGGCGTCCTACACGACAACTTCGCCCGGGTAAGTCCATGGAGCCCAGACATCCCGATCATCGGCGGCATCATCGTGATCTTCGGCGGTTTCTGGGAAGCGGCGTTCGGCGATGCGAGCTTCCGGCAGCTGGTGTATGACTACGACTGGTGGGCCCCCAGCCGCGCTTTGACGATTCTGCCCAACCAGGAGAACACCGTTCTGCCGATCACGGAGTTTCCGTTCTGGACGTTCCTGTTCGCGGACCTGCACGCGCACTTGATGGCGATCCCGTTCGCGATGACGGCGACAGGAGTCGGGTTGGGGGCGGTGATGAACTTCACGCGCCTGAATGCCACCCTGTCGGACGCCAGCAAGCGCCGCAGCCGCGAAATCGCCAGTTGGGGCATGGTGCTGACGCTAGCATTGCTGGTCGGGGCGCTGCGGTGGATCAACTCGTGGGACTATCCCCCTTTCCTGCTCATTGGCTTTGCCGCACTGCTGCTGGGCGAGCGAGCGAAAGAAGGCCGCTTCACGCTGCGGGCGATCACGATGGGCGTCGTGAAGACTGGGGCGATGGGATTGCTGTCGTACCTGCTGTTCACCGTCGTCGCCAAGAACTACAGCCAGTCCTACAGCAGCGTGCACCGGGCCGACCAGACGACGGACTTGAGCGACTACTTTACACATTTCGGCGTGCTGCTCTTCTTCATGTCCGGGTTCATCCTGTTCCAGCTCAACCGGGTCATCACGCGCACGGGGTTCATCCGGGCGATCTTCTTCGGCCGGGCGCGCCGGCGCAAGCCGCTGGAGACGGCGCCGGTGATGGCCGCGCTGATCGTCGCCGGCAGCCTCGTCGTGCTCGCTTTCACCTTCGGGCGAGTGGGCGTCGTCGGGTTGTCACTGGTCGGGCTGATCGCACTCGCCTTGTTAGCGGCGCATGAAATCAAGAGTCGCGCGCCGACCGCGCCGGTGATGCTGTTCGTCTACGCGATGATGGCTCTCGGCTTCGGCCTTAGCGGCGGCGTCGAGATCATTACGCTCGATGGCGATGTCGGGCGGATGAACACGGTGTTCAAGTTCTATCTGCACGTATGGATGATGTGGGGCGTCATCGCCGCCTTCTCGGTCTGGTACATCTTTGGCGTCATGCGCCCACAGGAGGCATTCCTGCGACGGGCCGGCGAAGTCAACGCGATGCTCGTGCGGGCCCCTCGCTACGCCTTCGGCGCCGCTGTCGTCGTGATGCTTGTGCTGACGCTGGTGTATCCGTACTTCGGGACCCGGGCCCGCATCCACAACCGGTTCGATCCGGGCCTCGGCTCCGGAAACGACGGGTTGGCCTGGATGGAGTCCAACAACATCTCGGTCGCCGGCAACGACAACCTGTACATCACGGAATACGAGGCCACCGGCATTAGAGGCGAACACGAGGTGCGCTACACGCGCGACGCGATCAACTGGGTGCGCCAGAACGTGCCGGGCACGCCGATCACCATCGAGGCGATCGGCCCCTCGTACCGCAGCCTGGGCAGCCGCTTCGCCATCAACACCGGTCTGCCGACGGTGGTCGGGTGGGGATTCCATCAGTCGCAGCAGCGGGTGAAGTTCAGCGCGACGCTGCAGCCGCGCCAGCAGGACGTCGGCGAGTTCTACACGACGCCGGACGCCGGGCGCGCCAGCGAGATTCTGAACAAGTACAACGTGCAGTGGGTGTTCGTCGGTGATGAAGAAGAGTTCAACTACGGCAAGGAAGGCCTCGCCAAGTTCGACGACGGGCTGAACGGCACGCTGGAACTGAAGTACGAGAACCCGTCGATCCGGATCTTTCACGTGATCCCCGACGACGAACTCGCGCCGGAATCGGCGACTCGCTAGTACTGGCTTAAGTTCAAGCGGCGACTACCCCAGCACATCCAGCCGAACCAACCCCCTGAACGCCGGCAGCCGCCTGTACACCAACTCACCACCGCCGAGCCGCAGTGTCGGAAACCGCTGCACCAGGGTGTTGACGGCGATCTGCGCCTCCAAACGAGCCAGCGGGGCGCCGAGGCAGAAGTGTACGCCACCGCCGAACGACTGGTGGTGGGTGTCGGCGCGGGTGATATCGAATACATCGGGGTGCGGGTAGACAGCGGGATCGTGGTTGGCGGCGGCGAGGGAGGGCATCACCGATTCGCGCGACTTGATGGGGCAGCCACCGATCTTCGTGTCGCTCATGGCGATGCGGGCGGTCTGCACAACCGGGCTGTCGTAGCGCAGCATCTCTTCGACGGCCTGCTTGATCAGCGACGGATCTTCTCGCAGAAGTTCCATCTGCTTCGGATTTTGGAGGAGCGCCAGCACGCCGTTGCCGATGAGGTCGGTCGTGGTCAGGTTGCCCGCGGTCAAGAGCAGTCCGCACATCGTGATGATCTCGTCGGTGGTGAGTTGCTGACCCGCCTCTTCCGCCGCGATCATCGCGCTCAACAGGTCATCGCCCGGGTGGGCTCGCCGCTCTTCGACGGCCTTCCGGAAGTACGTGTCGAGCGCCTCCGAGGTTTCGGCCATCGCTTGCTGGCTTTCTGGTGTCGGAAAGGGATCGAAGCCGGCGCCGAGTACGTCGGACCAGCGTTTGAAGTCCGCTTGATCCTTGCCATCCACGCCGAGCATTTCGGCGATCACGATAGTCGGCAGCGGGCTGGCGAAGTCGGCGATCACGTCGAAGCCTTCGCGAGCGGCGGCGGCGTCCAACAACTCGTCGACGACCTCCTGAATGCGCGGGGCCATACGCTCGACGGCGCGCGGCGTGAAAGCTTTGTTCACCAGGCCCCGCAGGCGGGCATGGTCGGGGTCATCCACAAAGAGCATGCTCGGCTCACGGCCATCCCTCCGGTCGGCGAACATCTCCATGTAGGTGCCCGGCGCGGCCTTGCGGCCATCTACTGCCCATGTCCGATCGCGCAGCAGGGCGTCCACGTCGTCGTGCCGGGTCAGCACCCAGCGCTTGATCACGGCGTCGTAGTGCACGGGCTCCTGCGTCCGAACCCGGTCGAGGATCGGGTATGGATCGCGCTGGAAGGCGGGATCGAGGGCGGTGAGTTCGATGCCCGTGGGAACAGCCTTTGTGGTCGGCGTAGGTTCGGTCATGGCGGTCAGTCTACCGCCGGAAGCGGCCGAATCGAAGCCACGGCCCACTTCTGATAAACTGCGCCTGATTCGGGTCAGACGGCCCCCGCCCCTAGAGTGACAGGCCAACCCTCCACACATGCTCGAAGCCTTAACGGACAAGCTAACCGGCGTCTTCTCGAAGCTCGGCTCTCGTGGCACGATCACGGAGAAGGACCTCGATGAAGCGATGCGTGAAGTGCGCATCGCCCTGCTCGAGGCGGACGTCAACTTCAAGGTCGTACGCCAGTTCATCGCGACCGTCCGCGAGCGCGCGCTCGGGCAGGATGTCGTGCAGTCGATCACCGGCGCGCAGATGGTCATCGGCATCGTCAACGAGGAGCTGATCAACATCCTCGGCGGCGCCCCGTCAACGATCGCCCTGGCTTCGAAGCCGCCGACGACGATCATGCTGGTCGGCCTCAAGGGCTCCGGCAAGACCACCACGGCCGCCAAGCTCGCGATGCATATGCGGAAGCAGGGCCAGAAGCCACTGCTTGTCGCCGCCGACCCCTACCGGATGGCGGCGGTCGAACAGCTCAAGTCGCTGGCCAAGCAGCTCAGCCTGCCGGTGGTCCTGCCCGAAGAAAACCAGAGCGTCGCGGAACTATGCACCGCATCGCTGAAGGAAGCGACTCGACAGGGCGCCAACGTCCTCATCGTGGACACGGCGGGGCGCTCGACCATCGACGGCGAGCTGATGAAAGAGATCACCGACTGCCGCAAGGCACTGAACCCCAGCGAGGTGATCCTCGTGCTGGACGCGATGACCGGTCAGGAAGCCGTGAATGTCGCCCAGGAGTTCCACGACCAGCTCGGGGTCACGGGGATCATCGTCTCGAAGATGGACGGCGACGCGCGTGGTGGGGCTGTGCTTTCGATTCGGGCGGTCTCCGGGCTGCCGGTGAAGTTCATCGGGACGGGGGAGAAGTCGGACGCGCTGGAGCCGTTCATCCCGGACCGTTTCGCCTCCCGGATTCTCGGCATGGGCGATGTGGTGGGTCTGATCGAGAAGGCAAAGGACGCGATCTCTGAGCAGGATGTGGAGTCGCTCGAGAAGAAGATGAAGTCGAAGAATCTCGATCTGGAGGACTTCATTGCCCAGTTCCAGCGCATCAAGAAGATGGGCCCGATGAACCAGCTTCTTGACATGCTGCCCGGCATGGGCCAAATCAAGCGCCAGATGAAAGTCGAGAGCTTCGACGACAGCTTCTGGAATAAGGCCGAGGCCGTCGTATACTCTATGACGCCGGAGGAGCGAAAGCACCCCGAGATCATCAACGGCGCCCGCGGCAAGAGGATTGCGCGCGGAAGCGGCACCACGCCGCAGGAAGTGAATCAGTTGCTCAACCAGTGGAAGGAGGCGAAAAAGATCATGCAGCAGTTCGCCACCAACCGCTCGATTTTCAGCAGCATGTTTGGAGGACGGTAACCAGTGCCAGTACGAATTCGTTTGCGCCGCGTCGGCAAGAAGAAGCAGCCCCAGTACCGATTGGTGATCGCCGACTCGCGCGCCCCGCGCGACGGGGCCTTCATCGAGACCATCGGCACCTACAACCCGCTGACCAACCCGGCGACGGTGGAGATCGACGAAGAGCGCGCGAAGGCATGGCTGTCGAAGGGCGCCCAGCCATCCGACCGGGCGACCCTGCTGCTTGCCAGCAAGGGCATCATCGACGCGCCGGTGCTGCCGCAGCGCGCAAAGAAGGTCAAGGAAGAGCCGGCGGCCGCCGCGGCGCCAGTTGCAGCAGCGGCGCCCGCGCCAGCAGCCGAAGCGCCCGCCGAAGCCGCGGCTGAGTAACCCGATCTTTCTTGCCGCTTGTGATGTGCTGTGTGAAGAGGTGACCCCGTGCAAGAGCTGATCGAGTTCATGGCGAAGAATCTTGTCGACAATCCAGAGGCCGTTTCGGTGACCGAGGAGCGGCAGCGCGGCCGCATCGTCCTGCGCCTCCAGGTGGGCGAGGACGACTTTGGCCGCGTGATCGGGCGCAACGGCCGCATCGCCCAGGCCATGCGCTCGCTGTTGAAGGTCAGCGCCGTCCGCCACCACGAGTACGCCTCGCTGGAGATTGGCGACTAACAACCCGGAGACGGCAAGCGCCGACTCCGCCAGGTGAGACCGTGACCCGCAAGAACGCATCAAAGCGCAAAGGGCCCGTGGTGTCAGTACCCGGCCCGAAACGAGAAGCGGCGCCCCAGGTGGGGCGCTCGTCGTTTGCCGCGCGCGTCAAGAAGCGCCGCAAGAAAGCCCCGCCCGGCGGCGCGCCAACGGCGGATCGGTCATCCGCGCCCGCATCGTCAGGAACTCCGGCGGAACGCAGCCGTTCGGCTCCTCACCGCGCCCCGGCCGTATCAGCGGCACGCAAGAAGGAGCCTCGCTTGCTCACACGGGACGAGCGCATCGCGGCGGCGATGGGCCGCACCGTAGCTGCCGCGGAAGCGCGAGCTGCGGACGAGGAACTCCCGGCCGATGAGCCGACGATCGACGAAACCGCCACTGTCTCTCCCGCCAGCACGCCAAAAGCAAAGAAGACTCCTTCCTCCGGCCCCAAGCCCCAACGTGAGCCTGACGAGGGCTACGTCGCCGTCGGGCGGGTGCAGTCGCCTTTCGGGCTGAAAGGCGAGCTTAAGGTGATGTCGCTGACCGACAACCCGGAGCGCTTCGTGCCGAAGGCGAAGCTCTGGGCCGGGCAGCAACCGGTGACCATAGCCTCCGTGCGCGAGGCGCAGGGCTACGTCTACCTCATGCTCAAAGGCTTTTCGGATCGCTCTTCGGTGGACAAGTTCCGTCACGCGCTGCTCCAGGTGCCGGAGACCGAGCTGCCGGAACTGGAAGAGGGCGAGTACTACCGGTTCCAACTGCTCGGCCTGACGGTCGTGGACAAGGACGGCACTGAGCTCGGCACCATTGCCGAGGTCATCGAGACCGGCGCAACGGACGTGTACCGCGTACGCGACGCCGAAGGGAAAGATACGCTCCTCGCGGCCACCGAGGACGTGGTCATCTCGGTGGATCTCCCGGCGAAGCGCATGGTGGTCGATCCGCCGGCGTGGGCGTAAGAATCCGCCATTCGCGGCGCCTGCGTTGCGCCCTACCGTTCACCTGCTGACTCGCTGACCGGCCGTCTTGCTATACTGCCCCGTTCGGGGATATAGCTCAATTGGGAGAGCGCTGCGTTCGCAATGCAGAGGTTAGGGGTTCGAGTCCCCTTATCTCCACCACCTGAAACCAAGAGGCCCTCCGTCGCGACGGAGGGCCTCTTCCGTACCTGGTAGCGGCGGCCTACCTTCGCCGCGGCTGAAGCTCGACGCCACCGCCGCGGGCACCGCAGTGCACCGACGCGTTGAGACAGTTCGTGACGAGCGTCTGCAGCGTCGGCTGATCCCAGGCGTTGAAGAAGTCGGCGTGTCCCGTGTACGGCGAGTTGCCGCTCGCCAGGACGATGCCCTCTCCGCCCGCCGTCGGGTAGAGCACGTTCATGGTGATCTGCGGCACGGGCACCGGATGCGTCGCCGGACACACACCCCGGCGGCTGTAGGCCATGTGGCTCGCGTGATCGGCGCTGTCCAGGTCCACGCCGTTCCAGCAGTCCGGGAAGACGATCCGCAGCTTCAGCCCGTTCTTTTGTCCATCGAACGGACAGGTGACCGGCGTCGCCGACGGCCGCGGTGCGCCATCGACCATCGCGCATCCCCACGAGGCGATCCGCAGATCCTGCGGCACGGTCGCCTTGGAGTTGCCCGCCACGACCTTCAGCCCCGCCGGGAATGCCTGCACCGAGGCCGGGTCCTTCCGGGCGTTGCGATAGTAGGCGTTGATGCGCGTCGGCTGCAGGATCTGCCCGTTCACCAGAAGCGAGGGCGCCCAGTAGGCCGCCGTGTCGCCTATCCGGTTGCAAGTCGTGGTCTTGTTCGCCACGAGGCTCTCGTAGGTCGAGCTGTTGTTCGTCGATCGGTTCCCGAAGAAGTCGTGGCTGTGCGATCCGCCCGGCAGGTTCGGCGCCACGATCGGGTCGTCCGCCGCCCGGTGGCTGAACAGGCACACGGTGAGAAAGTTCACATCAGTGCCGGGCATCGGCGACACCGGGGCTGGTGCAGGCGAGGTCTCTGCTCCGGACGACGATCCGGCATCCAGCTCGACCACGGCTTCATCGAGCTGCTCTTCGATTGCGCTCTGCGCACACTGCGGCGCCGTCGCCCCCATCAACACCAGTCCCATCAGCAGCACAGCGGCCACTCGCTTGATCATCACAGACTCCAATCCCAGATTCGCGGACGCGCTCACCCTCTACGCGCGCCCTCGACCTGAGGATCGGCGATCAGCGTCTTCCTTGCACCCGTCGTGCGTAAGCTCTGCGTAAACTTCTGCGACGATCTCGCGGCTATACTCGTGCCATGACCGAATCCACAAGCTCGCCTCGTGAAGGCAGGGTGGGGAAGCCGAAAGAGGCACGATCACACGCGAATCCCCCACCTGAGTTGCCTGCGCCGTTGATCAACATTCTCGCTGACATGGTTCGGGTAGCGATACGCAACGATGACCAGTTGCTCGCTGCCGCCGTGCGCAACAACGCCGAATGGTGCGATGCGGTCTTTCGCGCGCGCGATCACGGTGGCGAGTTCTCAGAACACCTGTGGGTCAACCTCAACCCGGCTCCGCCGTACTATCCCAACATCATCACATTGCAGCCGGCGACACCCGATCTCATCGACGAGCTGCGGTCGGCCATCGAGACCGTCCGTGCGCGCGTTGGCGGCGCCATCGGAGTGAAGGACAGTTTTGCGGACATCGATCTCTACGGCCTCGGACTGAACGTCCTCTTCGACGCGGAGTGGCACGCCCAGCCCGCAGCCGCACAAGGGGAACCCGGCAACACCGACCTCGAGTGGCGGCTGATCGAGAAGGCCGCAGAGCACCAGGCGTGGCAGATTGCCTGGGATGCTGACACTACTGCGGCGAGTCCCGTCTTTGCTCCAGCACTGCTCGCCGATCCCAACCTCTCCTTCATCGCTGGATACGACCGGGGCGAAATCGTCGCTGGCGCGATCGCAAACTCGCACGCGGGCGTGGTCGGGCTATCGAACCTCTTCACGCGAAACGCACACATCCGCGACGACTGGCGCCATGCCATCGCCACCGCCGTCGCCCACTATCCCGGACTACCGGTCGTTGGCTATGGCCCTGCGGCCGCCCGCCCGCTCGCCGAGAGCCTGGGCTACTCCACCCTGGGCCCCCTGCGGATTTGGACAGGCTGAGTCCGCCAGGGCGGCGTCGGCGTCGCCGCTACCTGCGGTTTCCACAACAGGCCACGAACAGGCCGCTCCGCCCTACCCTTCAGCCTGCGGCTAGGTGAAACTGGTGCGCCGGTACTTCAGCCACCGGGCCGTTACGTCGAATCAGAGGAGTCCGAACCGTGGCCATCGCCCGCCCCATCGAACCAATCACCGTCGATGACGCGAAGATTCGCAGCGCCCTCGCCGACGCGTTTCTCCCCGCGCTCATCCCGGCACTCGCTCAGGCGACCGGCGATATGTCGCTGCTGCGCGACGACCTGCGCCCGCCCGGCGTCGCACCAGGCGTCCTGCAGGGCGGCATGACGGAAGCGCAACAGGCCGCGGCGAAGGAACTCGCCTTCCACGCCGTGAAGGCTCTTCGCGATCGTCCGGCCGCGCCGCCTGCGCATCCCATAGAAGATGACCTCCGCGCGATCACGAAGTGGATGAATGGATCGACGGCCGCGGACGAATACATCCAGCTCCTCATCGAAGAGCTGGCGCCGGACGGCGAGGATCCGAGGGCGCCGCAGTGGAGGAAGCCGGCGGATGTCGCCTTTCACGTCACGGTGATCGGCGCCGGCATGTCCGGCATTCTCGCGGGCATCCGCCTGAAGCAGGCCGGCGTGCCATTCACGATCATCGAGAAGAACGCCGATGTCGGCGGCACCTGGTTCGAGAACACCTATCCGGGCGCACGCGTGGATGTCTCGAACGCCTTCTACAGCTACTCCTTCGCCCAGAAGATCGACTGGCCGAAGTACTTCTCTCCGCAGGGCGTGCTCCTCGACTACTTCCGCGCTTGCGCCGACGAGTATGGGCTGCGCGAGCACATCCGCTTCAACACCGAGGTGCTCTCCGCCCACTTCGACGAGAATACCGCCGCCTGGTCACTGACGATACGCGCCGCTAACGGGCGCGCGGAGACCGTCAAGAGCAACGCCATCATCAGCGCCGTCGGCCAGCTTAACCGCCCGAAGATGCCCGACATCAAGGGCATGGAGTCGTTCACCGGCCCGTCGTTCCACTCCGCGCGCTGGGACCATAGCGTCGACCTCAAGGGAAAGCGCGTCGCCTTCATCGGCAACGGAGCCAGCGGCGCACAGTCGATCCCCATCGTCGCCAACGAGGCGGCCGAACTCACGGTCTTCCAGCGCACGCCGAACTGGTTCTTTCCGGCACCCACCTACCACGACGACGTGCCCGAGGGCCTGCAGTGGCTCTTCGCCCACGTCCCGCACTACGCCCACTGGTACCGCTTCTGGCTGTTCTGGAACTCCACCGACGGCCTCCTGCCCGCCGCCACGGTCGACGAAAGCTGGCCGCACCAGGAGCGCTCGGTTTCCGAGGCCAACGACCAGATCCGGCTGCTCCTCGAGATGTACCTGCGCTCGCAGTACGCCGATCGCCCGGACCTGATCGAGAAAGTGCTGCCGACCTACCCGCCGACCGCCAAGCGCGTGGTTATCGATAACGGGGCCTGGGCGGAGACGATGAAGCGCGACCACGTCCATCTCGTTACCGACCCGATCGACCGCATCACACCGACCGGCGTCGTCACGAAGAGCGGCGAAGAGCACGCTGTCGATGTGATCATCTACGCCACCGGATTCCAGGCCTCGCGCTTCCTCACGCCGATGGCCCTGACCGGCCGCGGCGGCGTCGACCTCAACGCACAGTGGGACGGTGACGCCCGCGCCTACCTGGGCATCACCGTGCCGAACTTCCCCAACTTCTTCATGCTCTACGGCCCGAACACGAACATCGTCGTCAACGGCAGCATCATCTTCTTCTCCGAGTGCGAAGTGCAGTACGTGATGGGCTGCCTGCGCCTGCTGCTGGAAGGCGGCCACCGCGCGCTCGACTGCAAGCGCGAGGTACACGACGCCTACAACGAGCGCATCGACGCCCTGAACAAACTCCGCACCTGGGGCGCCTCGACGGTGAGCAGCTGGTACAAGAACGAGAAGGGCCGCTCCGCCCAGAACTGGCCTGGTAATCTGATCGAGTACTGGCTACAGACGCGGGAACCGAACCCCGCCGACTATGTGATCACCTGACGAAGGGCCACATGCAGACTGCGACGGACATCAACAACAAGGCTTTGATCCTCGACCTTATCGAGTGGGTCTCCGTCGAGCCACGGCCGTATGCAGAAGTGATGGAGGCCTGGCGCACGTCGTGTCCGCGCCTGCCGATCTGGGAGGACGCCAACGACCTCGGCCTCATCCGCTGCGAAGTCGAGTCCGGGCGCGGCACCATCGTGCGAGCTACGCCCGCCGGCGAAGCATTCCTGCGCGCCGAGCGCCTCCAGTCGGCCTCGGCCCCGTAACTCAAAGGATAGCGCAGAGATCCTAACTCGCGGGGCGTATGCACTGTGCTCCTAGATTCGAAGACGGAACCGTAGTAGCCTGACTTATCATACGCACGGTGAGCGCAATCTCTCTTGGACAGACCAAACTCATGACTGATGAACTCTTTCGCGCCGTGATCCAAGCCCTCGGGAGCGAGAGCGCCCCAACAGCCAAGGCGAAGCTGAAAGAGATGCTATCCACCAGCCCGAATGCGGCTGGGTTAGCTGCACAATGGGTTCCGATGATAAGCGCCCTTCCAGCCGGAACCCCGAAGCGCCATGGCCTTGAACTCGTGGGGCAATATGCGCCAGAGTCACCGACCGTCCTCGATTTTGCGCTTGAGGCGGCAGATGATGCAGATGCAGGAACACGAATCGTAGCCATGAATGCTTTCGTTCTCAGGCCAGAGGACCCGCGCGTGATGGCTAAGCTTATTGAGTTGCTGCAGGACAAGGACACTAACGTCAAGAATGTAGCGATCGGACATGCGGGGAGCACAGTCGGTGCCTTGGCGCAGCCGGGATCTGGTGTAGTCGCGCTGCGGGTCCTTCCCGAGCCGACTGAGGAAGCAGAGGTGCTCCAGCTGCTCGATCAGGTGGAGAGCGCCGTCAAACGTCTGCAGGACACCGGCGACGGTCTCGACGAAGGACAACGCCGCATCATTGATGAAGTGATATTGCCATTGCTCAACGAATTGCGAGGGCTTTTCACCACAACCGCAGAGACCAGCGCTGGACTACGCCTAAGCCGCCTGCGGAGCATCTTCACGCTAGGCAATGTCGCCGGAGCGGCGAAGGGAGTCGCGCTTTCGACAAGCACGTTAGCGAACACGCCTGAAGCTTCCGGCGCTGTCGTAGAAGCTGTGAAGAAATTGGAACCGATCATCCGGCTAATTGGCGATCTGGTCTAAGGATATCGTCCAGCACCTACAATCCCACTCCGGCAACAAGCCCGCCAATCGAGCGGGGCTGGTCACCAAGCCCGGCTGCCGCCCGCTCCCGCGACCCCCATTTGCCACAAAGACGAGGCCCAGTTTTGGAGGGCAGGGCGATCCTATCACGTTGATCATTGTGCTTGCAGTTATCACCCCTGTACAATCAGCCCCATGGTCTATGAAAGCGTTAGCTCGTCTCCGCTGTATGTCCAAGAACTGCTCCAAGATCTCGAGAAGATCGCAGCTCTCGACACCGAGCAAGACCTAATCAGGCCGGAACTCGGATCGCGAGCGAGCTTCAATGAGTGGCGGGGCTTGTTCGAGGCGATCAAGGCATACGTTGCGGAACTTCAAGAGCTGCCCTGGCATAAACTCACAGAGGCTCAAATCGAATCAGTAAAGGCGCCGGCTCGACAACTCCTCGACGCGCTACAGGCCGTCAAGACATTCAACATTGAGACCGACCCGTTTCCTGAACGTGAAGCGCGGGTCAACACAATCTCCACCCACTTCAACCGGTTTCGCGACATCACGACCCCACTCGTCGGGTTCCTATCGTGGCAACTTACGAACCTAGCCTCGATCAAGGCTGAGATCTCATCGACGCTAACCCGCATCGAGCAAACCTCCAGCGAACTCGTCGAATCCTTGCGCCAGAAGAGCATAGCCGCAGACGAGGCGCTAGGCGCAATCCGAACGATATCCGCGACTGCGGGTGTTGCATATCACGCTGACGTTTTTGGAACCCGCGCCGCCGCCCATGAAGAGCGTGCCAAGCGCTTCTTAGTCGGAAGCATCGTCGTAGCGACTGCGGCGGTCGGTGCGGCTGTACTTATGGTCAGTGTCTGGTCTCACAGCGGCGACGACATCAAAGATGCGGCGGTTGTGCAGTTCATTGCACTCAAGGCTCTTGTTCTCACTCTACTACTCTTCGGATTCGTCAACACCGTGCGTGTGTACCGTGCAGAATCGCACCTTGCTGTTCTCAGCAGGCATCGCGAAGATTCGTTGCGAACATTTAGGGCTTTTGCGGACGGAACGGACGATCCGGCGATCAAGAATCAAGTGCTCTTGGAAGCCACTCGCGCCGTATTTACTTTGCCGACTACCGGCCTAATAGACGGCAAAGAAGGCGGCGACACCGTTGCTGTGATCAACGATCTAGCCTCGGGCGTCCTAGGTCGCACATCCTAAGCATCCTCGAATCTCTGATTTGTCTCATAGCGTAGGCCAGTCGCGAACCCCAGCCAAACACTAGCGATCCGCAGGGTGGCTCGGTATCGCCGCGCGAACTGCCTCCCCCGGGGGATCAATATGGGCGCCCGAATCCCGCTAGATATACTCCCATCGCGCCCCCGTAGCTCAGAGGATAGAGCAGAGGGCTTCCTAACTCGCAGGGCCGATGCGTTGTGCTACAAGGTGCGTGAACCGGAACGCTAAGGAATCTCAACTCGCATTCCCGCCGCAGCGTCACGCTCTCGGCGCCTGCCACGGGACTTCGTACACGGACACGGCTTCGGCAAAGCCCTTCAGCATCCGGGCGCCCAGGGCGTTGAAGCGGACGCGCTTGCCTACGCACAGTTCGCGCACCACGTTCGTAGTCAGGATCTGGCCGGGGAGCGCGTCATCGCACGTCCGCCGGGCGAGAACGACGGTGGCGCCAAAGAGATCCTTGTTGTCCTCGATCGGCTCCCCGGCGCTCATCCCGATACGCACATGCATCGCCCCGTCCGGGTCGTTGGCGTTGTGCACGTCAAACGCACGCTGGATGGCGATCGAGCATTCGACGGCGTGGGAGACGGAGCCGAAGGAAGCCATCAGGCCGTCTCCCGTGTGCTTCACTTCGCGGCCGGCATGCACGTGGAGGCATTCGCGGATAATGGAGTTATGTCGCGCGAGGAGGACGAACATCGCGTCGTCGCCGAGGTGCTCCATCCGCTCGGTCGAACCCTCGAGATCCGTAAACATGATCGTCCGGAAGCCGCCGTCGGGTTCGCCGGTGTCGAGCATCTGACCACGCGGGATCTGATCCTGCCGGACGCCCATCATCGCGTCGACGAGTTCGACCTGCACCTCGATGAGCTCGTCGGCAACGAGTCCGTGTGCTTCCTTGTGGACGGCGTTGGCCGCGTCTTTCGACGGCGCCTCAACCAGGCAGAAGATCTTTCCCGCGTCTTCGTTGAACCAATACGTCAGGTACCGCGTGTCATATTTTGCCTGCACCGCGAGATCAGCCACATGCGCGGCGACGACATCGTCGAGCGTCACATCTTTCGCGTTCTTGTGGATGTCCATGAACAGCGGCAACAGGGCAGCTCCTGACCGGCAGTGTATCCGGCCCGAGCCCGGAAGGCGGGGACCTCAAAGCGTCGCCTAGCTCCCGCCGCGCCGCCGCAGGTCCTCACGGCGCCAGACACCAGACTGTCCTCAACGCTCTTCTCGCCAGCGCGCTAGACTCAGCCCCATGACGGTACTGGACTGGCTACTCGATTCCGACCCCGCCATCCACTGGCAGGTGTTGCGCGATCTTGTTCACGCGCCGGCCGAGGTCGTCGCCGCCGAGCGGGCGCGCGTGGCCACCGAGGGCTGGGGCGCGAGACTGCTGGCGTTGCAGGGCGAAGACGGCCAGTGGGCGGGCGGCGCCTGCTTCCCGGCGCAGGGCTTCGACTGGCGTGCCGAGAACCAGGGTCAACCCTGGACCGCCACGCTGCCGACACTCCAGCTTCTGTACGATTTTGGCGTCGACCCGTCCGACGATCGCGTGCGCCAGGCGGTGGCGCGGGTCAGAGAGGGCTGCCGTTGGGAGCACGCTGGGCAGCCTTTTTTCAGCGGCGAGGTCGAACCCTGCATCAATGGCCGGACGGTCACCCTGGGCGTCTACTTTAATCAGAATGTGGATGGCATCGTGGCCCGCCTGCTTGGCGAGCAGCTTGAGGATGGCGGGTGGAACTGCGAGGCGGAGAACGGCTCCGTCCGCTCTTCGTTCGCCACCACGATCAACGTGCTTGAAGGACTGCTGTCGCACGAGCGCGCCACCGGTGGCTCTACCACAAGCGTTTCCGCGCGACGCCGGGCCGAGGAGTACCTCCTCGAACGAAAGCTGTTCCGGCGTAAGAGCACCGGCGACGTCGCCAACCCCGCCTGGCTGCAATGCTCGTTTCCGGTCCGCTGGCACTACGACGTGCTGCGTGCCCTCGAATACTTCCGGGTGGTCGGAGATCCGCCGGACCCGCGGATGGGCGAAGCGATCGAGGTGCTCCGATCCAAACAGCATCCCGAAGGCGCCTGGCTGCTTGAGAACACGCATCGCGGTAAGATCCACTTCCCGCTCGAGGACGGCGACGACCGGCCCAGCCGATGGAACACCCTGCGGGCAATGCGCGTCCTCCGCTGGTACGAGCAGTCTGCCACCTGACCCGCGGGCTGAGCACGAGCCGCGTACGCGCGTTTGCGATCGTAGCGCGCCTCGCCTCGATATACTGCATCCACGCCCCCGTAGCTCAGAGGATAGAGCAGAGGTTTCCTAAACCTTGTGCGCAGGTTCGAGTCCTGCCGGGGGTACCATGCCCATAGCCACGAAATAGCCGCCCGCCGCGCCCCACCCCTCGGCTCCCCCCGCCTTCCACCCCTTCACGCGGAGTCTGTGCCAGATTTGCAACCGCCTGTTACAGGGGATTGGCCGCGCGACCGTAACTTTTCACATGCGGGTGACGATGTATAGCCAGAATGCTGTCGAAAACGGATATCCACATGGCGCTTGAGCGCGGCACCTCCGCCCAGAGCCACCACAGCGAGCAGGAGCTAGTCGACCGGCTGCTGTCGTTGGATGGAGGTGCGTGGCGAGCGCTGTTCGATGCGCAGTACGGACGCGTGTACGGATATGCGTACCTGCGGCTGGGCAACGCCGCCGACGCCGAGGATGTCGCGGCAAGCGTGTTCTCGGAGGCGGTGAAGGGCATCCGCTCGTTCCGATACCGGGGCATTCCGGTCGCGGGGTGGCTGTTCCGCATCGCCCACCACGAGACGGTGGACGTGCTCAAGCGGCGGCAGCGGCTACCGGCGGCGATCGATGGCGACCCGGGCGCCGAACATGTGGACCTGGCGAAGGCGGTCGACCGTCTGGATATGAGAGAGGCGCTCGGCGGCCTGAAGCAGGAGCATCGCGATGTGCTGCTGCTGCGGTTCATCGAAGACCGCAGCGTGCGGGACACGGCGGCGATCATGCAGAAGAGCGAAGGCGCGGTGAAGGTGTTGCAGTTGCGGGCGTTGCGCGCTATGCGGAGACGAGTCGGAGGCAGGGAACGATGACGGGTGAGCGGGAACGACCAGAGGATCAGCTGGACAAGCTGCTCTCCGCGGAGGACGCGGCGAGCGGAGATGACGTGGGCGAGCTTTCGTCGCTCCGTGAAGTAGCGGGCAGACTGCGCGATCTGCGCACGACCGTCCCGATGTCACAGGGG
>CXWL01008479.1_pt1 | contig 29929 bp, 31 predicted proteins | sample 590931 | NCBI WGS metagenome assembly CXWL01 (sample SAMEA3498368, study PRJEB10139) | groundwater metagenome | biome: water well; material: biofilm material | place: Germany | collected 2015-04-27 | reverse complement strand
GAGAGCTCGACATGCACCGCTGACGTTAGTATCCCCGTCGATTCCGGTCGCCCCCCTTTCTTCTCTGCGTGAAACGTGAGACGTAAAACGTGAGAGGTCTTTGGAAATGCCCCGTCTTAATGGTTCGCTGTTCACGTCTACATCTTAGATACTCATGATAACGCACAAGACAATGAGATACCAGATAAGACATTTCCCCTCCCAGTATGGACCCATGAATGACGTTTGTAGGGATTGACGGCGCGTTTCAACATTCTGCTACGCACTCTTGAAGCGCGTCAGTTTTGCGAAGAGAATCGCTGCGAAGGGGAGGGCGAGGCCTAGGAGCAATTGCACGATGAGGAGTGAGCCGAGTTGGCTATAGTCGGCAGGCGCTTGAATCGCGCCGGAGGCCTGGTCACGGACTTCTCTGCTGATCACGTATATTTCGTTCATGTATTTGGTGCCGAGCTGGCTCAACGACAAGGCCAGATTCGTAAATGAAGCCATCACGGCAAAAAATGTGGCTTTCAAGTTCGCAGGAGCGGTGTTCGCAATCCAGGCCAGCATTGGAATCATTGAGATCTGCCCAAGCGGGGATTCCAGCGCCGTATCGATCAGCGCGATGAATCTGGCATCAATAATCCCTCCTGTGATTCTCGCTGTCCATTCATGCAACCCGTAGAACATGCTCACGATCGGGAGGGTCAGAATAGTTCCGATCACCGCGAGAAACCCCACGACATAGGCAATCGATCGCTCAGCCATGAAACGGCGAAACACGAACATGCCTGCCAAGGTTAAGGTACTGCCAATCAGCGAGAGGATCGAGAGAAACTGCTGATCGAACTTCAACTGATCGATCATCCACCAGGTCGTGCCTGGCCCGGTCCCTGGGATGGCCCTGAAAATAAAGACCACGACCGCTGTCCCAACCAAGGTGAACCGCTTGTCCGGCTCCAGCTCTCGCACCAGCCGAGCCATCAGAAACAACACTATGGCCATCGAGCCGACAAAGACAATCTCTTCGCTATAGGAAAAACCGCCGAATCCAACCGTGAGGGTGAACAGGACAAAGGCGAGGCTGCCGCCAAGAATCCACCAGTTGGGCTTAGTCGGCTCATTTGTGTCATCACGCACATTTACCAATTGCTCTGCATGATCCACAGAGAAACCCTGCCGGAGCAGTGTGTTATTTTGTTGCCGCCTCAAAATCCAGGCCATACCGACGCCGAGCACCGAGACGAACGGGATCACGAGCGCCATGAGATAGACCTGTTTGTAAAGCCGAATGATCTCTGCCTGTGGGAGCCCTTCGACCCCTGTGAAGACATACACGTTGACCATCGCCACCAGAATCCCGCCACCGACGATGGCCACACGCCCGAGTGTCTGCATGGTGGTGTGCATGAGCTTGAATGTCGCCTGGTCGAAGGGCTGTCCCCGTTCATCCACCCGTGGCACGGCATCGACGGTCATCGCGTCCGCGACCGCGTCTTGCACCACGTAACCGATCGGCCCGAGCAATGTGCTGACCACAAACCACACTTCCGCCGGTAGGATGGCGGTCATTGCTTCCCGACTCCCGATCAACGCCGCCATGATCCCAAGGCTAATAGCCAGCAACCCGGCTCCGAGTCCCACGAGCCAGCCTTTCCAGCGCCACAAGAGATCGACGAGATGTCCGATCGGCATCTTGAGGGCCCAGGGAATGCCGGCCCAAAATCCCAGAGCGGCAAGGAAGGAGGCGGAAAGGCCGAGGTAGTCTTTGACAAAGAAGGTACCGACGATGCCGGTGAGGCCGGAAATCCCGTAGGCCATGTAGACCATGAGCGGGGGCAGATAGGAGAGCCGCATCTCACGGCCGATAGAAAGCAGGTTTCGATCAATCCACCGGGCGACACGCGTGAACATCGTTATGACGACACTCTCGTGGTCTGCCGACGCTCGATCAGCGCATGCAGCTGGGCGCGCATCTCATGAGCCGGCAAACAAATCCGATCGCCATGCCCGGCCAGCACCCATTCGAAGGGATGGTCGAGAAGTTTCCGGATGGAGTCCATCAGTACATGCTTTCTCCACACCAGCTGGCTTGGAGCGCTAAGCCTTTTCTGCGAGGAGTCCCACCAGAGATGATCACCCGTAAAGAGGAACCGGTTCTTGTAGAGTAGCGCCATGCTGCCGGCCGTATGGCCCGGCACGGGGATGACCTGAAACTGCGGCATGACATGCAGACTGTCAGCCCCCTCAATAATCCATTCGGAGTCGGGAGCCGCTTCGACATCCGCCCGATGAATCATCCGTTTTGCGCCGAAGTGCGCGGCATACTTCTCTGCGTCTGCCACATCGTCTTTATGGGTTAGAAAGATGTAGGCGATACCACCCTTACGTTCGAAGGCCTCGACCAGATGTTTGAGATACCGCGGCGAATCGACAAGCCAGTTGCCGTCCTGATGTTCGACAAAGAAACTGTTTGCGCCGAAAGACTTCTCCGAATTGAAGCCACAGTAATACACGTCGTCGTCAAGTTGGAGCGGAAAGCTCGCCATGGCTTCCTGCATGTGCAACTTGTCGCTCTGCTCGGCGCCGATCGAGCCCACGGGACAGGCGAGGAGCGCTTGATAGGCCTGATGAAAACACCTATCGTCTATCGGCTGTTTGGTGACTGCGGAGAAGTTACCGACTTCCTCAAAACTCCCCGGCGCTAGCTGCCTGCACGTATCACAGTTGATGCAGGTCGCATCGACAAAAAAGTTACCTGTGACATTGGAATCGAGTCGTTTTTTCTCATCGGCCATGGTCAACTCTGTCGTTCGTGAAAGGTGAAACGTGAAAGGCTTAGGAGAAAGAGTACTCAGTAGTTCCGCATTTCACCTTTTACGTCTTACGTATCACGGTTTCTTGGAGCGATCCGCCGCCCGCCAAAGATACCAAGATGCGGCGGTTCGATAGGGTTTCCAACGCTCCCCATATCGCAGCACTTCTCCCGGCTTCGGCATCGAACGCTTGCCATAGGCGATGCGGAATCCGTTGCGCACACCGAAGTCGTCGACCGGCAGAACGTCCGGCCGTCCCAGTTGAAAAATCAGCAACATTTCGACTGTCCAGCGGCCGATTCCACGGACCGCAATGAGCCGATCGATGATCGCCTCGTCGTCGAGCTTCCGAACGGTGGCGCCGGTCGGCACAGTGCCATCGAGCGTCTTGGCAGCCAGATCGCGAAGCGCGGCAACTTTTGCTTGTGAAAAACCTGCGCCACGAATTGCCTGCTCGTCCATCGCGAGCAAATCGTCAGGTTTCGGAAATCGCTTTGCCGGGAACAGAGCTACGAAACGGCGCAAAATACTCTCTGCCGCTTTCTCATGCAGTTGCTGATAGGCAATCGCTCGTGCCAGCGATTCGAACGGCGACCGCTTCGATCGGGGAGTCAAGGTGAAGGGGCCTACCTCACCGATCAGTCGGCGCATGACCGGATCCGTCTTGGCCAGATACCTGGTTTCCGGGGTCTGCCGATTCATCGGAATACCCACGCGTCTTCTCCGACAATTACCCCTGGCTCAGAATGGCATCGGCCTCGATCTCGACCAACATGTCAGGATCGATCAACCGTTTCACCTCCACCATCGTCGTCGCAGGCCTGATAGTCCCAAATACGTCGCCATGGGCTCGGCCAACCTCCTGCCATTGATCGATATTCATGAGGTACATGCGGGTTCGGACCACATCGGCGAGCGAGGCGCCGGCCTGCTGGAGCGCCGCTTCTATCGTCTTCAACGTCTGAATCGTCTGGGCATAGGGATCCCCCTTGCCGACCAAACCAGAGGGTGTCATGGCAGACGAGCCGGAAACAGAAATCGAAGAACCGACTCGCACCGCCCGTGAATACCCAAGCTTACCTTCCCATGGACCACCAGTAGAAATATTCTGCCGTCCCATCGTTCTTTCCCTCCTATCAGGCTGCGGAAAAACTCAGTTTACATACGATATACTATTGGAATCTTCCATATTGCGCCGATGGCAACAACGCCGCAGGATGCTCAAAAAGGCCGTCCAGCAAGGCCGCAGTGAGCGAAGAGGCAAGGCGTACGCTTCGGTACGTTGAGCCTCTGAGCGACGCGAGAACGAAGCTGGCGGGCTTTTTCAGCATCCTGCTACATGACAATGCCGCCGCCGGCATGGATATTTTGTCCCGTCAGCCACCGCGCCTCTTCGCTGACGACAAACGCCACCACATCGGCAATGTCCTTAGGAAGGCCGAGCCGCTTCAACGGAGACAGCTGGATGCCGATCTGGCGAAATTGATCTGTCATCATGCCGGTCTCGGTAAAGCCTGGCGAGACCGTATTGACGGTAATGCCTCGTGGAGCAAGCTCCTGCGCCAGTCCTCTCGTGTACTGCTCCAGTGCGCCCTTGCTGCCGAGATAGGCCGTTGCACCGGGAAAACTCAAATGGGTTCCATCGGTGGAAATGTTCACGATGCGGCCACCCTCTTTGAGCATGTTGACCGCTTCCTGCATCGCGAAGTAGGGCCCCTTGGCATTCAAGGCAATGATCTGATCGAAGTCAGCTTCGGTTGTATCGAGAAGCGCCTTGGGCATGAACCGCCCGGCATTATTGACGAGAATGTCGAGCCGGCCAAATTGCTTCACAGTCTCGATCACAAGTCGGCGCGCCTCTGCGACCTGGCTCATATCGGATTGGACGGCGACGGCCTTCCCACCCTTGGCCTGAATGCACGTCACTACTTGATGAGCCTTCTCCGCGCTCACTCCGTAATTCACCACCACAATCGCTCCATCTTCGGCCAATCGCTCCGCAATCGCCCTTCCGATTCCGCTGGATGACCCTGTGACGATGGCAACTTTCCCGCTGAGTGGTTTCATGAACTGTCCTTTATCTTTCATCTCCGTGGACGATATCTCTCTACCTATCCTCGTCGATCCGTACAGATTCTACCCTAGGAGCGCGTCGGAATTCACTCTTTACCAAGCAGGGATGACGGTTGTTCCCAGGTTGCTGAGTACACGAACTCCGATAATGGCTTTCGGACTCTCGGTTGAGTTTCCCTCGCCTGCAAACGATCCGATAATAGGCCTGGATCGCCTGAATAACCGACCGCCATCATGGCCACCGGCTCGTAGCCGTCCGGAATCCGACAGTTCGCTCGCGCCTGATCGATATGAAAACCCGCCATCTGATGGGTCACAAGCCCAAGCGCTGTGGCCTGGATAACGAGATTTTCTGCCGCCATGCCCGTGTCATGGAGCGCATGGCGATTCTGTGAGCCGTCTTCGAACTGCAGTTTCGCCACAGAGAGCAGCAGCACCGGTGCACGATAGGCCCATTTCTGATTGGCTTCGACCAAGCAGTTGAACAACCGATCGTATTCGGTCTTGTTCTCATTCGTAGCCACCAGGAATCGCCAGGGTTGTCCATTATTCGATGAAGGCGCCCACCGTGCCGCCTCGAAGAGACTCCGCAGCTTCTCAGACTCGACAGGCCGATCGTCGAACGCGCGCGGACTCCAACGCCGACGCAACAGGTCATGAATCTGGTATTGGGTATCGGCGGGTTTTTCCATGTCTTCACGATCCTTTGCTATCACCTTTGGGTCGGTCCTTTTCGGGAGACCAGCCACCGCCGAGAGCCTTGTAGAGTTGCACCACCGAGACCAGATGAAGCCGATGGGTAGCGGCAAGAGCCAATTCCGCCTCAAAAAGGCTCCGCTGGGCAATGAGGACATCCAAATAATTTGCCAGGCCGCCTTTGTACCTCAGGCTAGCAAGATGCAAAGCCGACCGCAAAGCATTGACCTGCCTTTCTTGGGCGGCTGCCTGCTCACGCGCCGTGCTGACCCCCACCAATCCGTCTTCAACCTCTCTGAATGCGACGAGAATCGTTTGTTCGTACTGAGCCACAGCCTGTTTGGCTTGAGCTTCTGCCGCCTGCTGTTGAAACCCTAACGTTTGGGCATTCAACAAGGGACCGGTCAATACCGGGGCGAGGACTCCGAAATTGGTTGCCGGCGACACAAAATCCGTCAGGGTCGGACTCGCCACACCGAGGAAGCCCGTGAGCGACAGTTTGGGAAACCGTTCGGCTTTCGCCATCCCGATCCTGGCGGTGGCTGCAACCAATTGTTGCTCCGCTTGCACGACATCCGGACGGCGTTGAAGCAGTTCCGAGGGAAGACCGGCGGGCACCACAGGCGGCATGATTTGTTCGGTCAGCGATCGCCCTCTGGCGATTTGACTGGGATTTCTCCCCAGTAACACGCTGAGCTCGTTTTCCTTCTGAATCATATGCCGCTTCAGCTCCGCAATGCGAGCGGCGGCATTCTCCCGCTCCGCCTCAAATTGGTCGACATCCAGCTTGTTGATCAGTCCCTGCCGGAGCCGTGCATGACCGATTCTCACCGACTCCTCCCATGCCGATAATGTGCGCGTGGCGATCTCCAACTGCATGTCGAATTGCCGAAGATCGAAATAGGCCTGCGCCACTCCGCCCACGATTTGCAGAGTGACGGCTCGCCGGTTCTCTTCCTGAGCCAAGAGATCCGCCAAGCCCGCCTCATTCGCCCGGCGGATTCGTCCCCAGATATCCAGTTCCCAGGATAGGGATCCTTGCGCATAGTAGTTAAAGGGGCTAGCAAATCCGGGGAACCTCACGCCACCCAGTCGAGCGGCTGGGACATTGCCCGTTGCGCTGAATTGAGGGGCAAAGTCCGTTCGAGCCGTAAACAAGCGCGCCTGGAATTCGTCGATACTTGCAACCGCTCGTTTGAGATCTTTGTTCTCTTCGAGCGCGATACGGATCAAACGCTGGAGTTCTTCGTCCCGGTAGAGTTCCCACCACGGCATATTCGCCAGCGAAGGCAGATCTTTCGGTTCCCCAGCCATGCGAAATGAGTCAGAGGTAGGAATGTCGGGGCGAGAATAGTCAGGCCCCATCGCGCACGCGAACAGGAGCAACGAAAAGACTGCGAGGACAAGGCTGCGCATGTCACTTTCCTCCTTCTGTCACTAACGGAATTGAGTGTGACCCGGGACGGGGACTCGCTTGACCGGCGCCGCGCCGACTCAGTTTCCGAACCAGCACAAAAAAGAGTGGCACGAAGAAGATGGCCAAGAAGGTCGCGGCAAGCATACCGCCGAACACGCCGGTGCCGATCGAGTTACGGCTGGCTGCGCCCGCACCGCTGGCTAAGACTAATGGCAAGACTCCCAGAATAAAGGCCATGGAGGTCATCACGATCGGCCGGAACCGAATCTTGGCGGCTTCCATCGCGGCATCGACCAGGGAATCTCCCGCTTCATATCGCTTGTTCGCGAACTCGACAATCAGAATGGCGTTTTTGGCGGAGAGTCCGATCAACGTCACCAGTCCGATTTGGAAGTAGATGTCGTTGGACATCCCCATCACCCACACGGCGCACAAGGCTCCGAACACACCAAAGGGCACGGCGAGGAGCACGGCAAACGGCACAGCCCAGCTTTCATACTGCGCGGCCAGCACAAGAAACACCATCAACAGGCCGAAGCTAAAGACAAAAAGCGATTGCTGCCCGACCATGCGTTCCTGATACGAGATCCCGCTCCAATCGATCCCATATCCCTGGGGAACCAACACCTCCTTGGCGACCTGATCCAGCGCATCGAGTACCTGCCCGGAACTATACCCCGGAGCCGCTGCTCCCAAGACCAGGGCCGTATTGTATCCGTTGAAGTGGGTGACCGGATCCGGTCCGCTGGTGAATTCCGTCGTCACCACTGTGTCGAGTGGGATCATAGTGGATTTCAGTCCGTTCACGGCACGCACATAGATCTTGGCGACGTCCTCGGGCGTGGATCGAAATTGTGCCTCGGCCTCCGTCTGCACCCGATAGACACGGCCGAATTTGAGGAAGTCATTGATGTAGAGATTGCCGAAATAGGCCTGCAGCGTGTCGAACACTTCCGAGATCGGCACGCCCAACGATTTGGCTCGCTCTCGATCAACATGGGCAAATATTCGTGGCGCGCTCACGCGAAAGCTGGAGCCGATCGCTCCGATCGCCGGGTGCTGTCTGGCTTTGGCCAGAAACTCTTGCGCCACGCCGGCAAACTTATTAAAATCGCCGCTGCTGGGATCTTGAAGCTGAAGCGAAAACCCGCCCGTGGCGCCGAGACCTCTGATAGACGGCGCATTAAAGGCCAAAATCAGCGCCTCCGGAATTTTTGCGAACTCTCCGTACGCGGCGCCGATCAGTGCCTTCACATGGTTCTGCGGCCCCTGCCGTTCGTCCCAGTGATGCAAGGGCAAGAACATCGTCGCCGAGTTCGGCCCTCTGGTGCCGAAGACGAAGTTCTGGCCGGCCAACGCATCGGTCGAATGGATCGCGGGAACTGAGAGGAAGTAGTTTTCAATTTTACTCAGCACCTTATCGGTCCGTTGCTTCGACGCGCCGTCCGGCAGCTGGACAATCGTGATGAAGTAGCCCTGATCTTCTTCCGGCAAAAAGCTGGTAGGAATCGTCTTGAATAACCCGACGGCGAAGAGGCCGATGATGCCGAAGAGCACTAAGGATAAGACCGAGCGGTTGAGGATCATCCCCACGACGCTTGTATAACGAGCCTGCGTCCAACCGAAGAATCGATTGAAGACACCGAAAAAACCTCTGCGCAGGCCGTGGCCCGGCTTCAGTACCAGGGAACAGAGGGCCGGACTCAGTGTGAGGGCCGTGATCCCTGAAATGATGACGGAGATGGCGATGGTGATCGCAAATTGTTTGTACAGCTCGCCCGTGATGCCACCCAAGAAACCCACCGGCACGAACACGGCGCAGAGCACCAGCACGATCGCGATTACAGGGCCCGTCACCTCATCCATCGCCTTTTTGGCGGCAGCCTTCGGCGAGAGGCCCTCTCCCATGTGGCGTTCGACGTTCTCCACCACCACGATGGCGTCGTCGACCACCATCCCGATGGCCAGGACCATCCCAAAGAGGGTAAGGGTGTTGATCGAAAAACCGAGCGCCTGCATGCCGGCAAAGGTCCCGATGAGGGAGACCGGCACAGCCACGCCAGGAATCAGCGTCGCGCGCCAACTTTGCAGGAACAGATACACGACGAGGATAACCAGCACCATCGCTTCTGCCAAAGTCTTGACCACTTCCTGAATGGACACTTCGATAAATTTGGTCGTATCGTACGGAATATCGTAGGAGACCCCCTGTGGAAAGCTTTTCGATACCGCATCCATCTCCTTCCTGACTCGCTTCACCGTATCGAGGGCATTGGCGCCGGGCGACAGGAAGGTCAAGAGAAACACATTGGGTTTGCCGTTCCACCGGCCCTCAAGACTATAGGATTGAGCGCCCAGCTCGATCCGGGCTACATCTTTTAGACGGATCATCGACCCATCAGGGAACGCCCGGACAATCATCTCCTCGAAATCTTTCACGTCCGTAAGACGCCCTTGTGTGATCACCGGGATCGTCAGTTCAGTGCCTTTCGGCGCCGGCTCACGCCCGATCGTCCCAGCTGGAAAGTCTCGATTTTGTTCACGAACGACACTGGCAATGTCGGTAGGCGTAAGACTGAGTTGCGCCATCTTGGTCGGGTCCAGGATCAGACGCATCGAGTAATTCTGCCCGCCGAAGACCACCGCGTCTCCGACGCCGGGCAATCGTTTGAGATTATCGATCACGTTGAGGAGCGCGTAGTTGGAGATAAAGACCGTGTTTTTCGTGGGATCGCTGGAACTGAGCGCGACGACCGCCAGAAGGTCCGGCGACACTTTCTTGACCGAAATGCCTTGGCGGACGACTTCGGGCGGCAACTGGGGTTCCGCCAGCTTCTGGCGGTTCTGGGTCTGCACTTGCGCGATGTCCACATTCGTCCCGATCTCGAACGTGAGCTTGATGGTCATGTGCCCGTCATTGGTGCTGGTGGAATCGTAGTAGAGAAGTTTGTCGATGCCGGGAAGCTGCACTTCGATCGGGCGCGCGACTGAATTTGCGATCACTTCCGCGCTCGCACCCGGATAGTCGGCGTCGATCTGGACGACAGGCGGCGTGATCTCCGGAAACTGAGCGATGGGCAGGCCTTGCAACGCGACCAGCCCCACGACAACGATCACGATGGACAGGACGGAAGCAAAGATCGGACGATCGATAAAAAAGTGCGAGATCACTTCGCCTGCTCCGGCTTCGCATCTGCCGACTGGCCGGAAGCGGCTGGGTCGGATTGAGTATACGGAACGGTTTTCACCGGCGCGCCTGGTGCGATCATGTGGAATCCCGCGACGATCACCCGCTCTCCCTCACGCAACCCGTCTTCGATGGACCACTGGTTGCCGCGCCAGGACGTGGCTCGAACAGGTCGGATCTCTACCTTATTGTCGGGGCCGACGACAAAGACGATGGGTCCCTTGGGTCCCTGCTGGACGGCGCTTTGGGGGATCAGGATGACGCCCGTTCTCACGGCGCCCAAAATGCGAACCTTCACGAACTGCCCTGGGAATAGGACGTTATTCGGATTCGGGAAGATCACACGAAAATCCCTGGTGCCGGTGGCCGAGCGGACGCCGACTTCGAGCAAATCAAACTTACCTTCATGGACATAGGTGCTGCCGTCCGTAAATGTGATGACACCCCGCAATTCGTAGAGTGTCGCACCTTGGATCCGATTCGTCGCGCGGTCCCGGAAACGTTTGAGGACAAACGTTTCCGGGGCGCTCGCGTTCACATACATGGGATCTAACTGATGGATCGTGGTCAGCAGATCAGTCTGCGCGGAGATGAGGCGCCCTTCGTAGAGCCGGCTCCGCTCGATCCGACCGCTGATCGGCGCCGTAATGAGCGTGTTGTCGAGATCGAATTTGGCCTTCACCTGATCGCCCTTGGCTCCCTCCAGCGCCGCTTTGGCAGCCATTTCCTCCGCCACCGCATCGTCCACATCTTTTTGGCTGACGGCCTGTTCTGCCAACAGCGGTTTCACGCGAGCAGAATTTTGCTTGGCTTGCATCAGCCTTGCTTCTGCCTGCGCCACCCTGGCATGGGCGCTGCTCATGGCCGCTTTGAACGGAATTTGATCGATTTGATAAAGCCGGTCGCCTCGCTTGACGTCGCGCCCTTCCGTAAAAAACCGTTCTTTGAGGATACCCGTCACCTGGGAACGGATCTCGACCGGTCGCGACGCTTCGGTCTGACCGATGAACTCAGGTTCGTCCGGCATCGTGCCAGACGACACCGTGACCACCGGCACCTCCGGGATAGGAGGCGCCGGCGTGGAGGCCGCCTCCTGCTTGCAGCCAGGTAATCCGGTAAGGCCGAAAACCAGCAGAACACCGAGCAGGCTGAACATGAGTCTCTGTGCTCGATTCTGCGTCGTGATGTTTGACATCCGTCGTCCTTCGACAATCATCCGGTCACTTTCCACGTTCACCTCTTCGATCCACATGCATAATCTCATTCACGATACAGCTTGTCAGACATCCGGAAGCGACAAGTTTTGCCCCTTGTCGATGGATCTGCTTCAGCAGATCCTTTCCGTCTGAATCAACATAGGTCACAGCTGAGAGGTCTACAGTCAAAGGGTGGAGCGTCATCGTGCCGACATTACAGTCCCAACATCGCTCAAGCTCCTGGACCCAAGGTCCAGCCAAACGTCCCTCAAGCTTGAAGGTTGTCGAGTCTGCAAGGATCAGTGTTGTTATTTTCAGCATGGATTCTCTATCTCGCCCGTATGGAATGGCAAGGAGCATTCCCGTGGTCAAAAGCGAGTTCACCTTCATAACACATTGGTATTGTGCGAAATACTTCTAGGTCTGTGGCGTAGACACATCCAACTGACGACGTTGCCCTGCCGACGGCTCGGCGAGTGCCGGGATATCGGCAGGAGATGAAAGAACAACCTGCCGAATGAACTGCAAGGCGAATGTCTAACCGTACGCCTGCGTGCATGAATAGTCGGATAACTGGTCAGCAACATGCCACGAAATGCTCATTACTCTGCCGACACCATGAAGGGGTTCACCGACTCGTGCACCGGCAATGTATTGAACGATCGAGTCCGATTGCGAGGATCTCTTGCTTTCCTGGTAATGAATCTCACGTTGTTTGCCGCAAGGATCTCCCGAAGAAGACGGTAGAGGACACCGTTCAACCAGCGGAAACTGGCTGCTCAAGCGACCGACTGTTCACTTCTGTCAGCAGCTCGTCTCGCTCATGATCTTCATGCAACGGGCTCGGCTGGTGCTGCGCCGCAATCAGCGAGTAGAAGACCGGCACGACGAAGAGCGTGAAGACCGTGCCCACGGTCATGCCGGTGACCAGCACCATACCGATGCTGTTGCGGGCAGCGGCTCCCGGTCCCGAAGCCAGCACCAGAGGGAGGTGCCCGAAGACGGTGGCCGCCGAGGTCATCAGCACCGGCCGCAGCCGCGTCAACGACGCCTCGCGCAACGCGGCGGCCTTCGAGAGGCCGCGGGTCTGCAGCGTGTTGGCGAATTCTACGATGAGGATGCCGTTCTTCGCGATCAGTCCGACCAGCGTAATCAGCCCGACTTGGGAGTAGATGTTGATCGTGGTCAGGTCCAGGAAGCTGAATATCAGCGCGCCGGAAATTGCAAGCGGGACCGAACCGACAAGGACGATCAGCGGGTCCCGAAAGCTCTGGAACTGCGCCGCAAGCACCAAATAGATGAGCACGACCGCGAACCCGAGCGTGACGATGAGCGCAGATCCCTCGTGACGGATTTGTCGTGACTCGCCCGCATAGTCGATGGCGACTCCGGATCCGCTCGCCGCAGCGGCTGCGGCTTCAAGGACGCGGAGCCCTTCTTCCTTGGTAATACCTGGCTTGACGCCGCCGAAGATGCGTACCGCGTTGCGCTGCTGGAAACGGTTCAGGGTGCGCGGCGCCGTGCTCGTTTCGATGTGTGTGAACGTCGAGACCGGCACAAGCTGGCCGCCCGGGGTCTTGATCTTTAGATCGAGGAGCGGATCGACCGTCGCGCGGTCTTTATCGCCGATCTGCGGGATAACTTTGTAGCTGCGATCGAAATAGTTGAACCGATTCACATACGCGCCACCGAGGAGTGTGCCGAGCTCGCGGCCGACCCCCGCCAGGTCAAGCCCTAAGTCGGCAACACGCTCACGGTCCAGCACCACACGCGCCTCAGGGAGATCGATCTTGAGATCGGTATCCACATACAAGAACTTGCCGCTTTGCCAACCGGCTCCGAGCACGGCGCCGACCGTTTCAAGCATCTGCTCGGGCGGCACGTCGCTCTGTAACACAAGTTCGACGTCATACTGGCCGGGGGTGGGCAGCGGCGGATCCAAGCGCGGGAAGACACGCAGGCCCGGCACTTGCGACACCGCGCCGAACACCGCGCCGTACATCTCCTCGGTCGAGCGTGCCCGCCCGTGCCAGTCCTTCGCGACGAGACCCCCGAATCCACCCCATGCCGCCGTCAGCGACCACGTGAATTCCGTCTCGGGAAAGGACGTGATGGCCTTGACGACCTGCAAATGCTCGCGGTTGGTGGCGGCCACCGTGGAGTCCGGCGACGCTTCGAAAAACAAGCTGATATGGCTTTGATCCTCAACGGGAGCGAGTTCTTGTCGCGAAAACATGTACAACGGCCACACCGAAACCATGATGACCAGTGAAGCCGCTACGACCGCCCAGCGCATCTCCAGGGCCCTGTCGAGCAGCCAGGCGTAGACACGGCGCACCTCTTCAAACCGTCTGTTGACGAAGGCGGTCAGCCGGCCTTCCTGGCCCTGAGCATGCACAAACCGCGAACTCATGACCGGCGACAGCGTGACCGCCACCATCCCCGACAAAACCACCGCGACCGCGAGCGTGATGGCAAACTCCAAAAACAACGAACCGGTCAAACCGCCCTGGAAGGCGATCGGCGTGTAGACCGTGGCGAGGGTGATCGTCATGGCGATGATCGGGCCGATCAGCTCGCGCGCACCGGCCAGCGCCGCTTCAATCCGTGATTTGCCCAGGCGCACATGCCGCTCGACGTTTTCCACGACGACGATCGCATCGTCCACGACCAGCCCGACCGACAACACGATCGCGAGCAGCGTCAAGAGATTGAGGCTGAAGCCGAACGCAAACATGAAGATCGCCGCGCCGACCAGCGACACCGGCATCGCGACGAGCGGTACCAGCGCGGTGCGCACCGAGCCCATGAAGAGGAACACGACCAGCGCCACGATCAGGATCGTCTCCGCTAACGTCTTGCTGATCTCTGTCAGCGCATTCCGCATGAACATCGTGCCGTCCCAGACCAGCTGCATGTCGATGTCCTTCGGCAGCGTCGGCCGGATACGGTCCATTTCATCGCGCAGCCGTTGCGCGACATCGATCTCATTCGAACCGATCAGCGCCCAGATCCCAAGGTAGACACCTTCTTTCCCGTTGTACTTCGCGACCATGTCGGCTTCTTCGGCTCCATGCTCGACCTGGGCCACGTCTCTTAGCCGCACAATCGCGCCTCCCCGGTCGGCGACGATCAAGTTTTCAAACTCCACGGCGGAGCGCAGGTCGGTATTTGCCAGCAAGTTGACCTGCACGAGGTTGCCTTTCGTTCGACCGACAGCCGCCAGGAAGTTGTTGCGCTTGAGGGCTGCCTGCACGTCTCCGGGCGAGAGGTTGAGCGCGGCAAGGCGATCGGGGTCGATCCAGATTCGCATGGCAACCTGGCGGCCACCTTCGAAGGTGACCCGCTGGACACCGGGCAACGTCGAGAGTTGGGGCTGCAGCGTGCGCAACAGCCAATCCGTGACGGCCGGTACCGTGCGCTCTGTAGAGGCAAAGCTGAGATAGAAGGACGCGTAAGGGCGATCGGCTCGTTGCATCTCGATCGCGGGCGGCTCGGCTTCCGCCGGCAGCTCGGACCTCACTTGTTGCAGCCGCGCCGTAACCTCGGCCAGGGCCGCCGTGCTGCTATGGTTCAGCTTCAAGTGCACCGTGACGGTGCTGACACCGGCTCGGCTGGTCGACTCCACATAATCGACCCCTCCGATCGCGGAGACGACCCGCTCGATCGGCGTGCTGAGAAAGCCTCGGACGGTTTCGGCGCTGGCGCCGTAATAGACCGTCGTGATGATTACGGATGAACTCTCGATCTTCGGGTACTGCTGCAACGGCAGGGTCGTCAGCGCTCGCCACCCCGCGAGCAGGATCACGAGGTTCACGACGACTGCCAGCACCGGATGTTTGATGAAGATGTCGGTAAACGAGCGCATGCGGATTTCCCTCTGCTGTTATTCCGGCTTCCTCAGCGTTCGCCGACCATGATCTGACCCGATCCGCTCCCATCCTCGGGACTGCCGGCGATCGCGACCAACGCGGCTTCTCGCAGTTTGAAGGATCCAGAGACCGCCACTCGTTCACCGGCAGACAGCCCGGCGTGAATCACAACCTCGTCGCCGAGCATCGCGCCGCTTTCGACCGGCCGCACATGCGCACGGGTCTTGCCATTCTTGTCCAACTCAATCACGAACACCTGATCGCCGCCCGGACCCTTCCGCATGGCGCTTGCGGGCACCGCGACGGCCTTGCGTGGCAGACCGATCGGAACCCGGACACGCACCGAGGCGCCAGGAGACGGCGCGTTGGCGGCGCCCTCGATCCTCGCGCGCACCGTGGCATTGCGCGTCGTGGGATCGATACGCGCGTCCACCGCGACGATTGTGGCTGCGATCGTGGACGATTGGCCGGCGGCGGATATGTCGACGCTATCGCCTTCCCGCAAGCCGGCGGCAACCTGCTGCGCGACCGTGAAGTCCACATGCACAGCGTCGTCGACACCCTGCAGCGTTGTGAGTTCGGTGCCCTCGTTCAGATACTGGCCAGGGTGCAAATTCGCCATGCCTATCCGTGCGCGAAACGGCGCCCGAATGGTCTTGCGGGCGATGATCGCCTTGGTGCGCGCGATCTGCGCCAGCGCGACATCGAGGTCTGCGCGCGCGCGATCCACTTCCTCCTGGGTCGTGGCACGGTCATGACTCAGATTCTTTCTGCGGTTGAGCACCGTTCGCGCGAGGGCAGACTGCGCTTCCTGCGCTTTCAGTTCAGCTTCCTCGACAGACACATCGAGCGCGACAAGCACCATCCCGGTGTCGACGACTTGCCCTGGTGTGAGATTGACATAACGGACAGTGCCTGGGAGCTCGTTACGCAAGGTAATCGAGCGCAGTGCCAGAACCGTCCCGATGGACGTGGCAGTGTGGCGATGCTCAATTTCCTTCGCGAAGGCGACGGTCACTGACTCCATCGGCTCCGGTCGGTTCGCGGAGGCGGCCTCGATTGCCTGTATGGCCGTATACTTCCACGCTGCCAGGCCAACGCCGACCGAAACAACCAGAATGAGCAATAGAATAGATCCGATCCAACTCCGACGATTCATACGCGACGCCCTCCAGAACGCCTCCCCGATGAACCCTCGACCTTGGGTGAACGGCGAGCTGGTGTCGCGCGGACCAGCATGTCCTCCAGCGCGCGGCGCACCCGAACGACGCGGACTTGTTCGAGTGGAACGATTCCCAGCACCCAGTCGAGCCAGAGTCCATCAATCGCAGCGGCGACCGCTTCACCAACCCCAGGCGGCAAATCATCCTGCGCGATGCGCCGGTGGAGGTCGGCGTAGACTGCGCGCATGGGCTGGATCAACGCGGGATTCTGAGCGAGTGCCGCAAATACCGCGGAGGAACTGCGCCGCAGTTCCTCCGTCCAGCACTCGGCGTCCGAAAGGCAGTGGTCCAAAAGCGCGCGCGCCATGCGTCCGGGGCCTTCCGGCGTGCGCTCGTACGCTTCGGTGTAGCAGGATCGCCAACCTTCGGCTGTGCGGATGACCAGCGCCTCGACGAGCCGGTCCTTCGACGGGAAATAATGCAGCAGGCCCCCTTTGCTCATCCCCGCCTCAGCGGCAACGGCGTCCAGCGTCAAATTCGCGATGCCCTGGCGGGCGACCACGGCTTCGGTCGCGTCGAGAAGCATGTCTTGTAGCTTCGAGGTTGTCTGTTTCATGGGTGAAGAATACCGTCCGGTCGGTCTGATGTCAACCGTCCGGTCGGTCGGTTCATGGCCTCCCGCATGTACGGTCGATTCATCCGAATCGCGAGCTGGAATGCCCGGCTTCCTACGAACGAAGGACTGCCCGCCAATTTCGCAGCCACCTCGATCGTATGAGCTTGTACCCGAGCCAGGCCGCAAGCAGCACCCCGAGCAGCGGGACAGCCACCGTGCGGGCCAGATGCTGATAATTGGTCATGTGCACCCGCAAGAGATACTGCGGCCGCTTCATCAAATTCTGCTTCTCCGACGCGATGGTGACCATATACAGGCCCTCGTCCAGCCTGACTTCGCCTCTCAGTACTCCGTCCGGGTGAGTGCTTGGACGAATATCTGCCACAATCTCACCTTCTGCCCCATTGGTACCCTTCACGATCCGCATGCCGATGGGCTCGTGGCGCAACGCCGGGTCAACGAGATCGACGACCAGGAAGGTCTCACCTTCTTTGGGAATGTCTGTGCAGTACTGATCTTTCAACTGGTATTGCGGCTGATAAGCGTTGAAATGTACCACGCGCTCACCGACTCGGCGCACGCAGGGGTCGTCTTCTCCACTCGCTGTGCCATGGGCCGTGGCGACGTCGGGGTGGGACAGGACAGCAACAAGAAGAAGCACCGTCGAACATGCCCATGTCACTTGTTTCATCATGGCCAAAACCTCCTGTTCGAAGCCTTGCGATGGCCTGTTGTGCGCTCTGCCCACGGTGACGGCGCTCCCTGCGGCTCAGCAATTCCAGTGCGTAATAGATGGATGCTCCAGCATAACGCCGCTATTGCCAATGTACTCATGATCATCTGCTCCATATCGTCCTCCTCATCACCGCTGACAGATTGTACTCTTGTCACCCCTCTCTGTGGCTCACCGAGCAGACAGGCCCCTCCGGGGTGTAGAGAGGGGCCTATCTACCTCAGCGGGAGACGCAGTGAGGATTCGCGGCGTCCACCTCTCTATTGACCTTTCGCCCCATAATTATTCGGCAACATCGACCCCGCAAGCCGAGTTGTCATCGGTCCTTGTAGGGACTCTCGGTTGCGCAGAATGACCGGATCGATGACCTCACCACATTGCACGCAGCGCTGAGCATGGTAGTCCGATAGACCCTCGCACCATTCATCGACCATGAGTCCGTCGCAGCGCGGACAACGATCTGTGCTGTAGATTCTTGCCCAGCTTCGGACCATCGCCTCAATCGATTGCTGTTGTGTGCCCGCCAGCGCTGTACCCATCGATCCCTCCTTAGCGATCCATCGGCTTATCTCACGCCATTCATAACGAGATGGAATGGCAACTCGCGTTCCAGGAGAGTTCCCTCACGGTCTGGATCATCGATATCGCTGAAACTATAGGAGATTGAGCGATTTCTTTCGGAAATCTTTGTCGCGAAAAATATGAAGTGCCGAAGACGACCTGCCGACGCGACGGCACGGTGCCGAAATGTCGGCGAGAGAAAAATTCCTGACAGTGATTCGTGAAGCGTCTATGAAATGCGAGGGATGAAGGGCTTAAGACGAGCGAGAGATCCCGAGCTTCTGCATTTTTGATTGGAGGGTCGTACGCTTCATGCCAAGCTTGGCAGCCGCCCCGAAAGAACCACCGATGATCCATTCCGATTCGCGAAGGGCCTTGAGAATGTGTTCGCGTTCGGCTTGTTCAAGCGTCGTAGTCCCGGAGTTCGTGACGTAACCCGGCGTCCGCTTCAATTCTGCGAGCGACACAACCAGATCCGATCCTTGGGTCAGGATTACCGCTCGCTCGATGAAGTTCTCCAGCTCTCGCACGTTACCGGGCCAGTGATAGGCTTGGAGCGCTTTCATGGCCTCCGACGGGACCGTCTCGATGCGCTTCTTCATCCGCAGGGCGAATTTCTGAGCAAAGTGCCGGACGAGCAAGGGAATATCTTCCGGGCGCTCACGCAGGGGGGGCACCGTGATCGGAAAGACCTTGAGCCGGTAATAGAGGTCGCTTCGAAACTTCTGCTCCTCCACCATGTGGCCAAGATCGCGATTGGTTGCGGCAAGTATGCGAACATTGACACGTATCGTTCTGATGCTTCCCAGTCGCTCAAATTCCTGCTCTTGAAGCACGCGCAGGAGCTTCACTTGTAGTTCTAACGGGATTTCCCCCACCTCGTCGAGAAACAAGGTTCCACGGTCGGCCAATTCAAACCGGCCGATCTTGGTGGCAATCGCACCGGTGAATGCCCCCTTTTCATGCCCAAAGAGTTCGCTCTCGAGCAGGCCTGTGGGAATCGCGGCGCAATTGATCTTGACGAACGTTCGCTCTCGCCGGTTGCTGAGATTGTGGAGCGCCCGCGCCACCAGTTCCTTCCCGCTCCCTGTATCACCCAAGATCAGCACCGTCGAATCGGTCGCGGCCACGGTCTGGACTTCTTTGAGAACCAGTTTGAGAGCCCGGCTGTCCCCGACAATTTCCTCGAAGTTGTACGCGGTCTGGATTTCCTCCTGCAGGTACAGTTTTTCCTTTGCCAGCTTGTCCTTCAGCGATGAAATTTCCTGATAGGCCATCGAATTGGCAGCGGCGAGCGCGATCTGCGCGCCGATCCTGCCGAGCAATGCGGCATTGTCGTCGGTGAATGCGTCCTCCTGCTTACTGACGACGCTCAACGTGCCCAGTGCTCGTCCATGCAAGATAAGCGGAACGGCACATCCGGATTTCAGGCCTTCAGCCTCTGCCCGCTTCATGATCTCAGCAGGAAACTCTGTGAGGTTAAGACTTCTGACATGAACCGTCTTCTGAGAAGAGAAGGCCAGCCCTTCCGGGGTTCCTTCCAATGGAATGGGATCCCTCGCTCCGACAAAGTCTTGATTGCTGGGAAAGTCCAGCGCATGAGCCCGCAATTGATTTATCTCGGGATCGTAGAGACAAAACGACGCGAAATCGTGCGGGATCACACGGCCCAGACAGGCAGAGATCGCTTTCAAGAGTTCTCTCAATTCAAGGTGGGACACGACGGCGTTGTTGATCTCCAGCACCAAACTGAGCCGATCTCGCTCTCGAGCCAGAGACTGCTGCGCGGCTTCCGTGCTGGAGAAATGGAGCACGTTGTCCACGGCCACGGCAACCTGTTTGGCCACCTGACCGAGCAATCCAAGGTTTTGGTCTCCGAATGCCCGGGGTTCGAGACTCCCGAATCCGATCGCGCCGAGACGCCGCATGGCCGTCGTCAAGGGAAACAGACAGACCGACTGAACGCCGATGTCCTTGAGCGCCGCCATCCCCATCGAGAATCGAGATTCTTCGGCGAGAGACGGAATGACCAAAGGTTGCTGGTGAGCCCATACCCAGCCGCTGGAGGACTCCTCAATCGGAAGCTCCAGCCCATTCAGTCTCGTGGTGAGGCGATGAGCGGCGGCGGTTTCCAATACGTGGACCTTCATCAGATTCTTTGAGGGATCGTGAAGAATCAAGCCGATGAAGTCGAACGGGGCGACTGTCGGGAGACGTTGCGCGAGATCCCGGAAGAGCGAGGACAGGTCACGATGCGACACGATGGCTTCGGATACCTCGAGTAGAAGCCGTAACCGGTCGTGATCGTGAGTCAGATCTTGATGATGGAGGACATTATCCACGGCAACCGCGACCTGTTTGCTTACTTGTTGGAGAAACTCAAGGTCCGTTTCACCATAGGCCTCTTTCTGTACACTCAAAAACCCCATGGCGCCCAGCCTCCGCACCGCGGTCGTCAAGGGAACGAAGCAAAATGAATTCGCTCCGTCCTCCTTCATGCGCCCGACAACCTTGGACCAACGACGTTCTTCGGCCAAATGCGGCACGATGACGGATTCCTGCGTCTGCCAGACCAATCCGGCGGGGCTCTCTTCGACCGGCCCTTCGTGGCCACCCACAAGATCGGCCGGCACATTCGCCTGAATGCTGTGCAATCGCATCGTGTCACGAGCAGGATCGTGCAAGGACAGGGCGACAAAATTCACATGGATCACGCGAGGTAGGCGCTGAGCAAGATCTCGAAAGAGTTCGTGGAGATCGCGGTGAACGGAGATCGCCTCCGCAACCTCCAGCAGAGCTTGGTACCGCTCCGCGAGAGTCTCACAGGGGGATGTAGGAAACGTATCCATGGGGGGTCAGTATGGCGTAATAGTCAGTAACGGCTCAAGAGGGGGAGGGGATGGAGACTGATGGTCTTCTGTGCTCGCGCAACGCGCGGCCTCAGAAGGATGGGGAGGGAGCGGCCAGGTGCCCTTCTTGCTCGCAGAACGCGCACGGTGAAGCTGTGCTCGTTCGATGCGCGCAGTAAAGGGCAACCTTGGCCACTCCCTCAATCGAGGTTTAAGAAATTGGAAGGCCCTCGCCTGGGCTAAGGGCACGTCCCGGCGTGTCAGTGGGTGGGCGGGTGATAAAACTGCGCGCGGTGGAAGATCCATCAGCCCCCATCCCTGAAGAGAGAACGAGCGATCTCGGGAGAATGGGGAGGGCACCCACATTGGTCCTGTGCTCCCGGAACGCGCGCCATCAGAAGGGCCTCGTTCGACGGCCGCACGTAGACCAACATGGGTACCCTTCCCAGGGAGAAGAAGCTAGCAAGCTTGGAAGGATCATCTATTCATGCCCTCAACTGTGGCCCGGCAGGTGTTCGTAGTCCCATAGATGAGCTGAAGTATCAGGTCCCGGGTCAAATGCTCAAGGCTCGCTCTCGCGCCGGTCTGACCCAAGACGCGGTTGCAGAGCGCATGGGCACGACCAAGAGCGCGATCTCCCGCATCAAATCAGCGGGCAAGCATGTTCCATCACTTACAATGCTGAAGCGCTATGCGAACGCGCTAGGGAACGAAGGTCGAGTAATCCCCGATCCTCAACATTTCAGCATGTCTCTGTTTCCACTCCCTGATGATGCGCATGCGCTCTGACCTCTTGTGGAACAACGAGGTTCGTTGATGGCTCTGCTCATGACGGTAGGCGGATGATCGGCTTAATCGTGATGCCATTCTCGCTGTCTTCGGCCGCTTGGTTGATCTGATCGAGGTTGTAAAACTTCACCAACTTGTCGAACGGGAAGCGCCCCTGTGTGTAGAGCTCGACGAGACTCGGGATGAAGAGATCCGGAACGCTGTCGCCTTCGATGATGCCGATAATCCGCTTGCCGGTCGTCATAACCCCGTTCACATCAAAGCTCGCCTCCGTACCCAACGCCGGCGCTCCCACGATGCCGCAGGTTCCGCGAATTGCCAGCGCGTCGATGGATTGGCGCAACACGGCGGGCCGACCGCTCGATTCGAGCGTGAAATCGACGCCGCCGCCGGTGATCTTGCGCACAGCCTCAACGGGATCGGTCTCGCGGCTATTCACCGCATGAGTCGCCCCGAGTTCCTTGGCCAGTGCGAGCCGTGACGGCACCACGTCCACTGCGATAATGGTTGTCGCACCGGCCACACGTGCGGCCATCACGGCGCTCAAGCCGACCGCGCCTCCCCCGAAAGCGGCGAAGCTGGCGCCGGGTCTGACGTTCAGTGCGTTCATCACGGCCCCCGCGCCGGTTTGAATGCCACAGCCAAGAGGGCCAAGCAATTCCAGCGGGGCATTGTTCGGAACTTTGATCACATTGCGTTCATGGGCAAGGGTGAAGGTGCCGAACGACGATTGTCCGAAGAAATGGTCGTGAACCGTTCCCTGCTTTTCGTGCGTGGCAGTACTCCCGTCTTCGCGGGCCCCGCCGAAATTCAGGGCGTAGAAATTCTCGCAGTAGGTCAAGTCGCCACGCAGGCAGGGCGTGCAATGACCGCACCACATGTAGGTCAGCACGACATGGTCTCCCGCTTCGACTTTTTTGACGCTGCTGCCGGCCCGCTCCACGACACCGGCGCCTTCGTGGCCGAGCACGATGGGCAGAGGCACCGTATACAATTGGTCGCGTGCCACCATGTCGGTATGGCACATGCCGGTTGCGACGATCCGAATCAGCACCTCGTCGGGACGAGGCTCGTCCAAGGTGAGGGTCTCGATCAGAAACGGTCCGCTTTTCTTGCGGACGACCGCCGCCTTGATCTCTCGCGTCTGAGTATTCCGCCTGGTAGTCATCGGCGTGTTCCTTGATGTGTGAAATATTCAGGTGGCATTCTGGTTGGCTTGACGCGTAATCGCCCGACTGCTACCAACAATTCAGAATGCCCCCATTCTGTTCAGAGCATCCCAAGGTGTGCTATACGGACAGAAAGCCAGACCTCTGCATCTTACCCGGATCAGTCTCTATATGGTTAGATTTCTTCACCACGCTCCCACAGAATTTATAGGCACATGAACGGATACGGTATTGACATGAGCCCATATTCTGCGGCTGGGGAACTTGCAGGGGTCACGAGTCTCGTCGATGTGTTCTACTCAAACATGGATGCCTTTCCGGAAGCCCGTGTGATTCGGAACATGCATCCCGAGGATTTGACCGAGCCGCGGAAAAAACTCACGTACTTTCTGTGCGGAGTACTAGGCGGTCCTAGCCTATTTATCGAACACTACGGAGGGATCAACCTCCCTGATTTTCATAGGAAATTTCCAATTGGAACTGAAGAGCGAGACGCGTGGATGCTCTGTATGCAACGTGCCATCGCTGTTCAGCCGTATGAAGCATCATTTAAAGAGTATTTACTGGCTCGGTTGTGGATTCCAGCGGAAAGAATCAGGCTGGTCAATGAGATGGGAATCTGACAATTTTCTGGAGGGGGACGCATGTTCCGCTACGCCCTTTGCACCATATACTCAAGGGCCGAGTTTACGCTGGAACCAGTAGACATTAGTTGGGCATTTTCAGTAAAGTTGGCGCCGGAGTTTTGAGCAGGAGGGGCTGGCGGTCGGCGGCGCCGGGTCAGCTCTGGTTATTCCCCGTTTTTAACAGGAGGGAGAGCTAGCGATGAGCACGAAGTCGCTCTATGAACGTCTCGGAGGCTATGACGCGATCGTTGCGGTCTCGGAGAACCTGTTGCCACGCCTCATGTCGGATTCCCGGCTGAAACGCTTCTGGGACCATCGTGGACAGGACGGCATCGACCGCGAGAAGCAACTTCTGATCGATTTTCTCTGCGCGAATTCTGGTGGCCCCATGTACTACACCGGGCGAGACATGAAGGTGTCTCATAAAGGGATGAAGATCGGTGAAGCCGATTGGACGGCCTTTATGGGACACGTCAATGCGACCCTAGATGTGTTTAAACTTCCCCCGACTGAGCGCGGTGAGGTCGTCGACTTCGTGCAATCCTTGAAAAAAGATATCGTCGAAGCATAGAAAGAGAAGGGCAGCCTGGCCGTTCTCCTGCTCGCGGAACGCGCACGATCGGAATGTGCTCGTTCGACGCGCGCAATCGAGGATCGACCAGGCTACCTTTCAAAATGAACTGGAGGATTGGGGGGACGCGCGCAGTGGAAGATCAATCAGCCCCCATCCCTGAAGAGAGAATGAGCGAGCTCGGAAGGGTCAATTAGAATGGAGCAGTGGTCGCTTGGGAAAAGGTCGCGTTCCAACGCGACCGGGGTTGGGCGGGTGTGAAGGTCGTGCGCAGTTGGGAACCAAACCAGACCACCCCTTGAAAGAAAATAACGGGCGAGCTTAGAGGGAGTATCCTGCTGCCGCTTTGAGATGCACGGATATCGTCGCTACGTGAGCAGCGTTCTTGACTCACGTAGCGACGGTGGTCTTCAAAGAGTCTGGTGCGTACCGTCGCAGAACGGCGGTGTCTTAGTCTGCTTGCACATGCACAAGGCAACTTCTTTCGTTTCATCTACTGTAAATTCGACCGGCTCGATCCCGGTTCCTTGGTGAGCCCCGTCACAGAACGGTTGGTCCCTTGAGCGTCCACATTGACACCAATAGTACGTTCCCTGTTCCAACGTCAACACTTCGGGCTCCTTGGCTGCAATGCGCGGCTTCTCCATGAACGGCCCTCCTTTTTAAATTACAACTGTAACGGCTTGATCGGCGCGAGGACGGAAGCGGGGTTATTTTTCCACAGTGACTCGTCTGTGTCCACATAGAGTTCCACTTCATTGCCGTCAGGGTCGCGCAGATAGAGACTTTGGCTGACAGTATGATCGCTCATGCCGTCGATCTGAATCCCTGCCCGCTCCACCTCATTTTTGGCTGAACGAAGTTCGTCGAGACTGTCTCCTACCTTAATCCCGATGTGATAGAGCCCGCGTCGCCTCCCTGACGGTGGTCCCGGCGCGTCACCGACCTGGATCAGCAACAACTCGTGATGCGTACGGCCCGATGTCAACGCCGCAGCCGTCCCATTGAAAATCCGCCCGACTTCTTGGAACCCCAGCAGATCTCGATAGAAGGCGAGCGAGCGCTGCAGATCTTTCACGTAGAACACGACATGGCCGAGATAGTGGGCTTTCATTTGAACACCCTCGTGAAACGTAAGACGTGAAAGGTTTCTGAGAATTAGGCTCGTTTCACTTTTTACGTCTCACGTTTCACGCCTTATTTCTTGCTGGTGAAGGTAATCCCGGCCTTCTGCACTTCCTGGTAGGGAAGGAGCCAGACGAGCGATTCGTCGCTGAGATCGCCAACCTGAATACGGTTGCCCCAGGGGTCGCGGAAGTCGCAACGGAAGTTCGGCTGCAGCTTCAATTTGTATTTAGCAATCAGCTTGCGCCGCACTTCCTTGATCTGCTGCGCGTCGCGGACCATCAAGCCGAAATGCTTCACGCGATCCGGTTGCAACTTGTCGACTTCAAAGATCGCCATGAACTGGTGCTCGCCCAGCTTGCACCAGGCTGCGCCTTCGCCTCCACGCAACATCTTCAAGCCGAACACGTCCTGATAGAACTTCACCGCTTTCTTGGCGTCGGTCACCTCAATGACGATGTGATTACATCCATAGACTTGGACGGCCATTATGCTCCTTCCTTTCTAGCAGGGTGCTGAAAAAGTCCACCAACACGAAGAAGGTTGAGGTTCAGGCTAAGGCTGAGATAAAGAAAGCTGATCTTTGCTCAACCTCGACCTCAGCCTGCTAAGCCTCTCTTTCGGCCTGCTGTATGGCCGACACAAAAATATCGGGAGGCTGCGCGCCAGAGATGGACACAGTGCCGTTCAAAACAAAATAGGGCACCCCGCGAATGCCCAGCCGGCGACCGACTGCTTCTTCCCCCTTCACCTCAACCACACCTTTCTCGCTCTCCATAAACTCTTCTGTCTCTGTCCGGTCCAGTCCGGCTTCTGCAGCCACATGCGTAAGGGTCGTCACATCACCGATGTTCTTGCCTTCCAGAAAATACCCACGAAAGAGAGCCTCCACTACGCTGTCCTGTTTCCCCTGTTGTGCGGCGTACCAGACCAGCCGATGGGCTGCAAAGGTGTTTGGTGTCCGCTGAATCTTCTCAAAGGCAAAGGGAATCCGTTCTTCTACGCCGGCAGCGAGAAGTTGTTCTTCCATCCGCTCAAAGTTTTCCAAACTCCCAAACTTGGCTTTCAGATACGCGGTCCGATCCATTCCATCAGATGGCATCGTTGGATTCAATTGGAATGGACGCCAGGTAATGCGCGCCTGTGCGCCGCCATTCAGTTGAGCCAACGCCCGTTCCAGCCGCCGCTTTCCCACGTAGCACCAGGGGCACACGATATCGGAATAGATGTCGATCGTGAGTCCGCGAACCGTCATGACAGATGTCCCATCTTCCCTGCTTGATAGTCCTGAACGGCTTGCATCAACTCAGCACGGGTATTCATGACGAACGGGCCATAGCGCGCAATCGGTTCTTCAATCGGCTCCCCGGCCATGACCAAGAGACGGCTGTCTTCATGCGCATCGACTGCCACCTGCGAACCGTTCCTTGTGCAGACGATCAGTTCGGCCTCCCCAGCCGCTTGCGATCCGTTGACAGAAATACCGCCCTGCAGGACAAAGAACGATGCATTATGTTTCTCGGAAAACGCGAACGACGTCCGATTTCCAGCCTTCAGCCGCACATCATAAAGTTCAACCGGAGTGAACGTGCGCGCCGGCCCTTTGTGTCCTTGGAAGGATCCCGCGATCACCCGCACCATACCGTCTCCTTCGAACGCAATCGCCGGAATGTCGGCATCGAGAATCGTCTGGTACCCTGGCGCTGTCATTTTTGAGGCGCGCGGCAAATTCACCCACAATTGAACCGCGTGGAGCGTGCCTCCCTTTTTTGCAAATTCCTTCTCGTGTAACTCCTCGTGCACGACACCGGACGCCGCGGTCATCCATTGGACATCGCCTGGGCCGATCACCCCGGCATTCCCAGCTGAATCACGATGGGCCACGATCCCTTCGTAGACAATGGTGACCGTTTCAAAACCGCGATGTGGATGTTCTCCCACGCCGCGCGGATGATCCGTCGGCTCGAAGTATTGCGGCCCCGCATAGTCCAGCATGAGAAAGGGGCTAACTTCTCGATCGAGGTCATTGCTGGGAAAGAGATTCCGCACGGGAAATCCGTCGCCGACCATATGCCGCGAGCCTGGCTGATAGATTCCCACGATGTCCTTTGTTGCCGCGGTCTGGATTGTCTCATGATGGCTCATTGGATCCTCCTTCCCTTCGTCTCAAACCCCGTGACGCGAACGTTGAGCTTACAGTCGCTTCTCCTCCAGATCGTACACATCAAACCACACATACACCGGGCGATGATTGGGCACGACCTTGGGAATATATTCTTCGAGGTATTGCTGGGCCTCAAGACTCATCTCGCTGAGCCGCATATCGCGCAGCCTATTGTTCCATTTCAACACGTCATCCATATTCTTTACTTGTGAATGGCTGAAAATCCACTCCCCGATCTCCTCGTCTGAGATTCCGGTCGCCACGATCTCCTTGAACTGATCGGGCGTGATACCGGTGAATGAGAACCATTGGCTGGCTAACGAACAGGGCCAGTAATTGTATTCACCGTTGATCCCGAGCAAATACGCCCGACACTTGTCCACACAGCGAGCCGCGATCACATAGCCGCCCAGCTTCTCCCGTGGACTGCGCGGGTAATCCTTCCGTAGATCCTTAGCAAATCGTTTCACCTTGTCGAGATCCGTCGTCATGGTAGTCTCCTGTGTCTCGTCTATGATTGCGTACCGTCTATGAGGCCTTCACGAAGCCTTTCAAGGCCTCGACGAGCGTGATCCTCCCGCGGACGAGCGAGACAGGATGTTCGTACCCAATTGTCCCCGTGGAGAATGAGGTATACATTTCTTCAAACAATTTCGCCGCTTCATCGGAAAACCCAAACGACTTGAATGTGGGCACCACGGCACTCAAGGGCGCATGCTGAGCTGTGACGGGCTTTCCCAGAATCTGACCGAGCGCGGCCGCAACCTGATCCGGACTGTATTCTTCCGGCCCGGCGAGTTCCACGATCTGCTTGCCCTTTCCACCGGCCACCAATTGCTCCGCCCCCACACGACCAATGTCTCTGGTCGAGATCATCGGAATCTTGGCCGTTGGCGCAATGAACGTCGGCAAGACACCTTGCCCCTTGGCTGCCCCGAGAACCGGAGCCCAGTTGTCCATAAAGTAACAGGGGCGGAGAATCGTCAGATTGTGAACCGACTTACCGAGAACCTGCTCTCCATAGCGAGCAGCCTTGATAGGCCCGGTTCCCTCCGCAATGTGACCACCGACTGAGGACAGAAACACGACATATGAAATGCCGCTCTTTTTCACAGCTTCTGCAACTTGATCCATTCGTGCTTGCTGGTCGGCTAGCCATGCCGCTGCTCCGTAGTTCGGTGGCACCAAGAGATAGACACCATTCGCACCCTCGAAGGCCTTTGCCAGCGCTGGCACGTCGTCCAGCGAGGCGACAGCAATCTCAGCCCCTTTCGCCTTCCACGCCGCCCCCTTATCCGCCGAGCGGACAACGACCCGCACCGGCTGTTTCCGGCTCAACAACGTATCGGCAACCGCCGATCCCGTATTCCCTGTCGCACCCACGACAACAAACATGATGGACCCTCCCTTGAGCGTGATAGCGGCTAGATCTCTTTAGCGATCAATCGATTGACCAGTCCCTTATCGCCACGTGATTATGTCACCATACATTCAGTACAGAGCATTATAGTTCTAGTTAGGACTAAGTCAAGTGGGAAATTCGCTCCTGGGATAAGCCGCTTAAAATCGCTACGCAATATCAGCTGGTTGTGGCTAACCAGGAAACAGGCTTGCTCGATACAGCGTACGGTCGATCTGGGCCTTACGGGTAGAGACAACTGCGGACTTCCAGGCCATTTCACATGACTATGGTAGGGTAGATCAAGGGTTCTTACGCGAGCCAAATGGATCAGTGGATAGAACTGGTCAGACGATGCCGCTTCTCAGCATACGATTATGTTATTTTGGGCTCTTCTTTGTTGCCGTCATCGTCGCAATCACGATCGTAGTCCCACCATCGAGTTTCGCTCTCGACCCTCTTCCTCGCTCTCCGCGAGTAGGGTCGTTGCGAATTCCTCTTCTCTCATACAACCGCGTTCCCATCTCGAAACTTCTCTCTGACCCGACCTGCTACCACCTGCGAGAAATCAGGATAGCCGGCACCGTTCGCACTATTGAGACTCAGCTCATAACGCGGGGTTGCGGAGTGCCTTACGAGCTGACGACCATCTCACTGGAGGACGAGAGCGGGCTGGTGGATATCTTTGATAAAGGCGCCTGTGGCCGGAATAGGAGCGTGGTGCGAGCGCCGACGCTCGCCGTCGGCGACCGCGTCGATCTGTTAGTCCATGTTGTTGGGGGAACGAAATCGGACGAATCAGGAGTTTCACCGGAAGTGTTCGTGCGCTGGATTGCGCGAGCCCAAGATTAACCAGCTCATCGCATTTCTTCCAGATATGCACCCATCCTGTCCTTTACTGCGTGAGAGACGGTCGAACAGGGGGGTT
>CXWL01000704.1_pt1 | contig 29940 bp, 27 predicted proteins | sample 590931 | NCBI WGS metagenome assembly CXWL01 (sample SAMEA3498368, study PRJEB10139) | groundwater metagenome | biome: water well; material: biofilm material | place: Germany | collected 2015-04-27 | reverse complement strand
CGGACGCGCAGCGGGGGTCGAATTCGGCGGGCACAGCGTCACCTCGCCGGGGATCGAATCCGCTACAAGGTCGCAGGATCAAGCGAAAATCGCCAAGGCGCTGATTGCCAACAGCAATGAACTCCGCTGGGCCGACACGTCGAACCGGGGGTATATGCTCCTCTCGCTCACCCCGCAGGCCGCGACCAACGAATGGGTGTTCGTCGATACCGTCAAGACGCGCAACCTCGCTGCCAAGGTCGGCAACCGGATGAAAGTGCGGCCGGGCAAGAAGGTGCTGGAAAGCGCGTGAGAAAGGTGCTGGCTGCAATTGCAGCCTCACTCCTTGCATGTACCGCCGCTGCCCAAACGACCTATGTCCAGGCTGGCAAGCTGGTCGATGTTGAGGCAGGCCGTGTGCTCGCTGGCCAATGCATCACTATCGACGGTGAGCGGATCAAGGCTGTCGGCAAGTGTGGCAAGCCGCCCAGGGGCGCGGCGGTTATCGACTGGCGACGCTACACCGTCCTGCCCGGCCTGATCGATCTTCACACGCATCTCGCCGATGTCGGCCAAGGTGCGGACATTTCCGAACCGATCAAAACCGGCCCCGCCGAGACTGGCTTTATCGGCGCGAAGAATGCGCGTGATACGTTGATGGCCGGTTTCACCACCGTCCGCGACGTCGGCACATTTCGTGCCTTCGCCGATGTGAAGCTGCGCGACGCGATAGCCAAGGGGCTGATCCCCGGCCCGCGCATGTTCGTCGCGGGAACATACATCACCATTCCCGGAGGTGGGGGCGAGATCAATGGCTTGGCCCCCGGCACGGTGCCGCCCGAAATGCGCTTTGGCGTCGTCACGACACCTGCAGAAGCCGCCGCCAAGGCCGAAGCCCTGTTTGCGGGCGGGGCCGATTTCCTGAAATTGATCGCAACCGGCGCGGTCCTCGCCATTGGCACGGAGCCCGGCCAGCCCGAACTGACCGAAGAGCAGATGCGCGCAGCGGTGGCAGTCGCCAGCGCACATGGCAGCTACGCCACCGCGCATGCCCATGGCGCCGAAGGCATCAAGGCTGCGATCCGCGCGGGCGTCCGCTCGATTGAACATGCCAGCCTGATCGACGATGAGGGTCTTGCGATGGCCAAGGCGGCAGGCGTCTGGCTGGTCATGGACGTGTTCAATGGCGACTATATCGAGGACGTCGGCACCAAAGAGGGCTGGCCCGCTGAATATCTGCGCAAGAACCGCGAGACGACCGACATCCAGCGAGAAGGCTTTTCCAAGGCTGTGNNGTCTATCCCCACGGCATCAACGCGCGGCAATTCGGCTATATGGTCAAATACGGCATGACGCCGATGCAGGCGATCCAGAGCGCGACGGTCGAAGCGGCGAGGGTGCTGAGCAAGGACGGCGATGTTGGGGCGATAGCGCCGGGCCGGTTTGCCGATATGATTGCCGTTTCAGGCGATCCGTTGGCTGATGTGCAGATACTTGAGTCGGTTGCGGGCATACTCAAAGGCGGTCAGCGCATCAAATAGCCTCGCCCAAGCTGCATTCCTCGCCCTCACTGCCGGCAAAACGGGCGAGCTTGCTGCCGTGCTGGCTCACCGGCGGATGGGTGAAGACAAGGCCATTCGCATCCCTTGCCGCATAAAGCGCGTCGAGATCGGCGGCATGATATCCCAATTGCACGCTCCCGGCCGGATTGTGCTCCGAGGCAGGGTGAAGCGCCAGCGCCGTTTCTCCGGTTGCGAACTCGCTCCAGAACGGCGACTGGAATTTGAGCGAAAGCCCAAGCGTGTCGCGGTGAAAGGCGATCGCCGCATCCATGTCGGCGACGAATTTGATGGCATAGGCAAGGCGCATGTCGAACCCTCCTCCCAGAACTGGAAGGATGGCATAGCATGGCAGTTGTTGCCAGTGTCAGGCGTACACAAACTCGGCGCCATCCAGATCCATCTTCGGCAGCTCATCCTTTTCGCGCCAATAATCCTGATTGTGTTGCCATTCGGGCTTGTCACCCCGCTTCGGCATCAGGTGCAGCCCACGCATGATATAGCCGGGGTTGAAATTGTCGGAGTCAATCCAGGGCAGGATCGGCATGTCGCGATCCTCGGGCCGCAGTTTGACTTCGACGCGCTTCGCTCCCTTCTCTTCCATATGCCTGAGCAGATTGCAGACAAAGTCGCCGAGCAGATCCACACGCAATGTCCAGCTTGCGCGGAAATAGCCGAATACCCACACCATGTTGGGCACACCGGTGAACATCATCCCGCGATAGGTGACGGTTTGCGACCAATCGACGGGCTGGCCATCGGTTTCAAAGGGAATGTCACCAAGAACCGAGAGCTTGAATCCGGTCGCGGTAATGATGATGTCCGCCTCCAGTTCGCGGCCCGATTTGAGCAATATCCCCTTTTCGGTGAAGCGCTCGATCTGGTCGGTCACGGCAGCGACCTTGCCTTCGGCAATCTTGCGNNTCCTCCTTCACGACATCGGGTTCGGTCAGGCAGCGCTTTGTCATCGTCTGCATGTCGAAGTTGATCTGCTGGCGCACGACGCGGTGGATCGTCGGCTCGTCGATACAAACTTCGCGCAGCCGGTCGGCAAGCTCGTTGGCATTCGCGCTTGGCATGAAATAGGTCGGGGAGCGCTGCAGCAGCGTGAGCGAAGCGCACTCGTCCGCAATCGCGGGAACCACCGTCGCAGCGGTCGCGCCCGAACCGATCACGACCACGCGCTTGCCTTTCAGGTTGAGATCATCCGGCCAGAGCTGGGGATGGATGATCCTGCCCTTGAAATCGGCCATGCCGGGCCAGTCGGGCGTATAAGGCGTGTCGTGATTGTAATAGCCCTGGCACATCCAGAGGAAGTTGCAGGTGAAGAAATGGGTCTTGCCGTCTGCCTTGCTGATCGCCTCGACCGTCCAGAGATTGTCCGCGCTTGACCAGCTGCAATGGGTGATCGTGTGGCCGTAGTGGATATGGCCGGCGATGCCATTCTCCTCGATCACCTCGCCCATATATTTGAGGATTTCATCCGCTGTTGCGATCGGCGCGCCCACCCAGGGCTTGAAGCGATAGCCGAAGGTATACAGATCGCTGTCCGACCGGATTCCCGGATAGGTATGGGTGATCCAAGTGCCGCCAAAGCTGTCCTTGGATTCGAGGATGGCAAAGCTCTTCCCCGGCATCTGCTGCAAGAGGTGATAGGCCGCACCAATTCCGGATATCCCGGCACCAACAATCAACACATCAAAATGCGTTTCCTGCGCGTCAGGGCGCTCGGCCGTCATGGTGCTGGTCTGTGGCACGGACTGATCCTCCTCCAATGGCTGTCGGCGCATGATTGACTGCATGAAGGGCCAATGCCTTGATCCATATCAACTATAACGAGTCGGCCGCCATAACCCCATCATTGCACGCATTGTTTTCCTTGCAAAACGCGCCTGCTTGGGAAAAAGCGATGAAGCTATATTTCGAGTCGGAGAGGGCTGGAAAAGGGGCGCGTCACATTCGCCGCAAAGGCGGGGAAGCGCTGGAATATTCAGGCAATCGCAGGACACATATCATGACCACTGATCCCATCGTTATCGCCTCCTATGCCCGTACGCCGATGGGCGGCATGCAGGGCGCGCTCTCAGGCGTTTCTGCAACCCAGCTGGGGGCAACCGCGATCAGGGCGGCGGTCGAGCGCGCTGGCGTGAAGCCGGGCGCCATCGATCAGGTCATCATGGGCTGCGTCCTTCCCGGCGCCTTGGGTCAGGCCCCTGCCCGTCAGGCAACGCTGGGCGCGGGGCTTCCGCTGTCGGTCGGCGCGACCACGGTCAACAAGGTCTGCGGATCGGGCATGAAGGCAACGATGATGGCCGCCGAAGCGATCATTGCTGGCACATCCGACATTGTGGTTGCGGGTGGTATGGAGAGCATGACCAACGCGCCCTACGTGCTGACCAAGCATCGCTCCGGCGCGCGGCTGGGGCATGACGCGCTCAAGGATTCGATGTTCCTTGACGGGCTTGAGGACGCCTATGAACCGGGTCGGGCGATGGGGTCGTTCGCAGAGGAGACCTGCACAGAATATCAATTTACCCGTGAGGCTCAGGACGAATACGCGATCCGCTCTCTGGCCCGCGCCAATGCGGCGATTGCGAGCGGAGCATTCGATCGTGAGATCGTGGCGGTGGAAATTGTCGGACGCAAGGGCACCGAGACGGTCTCCGTCGATGAACAACCCGGCAAGGCCAATCCCGACAAGATCCCGACGCTCAGGCCAGCCTTTGCCAAGGATGGCACGATCACGGCCGCCAATGCGTCTTCGATCTCCGACGGCGCGGCGGCCTTGGTTGTTACCAAGAAGAGCGTAGCCGAGGCGCAAGGGCTGACGGTTGCGGCAACAATCGTTTCCTGGGCCACCAACAGCCAGGAGCCTTCGAAATTCACCTCCGCCCCCGTGCCAGCGATCCGCAAGGTTATGGAAAAGGCTGGCTGGTCGGTGGCCGATGTCGATCTGTTCGAGATCAACGAGGCTTTTGCGATGGTGCCGATGATCGCGATGAAAGAACTCGGCATCCCGGCCGAAAAACTGAACGTCAATGGCGGCGGCACAGCGCTCGGCCATCCGATTGGCGCTTCGGGCGCGCGGATCATTGCTACGCTGATCGCAGCGCTTCAGAATCGCGGATTGAAGCGCGGCGTGGCCTCGCTCTGCATCGGTGGCGGTGAAGGCACTGCCATTGCAGTCGAGATCGAATAAAATATTTGGCTCGACGTGCATCCAAAACGGGGTTTCGCAGAGTATTTAACTTTACGGTATCGTGTTTTTTGGAGTCAGGACCGATGTATACTACCGTTGCCCCGTTTTGGCGGGCTGGCAAGGCTGTTGCGTATGAGGTTCGATGGGCGCCTCGCAGCCAAATTTGTTTACCCGATAGCACAATCGGCGAAACAGGTATGCGAAGCGGTGTCGAATTGGTGGGAGGCCATTTATGACCGCGCAATCGTTGACGGGAACAACAGCATATCCGGGACTGCGTTCACCGGCCACAATGGGGCCACCCGTAGCTGCGGCTGATCTTGATGCGGTGCTGGCGCGGATCGGCCAGGGCGACAAGCGGGCGTTTCGCTATCTCTATGACCGCGTCGCTGGCCGCATGTTCGCATCGGCGCGCCGGATACTTGGCGACCGGGAGCTGGCGGAGGACGCGGTGCAGGAAGCCTTTGTGCGGATCTGGCGCAGCGCCGCCAAATTCGACCCCTCACGTGGCGTGGCACTCGCCTGGGTTGGGCGAATCTTGCGCAATGCCGCTCTCGATCGCCTGCCCAAGGAGCGGGACATAGGGCGGATCGAGGACGTCGAGATTGCCGTCATGCCGGTCGAACCGCCAAGTGCGCGCCTTGGGCAGTGCCTCAAGAAACTACCGGGCCAGCAAGGCAAGGCAATGGTCCTGATGTATGTTCACGGCATGACCCATTCCGAACTGGCGGATCATCTGGGGGCACCTTTGGGAACCGTAAAATCATGGGTTAAGCGCGGCCTGGGCACGTTGCGTATTTGTATGGGAGTAACAGAATGAAAAAGCACATAGACGAGTTCGTGCTGGGGAGCATGAAGCCCGAAGACCGCGCCGCCATGGAGCTGGCGCGCCGCTATGATCCGGAACTGGATCAGGGCATCAGAGATGTCGAGGATTCGCTTGCGCCGCTTTCGCTCGCGGCAGGCGAGATGGAGCCGCCGCACGGATTATGGCGGCGGATCAGGGACCGGATCGACGCGGAGAGCGAAGCGCTGGACGGCCGCACAATCTTTGAGCTTGGCAGAGGCGACTGGCAGCCGGTCGCACCGGGAATCGAATCGAAACTGATGTGGAACAGCCGTACAGCCTTGCTCCGCTGCGCACCCGGCGCCTCCCTGCCCAACCATATGCACGACGATGACGAGCATCTTCTTGTGCTTTCGGGAGACCTTATCATTGGCGGCCGGACGTTTGCCGCTGGCGACTATATCGGTTCGCGAAGGGGGTTTGACCGCTTTGTCCATATGACCCGGACCGGGTGCCTCATCCTGTCGCAGATCGGACAATAAATTTCGCGGAGCCTGCATCCAATCACCTTCGCGTAACAGTAATTCCTATAGCCGCGCCATACCCCCCCTTTTCGCGCGGGCTTTTAGGGAGATAGTTTGATGTTACAGGATACGAATACCACACGGCGATCGCTTTTCGCCGGCGCAGGCGCGACTGTTTTGTCGGCCGCCGCGATAGGGCTGCTCGCGGGTGAACCCGCTATAGCGGCCATGAAGGGCAAGAAAACGGGCGCAAGCGCTGGCGATGTCGCCATTCTGAACGTCGCGCTCGGCCTTGAGCATGAAGCGATCAATGCTTATCAGATCGGCGCCGAAAGCGGCCTGCTCGATCAGGGCACACTTGGCGTGGCCGTTGCCTTTCAGAGTGATCACAAATTCCACCGTGATGCGCTGGTCGCCACGATAGTGAAGCTCGGTGGCAAGGCCGTGGCGGAAAAAACGCGTGACGAATATGTCACCGGGCTGAACGCCGCCGCGATCAAATCAGCCGGCGACATTGTGAAGCTAGCCCAGCGGCTCGAACTGGGTGCTGTCAATGCCTATCTCGGCGTTATTCCTTCGTTCAGCAGCAAAGAGCTTGCGCAGGTTTCGGCCAAGCTCGCGGCGGATGAAGTGCTGCACTACACGGCCCTGACCCAGGCGCTCAAAGAGCAGCTCCCTGTCGGCGTGAACGGCTTCCCGTTCGGCTAATGCGCTGAGCGGCTTTCGGCCAGCTGTCCCGCGTCCCTGTCTCGGGACGGCTGGCCGATTTCCCAAAATTTCAAGGAGTTGGCAATGGGCAAATTCACACGGGCACTGCTTGGGGGCTTCCTGATCGGCACGATGGGCTTTTTTGTCGCAAGCGTCGTCCGCGCCGCGCCAGTTGGCGATGTTGCTCGCGGGGCCAAGCTCTATGAAGCGAAATGCACAGGGTGCCATTCGATCGAGACCAACCGGATCGGCCCTGCGCATCGCGGTGTTTTCGGCCGCAAGGCGGGTTCCGCACCGAAGTTTGCCTATTCTCCGGGCCTGCTGAAGTCCAAGATCATCTGGGGCGATGCCACGCTCGACAAATGGCTGACCAACCCGCAGGGAACTATCCCCGGCGCCCGTATGGGCTTTCGTCTTGGCGATGCCGCCCAGCGCGCCGATGTGATCGCGTATCTCAAAACCCAGAAAAAGCGCTAGGCGATCCTGCCGAATATCTGCACCACACGTCATTGCGACCCCGGACTTGTCCTGGGGGAAGCAATCCAGCAGCACCGCCAAATGGATTGCCGCGCCTCGCTCGCAACGGCGATTCAGATATTTGGCATTCCGCTCTAACGGGCGATCAAAGCGCCCCGTGGCAGTGCTTGTACTTGCTGCCAGAGCCGCACGGGCATGGTGCGTTGCGGCTGACCCGGCCAACCCAATCAGCAGGATCATCCCCCAGTTCGTCCCCGATCTCCGGCTGGACGATCTGCAACGGCGGCAGACGTGTTGTAATCAGGCCGAGGCTGGCCGCATCGCGATCGGCGCTGTTATCTTCACCGGTCAGCGGGTCGATATGGGTCGTGATGAAATCGGGTAGCTCCGGCAATTCGGGTGGCGCGATCCGGAACTGGGCATAGGCCAGCACCTTGGTTACATCCTCGCGGATCGCGGACAGCATCCGCTCGAACATCGCGAACGCCTCACGCTTATACTCGTTGATCGGCGTTTTCTGGGCATAGGCGCGCAGATGGATGACCTGGCGCAGTGCGTCGAGTGTCGAGAGATGTTCTTTCCAGTGATGATCAAGAGACTGGAGAAGAACGCTTTTCTCGACCTGCTCCCAAATGCCCTCTTCCAGATCCCCGCGCTTGGCATCGATCGCCGAATCTGCGGCTGCGCGGATGCGGTCTTCGACGGTTTCAGCCTCGATTCCGTTTTCGCGCGCCCATTCCTCGACCGGCAACTCGAGCCCCAGAACATCCCTCGCCCGGTTCTTGAGTCCCTCGATATCCCACTGTTCGGGATAGGAATTTGGTGGACAGGCTTCGCCCACAAGACTGTTGACCGTTTCTGCCCGCATGTCGATCACGACATCGTCCACCGTTTCGGCATCCATTATGTCGCCGCGCTGCTCATAGATGACCTTGCGCTGGTCGTTCATCACATCGTCGTATTCGACAACCTGCTTGCGGATGTCGTAGTTGCGCGCCTCGACCTTTTTCTGCGCTGTCTCGATGGCCTTGGACAGCCATTTGGAACCGATCGCCTCACCATCCTCAAGATTGTTGTTCATCATCTTGGCAAAGAGTGTGTCAGGCCCGAAAATTCGCAAAAGATCGTCATCGAGGCTCAGATAGAAGCGCGAAAGCCCGGGATCGCCCTGACGCCCGGAGCGGCCGCGCAACTGGTTGTCGATACGACGGCTTTCGTGGCGCTCTGTGGCAAGTACAAACAGGCCGCCCGCTTCGAGAACCTTTTCCTTTTCCACCGCAACTTCGGCCTTGATGCGTTCGATTTCGGCCTCCCGGCGGGCGCCCCCTTCAAGGTCTCCAAGTTCATCCTCAATCAGGAACTCGACATTGCCGCCCAGCTGGATGTCCGTTCCCCGACCGGCCATGTTGGTCGCGATCGTGACGGCACCCAACCGCCCCGCCTGTGCAACGATATGTGCCTCGCGCTCATGGAAGCGGGCGTTAAGCACGTTGTGCGTCACCCCCTCCTTGTGGAGATATTCGGAGAGCAGCTCGGATTTTTCGATTGAGACGGTGCCGACAAGGACAGGCTGGCCACTCCGGGATTTTTCAGCAATGGATTTGGCGATCGCTTTGAATTTGTCAGTCGTGTTCTTGTAGAATTCGTCTTCCTCGTCGATCCGGCGGACGGCGACGTTGGTGGGGATCGAAACGACGTTCATCTTGTAGATGTCGAAGAATTCTGCCGCTTCAGTGGCAGCCGTTCCGGTCATGCCCGAAAGTTTGGGATACATGCGGAAATAGTTCTGGAAGGTGATCGAGGCGAGCGTCTGGTTTTCCGGCTCAATCGTCACGCCTTCCTTAGCTTCCACTGCCTGGTGGAGGCCATCGGACCAGCGCCGTCCGTCCATCATGCGGCCGGTAAATTCGTCGATGATGACGACCTTTTCGTCCTTCAGGATATAATCCGTGTCGCGCTTGAAGATGACGTTGGCCCTGAGCGCCTGGTTGAGGTGGTGGACGACCTGGGTGTTTTCAAAGTCATAGAGATTGCCGCCTTCGAGCAAGCCGGCCGCCTCGAGCATCCGTTCCACCTTTTCGGTGCCATCTTCGGTGAGGACGATAGAGCGTTGTTTTTCATCGACTTCATAATCTTCGGCCACAAGCTTGGTCACGACCGCATCGACCTGCCTGTAAAGCTCGGACTTGTCGTCAGTCGGCCCCGAGATGATCAGCGGGGTCCGCGCTTCATCAATCAGGATGGAATCGACTTCGTCGACGATCGCGTAACTGAACGGGCGGTGCGACATTTGCGCGCGTTCATATTTCATATTGTCGCGCAGGTAGTCGAAGCCGAACTCATTGTTCGTGCCATAGGTAATGTCGCTGCCATAGGCCGCGCGGCGTTCGGCGTCTGAGAGGTTCGGGACAATGATCCCCACCGTCAACCCGAGAAATTTGTAGATCTGCCCCATCCATTCGGCATCGCGACGGGCGAGATAGTCGTTGACCGTCACGACATGGACGCCCAGCCTCGGCAACGCATTCAAATACACCGCAAGCGTGGCAACCAGCGTCTTGCCTTCGCCCGTCCGCATCTCGGCAATTTCGCCGCGATGAAGGACGATGCCGCCGATCATCTGGACGTCATAGTGTCGCTGGCCCAGCACACGCTTTGCGGTTTCGCGCACCGTTGCGAAGGCTTCGGGGAGGAGATCGTCAAGCTCGGCACCATTCGCCAGCCTCTCGCGAAAGATCACCGTCTGGTTTGCGAGTTCTTGGTCGGTCAGTGCCGAGATCGTCGGTTCGAAACCGTTGATCCGATCGACAATCTTGCCGAGCGATTTGACGTAACGATCGTTGGACGATCCAAATATGGCTTTTGCAATGCCACCGAGCATGGTGAAATCCTGTTCATCTATGTGAGAAGCGAACCACCGGTTCATCCGGCGCGCCGCGATATGGGAAGTGCGGGAATGAAGGGCGCTTCCCAAGCCGGAAAGCGCAGCCGTCTAGACCAGCCGCTTCTCGTTCACCTGACGAGCATTGAGCATGGAAGTTGCCGTACGAAGCGCCCAACACGGCCGCAAGGCGGGTTCGGACACGATAGGGCTCCGCGCCGCCGCCACGGTATGGCGAGCGGGTGCTGGCGACCGGGCCTCTGTCTCGGCAACAATTTCCAGCGCCTGCGCAACACTTTGCTGCACCGCAGGCGCATCCGCCCTGCGCTCGCCAGAAATGACGCCGGTAAAGCCGGTCAGCAGCGCTGAAAGGAAAAGCAGCAGTTCCAAAATCGATTCCGTGACAACTAGAGCGCACCACATAGGGAGTGTGCGCCCGTTTCGCTAGTCCCCAGGGCTGAAATGCGAGCGCTGAAACCTATTGCCAGATCGGCACAATCCGCGTGGAGGCGATCGGCCGACCTTTTGCGTTAAGGGTTGGTTTCAGTTTCTTGTTGAAAGCGAGGATGTTGCACATCTTCAAATCCCAGGCGGCATCACCGCTGGTCTTGAGAACCTCGCAGGAATCGACCGAGCCGTCCTTTGCGACATCGACTTTCAACAGCGCCTTCTTGCCGGCGTTGGCATAATTGGTGTTGCTCACTGGATCTGGCGCGGCGGCGCTGGTTGCCAGCAATATCAGGGCGAGCGAATAGATCATAATCATCTCCCTTTTGCGTCGCCGCGAAGCAATGCTGCAGGATTGAACAGTTTGGGGGCAATGTCTAGAGCCACCGCATGACTGCCGCCTCTCCACTTGCGCTGCCCTTCCCCGCCATGCCCCCCATTTCGGGTGTGACGTGCCGGATAGCCAAGGCGCACTACAAGAACTGGGATCGTTGCGACCTAACCTTTATTACACTGGATGAGGACACAGCCGTCGCCGGTGTGCTGACGCAGAGCAAGTGCCCGTCGAGCGAAGTGGATTGGTGCCGCGAAAGCCTGCCTCAAGGCAAGGCGCGGGCGCTGGTGGTGAGCGCGGGCAATGCCAACGCCTTTACCGGACAGCGCGGTCGCGCTGCCGTCGAAGCGGTGACGGCCAAGGCGGCTGCACATCTCGGTTGCCCGGTCGGGCAGGTCTTTGTCTCTTCAACCGGCGTGATCGGTGTGCCTCTGCCGATCGACAGGGCCGAAGCCGGGCTGGACGCCGCATTTTCGGCAACTCCCTGCAGTTGGGAAGACGCTGCGGCCACTATCATGACGACCGACACCTTTGCCAAGGGCGCGGTGACGACGGCGACTATTAACGGGCAGACTGTCACGCTGGCCGGGATCATCAAGGGCAGTGGCATGATCGCGCCCGACATGGCGACAATGCTCGGCTATATCTTCACCGACGCGGCGATCGATCCGGCTTTCCTGCAAGCGATGCTGGGCACCGCGAACCGGGCCACGTTTTCCTGCATCACGGTCGATAGCGACACTTCGACCTCAGATACTGTTCTTGCCTTTGCGACCGGCAAGGCCGGGAATACGCTGCTTGCTTCATTCGACGATGCCGGCGCGGACGCCTTTCAGGCGGCGCTGACCGACCTGTGTCGCCAAATGGCACTGCTCGTGGTGCGCGACGGCGAGGGCGCGCAGAAGTTGATCGAAATTACGGTTGAAGGCGCAGTTTCAGACGAAAGCGCGCACCGCATCGCGCTCAGCATTGCCAATTCGCCGCTGGTCAAAACCGCTATTGCCGGGGAGGACGCCAATTGGGGCCGGGTCGTGATGGCGGTCGGCAAGGCGGGCGAACCGGCAGATCGCGACCGGCTCGCCATCCGCTTCGGCAATACACAAGTCGCCCGCGACGGCTTGCCCGTTGACGGATATGACGAAACGCCCGTTGCAACGCATCTCAAGGGAAGCGAAATCAGTGTCGGCGTCGAGCTGGGGCTGGGCACCGGGAGAGCGACCGTTTGGACGTGTGATCTGACCCACGGCTATATCTCGATCAATGCCGACTACCGCAGCTAGATGACGGCAAGATCGGGCTGATCGCGGTATCATCGGAGCGAATGTGGGACCGGGCGGCTTTGGTCCTGTTCGGATAACCTGCAAGCCTTCGGAACGCGGCGCCCGCTGAGAATTTCGTCCCTTTGCAGCCGCTTTCGTCGAAACAGGGCAACACTTGATCGAACATTTTTGCTTTCTGCGGGCAAGGCGCTAGTCCAGCCTGCAAGAATCCCACCAGATCCGGAGCATCTCGAATGACCTCGCGCCTTGCCGCCATCTTGCTTGCAACCATGGCCCCATTGGCCCTTGCAGCGCCCGTCCAGGCCGCACCAGCCGAAGTGCGAAGCGCCAGCGCCCGGCTCAAGCAACTCTTTACCGACAGCGACGAGGCCAATCTCAAGCGGAACCCGATCAGCGCGCTCTTTCGCGGCGACATGCGCTATGCCGACCGGCTCGGCGACTATATTACCGACGGCTATTTCGCCGCCGAACGCCGGGCCAGCGAAAGAGACTGGAAGCGTCTCGCGATGATCAATCGCGCTGAGCTCAATCCGACGGACCAGATCGCCTATGATGTGTTCAAGTGGCAGACCGAACTGGGCCTGCGCGGGCTCCAGCCCGACCTTCTGGCATTGACGGTGGTCAGGCCGATTGATCATTTTAACGGCTTCCACACCTTCTACCCGGATCTCGCCTCGGGCCAGGGCGCCGCTCCGTTCAAGACGCTTGCGGACTATGACAACAACCTCAAACGCCACCGCTCGTTCGTCGTCCTGATCGACCGCGCGATTGAGCGTTTCCGCGAAGGGATGAAGACTGGCGTCGTCCAGCCCAAGCTGGTGGTCAGCAACATGATCGACCAGCTCAACCTGCAATTGGCGCAAGGCGTTGAGGGATCGACCTATTACGGCCCCGTCAAGGCCTTCCCCGAAAGCATCAGCACCACGGAGCAGTCAAGGCTGCGCGCCGACTATGCCGCAACGATCCGGTTCGGCATTGCTCCCGCCTATACCCGCCTGCGCGATTTCCTGAAGAACGAATATCTGCCCGTTGCCCGCGACGGCGTCGGGCTCGTCGCGATGAAGGGCGGCCCCAAACTCTATGACTATCTGATCGAGTCGAACACGACCGTGAAGATGACCGCCGACGAGGTTCACAATCTGGGCCATGGCGAAGTTGGGCGCATCCGCAAGCAGATGGATGAGATCCGCGTCCAGACCGGCTTCAACGGCGACCTCAAGGCCTTTTTCAACCATTTCCGCGACGATGCGAAGTTCAAATTCGCCTCAAGGGATGACATGCGCGACTCCTTCCTTGCGATTGGCCGCAAGGTGGACGAACGCGTCCGCGAGCAATTTTCGTCGATTCCGAAGAGTCCGCTCGAGATCCGGCCGGTGCCCGATTACCGCGAAAAGACGGATGCCGGCGGCTCCTATAATTCGGGCACGCCCGACGGGTCGCGGCCGGGCATCTTCTACTATAACGCCTATGACCTGCCGTCGCGTTCCAAGCCCGAAAGCGAAACGCTCTACCTGCATGAAGCCGTACCTGGCCACCATTTCCAGATCAGCCTTGCCCAGGAAAATGAAGCACTGCCCAGTTTCATGCGCTTCGGGGGCAATACCGCCTATGTCGAAGGCTGGGCGCTCTATGCCGAGACACTGTGGAAGGAACTGGGCGTCGAGAGCGATCCCTATTATCGCTTCGGCGGCCTGAATGACGAGATGTTGCGCGCCATGCGGCTTGTCGTGGATTCGGGGATCCACGCCAAGGGTTGGACGCGCGACCAGTCAATTGATTATATGCTCGACAATTCGGGCATGAGCCGCACCGACGCGACCGCCGAAGTCGAGCGCTATATCGCCATCCCGGGCCAGGCGCTGGCCTACAAGGTCGGCCAGTTGACAATCCTGAAGCTCAAGGCCCGCGCGCAGGTGGCGCTGGGCGACAGGTTCGATCCAAAGGAATTCCATGCCCAGGTACTGATGACCGGCGCGTTGCCAATGGCAGTTCTCGAAAAGAAGATCGACGACTGGATTGCATCGACGCGTTAGATGCGTGTCCCAACAATTTGAATCCGGTCGACGATCCCGCTAACAACTTGGCCTTCATGATGTCAGTGGGAGGGTTCGATGAATATCTGGCAAATCAGGTGGACCGGCTGTGTCGCAGCAATGGTCGCGCTCGCGACGCCGGCGGTATCGAGTGAGGATTTCCGCGGCTGGGAGCGATTGGGAACCCGCAGCGTGAAGCTATATGCCGAACGCGACGTTATCCCCGTGAGTTCGACCAAAGGCGATTTCCGCAAGATTCAGCTGCGCGTCCAGAACAATGGCGTGTTCATCAACTCGCTGGTCGTGGTGTATGGCAGTGGTGCCGACGATCGAATCCCGATGGCTTATCACATTCCCGCAAATGGCCGCAGTCGGGTGATTGACCTACGTGGCGGCGACAGGGTTATCCGGCGGATTGAGCTGGAATACCGCTCGGTGCGCAACCACAGGGGGAAAGCAACCGTTGACGTCTACGGATTGCACTAGAGCCTGACATATATGTCGTTGCTCAGCGTTTCTGGCCCTTGATCGGGATGAACCAGAGCCCTTCGATCAAGATACCGCTGAAGGCCGCAAATGGTCTGCCCTGAAGCCGCGGGTCGGATTCGAAGCGGATGGCCGCAATGCCTTCGAACGCCGGCGCGTCAAGCGAGATCACGTCGCCGGGGATGTCATCCTCCATGCGCCGGGCCAGCGCGCGCTTGCGCACGTCGAGCGCTTCGCCCGATGCGCTGAGCGCGGTCGCCGTCCAGGCCGGAAATGTGACACCGCTTTGGGTATCGGGAAAAAGGCGAGGCACAAGGAATTGCACCCGCGATGCAGGCTCCGGCAGCACGAGCGTGAAAGCTGCGTCAATATTGCCGGTGTTGATCTGCGTCAGGATATTCTGGCTGATCGTGGGGATCACCGCCCGCCCCTCGTAAAGCGCCCGATTGTTCATGAACACGATTTCCGATCCGGCCGGCAAGACATCGCGCACCTTCAAGGGGTGCGCACCGGCGTGCAGATAGGGGATGGCGGAAACCTTCATATCGCCTGCCGTCGTTGTTGGCACATTGGCAAAATCGGTGAGTTGCACACCTGTGACGCCAGCCGGTGAAGTCGGCCCCGCAGCTGCCGTCGATTGACCGGGCGAAACCGTAATGTTGACATTCACAACGAAAACAAACTCGTCCACCAGCGATGAAGAGTCCTGCGGATCCTGTTTGTCCCCCGACGCCGCCTTGACGTCGCCACGCACCTTCTTGAACATCTGCTCGATCGGGACACCGGGTTCCTTCATCCGTTTGACCAGCGCGGCGGCAAAGGGGCTGTTCCTCTCCCCTTCTCCATCAAGCGCGGTCTGCCCCGGCGAAGCCGAATAGGCGATGTAAGACTGATGCGTTGCTGGGGCTTCCATCTTGGCAAGGCCACGGGTTGCCGACCGGAGTCCGCGCGTCAGCGGCATGTTCCGGCAGGCATCGAGAATGACAATGCTTGTCGCGGCACCATAATATTCCATTTGCGATATGACGGTATCCGCGGCCACGGCTTCCAGTTCGAGATCGGCCTCGCGGGCGATCGGGGCAGCGACCGGGATGAGGTAGTTGATCCCGCGCGTCTGCATCCCGTGCCCGGCATAGTAAAACAGTCCGGTCGCATTGCGGCCCGATTTGGAAATGCGTTCGCCAAATCTCTGGATCGCGCGCTTCATCGTTTTCTGGTCGGCATTTGTCACCAGTTCGACGTCGAACCCTGCCGACTTCAGCGTTTCGCCAATCGCCGTCGCATCGTTCACCGGATTGGCAAGCGCGCCCAGACTTTCATCATAGCCCGCATTGCCGATAACCAGCGCAATGCGCGCCTCTGCATGGGCCGCGTGCGGCACGAAAAAGATCAGGAACGCCAGAACGGCAACCAGCCGGGCCATGAACCGCTTCCCCCAACAGCCAATCAGCAGGACTCTAGCGGGCGAGGGCTGTCCTCGCAACCGGTGGCCGGTGATGGAGCGCCCGCGCGCAAGACCAATGCCTAGGCCAGTGCCTCGGCGATCAGCTTGCGGCTGTTCTCCACCCCGTAAAGCGCGATGAAGCTGCCCATGCGCGGGCCAGCACTTGAGCCGAGCAAAGTTTCGTAGACTGCCTTGAACCAGTCGCGGAGGTTTTCGAAGCCGCCGGTCTTGCCGATTTCATAGACGATGTTCTGGATGTCCTCGGCGCTTGCATCGGCGGGAAGGGCCGCCAGCTCACTGTCGAGCCGCTGCAATGCCGGAACCTCGATCCCTTCGGGTTTGCGCCGCTTGAGCGTCGGCACGACAAAGTCGCGGGCATAGTTGATCGCCAGCCCGATCAGCTTGTCGAGTTCGGGATGGGCATCGGCCGCCGTCCCCGGGGCATATTTCTGGACGAAGTTCCAGACGATCTCCTTCTCACCCAGCCCGGGCAGGCTGACAAGGTTGAGCAACAGCCCGAATGTCAGCGGCGGCGCGCCTTCGGGCACATCGCCGCCATGGATGTGATGAACCGGATTGCCGAGCTTCTGCTCGATGGCCTGCCCCGGATAATTGCCACGGAACTGGAAATATTCATCCACCGCGCGCGGGATCACGCCGAGATGGAGCTGCTTGGCGCTCTTGGGCTCGCGATAGGCGTAGAAGGACAGGCTCTCCTCGCTGCCATAGGTCAGCCATTGCTCGAGGCTCAGTCCATTGCCCTTGGACTTGGAGATCTTCTCGCCCTTTTCGTCGAGGAACATCTCGTAGATCAGCCCCTCGGGCTTGCGCCCGCCGAGCACCTGCGCGATCTTGCCCGACTGGGTGCCGCTATCGGTCAGGTCCTTGCCATACATTTCGTAATCGACGCCGAGCGCAACCCAGCGCATCGCCCAGTCGACCTTCCATTGCAGCTTGCATAGCCCGCCAAGGATCGACTGGGTGATTGTTTCGCCTTCATCCTCGAAGCGCACCAGCCCCGCATCGGCATCGACCACCGTCACCGGCACCTGAAGCACGATCCCGCTCTTCGCGCTGATCGGCAGCACCGGTGAATAGGTCGCTGCGCGTTCCTTCCTGAGCGTCGGCAGCATGATGTCCATGATCGCCTGAAAATGACGCAGCACGTTCTTCAGCGCATTGTCGAACTGGCCGCTGCAATACATTTCGGTCGAGGAGACGAAATCATAATCGAACCCGAACTGATCGAGGAACGTGCACAACATCGCATTGTTGTGATGAGCGAAGCTCTCGAACTTGCCGAAGGGGTCGGGGATTTTTGTCAGCGGCTTACCGAGATGCGCCCTGAGCATGTCCTGGTTGGGCACATTGTCCGGCACCTTGCGCAAGCCGTCCATATCGTCGGAAAATGCGATCAGCTTCGTCGGCGTGTCGGACAGCGTTTCGAACGCGCGGCGGACCATTGTCGTGCGCAGCACTTCGTTGAACGTGCCGATATGCGGAAGGCCTGAGGGGCCATAGCCGGTCTCGAATATCACCGGCGCACCACCCGGCTTTCCCTGCGGATAGCGTTTCAGGACCTTGCGCGCCTCTTCATAGGGCCAGGCCTTTGAAATCATCGCTGCGTCGCGCACGTCACTCACTTTCCGTTGCTCTTCCGTTCCGTCTGGGCCATTGCGGCCAAGTGACGCAGCCCCTAGCCTATCCAGCCCTTCATGCAAGCCATGCCGGCATCTGGATCGTGACGCCCGACGGCACCGTGCGGGGCGTCGGACGGGGGGAAGCGATTGCGCGGGCGGCAGAAACGCCGATGATCCTGCTCAATGCGCCGCTGGTGGGCGAACGGCTGGGCTATGCCGAACTGTCCGGGCTCGACCTGCTCGAACTGTTCGCCTTCGTCCATCCAGCGCGGTTCATGGTGCCGACCCCCAAGGGGCTTGCAGCAGCACTTGGGCTGGATGTGCCCAGCAATGATGACGCGGCGGCGGCATTGCTCCCCCGTGCGGCGGCCATCCTGATCGAACGGCTCGGCGCGCGCGATTGGCCTGAGCGGGAAGGCGCCTGGGCTTCGGCGGGATCTCTGGGGCGGCTGCGCTGGCCCTGGGCGTCGGTGGTCAGCGAGCACATCGCCAAGCCTGCACAGGCCGAACGCTGGCTGTTTTCCAAACTTCCCGAATGGCAGGAAAGTGCCGCCCGCCCTGCCCCACGTGCGCTCAGGCTCAACGGCGAAGACGTGCTCGAACGGCTCGACACGCTGACCGGTCACGGTGCGGAGGAACGGCCCGGCCAGCGCGACTATGCAAGGGCGACGATGGACGCATTTGCGCCGCGTGCACGAAAGGACACGCCCAATCTCGTGTTGGCTGAAGCGGGCACGGGCATCGGCAAGACACTGGGCTACCTCGCCCCAGCCTCGCTCTGGGCGCAAGGGGCCGACGGCGCGGTCTGGGTTTCGACCTACACCAAGGCGCTGCAACGTCAGTTGGATGCGGAAAGCGCACGGCTTTATCCCGATCCCGCAATCCGCGCTGCCAAGGTTGTGGTGCGCAAGGGGCGGGAGAATTACCTCTGCCTGCTGAACCTTGAGGATGCGCTGCAGGGCGGCTTTGCCGGTCGTGCGGCGATCCTTGCGCAACTGGTCGCGCGCTGGGCCGCCTATAGCCGCGACGGGGACATGGTCGGGGGAGACCTGCCGGGCTGGTTGCCCACTTTGTTCCGCCGCAACGGCGCGACCGCGCTGACCGACAGGCGCGGCGAGTGCGTCTATGCCGGATGCCCGCATTACCGCAAATGCTTCATCGAACGCGCTGCACGCGCCTCGTCCCATGCCGATATAGTCATCGCCAACCATGCGCTGGTGATGGTCAATGCGGCGCGCGGACGTGAAAGCGGAAACCCGCCGACGCGGATCGTGTTCGACGAAGGCCATCATCTGGCCGACGCTGCGGACTCGATGTTCGCGGCCGCCTTGACGGGGCAGGAAGCGATTGAACTCAGGCGCTGGATCATCGGCCCGGAAGGCCGCGCGAAGGGACGGCGGCGCGGGCTGGCAGCGCGGCTCGCCGATGTTGCAAGTTACGATGCAGAAGGCGGCAATGCGATTTCCGCCGCTGCCAACGCCGCGAGTGCGCTCCCTTCCGATGGCTGGTTGCAAAGGATTGCGGAGGGCGATCCGTTCGGCCCGGTCGAAGCGTTGCTCGCCGCCGTGAGGGGGCAAGTCTATGCCCGCGCCGATGCGGCGGACGCGGGATATGGTCTTGAAACCGAAGCGGCGGGGCTCGACGGCTCAACCATTGCCGCCGTCGAGCCGGCCGTCATCGCGCTCGATGCGATCCTGCGACCGCTGGTTGCGCTCGGGCGGCGGCTTGAGGCTGTGCTGGAGGATGCGCCCGACTGGCTCGATAGCCCTGCCCGGGCGCGGATCGATGGCGCGATTGCGAGCCTTGGCTGGCGGCGCGATGCGCTGGTTGCCTGGGTCTCGCTGCTGTCGCGCCTTGGCGGCCCCGCCGATCCCGATTTTGTCGACTGGCTGGCGGTTGATCGCATCGAAGGGCGCGAGGTCGATATCGCGCTGCGTCGCCACTGGCTCGACCCCACCCGCCCCTTTGCGCAGACTGTTTTGAGTCCAGCGCACGGTGCGGTCATAACCTCGGCGACCCTGCGCGGTGGGGAAGACTGGGCGGTGGCCGAGGCGCGCACCGGAGCAACACACCTCGAAGGCATCACCCACCACTTCGCCACGCCCAGCCCGTTCGACTATGCACAACAATCTGCGGTTCTGATCGTGACCGACGTAAAACGGGGCGATGTGCCGCAGCTGGCGGGCGCCTATGCCAAGCTGATCGCAGCGGCAGGCGGCGGGACGCTCGGGCTGTTTACCGCGATCCGCCGGTTGCGCGCGGTCCATGCCCGGATTGCCGACCGACTGGCACGCGATGGCCTGCCGCTCTACGCCCAGCATGTCGATCCGATCGATACCGGGACGCTGGTCGACATCTTCCGCGACGATCCACGCGCCAGCCTGCTCGGCACCGATGCCTTGCGCGACGGCGTCGATGTGCCGGGGGAATCTCTCCGCCAGGTCATCATGGAAGGCGTGCCCTGGCCCAAGCCGACCGTGCTCCACGCTGCGCGCAAGGCGGCCGGAGGCGGTTCGGCCTATGACGACAGGCTGATCCGGGCGCGGCTGGCACAGGCGTTCGGGCGACTGATCCGTCGTGCCGATGATCGCGGTGTGTTCATCCTGCTCTCTGCCGCGATGCCTTCGCGGTTGCTCACCGCTTTTCCGACGGGGACACCAATCGACCGCGTGACGCTTGACGAGGCTGCGACGCGCGTGGCGGAAATGGCGGCGCCGCAAACACGTCTTCCCACTGCAACGCAATTGGGGCATCAATCGGCCCTATGAAGAGCCTTACCTTGTTCCGTCACGGCAAATCCGGCTGGGATTCGCCCGTCTCGCGCGATTTCGACCGGCCGATCAACGAACGCGGGATCAAGGGATCGAGGCTAATGGGCGAACATGCGTCGCGGCTCGGCCTGCACTGGGATCATGTGGTTTCGTCCCCTGCAGTGCGGTGTACCGAAACGCTCGACGGTTTCTGGGACGGATATGGCCGGATCCTGCATCCGAACTGGGATCGCCGGATCTACCTTGCTTCGGGGGCAACCTTGCTCGACGTTGTCCATGACTTGCCCGATGAGGATGCAACCGTCCTGATGTGCGGCCACAATCCGGGGCTTGAAGACCTGGCACTTATGCTTGTGCCTGATGTGCTCGGTGACGCTCTTCGCGACGAACTTGAAACCAAATTTCCAACCGCGAGCATTGCCGAGCTCCAGTTCGACGTGCTGAAATGGGCGGATGTCAGGGAAGGCAGCGGCCACCTGACCCGGTTCATTCGGCCGCGTGAACTCGATCCGGAACTGGGGCCGGAGCAGGACTGAGCCCCGTCGCTACTGCAATATTGACACGAAGAAGATGATCGTTGCTGCAAACATCACGATCGTCGCGCTCCACCCAAGCGCTGCAGCCCTGCGTGAAAGTGTCAATTCCCCCATCGCGTGTGGATTGCGGACAATGAGCATCATCACAAGCATCAGGGGCGCGGCAAGGACACCATTGACAACCGCTGCCCAGTAGAGCGCACGAACGGGATCGATGCCGATGAAGTTGAGCGAGGCACCGGCAAGCGTCGTCGCTGCGATCGTCCCGTAAAACAGCCGCGCGCTAAGCGGCTTGGCATCGAGGCTGCCAGCGACCCCCACCATTTCGGTAACGGCGTATGCAGCAGATCCGGCCAGTATGGGAACCGCGAGCAAGCCGGTCCCGACAATGCCAAGCGCGAACATGGCGAAGGCGAATTGACCGGCAATCGGCCGCAATGCCTCGGCTGCCTGTGCCGAAGTCGCAATGTCTGTTATGCCGCGCGCGTGGAGCGTCGCGGCCGTTGCGAACACGATCGCCAGCGATACGATGCTGCTGAATGCCATGCCGGTGAGCGTGTCCATCCGGATTCGCGCCAGTTCGGGGCCTGCCTTTTTGGGTGCTATGCACAAGGGCTTGGCATGGTGGCGGTGCTGTTCCTCCACTTCCTGCCCCGCCTGCCAGAAAAACAGATAGGGGCTGATTGTCGTCCCGAGGATGGCGACCAACGCCGTGGCATAGGCAGCATTCCACTGGATTTCCGGCACGAGAAGCGATTTTAGCGCGCGCGCCCAGGGAACATCCGCGACCATCACCACAGCGACATAGGTGAAGAGCGAAAGCGTCGTCCATTTGAGGGTTGACGCATAGCGTGGATAGCTGAGCGCCACTTCGAGAACGACACAGATTATGCCGAACATCAACGTGTAAAAAACAATGTTGCCGCCCGCAAGCAAGGCAAGGGCTGCGCCCATCGCGCTCAAATCTGCTCCCAGATTCACGATATTGGCCACAAGTAGCAAAAACACGACCGACCACAGCAGCGGCCGTGGATAGTGAAGCCGCAGGTTGCGCGCGATGCCTGCACCCGTGACGCGCCCTATCTCCGCCGCCACCTCCTGTATTGCAACCATCAGCGGAAAGCTCAGAACAAAGGTCCAGGACAGACCATAGCCGAACTGCGCGCCGACCTGGCTGTGGGTTGCAATACCGCTCGGATCGTCATCGGCCGCACCGGTAATCAGGCCGGGGCCCAAGCGCCGCAGGAACTCCCTTGCGCCCCCGATCGGACCATGTTCATCCGGATTGGCTTCGCGGGAGACGGACTTGGGGTTCATGCGCGTCCTTTCCCATCTCCACCGGGCAGGCTCAACTGAGGAGAAACACCTAATGCCCGCCGCTCGGCCCCGGGGATTCTATGTGGGCAGGCTTCACAGCTTCCAATATGATCGCCCGTCGGGACGCGGAGCATCGGCGTATGCCGCCTTGATGTCGGCCAGTCCACCATTCTCGGCGACCAGCGCATAGATGCGATCGGCACCCATCTCGAGATAGGTCCGGTGCGGAACGGCCAGCACGACAAGGCCAAATTGACGTTCGAGCGCGGCAGGATCGAGGGCCAGCCCATATTCAGCCATGGCTTCCTCTGGATCGGCAAGCGGGTCGTGGATTGAAACCCTGTGGCCCAGGGTCATCAGCCTTGCCACAAGATCAACCACTTTCGAGTTGCGCAGGTCCGGTACATTTTCCTTGAAGGTCAACCCCAGAACCAGTGTATCGCAAGCCACGCCACCGCAGCGATGATGGATCTGGTCGGCAATGAATGATGCCATACCATCATTGGTTGAACGACCGGCAAGGATAAGCGCCGGATTGTGGCCAAGCTCTTCTGCCCGGTAGCTCAGATAATAGGGATCGACGCCGATACAGTGTCCACCGACAAGGCCCGGCTGGAAGGGCAGGAAGTTCCATTTGGTCCGAGCGGCCGCAAGGACATCCCAGACCGAAATATCCATGCGCGAGAATATCTGAGAAATTTCATTCATCAGCGCGATGTTGACATCCCTCTGGGTGTTTTCGATCACCTTGGCGGCCTCGGCCACCTTGATCGATGCGGCGCGGAACACGCCTCCCGACGTGATCGCGCCATATATGCCGGCAATCCTTTCGGTAACGGCCTCATTTTGCCCCGCGACAACCTTCGTGATCCGGTCGATCGTGTGTTCGCGGTCGCCCGGATTGATCCGTTCGGGTGAATAACCAAGAAAGAAATCCTGCCCCGATTTGAGGCTCGAAACGCGCTCGATCTCCGGGCCACAAATCTCTTCGGTCACGCCGGGATAGACCGTGCTTTCATAGACGATAATTGGCTTNNTTGTTGCGATCGACCGGCGTCGGAATGGTCAGGATGTAAACGTCCGCTGCCGGACAGTCGGCCACAGAGGACACATATTGGAGAGGGCTCGCTTTCAGGCGATCGCCGTCAATCTCTCCGGTGCGATCCATGCCGGATTCGAGTTCGGCAATCCGCACGGCGCTAATGTCGAGCCCGCAGGTCTGGAACTTTTCGGCCAGGGCAATCGCCAACGGCAAACCCACATAACCAAGGCCGACAACAACAATTTGCCCAGAAATGGCGAAACTCCACTGCCACACTAACCGAAAGGTGATGGTTTAGGGTGCGTAAATTAATAAAATCACAAACCGGGAAACGCGATGTAAACCAGGTATCGCATAAGCCCGGATATTCGCATATCGCATCACGTGACTGGCAAGAGGGACAGACGTGGCTATTCTCATCACAGGTGCTGCCGGCTTTATCGGTTACAGCCTTGCCGAGCGGTTGCTTTCCCGTGGCGATACCGTGATCGGCATCGACAATATGAATGATTATTACGATCCCGGCCTGAAGCGGGCCCGGATTGCCGATTTGTCGGATCGGCATGGCGCGGCGTTTACGTTCAGGTTCGTGGATTTTTCCGACAACCAGGCGCTCGGCCAAGCCCTCGCCAGTGACAGCTTCAGCGCGATCGTGCATTTGGGTGCACAGGCCGGCGTACGCTACTCGATCCAGAACCCGCATGCCTATGTGCAGGCAAATCTGGTCGGCCACCTCAATATGCTCGAACTGGCGCGGGAAAGAAGCCTCCCGATGGTCTATGCCTCCAGCTCATCGGTTTATGGCGGGAATGACAGGCTTCCTTTCAGCGTCGAGGATCGTGTCGATCATCCGATCTCGCTCTACGCCGCGACCAAGCGCGCCGACGAACTGATGAGCGAAACCTACGCCCATCTCTACCGCATCCCGCTTACGGGCCTGCGTTTCTTCACGGTCTATGGCCCCTGGGGTCGGCCTGACATGGCCATGTGGCTGTTCGCGCGTAACATCCTCGAAGGTCGTCCGGTCACGGTGTTCAACGAGGGCCGGATGAAACGCGATTTCACCTATATAGATGACATCATTAGCGGCGTGGTCGCCGCCCTCGACAATCCGCCCGCCGATGACCGCGCGATCAAGGCCGGGGGCAGCGTCTCGCCGCACCGGCTTTACAACATCGGCAACAACCGGTCGGAGGAGCTGATGGACATGATTGCCATCATCGAAGCCGAATGCGGCAAAAAGGCCGAATTCGACTTCCAGCCGATGCAGCCCGGTGACGTTCCGGAATCGCACGCCAATATCGACGCAATTTCACGCGACCTCGGCTATGCCCCGACAACGCCAATTACCGCAGGCATTCCCCGTTTCATTGCCTGGTACAGGAACTACCACAGCGTGTAGTGCGCAGCCGCTACGCCTTCAAATCCCGTGCGATCAACTTTCGCGTTGCATCCCCATAGGGCGGCATGAAGCCAGCAAGCTTGGCAACGTTGATCTTGGGCTGGTGGTAAACGCTCTTGGCATGGCTGAACGTCTTGAAGCCGTCATGGCCATGATAGGCTCCCATCCCTGACGGCCCGACACCGCCGAACGGCAATTCCTCCATCGAGACGTGGAAGATCACGTCGTTCACCGTAACACCGCCGGACACGGTTCTGTCGAGCACCTGGCGCTTTTCGCCCTCATCGCTACCGAAATAATAGAGCCCCAGCGGGCGATCATGCCTGTTCACATAATCGATTGCTTCCTCGACACGCTCATAGGTCTTGATCGGCAGGACGGGGCCGAAAATTTCGTCCTGCATCACCTTCATGTCGTCGGTTGGATTGCGAACCAGATAGAGCGGCATCTTGTTGCCGTTCGACGATGCAAAATCCTCGTTTGCGGGATTGACTTCGATAACGTCCGCACCTTTGGCGCGGGCATCGTCGAGATAGCCATTCAGCCGGTCACGGTGCCGGCTGTTCATCACCGACGTATAGTCGGGATTGTCGAGCAGCGTCGGATACATGACCGAGACCGCCTTTTTCATGCCCTCGACGACCATGTCCTCCTTCTCGCGCGGGACCATGAGATAGTCGGGCGCGAGGCAGATCTGGCCCGCATTCATCATCTTGCCAAGCGCGATCCGCTGCGTGGCAGCGGCGACATCGGCGGAGCGACCGATGATCGTTGGCGATTTTCCGCCCAGCTCAAGCGTGACCGGCGTCAGATTGTCGGCCGCTGCATGAAGGATGTGCTTGCCGATACCGGTCGCCCCGGTGAAGATCAGATGGTCGAACGGAAGTTCGGCAAAAGCCCTGCCCACATCCGGCCCGCCGCTGACGAACAGCGCTTCGGTTGTGTCGAAATATTTCGGGCCGACCTCTTCGAACAAAGCGGCCACGCTTGGCGTATATTCGGATGATTTGACCATCACCCGGTTGCCTGCGGCAAAGGCGCCCGCAATTGGCCCCATCGTCAGCTGCACCGGAAAATTCCAGGGCGCGATGATCCCGACCACGCCCTTGGGCTGGAATTCGATAATGCCCTTTGCCCCAAGCAGGCCAAGCGGAAAATCAAGCTTGCGACGTTCGGGCCTCATCCATCTTTCAAGATGCTTGATCGAATGCCTGAGCGTGCGGATAGACGCCGTGATGTCAGCCATCCAGCTCTGTTCGGCGCTGCGATGGCCGAAATCTTCCGACATGGCCTCCACAAAAGCCTGACCATGGTCCCCGAGTAGCGCCACCGCCCGCTTCAGGCGATCCTTGCGCACTGCGACCGATACGGGAAGCTCGGCCGTGAAAGCTTCCCGTTGCGCCGTCAAAGTCGCAAGCATCTGGTCCTTGGTGATCGCCATTCTCCGCTTCCTTTTTTTGGTTTTGAATTGCAATTCAATATGCCGCTCACGGCAGCCAAGGGCAAGCTATTGCTGCAATATCCACATCGGAAACGCGGCCAGCGCCATCAGGGCGCCAAGCGGCAACCGGTCGGTTGCCGTGACTGTCTGTCCGCCTGCAATCCGCAAGGCAACAAAGAGCAGACCGACACCGCTCGCTCCCAAAAGGACCAGCGGCAGCGCCTGCCAGCCGAGCATGGCGCCAATCGCCCCCAGCAGCTTGGGGTCGCCACCGCCAAGCCCTTCGCGCTTGCGGATCCGGCGATAGGCGATCGCGATGAGGGCCAGGACGCCATAGCCCGCAACGGCCCCGATTGCCCGGTCGATCAAGGGCGGCGTGAGTCCCGCAGCGGCCGAAACGCATGCGACAAGCAAGAGCATCAGCACGAGCCGGTCAGGGAGCCAGTAATGTTTGAGATCTAGCGCCGCGAGCGTCACGAGTAGCCATCCGAACAGCGCGCCCATGAGTCCGGCCTGCCCCGGCGCGACGAGCATCGCCGCTCCACCAACAAGGCCGCAAAGCCCCTCGATCGTCATATGTGAGCGGTCAATCCTGGCACCGCAGGCCCGGCATCTGCCGCCCAGCCAGATCATGCTCGCCAGCGGAATCAGGTCCCGCGCCGCTATGGCTTGTCGGCAATGGTCGCACCGCGAGCGGCCAGAGATCACGCCCTCTCCCGACGGCCAGCGCTGGACAAGGGTCGCCAGGAAACTCCCGACAATGAGGCCGAGCAGCGCCCAGCCAAACGCCGAGACCCAGAGCGGGAGCGTGAGCGTGAAGGGGCTCAGGGCTCGCGCTCGTCCGCGTCGACGCCCCATAGCGCTGCCGCTTCGATATAGCCCATCTTTCCCTGGACATCGATCCTGCACCAGCCCTTGCCGCACTCGCTAATCTTGCCAACTACGCCGGGTTCGACCCGCCAGACCACTCGTCCCGACCAGTCGGGAGCATCGCGCAAGGCACGGACGGGTCCCTTCACAACCATGCCCGCGCGACCGTCGGTCAGGAGGTTGGCTTGCATCCAGCCCCTTGTCCCATCAGGATCCTCAATCTTGCGCCAGTTGGGATAGGTTTCGATCACGCGCACGGGAAGTCCGGCGCGCTGGTAGAGCCATGTCGCCGGAAATTGCCGGCCGGGCCCGGAACGCATGCGCGCCTGGCCGGCAGCTACAGTCGCCCAATAGGGCGGCTTTTTCTGGGCCAAAGCCGGTGAGGAAGGCAGCAACAATATCACGGCAAATGCGGCCAGCATCGCTCGACGCTTCATGATACGCTCAACCCCAATATTCATGACGACTGCCTTCTGCCAAAATGCACCCCCGCCTTCAAGGCTGAAGGCCAGAAATCAAAGCTCGCTTGAAGCTCCGCGACGCATCGCCTAGCAGGACTTGCAAGCGAATAGGGGAGAATAGGATGGGCGCCGGACGGATCATAACCGCAGCATCGCTGACAATGCTCGCCGGACCGGCGGCAGCACAGCCGCTTGTCGTCTCCGACAGCGGCGATACGGCATGGGTCCTTGTCGCCTCCGCGCTGGTTCTTTTGATGACCATACCCGGTCTGGCACTTTTCTATGGGGGACTTGTGCGGGCGCGCAACGTCCTGTCGGTCGTGATGCACTGTTTTGCGATGGTCTGCACGATTTCGTTGCTATGGGCGATCATCGGGTACAGCCTCGTTTTTGGGGAAGGCGATCCGTGGCTTGGTGGCACGGGTAACGTCTTCCTTGCAAACCTGGCCGACCTCCGCGCGGACACCAACCTGCCTGAAAGCACCTTTGCGCTCTTCCAGATGACATTTGCGATCATCACGCCGGCGCTGGTCATAGGCGCCTTTGTCGAACGGATCCGGTTCGGATGGGTGGTTGCTTTCAGCGTATTTTGGACGTTGCTTGTCTATGTGCCGGTTGCCCATTCGGTGTGGGGCGGAGGTTGGCTTTCGGGCCTCGGCACACTCGATTTTGCCGGTGGCATCGTTGTCCACACGACTGCTGGTGTGGCAGCGCTGGTCGTTGCGCTCATGCTCGGCGTTCGCAGGGGCTTCAACAAGACGCTGCTCCCGCCGCACAGCCCGACGCTCACCATGGTCGGTGCAGGCTTGCTCTGGGTCGGATGGTATGGTTTCAACGGCGGGTCGGCGCTGGCCGCAAATGATGACGCGGCAACCGCAATCATCAATACCCATATGGCGGCCTGCTCAGCAGCACTGGTCTGGATCCTGCTCGAGCGCCTGAAGATCGGAAAGCCAACCTCGATCGGCATCGTGACCGGGGCTGTCGCCGGCCTGGCAACGATTACGCCGGCGGCTGGCTATATCGGCCCGATGGGGGCAATCATACTCGGCCTGCTTGGCAGCACGACCTGCTTTTATGCGGTGCAGCTGGTCAAGCAGACGCTGAAGATCGACGATTCGCTTGACGTGTTTGCCGTGCACGGCGTGGGCGGCATGCTGGGTTCGATGCTCTTTCCTTTCTTCATCCTTCCTGCATTGGGCGGCGGCGGGTTCGAGGAAGGCAGCAACCTTGCCAGCCAGCTCGTCGCGCAAGCGATCGGCGTGACGCTGGTCGCTGCATGGACCGGGCTCATGACATGGCTTGTCTGCTTTGCCAGCAGCTATGTGATGCCGATGCGAGTTGATGAGGAAGCCGAACATGACGGGCTCGACCTAGCCAGCCATGGCGAGCGCGGGTGGGAACTGGATTAGGTCAGGTCTTCCCACATATTCTTGAGCTTTGAGAAAAATCCAGCCGATTGCGGGCATTCGTCACCTGTTTCGGTCGCGTGGAAAGCTTCGAGCAATTCCCTCTGCTCGGCGGTCAGCTTGGTCGGCGTTTCGACCTCGATCTGGACAACAAGGTCCCCCGTCCCGCGTCCGTTCAGCACCGGCATGCCCGCTCCGCGCTGGCGGATCTGCTTGCCCGACTGAATCCCTGCCGGGATACGGATTTCATGGGGCGCCCGATCGACGCCCGGCACGGTGATGGTTCCGCCCAATGCGGCTGTCGTGAAGCTGATTGGCGCGCGCGCAAACAGGGTCGTGCCCTCGCGNNCCCGCCCCCCTGCACGTGGCGCATGGCCGTTCGACGACGAAGAACCCCTGTTGTGCGCGAACCTTGCCATGCCCGCCACACGTACCGCAGACCTTGGCCGACGTTCCCGGCTTCGCGCCCGAACCGCTACAAGGCTCACACGCAACCGAAACCTCCACACGGATTTCGGTCTCCTTGCCGTGGAAGGCATCCTCGAGCGAGATTTCAAGGTCGTAGCGCAGATCGGCGCCGCGTTGCTGTCCGCGCTGGCGACCACGGCCGCCGCCCATGAACTCGCCAAAGATATTGTCGAATATGTCCGAAAAGCCGCCAAAATCCTGCGGCCCGCCGCCACCGCCATTCTGGAAGGCGGCCTTGCCATACTGGTTGTATGCCGCGCGCTTTTGCGGGTCCCTCAGGACGTCATAGGCTTCGCTGATCGCCTTGAATCTGGCTTCTGAGTCCGTGCATCCCGGATTCTTGTCGGGATGATAGCGCATCGCCAGTTTGCGATAGGATGACTTGATCGTGCCATCGTCAGCCGTGCGTTCGACTTCGAGCAGCTCGTAATAATCGTCAGTCACG
>CXWL01012430.1_pt1 | contig 29953 bp, 27 predicted proteins | sample 590931 | NCBI WGS metagenome assembly CXWL01 (sample SAMEA3498368, study PRJEB10139) | groundwater metagenome | biome: water well; material: biofilm material | place: Germany | collected 2015-04-27 | reverse complement strand
CAGAAGCGCCGCGTCACGCCGGTATCGGCGATCGCCGCCCTTCTGGCGCGCAGATTCCTAGGCAGGCCGATAGAAGCCGCCGTCGGCGACGACTTGGCGGAAGGACGGGGTGGGCGCGAACCGGCGGCCAACCTGCGACGCCAGACGTTCCATGGTGGCGGCGAGTGCTGCCGGTCCAGCGGCATCGGCAAAGCGACACAGACCGCCGCGGAATGGCGGGAAGCCGGTGCCCATGATCATCGCCAGATCGAGCTCGCCCGGCGAGGCGACCACGCCCTCGGCAAGGCAGACTGCGGCCTCGTTGACCATGGGCAGCACCATGCGGTCGGCGAGAGTGCTCGGCTCCACCTCGCGGCGGCGCGGCGCCAGGCCGAGCAGGGCATAGACGTGAGGGTCGGGCCCCAGGCGCCGTCGGCCCTCGTAGCGGTAGAGGCCGCGACCGTTCTTGGCCCCGAGACAGCCCTCGGCGACCAAGAGGTCGAGCCCCGGCGGCAGCTCGAGCCGGCCGGCGAAGGCGTCGCCGAGGATATGGGCGACCTTGGTGGCGACGTCGATGCCGACCTCGTCGATCAGCGCCAGCGGGCCGATTGGCATGCCCCAGGCGGTCATCGCCTGGTCCAGGTCCTCGATCGCGACCCCTTCCCGCAGCAGCCAGATGGCCTCCGTCATGTAGAACGTCAGCAGGCGGTTGACGAGGAAGCCCGGGGTGTCCCGCACCAGCACGGGCGTCTTACCGAGTCGGCGGGCGAACGCGGCGACGGCGGCGGCCGCCTGCGGGCTGGTGCGCGGACCGACCACCACCTCGACTAGCGGCATCCTGTCGACGGGGTTGAAGAAATGCATGCCGACGACTCGTTCGGGGTGCGACGTGTCGGCTGCGATCCGGTCGATGGGCAGGGAGGACGTGTTGCTGGCCAGGATCGCGTGGTCGGGTACGACTCGCGCGAGCTCGGCAAAGACTCGCTGCTTGACCTCGAGCTTCTCGACGACCGCCTCGATGACGAGGTCGACGCGGCCGAAGCCATCGTCAGCCAGGGTGGGTCGGATGAGGCCGAGTCGGCGTCGCGCCTGCGGCCGGCTCAGTCGGCGGCGAGTGACGTCCTGGTCGAACAGGGAGGCGGCGTGCGCCATGCCGGTGGCCAGCGCGCCGGCGCTCAGATCCCTGAGTCGCACCGGAATGTCGCCGGTGCTGGCGATCAGCTGGGCGATACCGCCACCCATGACACCCGCGCCGATCACGCCCGCGGCATGGACGGTCAGCGGTGCCTCGTCGGTAGGGCTGCGCTTGGCCGCCTCCATCAGCTTGAAAAGGTGGACGAGGTTCTTCGACACCGCGCCGGTGGCCAGCTCGCCGATCGCCCGCGCCTCGGCGTCGAAGCCAGCCCGCGGGCCGTCCGTGATGCCGACCCGCACCACCTCGACCGCCCGCAGTGGCGCCGGATAGTGCCCTCCGGTCTTGGCCAGCGTCTGCTTGCGCGCCTGGTCGAAGAGCACCATCCGCCCGACCGGGTTCTTCTCGAGCAGGGTCTCGCGCAGACTGCCCTGCTCGCGGTGCTCCACCTTGCGACCGGCGCGCGCCAGGGCCCAGCGCTGCACCTCGCGGTCGAAACCGGCGTCGGGCAGCAGGGCGTCGGCGAGGCCGAGCTCGAGGGCCTTGCGGCCGCCCACGAGCTTGCCGGTGAGGATGAGGTCGAGGCCCGCGGCGATGCCGATCCGCCGCGGCAGACGGACACAGCCGCCCCAGCCCGGGATGATGCCGAGCCGTACCTCGGGCAGGCCGATGCGCAGGTCGGGTCGGCTGCTCACCACGATGTAACTCGAAGCGAGCGCGAGCTCGGTGCCACCGCCGACGCAGGTGCCGCTGATCGCCGCGACAGTGCGGAAGGGAAGCGCCTCCCAGGCAGCGAACAGGCGGTGCCCCAGCCGCGACCCCTCGCTGGCGATGGCCGGGTCGGTGACCCAGGCGATCTCGTCGACGTCGGCGCCCGCGATGAAGTTGTCGGCCTTGCCCGAGGCCAGGACGAGGATGGCGATGTCGCGCCGCCCTTCGAGCTCGGCGATGCGCTCCTCGAGCTCGAGGAGCACGGCGCGGTCGAAGACGTTGACCTTCTTGCCGGGAGCGTCGAAGGTCAACGTCGCCAGCCGATCCTGGTCGACGCTCAGGCGGAAGGCATCCGCCACCGGCGTCAGCCGCCCTTTTCGGAGCCGGCGTACAGCCGGTCCAGGGTCGCCTTGTACTTCTCGTTGATCACTCGCCGCTTCACCTTGAGCGTCGGTGTCAGCTCGCCACCGTCGATGGTGAACTCGTTACCGACGAGCTCCCAAGCGATGATGTGTTCGTACTTGGCAAGGTGCTCGTTGACGCTGTCGACGCCGGCCTTGAAGATCGCCTTCACCTTGGGATGCGCGAGCAGTGCCGCGCGGTCGCTCGGCAGGCCCTGCCCCTTGGCCCATGCTTCGAGGGTCTCGAAATCGGGAACGATGAGCGCCGTGAGGAAGTTGCGCTTGTCGCCGATGACCACCGCCTGGGAGACGAACTGCTTGCCCTTGAGGGCGTTCTCGATCGGCGCCGGGGCGATGTTCTTGCCGTAGGCGTTGACGATCAGCTCCTTCTTGCGGTCCGTGATCGCCAGGAATCCCTCGTCGTCGAGGACGCCGATGTCGCCGGTGTGGAACCAGCCGTCCTTGTCGATCACCTCGTCGGTGGCCTTCTGGTTGCCCCAGTAGCCCCGCATGATGTTCGGACCTCTGGCCAGGATCTCGCCGTCGTCGGCGATCACCACCGTGCAATTGGGGATCACCTTGCCGACGCTGCCGAGCTTGGTCGCGCGCTCGGCGTTGACGGTGATGACGGGCGAGGTCTCAGTCAGGCCGTAGCCCTCGTAGATTGGAATCCCGGCGCCCCAGAAGAACTCGGCGACGTCGCGCGACAGCGGGGCGCCACCGGAGAAGGCGAAGGTGAAGCGTCCGCCCAGACGCTCGCGGACCTTGCTGAAGACCAGCTTGTCGGCGATCGCGAGCTTCAGCCCGAGCAGGCCCGGAGGCGACTGGTGGCGCAGGCGCCAGGGCAGGCACTGGCGGCCGATCTCGATCGCCCAGTTGAAGATCTTCTGCTTGGTGGGCGAGCTCTTGGCGGCGTTCTCGTAGACCCGTGACAGCACCTTCTCGTAGACGCGCGGCACCGACACGAAGACGTGCGGCCGCACCTCCTGGAGATTCGCCGCCACCGTCTGCACCGACTCGGCGTAGGCGATGCCGACCCTGCGGTAGAAATAGATGTAGTCGACCAGCCGCTCGAAGGAGTGGGACAGGGGCAGGAACGACAGCGCCGTCCAGCCCTCGCCGACGTTCATCACCTTGAGCGAGTCGAGCATGTTGCTGACGATGTTGTTGTGGGTGAGGATGACACCTTTGGGGTAGCCGGTGGTGCCGCTGGTGTAGATGAAGGTCGCGTTGTCCTCCGGCTTGACCGCCCGCGCGGCGGCCTCGAAGGCCGCCTTGTCAGGCTCGGTGCTCGCCAGCAGGCCATCCAGGGTCTTGACCGTCGAGTCGCTGGGCTCGACGCCGATGGCCACCCAGTGCTCGACGGCGGGCAGGTTGTCGCGCTCGGCGAGCAGGCCGCTCAGCCGCTCGCGGCCGTGCACGAACAGCACCTTGGCACCGCAGTCGCGGGCGACGTAGGAGGCCTGGTCCGGCGGCAGGGTGGGGTAGATCGGCACCAGCACGGCGCCTACCGACAGCGCCGCGAAGTCGACGGTCGGCCAGTGCGGGCCACTCTCGGCCATCAGCGCCACGCGGTCGCCCTTGACCACTCCGAGGTTCGACAGCGCGCGGGCGAGCTTCTGGACCCGCGTGACGAGCTCGGCGGTCGACATCGGCTTGTAGACGCCGTCGACCTTGTACATCAGGCAATCGGGCTTGTCGTATTCGGCGATCTTCAGGAACAGCTCGCTGAGCGTCGTGACAGACATGGCTTCGCTCCCCTGCGGGGTTGGGTTGGATGGCGCAGGTGCCGCGAGTCTGCGCACGACGGCGCGTGGTCGGCTCTGGCGATGGCACCGGTGCCTTGGGCGTGGGTCCATTCTATCTGACCGTCGAGGCGCAGTCGGCGACCCGCAGGGGTGGTGCTCGGTCGGCCGGCGCGATGCTCTTTCTGGCCGCCCGCGCCCGCCCGGCTCTTGACCCTCGGCAAGGGGCTCGCTATCCTCCGCCTCCTCGCCGTCGGGGCGTAGCTCAGCCTGGTAGAGCGCACGGTTCGGGACCGTGAGGTCGGAGGTTCAAATCCTCTCGCCCCGACCAAGTCTCCCTCCTCCCGCAGCAACGATCCCTGTGTTTGTCCTTGCTTCGGCCCCGTGCCATTGCGAGGGCGCCGCGCTTTCCCTATTCTTCGCGGGCCAATCGCAGCACCACAGATCGCGGCAGGTTTCCATCGACAGCGAGGTTCCGCCTTGAGCATGAGCTCCCCCAGCGCCGCCGACCACGGCTGGTTCGGTCATCCGCGCGGCCTCTCCACGCTCTTCTTTACCGAAATGTGGGAGCGCTTCAGCTTCTACGGCATGCGGGCGATCCTGCTGCTGTTCATGACGGCAGCGGTGGAGGCCGGCGGCCTGGGCTGGGACGCCGCCAAGGCGGGCCCGATCTACGGCCTGTACACCGCGCTCGTCTACCTCTCGGCACTGCCTGGCGGGTGGATCGCCGATCGCATCCTCGGCCAGCGGCGGACGGTGTTCTGGGGCGGTGTCGTCATCGCCGCCGGCCATGTGTTCCTGATGTTCCACGGCGTACCGACGTTTTTCTTCGGCCTGTTCCTGATCGTCATCGGCACCGGTTGGCTCAAGCCCAACGTCAGCACCTTGGTGGGCTCGCTCTACACCGAGAATGACGCCCGTCGCGATGCCGGGTTCTCGGTCTTTTACATGGGGATCAACCTCGGCGCGTTCATCGCCCCGCTGGTGGTCGGCTTCCTCGCCCAACACTCCGGATTCAAGACGATGCTCGCCGGCTGGGGTCTGCGGCCGGAGGACAGTTGGCATTGGGGCTTCGGCGCCGCCGCGGTGGGCATGATGATCGGCGTCATCCAGTACGCGATCGGGTCGCGCCGTTTCGGCGCCATCGGCCTCTTGCCGGCGACGGCCGGAGATCCGGTCGCAGCGGCCCGCGACCGGCGGACGCTGGCGCTGGGCGTCGGCGCCTTCGTCGCGCTGGCGGTCGGCATTGCGGCGCTCAACATGAGCGGCGCGGCGGCCATCGGCATCGAGCAGATCGTCCGCGGCGTGGGCTACGCCCTGATCATCGTGCCAGTCGTCTTCTTTGCCATCCTCCTGGCGCGCAAGGACTGGACGCCGGTCGAGCGCAAGCGACTGCTGGCGGTACCGCTGCTGTTTCTCTTCGCCTGCCTGTTCTGGTCCGCCTTCGAGCAGGCCGGCTCGACCTTCAACCTGTTCGCCGAGCGCAACACGCGCAACGCGATCCTGGGCCTCGAGTTCCCCGCCAGCTGGCTCCAGTCGGTCAACGCGATCTTCATCATCGCCTTCGCGCCGGTTTTCGGNNGCTGGCCTGGGCTTCCTGGTGGTCGCCTTTGCCGCGCTGGCATCTGGCCCGGCGGGGGAGAAGGTGAGCCCGATGTGGCTCGTAACCGTCTACCTCTGCCATACCTTCGGCGAGCTCTGCCTGTCACCCGTTGGCCTGTCGACGATGACCAAGCTGGCGCCGCCACGGGTCACCGGCCAGATGATGGGCGTCTGGTTCCTGGCGATCTCAGTCGGTAACTTCATTGGCGGCCAGATCGCCGGGCTCTTCGAGACCCTGCCGTTGAGCCAGATCTTCTTTGCCGTTGCCGGCGTCTGCATGGTGTGCACGGTGATCGCGGTGGTGCTGGTCAAGCCGATCCGTGGCCTGATGAGCGGCGTGCACTGAAGTCCATCGCGCCTGCGCGGGCATGTTCCCGGCAGTCGGACGGTTGTTCCTGACATGGCGACCGCCATCGTCCGTCAACCGGCCGTTGCCGGCCTGTTCTACCCCCGCGAGCCGCAGGTGCTCGCGGCAGCGGTGGATCAACACCTGGCAGCCGGCCGGGTGCGGCTCGCCGAGGCGGGCTTCGACCTCTCCGCCCCGCCGCGCGCCCTGGTCGCTCCCCACGCCGGTTACGTCTACTCGGGGCCGATCGCCGGCACCGCCTTCGCCACCCTGACGCCGTTCGCCCAGCAGATTCGGCGCGTCGTGCTCCTGGGACCGGCGCACCGCGTGCCGGTGCGCGGCCTGGCGCTGCCTGGCGCCGACGCGTTGGCGACGCCCCTCGGCGACGTCGCCGTCAGTCGCGAGATGGTGGCTGCGCTCGCCGGGTTGCCGCAGGTGGTCGTCGCCCCGCGCGTGCATGCCCCCGAGCACGCGCTCGAGGTCGAGCTCCCGTTCCTCCAGCGGCTCCTCGCGCCGGGCTGGGAGGTCTTGCCCCTGGTAGTCGGCGACGCCGACGAGGCCGAGGTGGCGGCAGTCCTGGCGCGGGTGTGGGCGCTGCCCGCGACCCTGACCGTGATCAGCTCGGACCTCTCGCACTACCTGCCGTATGACACCGCCCGCCGGGTCGATCGCGCGACGGCCGACGCCGTCCTCGGGCTGGGTGGGCCGCTTGTCGCCGAGGAGGCCTGCGGTGCCGCCCCCTGGAATGGTCTCCTCGCCCTGGCCCGCCGGGATCGCCTCCATCCGCACCTGCTCGACCTTCGTTCGTCGGGCGACACCGCGGGTGACCGCGATGCCGTGGTCGGCTACGGGGCATTTGCCTTCACCGATACCCATGCGCACTGACGACGACCGTGGTCCCGTCCTGCTCGGCCTGGCCCGGCAGGCGATCAGCGCCGCCCTCGGCGTGTCACCGCAAGGCGGAGTGCCCGCGACGACCGTGGAGGGATCGTGGCTGGCCCAGCCGGGCGCGAGCTTCGTGACGTTGCTGCAGGCCGCCGACCTGCGGGGTTGCATCGGCACCCTCGAGCCGCACCGGACCCTGGCCGAAGACGTGCGGTCGAACGCCGTTGCCGCGGCGCTCCACGACCCGCGCTTTCCGCCCCTTGCTCTTGGCGAACTGGCCCGGACGACGATCGAGGTGTCCCTGCTCGGCCCGGCCGAGTCCCTGACGGTGGCGAGCGAGGGCGAGCTCGCGGCGGTGCTGCGGCCCGGCGTCGACGGTCTCATCCTCGCGTTGGGCTACCGGCGCGCGACGTTTCTGCCGCAGGTCTGGACCCAGCTGCCAGACCCCGGAGATTTCATTCGTCACCTCCAGCACAAGGCGGGCCTGCCATCGGGCCGCTGGCCCCCCGGGCTTGCGGCCTGGCGATACGAAGTGGAGAAGTGGAGCGAGTCGGCAGAGCGGCCGATGCCGCAGCGCGGCATGGCGTGATAGTTTTCGCGGTTTCCAAGGCCCTTCCGCCAGAATCGCAAACGACGCCATGCCAACCATGAATGCCGCCGACGTCCGCCAGAGCTTCATCCAGTACTTTCAGGACCGTGGCCACCGCGAGGTGGCGAGCTCGCCGCTGGTGCCCCAGGGCGATCCGACGCTGCTCTTCACCAATGCCGGGATGGTGCAGTTCAAGGACACCTTCCTCGGCCGCGAGCCGCGCGACTACCGCCGGGCGGTGACCGTCCAGAAGTGCCTACGGGTGTCCGGCAAGCACAACGACCTCGAAAACGTCGGGCCAAGCCCGCGGCACCACACCTTCTTCGAGATGCTCGGCAACTTCTCGTTTGGCGACTACTTCAAGGCCGACGCCATCCGTTTCGGCTGGGAGCTGGTCACGGCGGTCTGGGGGCTGCCTGCGGAGCGTCTGTTCGCCACCGTCTACGAGGAGGACGACGAAGCCTTCGAGCTGTGGCAGCAGCTGTCGACCCTGCCGGCAGGGCGGATCCACCGCTGCGGCAAGAAGGACAACTTCTGGGCGATGGGCGACACCGGCCCCTGCGGCCCGTGCAGCGAGATCTTTGTCGACCTCGAGCCCGGCAGCCCGGCCGAGGACTGGGAGACCGGCACCGACCGCGGGCGCTATCTCGAGATCTGGAACCTGGTCTTCATGCAGTTCGACCGGGATTCGAAGGGCACTCTCGCGCCGCTGCCCAATCCCTCGATCGACACCGGGGCCGGCCTCGAACGCGTGACCGCGGTGCTCCAGGGCCACGGCTCGAATTACGACACTGACCTCTTCCAGCCCATCCTGCGACAGGCCGCGGCGCTGGCCGGCACGGCCTATGGCCGCGACGCTCGCGCCGACACTTCGCTGCGCGTCGTCGCCGACCACCTGCGGGCGGTCACCTTCCTGCTCGGCGACGGCGTCATCCCCGGTAACGAGGGCCGCGGCTACGTGCTGCGGCGGATCCTTCGCCGGGCGGTCCGCCACGGCATGCGGCTCGGTTTCGAGGAGCCGTTCTTCCACCGCTTGGTGCCGGTGGTTCGCGAGATTCTCGGCGGCGCCTACCCGCAGCTGCAGGCGACCGAGTCGGCGACCGTCGACGCGGTACGTACTGAAGAAGAGAAGTTCCTCACCACGGTCGCTGCTGGTGCGCGCCAGGTGCAGGAGGCCATCGAGAGCGCCAAGGCGGCCGGGCGCACGACGATCGACGGCGCCACGCTGTTCCGTTTGCACGACACCCACGGATTCGCCCTCGAGCTGGTGCGCGAGATCGCCGAGGAGGAGCGCTTCGGGCTCGACGAGGCGGGGTTCGGGGCGGCGCTCGACGAGCAGCGTCGCCGCTCGCGGAGCGCCACCGGCGACCAGCAGAAACGCCTGCAGGCGCTGCGCGAGGCGCTGCGCGGCGAAGGCGAGCTGCCAGCCACTCGCTTCGACGGCTACGAGCACTTGACGATGGGCAGCGCCCGCGTGCTGCGACTGGCAAGGCTGGCCGGCGGCGAGGCCAGCTCGAGCGCGCTGCCGACGCCGGTGCTCGCCGCCGGTGAGCGCGGGGTGGCGATTCTCGACCAGACGGTCTTCTACGCCGAGTCGGGCGGCCAGGTCGGTGATCTCGGCACCTTCACATGGGAAGGCGGCGCCGGGCGCGTGGTCGACACCCAGAAGGACCCGTCGGGGGCGATCTTTCACTTCATTGCCGTCGAGCGGGGCGAGCTCTCGCCGGGTGCGGCGGTTGAGCTCGCGGTCGCCGCCCCGGTGCGCCGGGCCACCGAGCGCAACCACACCGCCACCCATCTGCTGCACGCCGCGATGCGCGAGGTGCTGGGCAAGGGCGTGCGCCAGGCCGGCTCGCTGGTCGCTCCCGATCGTCTGCGCTTCGACTTCACCCACACGCAGCCCGTCTCGGCGGACGAACGGCGGCGCATCGAGACGCTCGCCAACCACTGGATCCGCGAGGCGGTGCCGGTGGCGATCACCCAGCGTTCCTACAAGGAGGCGGTGGCGGCCGGGGCGATGGCGCTGTTCGGCGAAAAGTACGGCGAGGTCGTGCGCACGGTGGCGGTGCCGGGCTTCTCGCTCGAGCTGTGCGGTGGCTGCCATGTGCGCAACACCGGCGAGATCGGCTTCCTGGTGATCACCGGTGAAAAGGGCGTTGCGTCGGGAGTGCGTCGCCTCGAGGCGCAGACCGGTGACGGGGCCCTGGCCTGGCTCGCCGAGCGGGAGCGGTTGCTCGCCGACGTCGAGCAGGCGACAGGAGTACCGGTCGAACGGGCGCCGGCGGCCGTTGCCGCCTTGCGCGGCAAGCTCGAGGCGACCGAGGCCGAGCTGGCCAAGCTCCGCCTGCAGCTGGCGTCGGGCAGTGCTGGCGGCGCGGGTGACGACGTGCTCACGGTCGGCGACGCACGCCTGCTGGTCAAGGAGGTGCCGCCGGCTCCGGCCGGCGAGCTGCGGTCGATCGCGGACGTCCTGCGCCAGAAGCTGGGCTCGGGAGTCGTGGCTCTCGGCACGCGCGAGGACGGCAAGGTGACGCTGCTGGTGGCGGTCACCAGCGACCTCGCCGATCGCGTCGACGCCGGCGCCCTGGTGCGGGCGGCCGCGCCTCTGGTGGGCGGTAGCGGCGGTGGCCGCCGCGACTTCGCGCAGGCCGGTGGCAAAGACCCGGGCAAGCTGGCGGAGGCGTTGTCGCGCATTCGCGAGGATGCGCGCGCGGCGCTCGGCGGGTGAGGCGGTAGCCCCGCCAGTCGCAGGGTCCGCGGTCGCCCCTTTCCCTTTGCGGCGACAGCCCTATAATCACCAGTCCGATGCTCCGGCCTTGTAGCGCCGTAATCGCCTCCAGCCTGCTGGCCCTTGCCGGGCCAGCCTGGGCCGGTGGCGTGCGCCTCGAGGTGCGAGCTGACGGCAGCAAGGTGATCGTCAACGAGTCTTCCGCCTACCGCTCGACCCGCTTGGCGGCGACCCTGAGGTCGCCCGGGAATGGCGAGATCGCCGACCTCATCGACCACCACGCCCGCGCCGTCGATCTCGAGCCCCGGCTGGTGCAGGCCGTCATCCAGGTCGAGTCCGGCTACAACCCGCGCGCGGTGTCCAACAAGGGCGCCAAAGGCCTGATGCAGTTGATCGATGGTACGGCGGCCGACTATGCGGTGGTGAACCCCTTCGACCCGGCGGACAACATCCGTGCGGGCTCGGCCTATCTGCGCAAGCTGTGGGACGACTTCGGTGACCTGCCGATCGCACTGGCGGCCTACAACGCCGGGCCGGGGGCGGTGGCCAAGTACGGTGGCATTCCGCCGTACGCCGAGACCAAGGACTACATCGCGCGGGTGCTCCACCTCTACGACGACGGCTATCCGCTGCCTGCTGGCGTCACGTCGGGCGCGACGAGCGGCGACGGCTTCGCGCGCGGCCCGCGCGTACGTCTGGGCCGCGACGGCGACAATCGCATCTTGATCACCAACCAGCCGGCGGGTCGGAAGCCCTAACTTTCGCCCCTGGCCCGGGCGCCCCGTCGCCTGCTCCCGGCCCTTTCTCCCTCCTTTTTCCACGTTTTCTGCAATATCCGATCGCCATCTAGCGGCCCTTCGCGACCTGCTGCGTCGCGACGTCCTGACCGGGGCTGACTGGTACGCCGCACTCACCGATGCCGCTCGTCTGGCCGGCGAGGCTCTGGTCGCCAGGCGCCACGACGTGCGGCACGTGCTCGCGTTGCCGGTGCGCTTCTGGCAATACGGTCCGGAGCAGCCGACGGCAACCTTCGGCGCTTTGAGCGGCAGCGTCAGCGGGCCTTGAGTTCTGCGGACGGTCCGGTCGTGGGGATTCGAGCCAGGGGAGGCGGAAACCCGCCGGACGCCTTGCCCGGAGCGACCGGACCGCCCGCGTCTGGGTCGGCCAGCCTGTGGCCCACCCGCTGTTTCACGTTAGGCTTGCCGCTAGGAGACCTCACATGACCCTGGCCGCAGCCGTCGTCGTCGCGTTGGTGGCGTTGCTCCACCTGTATTTCATGGTGCTCGAGATGTTCTTCTGGACCAAGCCGCTCGGGCGGCGGGCGTTTGGGTTGTCGCGCGAGGTGGCCGAGTCGTCGAAGGCGCTGGCGGCGAACCAGGGGCTGTACAACGGCTTCCTGGTCGCCGGGCTGGTCTGGGCGCTGTGGCGGGGAGTGACGACCGCCGGCTTCGACCTGGCGCTGTTCTTCTTGGGCTGTGTGCTGGTCGCCGGGGTGTTCGGCGGTCTGACCGCCAATCGTAAGATTCTGTTCGTGCAGGCGCTGCCGGCGGCGATCGCGCTCGGGCTGGTCTGGGCCGCGCGCGGGTAGTAGGCGACCGCCGCCGCCGCCCGCGCGGAGCTCAGGCGGCGACGAACGGGATCTGCGCCGCGGCGGTGGGGTGCAGACGCAGCAGCGCCCGGAGCAGCGCGCGATGGGCGGGTGCGTCGAGCTCGGCCCCGAGGTAGAGCGCGGCCAGCAGGTCGCGCCAGCGCAGCAGCTCCCGCAGCAGCCCGGGTCGAGGACCCGCCTGAACCGTCAGATCGGTGAGCGCGAGGGCGCGCTCGTAGCCATTGCGGAGACGGTCGCGGTTGGCTGCGCCGGCGAGCTTGGCGGCGCGGTTGAGCTCGTTGGCGATCATCAGGATCTGCTGGTCGACGGCAAAGGTACGCCAGCGTTCGAGGGACAGCGACCCATGTTGCATCTCAGGTGAGCTCCTCGCCGCGGCCGACGAAGGCCAGCGTGAGCTCGCGAATCCGCTGGCGGATGGCCGGATCCAGGACCTCCATCCCGCGGTTGCCGCGTGCCGGGCTGATGTTGATCAGCGACGTGTATTCGATGCAGGAGTCCTCGCCCTGTCCAGGATAGTAGTTGGCACCCCAGAGGTCGGCCTGGGCGGAGCCGTCGGCGAGCAGGAGTGCCTCGGCATCGGCATGCAGCTCGCCACCGAGGGCGATGACGCCCCGTTCGACGTCGACCACGTACTTGACCATGTCGCCGAAGACCAGGCTGACGAGGCGACGCAGCTCGCCGCGGTCGGCCGGCGCCCGCAGAAGGACGATCTCGGGCTGGTCACTCACGCCCGGCCGCCCTCCCCCCGCTTGGCCTCGTCCCACAGGGCGTCCATCTCGACGAGCGAGGACTCGTGCAGGCCCTTGCCGGCCTCGGCCAGGCGGCGCTCGATGTGGTGGAAGCGGCGGCGGAACTTGAGGTTGGCGGCGGCGAGGGCGGCTTCGGGGTCGATGTCGAGGTGACGGGCGAGGTTGGCGACGGCGAAGAGGAGATCGCCGAGCTCCTCGCGCAGGGCCGCGCGGTTGGTCGCGGCGCTGGCGTCCGAGCCCGGATCGGGAGCGGACGGCCCGCCCTTTGCTGCCAGCTCGACCTCGACCTCGGCAAGCTCTTCGTGCACCTGGGCGAGGACCGCAGTCGCGTGCGGCCAGTCGAAGCCGACCCCCGCCGCCTTCTGGGTGAGCCGGTAGGACGCAAGGAGGGCAGGGACGGAGGCCGCGACGCCGTCGAGGAGGCTCGCGTCGGGGTCCTTCTCGCGGGCCTTGCGGCGCTCCCAGGCGTTGCGCACGTCGTCGGCGCTCGCCAGCCGTTCGGCGTCCTCGCCGAAGACGTGGGGATGCCGGGCGATCATCTTGTGGCGGATGCGGGCGAGGACATCGGCGAGATGGAACTGCCCCGCGTCGGCGGCCAGGCTGGCGAGGAAGACGATCTGAAACTGCAGGTCGCCGAGCTCGCCAAGGAGGGCGGCCGGGTCGCCGCCGTCGATCGCGGCGGCCGCCTCGTGCGCCTCCTCGAGCAGATACGCGCGGAGATCGGGGGTCGTCTGCTCGCGGTCCCAGGGGCAGCCGTCGGGTGCGCGCAGACGGGTCACGAGATCGAGGAGCGGGCGCAGATCGACGTCTGGCTGGATCGGCGCGCCGTCTGGGTTGCGCTTTGTTACGATAGCGGACAAGGTTGTCCTCGGTGGTGGAAGAACGGGACGAAAGGCAGGCGGGTGAGCGACAAGGAGATGAAGGTCACGGACAAGCGGATGTTCACGGCCGATGGCGAGCTGAGGGAAGAGTATCGCTTCCTCGCCGAGGCGCCGGAGTCCCCCGCTGAACCGACCGCCCCTCAGCCTGCGCCGTCGCCGGCTGCGGAGCCAGTCGACCAGGCCGCTCCGGCGCCAGCAGGCCCACCCGGCATGGCGGACGACGACTGGGCCGGGGGCGACGGCGGGGAAGCCCACCTCGAGCTCCCGGACACGCCTTCGGCGCTCGGAGCCCCCACGTTCTACGATCTCGTAGCCCTCCTTGCCGAGCCGGTTTCGATCTATCTCGGCGATGTCCAGCTGCCCGACGGACGGACAGCCGAGGATCTGGAGATGGCTCGCTTGCACATCGACCTCCTCGGACTGCTGCGCCAGCGCACGGCCGGCAATGTCACCGCGCAGGAGGCAGGTTTTCTCGACGACCTGCTGTATCGCCTCCGTCTGCGGTATGTCCGCAAACGCGGCTGAGCTCGCGGTGGTCCGCCGGCCGCGGCCGGCCTCGAGGCTGTCAGCGGCCTTTGCCGTCGGCGTGGCATGTCTGCTGGCACCGCTCACGACCGGTGCGCCAGCGGCCGCGTCGGTCGCCGGCGGTCTCGAGCTCTCGCGGCCGGTGGAGGCAAGCCTCACACGCCTGCAGGAGCAGTGGCTGCGCTGGCTGACCTCGTTTTACCAGAGCGACGCCGACCAGGCGCGGGCGGCGCTCGACGACCTGTTGGCGACCGCCAATCAGCTCGGAATGGACCGCCTCCCGGACCTGGCTCTCGGCGCGGCGGCGCGCGCTGTCCAGTCGCAGCGGGAGAACAACCCGACGCGGGCCGACTGGGCGCTCGAGGCCGCTGAGCGGCTGGATCCAGGCCGCCCCGAGACCGCCTTCGCCGAGGCTTCGGTGCGCTGGCAACAGGGGGCCTACCATCGCGCCCTCGGGCGCCAGCTCGCGGGCTACGGCAGGCTGCTGCGCCTGCCGCCGTGGGGCGAGGTGTGGGCGCGGAGCCTCGCCCTGTGGCTCCTCGCGGCTCTCCTGCTCGCCAGCGGACTGTTCGTCGCGATGGCGATGGCGGTGCGCGGCTCGGTGCTGCTGGTCGAGGCTCGACGTTTGTTGCGGGCTCTGCCATGGCCGGTGGGCATGGCGGTGGCTCTGGTCCTCCTCGCCTGGCCCCTCGCCCTGCCCAGCGGGCTGCTTTGGCTGCTGCTCTACTGGTCGGTGTTGCTGTGGAGTCACGGTGGCTTCGGCGAACGCGTGGTCTATGGCCTGGGCTGGCTGTTGCTGGCCAGCGCTCCATTCGCGAGCGAGGCCATTTCTCGGCCGGTGCAAGTAGAGCTCTCGCCGGCGATGCGCGCGGCTCGCAGCTTGGCGGCCGGCCGTCTCTATGGCGCTTTGTTCACTGACCTCGGCGTGTTGCGGGCACAGTTGCCCGACAGCCCGGCTGTCACCCAGCTGATGGCCGACCTGTACCGGCACCTCGGGCAGTGGGAACAGGCCCGCCCGCTCTACATGGACCTGCTGCGCAACGAGCCGCAGAACGTCCCGGCGCTACTTGCCGTCGGCGCGTACCACTTCCGCAAGAGTGACTTCGGCAACGCGGTGCAGTACTTCCAGCGCGCCGCGACGGCTGCGCCGCAGAGCGCCGCCGCCTTTTACGACTTGTCGATCGCCTATTCCGAGGCCTACCAGTTCGACGAGTCGCACCGCGCGCTGCGGCAGGCCCAGACCCTCGACACCCTGCAGGTGAGCTCTTGGATTCAGCAGAGCGGGGACGAGCGCGTGGTGACTGCCGATGGCGGGACCCCGCGCACGGAGGAGATCGCCACGGAGCTGCGTCGCGGGCGGGGTGAGGCATCGGCCGCCGCCGCTATGGGCACGCGCCGTCGCGTGCTCGCTCCGCTCGCGGCAGTGGTCGCCGCCCTGCTGGCCGCGGCCTTGGGCGTGACGCGCCGACAGCTGGCGAGTCGGGAAGGGGCGACGCCACCGGCCAGCGTCGAGACCGGGTCGCGGCCGACCGGGTTTGGCTTGCCGCAGGCTCTGCGCGCCTTTTTGCCCGGCTACAGTGCCTTGGCGACGGGGTCTGGGCTGGTGGCCTTTGCGGCCCTGATCGCGGTCTCGATCTTACTGACCCTGCCCTTCACCGCCAGCCTGGGCTTTCGTATTCCACTCGGTTTCGACCCCGGCCCGGCCCTCGCCTGGACGGTGTCGGTGGTTGGTTTGTTGACGATCCTCGCCTGGCGCTTGCGTGGCGCGCGGCGCAACGAGCTCTGACGAGGCGGCAACTTGGCGCTCGAAGGCACCCTCCAGCTGTTCAGTCTGCCCGACGTCTTCAAGATGATCTCGGCGCAGAAGAAGACCGGCATTCTGACCATCCAGGGCGAACAGGACATCATCGCCATTTCGTTCCTGACCGGCGAAGTGGTGGCGGCCGACGCGCTCAACCAGACCGTGGAGGACGGCCTCGGCCAGGTGCTCATCAGCCAGGGCCTGGTCGAGCCGGAGCGCTTTGCGAGCCTGGCCGCCGAGCACCACGCCGGTAACGCCCGGCTGATCGACCTGTTGGTCCAGCGGGGCGTCCTCGACCGGCGGCAGTTGCTCGAGGCGCTGCGCCATCAGACCTATCAGCTCCTGCTGCAAGTCCTTGGTTGGCGGGTCGGCGAATTCAAGTTCTACGGCGGCGACGAGGTGTCCTTCGAGGAGGGTCTGGCACCGATCTCCGTCGAGGAGGTGTTCGTCCGCGCCTCGACCGACCTCGGGCCGGCCAGCGGCGTCAGTGGCAAACTGCCTGGGGCCACCGACATCTTCGCGCGGAGCGCCCATGCCGACGCCCAGATTGGCACCGATGGCGGGGTCTCGCTGCCGGACGGCATGGGTCCCCTCACCGCCGAGGAGGAGGGTCTCCTGGCGATGCTCGACGGTCGACGGACGGTCGCCGACCTCGCCGAGACGACGGGCCTCGGGCCGTACAAGGTGCGCTACGCGCTCTACCGTCTGGTCGAGGGCAGTCTGGCGCGCTCGTTGTTCGAGACGCCGGGAATGGCCAGGGCCGGCGCTGAGCCGGCGGCGGTGCTCACTCCCTTGCCGGTGGCGCCGCCACTCGAGGCGGTGCGGCCGGTTCGGGCGGCCGGAGCGGCGTGGGACAAGCCGGCAACCAAGTCGCTGTTCGCGGGCGTGCTGGGGACCATCGCTGCCGCCCTCCTGCTCGGTTTCTACCTGCGTCCGCACGCCACTCCTCTCCTGCCATTCCCGTGGCAGGAGCCGCAGCGGAAGATCCTCGTCGGCGCGCAGCGGGACGCGCTCTACCTCAAGATCGACCGTGCCGCGCGCACCTACTTCTTGCTCGAGGCGAACTACCCCGAGAGTCTGAAGGTTCTGGTCGGAATGGGCCTCTTGCGGTCCGCCGACTTGCGCGACCCGGAGGGTCGTGAGCTGGCCTATGCGCCGGCCGAGGTCCACTACGACGTCGCGCCGCTCGACGACCGCGGGGCGCGGATCGAGCCAGAGGGTCTGGCGGAGGCCATCAGCGGCGACTTCCTGGTCGACCCCGAGTTCATCGAGGCGCCGGAAAAGACCGAACAGGCACCGCTCGTTCTGCTCGACTGAGGAACGGGCGCCTGGCGCCCGGCAGCAATCGAGCAACCCCCAAGGTCACACCGTCCGCAGCGCTCCGCGCGGAGGGTAGCGTGTCAGCCGGGCTCGCGGCCCAGTTCGGGTCACGGGGCGGGACTCGTCTGCCCAGGAATAAACCTGCGTGCGTTTTTGTCAATAATTGCGTGGGGCGAACTTTACAGTCCAGCGCTAAGAAACCTACAATTGGCCCATCGCCGCCCAAGAACGTGGCCGCGGCAGGGACGACAAGGAGGACGACGTGAGCAAGATCATCGGCATCGACCTGGGGACCACCAACAGTGTGGTCGCGATCATGGAAGGCGCGGAAGCCAAGGTCATCACCAACTCCGAAGGCAGCCGGACGACGCCTTCCGTGGTGGCATTCACCAACAGCGGCGAGCGCCTGGTGGGCCAGGTTGCCAAGCGGCAGTCGGTGACCAACCCGCGCAACACCATCTTCTCGATCAAGCGCTTCATGGGGCGGCGCTACGACGAGGTGAGCGACGAGATGAAGATGGTGCCCTACGACGTGAAGCAGGCGCCGAACGGCGACTGCCGGGTCAACGTCTCGGGCAAGGAGCTGTCGCCGCCGGAAATCTCGGCGATGGTCCTGCAGAAGCTCAAGGCGGCGGCCGAGGACTACCTCGGTGAGAAGGTCGAGCGGGCGGTGATCACCGTCCCGGCCTACTTCAACGACGCCCAGCGCCAGGCGACCAAGGACGCCGGCAAGATCGCCGGCCTGACCGTCGAGCGCCTGGTCAACGAGCCGACCGCGGCAGCGCTCGCCTACGGTCTCGACAAGAAGCACGACCAGACGATCGCCGTCTACGACTTCGGCGGCGGCACCTTCGACATCTCGATTCTCGAGGTGGGCGACGGCGTGGTCGAGGTCAAGGCGACCAATGGTGACACCCACCTCGGCGGCGACAACATCGACCAGCGGATCATCGAGTGGCTGCTCGAGGAGTTCAAGAAGGATCAGGGCATCGACCTGGGCAAGGATCCGATGGCCATCCAACGTCTGAAGGAGGCGGCGGAGAAGGCCAAGATCGAGCTGTCGACGGCGGTCGAGACGGAGATCAACCTGCCGTTCATCACCGCCGACCAGAGCGGCCCGAAGCACATGAACCTGCGCTTGTCGCGGGCCAAGCTCGAGGCGCTGGTGCAGCCCCTGCTCGATCGCTCGATGGGCCCCTGCCGCCAGGCGCTCAAGGACGCCGGGCTCGAGGCCAAGGACATCGACGAGGTGGTCCTGGTCGGTGGCCAGACCCGCATGCCGGCGATTCAGGAGCTGGTCAAGAAGGTGTTCGGCAAGGAGCCCAACAAGAGCGTCAACCCGGACGAGGTGGTGGCGATCGGCGCCGCGGTCCAGGGCGGCGTGCTGCGCGGCGACGTCAAGGACATGCTGCTGCTCGACGTCACGCCGCTGTCGCTCGGCATCGAGACGCTAGGTGGCGTCTTCACCAAACTGATCGAGCGCAACACCACGATCCCGACCAGGAAGAGCGAGACCTTCTCGACCGCCTCCGACAGCCAGACCTCGGTCGAGGTGCACGTGCTCCAGGGTGAGCGTGAGATGGCGCATGACAACCGCACCCTCGGCCGCTTCCACCTGCCTGGCATCCCGCCGGCGCCGCGCGGCGTGCCGCAGATCGAGGTGACGTTCGACATCGACGCCAACGGCATCGTCAACGTCTCGGCGAAGGACCTCGGCACCGGCAAGGAGCAGAAGGTCACGATCACCAGCTCGAGCGGGCTGGCCGACGATGACGTCAAGAAGATGGTCAAAGACGCCGAGCTCCATGCCAGCGAGGACAAGGAGCGCCGCCAGAAGGTCGAGGCCCGCAACAAGCTCGACACCCTGGTCTACTCGACCGAGAAGACCTACGACGAGCACAAGGACAAGCTGGCCGCCGGCGATCAGAGCGAGCTCGAGGCTGCGCTCAAGGAGGCCAAGAGCGCGCTCGAGTCCGATGATCTTGGCAAGCTCAATAGCGCCAGCGAGCGGCTGACCAAGTCTTCGCACAAGCTGGCCGAGGCGATGTACAAGCAGCAGCAGGCGGCAGGCGCTGCGGGCGGCGGGCCGTCCGCCGGCGGCGCCCGTGCGGCGGCAGACCACGACGTGGTCGACGCCGAAGTGGTCGAGCCCGACTCGAAGTCGGCCAACTGACGGCGTTGCCGAGCCCCTCTCCCAGCTGGGAGAGGGGCTCTCTTCGCCTGGGAGACCTCCGCCATGGTCAAACGCATCGTTCTCGAAGAGCTGGGCCTGATTCAAGAGCAGGTCAACGCCCTGTTCGAACAGGCGCTGCTGTCCTCCGGAGCTGACGTCGGGGACGACAGTCCGCAGCCACCCGGATTGTGGAGCCCGGCCGTCGACGTGGTCGAGACGGCCGATGCCTTCGTCATCCACGCCGAGCTGCCGGGCGTCCGGCGCGAGGACATCCGCCTCGAGGTGCACGGCCACGACCTCGAGCTCGCGGGGACGCGTCGCGGACTGGCTCCCGGCGAGAGCTTCCTGCGCCTCGAGCGCAGCTATGGCTCGTTCAAGCGTTCGTTCCGCCTGCCGACGGCGGTGTTGGGCGATCGCATCGAGGCCACTCTGCGGCAGGGAGTGCTCGAAGTCCGACTGCCCAAGCGATCGCCAACCGTGCCGGTCACTCACGCCGAGCCGGAGGCCTGAGTCATGCCTCGCCGCCGCAAGCGTGACGAGAGCTTCGTGATGATCAGTGTCATCGCCGAGCGCTACCAGATTCACCCCCAGACGCTCAGGCTCTACGAGCGGGAGGGCCTGCTCAAGCCGACCAGGAGCGAGGGCAACACCCGACTCTACGACCAGGACGCGATCGAGCGGCTGGAGGCGATCCTCACGTTGACTCGCGATCTCGGCGTCAACCTCGCCGGTGTCGAGGTCATCCTCGACATGCGCGACCAGATGACTCGCCTGCAGACCGAGCTCGACAAGGTCGTCGACCTGGTGCGCCGCGAGATGCTCGACCGTCGCCTGGGAGTCGACCGCCAGCACGCCCTGGTGCGCGTCGAGAGCGGTCCGCTGGTGCGTCGCGAGCCGGCCCGATGACGCGACCTGGCCCGTATGCCGGCAAGGTCGTCGTCCTCACCGGCGCCTCGGCCGGGATTGGTCACGCCTTGGCTCGCGAGCTTGCGCCTCAGGGCCCGCGCCTGGTTCTGGCGGCGCGCGACGTTGCGCGCCTCGAGGCGGTGGCGGCTGAGTGCCGCCACCTGGGTGCCGAGGCCCTGGTGGTGCCGACGGACGTCGGCGTCGAGGCGGACTGCCGCCGGCTGGTGGCGCGCACGGTGGAGACCTGGGGGCGCCTCGACGTCCTGCTGCTCAACGCCGGGATGACGATGTGGGCCCGCTGCGAGGACCTCACCGACCTTGCCGTCTACGAGCAGTTGATGCGGGTGAACTACCTGGGCTCGGTGTGGGCGACGCACGCCGCCCTGCCGCATTTGCGCAGGAGCGTCGGGGGTCAGATCGTCGTCGTCGCGAGCCTCGCCGGGATGACCGGCGTGCCCACGAGGAGCGGCTACGCCGCCAGCAAGCACGCCCAGTTCGGCTTCTTCGACTCGCTGCGCATCGAGCTCGAGGGCAGCGGGGTCGCGGTCACGATGGTCGCCCCGGACTTCGTCCGCTCGGAGATCCACGCCCGCGCGATCGGTGCCGATGGCAAGCCGCTCGGCACGAGCCCGTTCGCCGACCGCAAGATCATGAGCGCCGAGGAGTGCGCGCGGCTCACCGTCCGGGCGATGACCCGACGCCAGCGACTGGCCATCCTGTCGTTGCGTGGCCGCTTCGGGCGCTGGCTACGCCTGCTGGCGCCGAGCGTCATCGATGGCATGGCCCGCCGTGCGATTGCCGCCGCGCGCCCGCCGTCGCCGGTGGCTTAGCATCAGCGGGTGAGCCCCCGTCTTTGCCTGGCGTCGATCGCCGCCGTCAGCCTCGCCACCCTCGCCACCCTCGGCGGCTGTCGCGACGCCGATCACCCGCCCGCGCGCCTGTCGCCGCCGCGCAACGTCGTCCTGGTGGTGGCCGACGCCCTGCGCGCCGACCACCTGCCGACCTACGGCTACGCCCGCGACACCGCCCCGTTCCTCGCTGGGCTCGCCCGCGAGGGCTTGGCCCTCGACGGCTACTCGGCGTCGTCATGGACGCGGCCAGCCGTGGCGACCTTGCTCACCGGGCTCGAGCCGCAGCGCCACCAGGCGGTCACCCGCGCCGACGTCCTGCCGCCGTCGGCGTCCTACCTGCCGGCGCTCCTGGCCGACGCCGGCTTCGCCACCGCCGGCTGGGTCGCCAATCTGAACGTCGGCCGCCGCTGGGGCTTCGACCGCGGCTTCGCCCAGTTCGGGCAGGCTCGCGGCCACCGCAAGGTCGATGGAACGAAGGTCACCGCCGGCGTATCCGCCTTCCTGCCGCAGCTCGCGCCACCCTTCTTTCTCTACGCCCACTACGTCGACCCGCACGACCCCTACCGGCCGGACGAGCCCTGGCTCGCCGCCGACGTTGCCGGGACGCCGCCACTCGCGCGCTGGCCGTACTTGCAGCCGCAGGCCCTGAGCAGGAATGGCGCGGCTCTCGACGAGGTGAGCCTCGATCGGCTCACCCGCCAGTACGACGGTGAGGTCCGCGCCTTCGACCGCGAGCTCGCACGACTGCTGGCGGCCCTCGATCGCCAGGGGCTGCTCGCTAACACCCTGGTGGTCGTTACCGCCGATCATGGCGAGGAGCTCGGTGACCACGGCGGGCTCACCCACGGCCACACGCTCTACGAGGAGGTGGTGCACGTTCCTCTCGTCATCTGGAGCCGCGACTGGCGCGCGACGCTGGCGAGCCAGTCGAGGACGCGGGCGATCTTCCGCCACCTCGACCTGACACCAACGTTGCTCGCCGCGCTCGGCGTCGCGCTACCCCCGGGGCTCGACGGTCGGGCACGCTGGGAGGAGCTCGCCAGTGGTCGGCTGGTGCCGCCGGGCGACCTCTACCTCCATCTCGACCTCGACGGTGCCGCCGCGCTCGGACTACGCCGCGGCACCCAGAAGGTCGTCGAGGCCGCCCCGCTCGGCGGGCTGCTGTTCGACCTCGCCACCGACCCGGGCGAGCAGATCCCGCTGCCGGCCAGCAACGGGAGCGCCCTGCGCGCTGACCTGATTCGCCATCACAACGAGCTTTCGACGCGGCCTCTGGGACGTCAGGAGGCGACGCTCGACGACGAGACCAGGGCTCAGCTCCAGGCTCTGGGCTATGTCGGCGCCGACACCAGTGCCGAGGACCTGCGGCTGCGCGCGATCCCCGATCGGCTGCACCCGCGGCGCGGGCTTGCCACGGCGCCCGCCCGCTCGCCGCCCGGCTGACCGGCCCGCCCGCCATGGTCGCGGGTGCTAGCATTCGACCATGCTCGATCCCCTGCGACTGGTGGCCCCGGAGCCCGCGTCGTCCACGCCCTCGGCGGTGGAGACGCCGTGCCCGCGCTGCGGCGGCAGCGGCTGGGAGGTGCGCCCCGACGGCGGCGCCGGCACCGCCACTCCGTGTGACTGCCGCCAGCGCGATCGCATCCCCCAGCTGCTCGCCATGGCCGGCGTGCCGGAGCGCTACGCCGGGTGCTCCTTCCGCAACTTCGAGGTCAACCTGCTCGGCGCCAAGGAGCGCTTGGCGACCGCCCTCGCCGTCTGTCAGCGCTACGTCGACGGCTTCGTCGACCTCGACAGCGGCCACTTTCGCGAAACCGGGCTTTTGCTCCTCGGCCCTCCGGGCGGCGGTAAGACCCACCTTGCAGTCGCTGCCCTGCACGAGCTCATCCGTCGCTACGGTGTGCGCGGTCGCTTCGTCGACTTCACCACCCTGATCCACCAGATCCAGGCCACCTTCGATCCGACGTCGAGCGAGTCGAAGCAGACGGTGCTCGACCCGGTGATCAACGCCGAGGTCCTGGTGCTCGACGAGCTCGGCGCCCAGCGACCGACGCCGTGGGTCAACGACATCCTCTACCTGGTGCTGAACACCCGCTACACCCGGCGGCGGCCGACCCTGTTCACCACCAACTACCGACTCGAGCCGGTGGTCAGTGACCGCGCGGCGCCCGCCGAGCGGGATGCGCAGCGCGGCGGCGAGCGGGGCGAACGCGGAGCCGAGCGCGCTGCTGGTGGTCACGAGCTGCTGGCCACGCGCCTGCCGCCGGCCCTGCTGTCGCGCCTGGCGGAGATGACCCTGCCGGTGCCGCTCGAGGTGGACGACTTCCGCCGCGAGTACAAGATGGCGCGCCAGAGGATCTAGACGAGATGCGGCTATCGGCGATCGACAGTCTGCAGCGCGGCGTGCTCGTCGCTTGGGCGAACTGGGAGCTGGCGGTGGTGCAGCTGATCCAGAACCTGACGGTGGGCCTTCTGGTGGTCCTCGGCGCCCTGCCGCCGCTGTTAGTCCTCGGCTTCAAGGACTTCGGCTCCTGGGTGCAGGCCGAGAAGGCCGACCCGGGTGCGATCGAGGACGTGCTGAGCGAGCTGGCGGCCCGGCTGAGTGAGGCCTGGGCGCCGCTGCTGCTGTCCCTGCTCGCGACCCTCATCGTCTGGTTCGTCGCCACCCTGGTGTTCTGCTTCTTCCAAGCCGGCATGCTCGGCACTCTGATGGCGGCGGAAGATCGGGCGCCGGCCGGCCCCAGCGTCCGGGCGACAGAGCTGCGCGTCTTCAGTTGGCGGGGCTTCGCCGAGGCCGGACAGCGCCTGCTGTGGCGCCTGTTCTGGTTCTGGAACCTCTATCTCGGGATCGCCACCGGCGTCCTGGCGCTGTTCTGCTTCGTCGTCCTGGCGGCGGTCGTCGTCGGCACCGACGGCCATCCGGCCGCCGGCTTCGCCGTTGGCTGCCTGGGAGCCATGCCGCTGCTGGCGGCCTTCGTCGCCCTGGCCCTCTGGTACAGCGTCGCCTATGCCGACCTCGGCCGCGACGGCTCGAGCGTGCGCATTGCCTCGACCATGGGCCTGCGCATCCTGCGCCAGCGCCTGGGAGGCGTGCTGCTCTTGGCCCTGGTCATGTTCGCGGCGACGATGGGCGTCGGGCTGTTCTTCGGTGGCATCGGCTTCGTCCTCCAGCTGGCGTTGATAGCGGTGCCGCCGGTTGCCTTTTCGTTGAGCTTGTTGATGACGGCGGTACAGTGGGCGGTGTCGGGCTGGATTACGGTCGGCTGGACCGCGGCGGCGGTGGCCCTGGTGCGGGGCGAACGCGATGCCGCGTCGCCGGTGGCCGCGCCACCGTTGGCACCGGCGATGCTGGCCCCGGCGTTGCCGCCCCCCGTCTGGGCCGCGGAACCGTCGGCGTCGGCAGAGCCCGGCGAGGAGCCGCCGGTTGCGTAGCAGCGCGACGGCCCTCCTCGCCGCCGCGCTCGCCACCCTGCTGTCGCCGCTGACGGGGTGCTCGCGCGCCCCGAGGCCGACTGCGCCCCCGATCGGTCGCACCGAGCCGGCCACCCCGCAGCCATCGACTGGAGATCCGGCCGATCCGGCCGCGGTCCCCGCCGAGCCCTTGCCGGAGGCGGGGCCCGAGGTGCCAGCTGAAGCGCCGCCGTCGCCGGTGGTGCCGGCGCAGCCCCTGCCCACGGCAGGCCCGGGCGAGGTCCTGGTGCCGGGGACGATCCGCGTCGGCCTGCTGTCCGACCTCGAGAGCGTCGAGATTCCCTGCTGTGGCGGGGCCATACGGGACGGCGCCGGCAAGTCGTTGTCGGTCGCCGACGGGGTGGTGCGGGTGCAGCCGGCGTCGCCCACCGTGGCCACCGGCAGCTATCGTCTGCAGGTCGCCGCGCTGCGCGAACAAACGGCGGCGGACGCGCTGGCTCTGCGACTTGCCAAGACCACGGGTATCGCGGGCGACGCCCGCTTCGATGCCGCGGCCGGTCTCTACAAGGTGCGACTGGGACGATGGGCTCGGCGCGAGGAGGCGGACGCGGCCCAGCGTCGGCTGCAGGTCAAGGGTCTGTCCGGCACCTGGGTGGTGCAGGACGGCGCCGGCCTCACCGACGCCCGGTTGCGGGTGGCCGTCGGCGGTCGCAACTACGAGGTCGCCGGCCGTTGGCTGGCGATCGAGTCCGGCACGACGCCGGGCATCACCGTTGGCGGCACGCGCTACCGAGGCCGCATTCTGGTCTATCTCAACGACCGTGGCGCCCTCAACGTCATCGACGATGTCACCCTCGAGGACTACCTGCGGGGAGTGATCCCGAAGGAGATGGGGCCCGGTCTCTACGGCGAGATCGAGGCGCTCAAGGCGCAGGCGGTGGCCGCCCGCACCTACACCATCCGCAACCTCGGCGACTTCGCCGCCGAGGGCTTCGACATCTGTGCGACGCCGCGATGTCAAGTGTACGGCGGGATGGCCGTCGAGCATCCGCTGTCGGATCGGGCGGTCGCCGAGACCGCGAACGTGGTGCTGCTGGTGGGCGGTCAGCCGATCGACGCCCTCTTCACCGCGGTGTGCGGCGGCCACACCGAAGACGTCGGCACCGTCTTCCCGCTGAAGGCCGACGAGCGTTACCTTGCCGGTGTGCCCTGCCTGGAGTCGGGACTGACGCGCCTGGCAGGCGGCCCGGCCGGGCGCCCCCTGCCGGTTGCCAGCCAGGAGGAGCGGGTGCAGATCGTCGGCATGGCGCGCGGCGAGCTGCGGGTCCGCGGTCGCACCGGTGATCGCGCCGGTGGGGTTGGCAGCGACGTGTTGTTGTTTCGTGGGCTGGACGGCGACCCCGGGCTACGCTCGCTGGCGAGCCTCGAGCTGGCGCCGGGCGAACCCGCGCGCCTGCTGTGGAGCGGCAAGCGACTGTTGGGCCTGCAGGTGAGCAGCCGGCCCGCTTCGTTCGACATTCCGGCCTATGCCCGGAAATACCAGGCATGGAGCCGCTTTCGCTCCACGGCCGAGGTCTCGACGACGGTGCGGGGGCGCTACCCCGGATTCGCCTTCCGCGGGCTCGAAGTGCTGTCGCGGGGCGTCTCCGGTCGCGTCGGCCGGCTACGGCTCCTCGGCGCGGGTGAACAGACGGTCACCATCGAGGGTCTCGACGTGCGCTGGACCCTCGACCTGCCCGACACCTGGTTCACCGTCCAGCGCACGACGCGCGACGGCCGCGAGGGCTGGCTGTTTACCGGCCACGGTTGGGGGCATGGCGTCGGGATGTGCCAGGTGGGCGCCTACGGCCTGGCTCGGCGCGGCTTGACCTACCTCGAGATCCTGCGTCACTACTACCGCGGGGCGGAGGCCGGGCGGGTGGTGACGGCGGCCGGTTGAGTGGATGGCGCGACTTCGTGGTCTAATTCGCCGTCCGGATCGGAAACCAAAGGGTGACGCATCCAAGTGAGGACCTGATTCGCGCGCTGGTCGAGCGCGTGGTGGCGGAGATGGTGCCGGTGGTGGCACCGGCCGCTGCGGCGTCGACGCCGGGGACCACGTCGGCCGTGCCGGTCGCCGGCGCCGGCGAGGGTGGCCGCATCGTTGCCATCGGCGCCGACCACGGCGGGCTCGTGCTCAAGGGCCGACTCGCCGACCACCTGCGAAGCGCTGGCTGGCAGGTGCACGACTGCGGCACCGAGTCGCCCGCGGCGTGCGACTATCCCGACTTCGCCCATGCCGTGGCCGCCGAGGTGGCGACGGGTCGGGCGCGGGTGGGAATCGTGGTGGACGGCGCCGGCCTCGGCTCCTGCATGGTTGCCAACAAGGTGCCGGGAGTGCGCGCGGCCGTGGCCTGGGATCTGTCGAGCGCGCGGAACGGTCGCGAGCACAACCACGCCAACGTGCTGACTCTCGGAGCCGGGTTGATCGGCGAGAATCTGGCAGTACAGATCGTCGACGCGTGGCTCGCAACGCCCTGGGGCGGCGATCGCCACGCGCGGCGGGTGGAGAAGATCATGCACATCGAACAGAGCTATCTGCGGGAGCTTCGCGGGGTCGCGCGATGAGCGCGGCCGACCAGGACCTCGTCGAGGCGATCACCAAGCGGGTGATCGCCGTCCTCGCCGGACGCTCGGGCGACCGTTGTGCCGATTGCGTCGGCGGCTGTGCGGCAAGCTGCGGTGACAAGGTTCGCCAGGTGGTGGGTGAGGGGGCCCGGAGGATCACCTTCCACGGCACCGGTGGCGGCGTGCCCACCGACCTCGCCGGTTACATCGACCATACCCTGTTGCGCCCTGACGTGACGCCGGCGGAGATCGACAAGCTCTGCGCCGAAGCCCGCCAGTACCACTTCGCGGCGGTGTGCGTGAACCCGGTGTGGGTGGCGCGCTGCGCCCAGAACGTGCGCGGGTCGGCGGTCAAGGTGGCCTCGGTGGTCGGCTTTCCGCTCGGTGCCAGCCGGCCCGAGATCAAGGCCGCCGAGACCCGCCGGGCACTGCGCGACGGCGCGCGCGAGATCGACATGGTGCTCAATGTCGGGGCGCTCAAGGCCAAGGACTACGCCCTCGTCGAACGCGACATTGCCGGCGTCGCCGAGGCTTGCCGCGAAGTCGGCGCCGAGTGCAAGGTGATCCTCGAGACTGGCCTCCTCACCGACGAGGAGAAGGTCGTGGCCTGCCAGCTGGCGGTCGCCGCCAAGGCCACCTACGTCAAGACCTCGACCGGCTTCGGCCCGGGTGGGGCGACGGTGTTCGACATCGCGCTGATGCGCGAGTCGACCGGCGGCAAGCTCGGGGTCAAGGCCTCGGGCGGCGTCCGCAACACCGAACAGGCACAGCAGATGATTGCCGCCGGCGCCACCCGCATCGGTGCCTCGGCAGGCGTGCAGATCGTCAGCGGCAAGAGCAGCGACAAGAGCCCCGGAGGAGCGGCGAGTGGCAAATATTGACCTGCGGTCCTACGTCTTCCTCGACAACCTGCAGCCGCAGTACGCGGCCTTCCTCGGCACGGTGGCGCGCGGCTTTCTGCCCCTCGCCGGCGACGCCTCGCTTTACATCGAGATCTCGCCCGGCATCGAGATCAACCGCATCACTGACATCGCCTTGAAGGCGACGCGCGTCAAGCCGGGCATGCAGATCGTCGAGCGCTACTTCGGGACGCTCGAGGTGCACAGCGAGTCACAGGCCGAGACTCGCGCTGCGGGCGCCGCCGTCCTCGCCGATCTCGGCCTCACCGAGGAGGATCGTCTGAAACCGCGCATCCTCTCGTCGCAGATCATCCGGCGCATCGACGATCACCAGGCGCAGCTGATCAACCGCATGCGCCACGGCCAGATGATCATCCCCGGGCAGTCGATGTACGTGATGGAGCTCGAGCCCGCGCCGTGGGCGGCGCTCGCCGCCAATGAGGCGGAGAAGGCGGCGGCGATCAATGTCCTCGAGGTGATGTCGTTCGGCTCGTTCGGCCGCGTCTACCTTGGCGGCGAGGAAGGCGACATCGACGCCGGTTGGCGCGCCGCGGTCGCTGCCATCGAGTCGGCCACCGGCCGCGAGCAGAAGAAGTGACGACCGGGTCGCGGACGACCGAGCGCCAGCGAGGTCGTCATCCTGAGCGAGCGCAGCGAGTCGAAGGATCTGGGAATCGGAAGAACTCTGACAGGAGAGAAGACCATGGGTGAAGCACTGGGCATGATCGAGACGCGCGGTTTCGCGGCGATGGTCGAAGCCGCCGACGCGATGGTCAAGGCGGCGAAGGTCGAGCTGGTGGGTTACGAGCGCATCGGTGGCGGCTATGTCACCGCCATCGTCCGCGGCGACGTGGCGGCGGTGAAGGCGGCGGTCGAGGCGGGCGTGCGCGGGGCCGAGAAGGTCGGCGAGGTGGTGTCGACCCACGTCATTCCCCGTCCGCACCAGAACGTCGACCGCGTGTTGCCGCTCGGCCGCTCCGAAGCCGCCGAAGACTAGGCGGCCGCGATGCTGCTCGGCAAGGTCATCGGCACCCTGGTGGCGAGCCGCAAGGAAGAGCGTCTCCAGGGCAGCAAGCTCTTGGTGGTGCGCGAGCTCGGCCTCGACGGCAAGGAACGAGCGGGCTACGTGGTGGCGATCGACGCCGTCGGCGCCGGCGTTGGCGAGGTCGTGCTGTGGGCGAGCGGCAGCTCCGCCCGGCAGACGACGGCAACGCAGGAACGTCCCTGCGACGCCGTGATCATGGCCATCGTCGACACCGTCGAGGTCGGCGGTCAGGTCGTGTTCCAGAAGGACTAGCCGCCCATGCCCAGGCGCATCGACCCCAACGAAGTCTCGGCGATCATCGCCCGCGTCCGCGCCCAGGTGGCCGGGGCGGCTGCTGGCGTTGCTCCAGCCGCGCCGCCGACGGTGGCAGCTGCTCGCCCCGCCGCGAGCGGCGCAACCCGCGACGGTGGCGACCGTCCCGGAGTGTTCGCCCGCGTCGACGAGGCCGTGGCGGCTGCCGCCGAGGCGTTCGAGGCCTACTCGGCCGCCGGCCTCGGACTGCGCAAGACGATCATCGCGGCGATGCGGGCCGCGATGCGCGAGCGTGCCGGCGAGCTTGCGGCGCTGGCCCACGCCGAGACCGGCCTCGGCCGCGCCGAGGACAAGGTCTTGAAGAACCTGCTGGTGACCGAGAAGACCCCGGGCCCCGAGGAGCTCGAGCCCGAGGTGGTGACCGGCGATCACGGCATGAATGTCACCGAGTTCGCGCCCTACGGCATCATCGCGTCGATCACCCCGACCACCAACCCGACGTCGACGATCATCAACAACTCGATCGCCATCCTGTCGGCAGGCAACGCCGTGGTGTTCAACGCCCACCCGAACGCCAAGGGCGTGTCGGCGACCAACGTCGCGATGCTGAATCGGGCCATTGTCGCCGCCGGCGGGCCGCCGAACTTGATCACCGCCATCGCCGAGCCGACGGTCGAGACGGCGCGCGAAGTGATGCGGCACCCACGGGTGCGTCTGCTCCTCGTCACCGGCGGGCCCGGTGTGGTCAAGGAGGCGCTCCAGACGACCAAGAAGGCAATCACCGCCGGCCCCGGCAACCCGCCGGT
>CXWL01005591.1_pt1 | contig 29961 bp, 24 predicted proteins | sample 590931 | NCBI WGS metagenome assembly CXWL01 (sample SAMEA3498368, study PRJEB10139) | groundwater metagenome | biome: water well; material: biofilm material | place: Germany | collected 2015-04-27 | reverse complement strand
ACCAACCTCGACCAAATGGATCAGGCAGGCGCGCCGAAGTGCCTTTCACCACGGGCAGCTAGGCCAAAGGGACGCCTGGCCGAAAATGCCGCTTTCCCTCCCAACGTGCTACCTTTGGGTGGAATGGTTCTCGCTCGCGCGCTAAGAGTTCTGAGCCTGGTCGCGGCAACCACCGGACTGGCCCAGGAACCCCAGCCGTCCCCCTCTCCCAGCCCCTCGCCATCGCCCACGCCCACGGCGTCCCCCTCCCCGGCGGTGGCCATCCCGACCGTCTCGCCCACACCGGCGGTCACCCTGGTCGAAGAACCACCTCTCGGGCCGGACGAACTCCGGATCCGCGCCAATCGCCAGGAAGGGGGCGAGGGCAAGCTGCGCTACCAGGGTTTCGTCGACCTGCGTTTCGGCGCTTTGCGCATTCAGGCCGACGCACTCGACATGACCGAAACCGCCAAGGCCGAGGGGGGGTCGACACAAAGCATCGAAGCCCGGGGCAACGTGGTTTTCATGAGCGGTGAAGAGCGCATTTCCGGAGAAACACTGCGCCTCGACCTCGACACCGGCAAGGGCATGTTCACCAAGGCGAGCGGTTATCTCCAGCCCGACATCCTCTTCGAGGCCGACAGCATCGAGCGGGTAGACGCCGACACCTACCGGCTGAAGGGCGCCACTTTCACCGCCTGCACCCAGCCCAATCCGCGCTGGCAGTTCAGGGCGCGGAGCGCCACTGTGGACGTCGACAAGCGCATCAAGGCCACCATGGTCAACCTGCGGGTGAAGGGCGTGCCCACGCCCCTGCTCATCCCGTACTTCCAGTTCCCCATCAACCGGGACCAGCGGTCTACCGGTTTGCTCCTGCCCCGCTACGGCTCGAGCAACCTCAAGGGCCGCGAGGTCGGCCTGGGCTTCTTCTGGGCCATGGGGCGCAGCATGGACCAGACCCTGTACTACGACTGGTACACCGAATACGGCATCGGCCTTGGGCACGAATTCCGTTACGTGCGGAACTCGGGCTCACGCGGAGCCTTCCGTTCCTACTTCACGCGGCCCAAGGGAGTGGACACCTTCGCCTACGATCTCGACTGGTCGGCCTCCCAAACCCTGCCCCGCCGGTTCAAGGCCACACTCTCCGCGAACTTCTACTCCGACCTCGCCTCACGTCAGGATCTGCAGGACTCACTCGACTATTCGTCGACGCGCACCAGGCGCGGATCGGTCGGGTTGCAGGGCGCGCTAGGCCCGGCGTACATGAGACTGGAAGCCGACACCAACGACGTCTTCTTCTTTGACGACTCGGTGCAGCGCCGCAGACATCTGCCCCAACTCCGGATCAGCCAATCGCCAAAGAAGATCGGAAAGACGGGCATCGCGTTCGGTTACGAAGCGACGGCCGAGCGGCTGTCCCAGGGCAGCGCCGCGGCAGGAGAAACCGTGGTCCTCCAGGAGTACTCGCGCATCGACATCGCCCCCGAACTCACCCGCTCCCTCTCTCTCCCCTTCCTGCAGGTAACCCCCAAAGCCCTGGTGCGCTACACGCGCTACGGTTCGTCGCTCGACGAGCAGGGCGGCCTTGAAGGTCCGGCCCTCGACCGGCGCTTCTTCGAAGGGTCGGTCGATATCCGAGGCCCACGCCTGTTCAAGATCTTCAGCCTGCCCGGGGACTTCTACTCGGACAAGTTCAAGCACACCTTCGAACCCGAGTTCCTCTACACCTACCGCTCGGCGGTGAAAGCGTTCAACTCCATACCGAGCTTCGACTACAACGACCAGTACCCCGGCACCAACCAGATTCTGTATGGCGTGACCAACCGGATCTACGCCAAGCGCACGGGCCCCACGGGTCAGGCGGTGACCCACGAAGTCCTCAACTGGCGCCTCTCCCAGACCTACTATTTCGACATCGGCCAGAACCAGGGCCAGTTCGACCCCAACTACAACTCCGCCATCTTTGCCCGCGGCCCCGGCGGCATCCCCAGGCACCAGTCGCCGATCCAGTCGAGCCTGTCGTTCCGGCCCACACTGACCTCCTCCATCAACTACAGCACCGAGTACAACCCGAACTACAAGCAGTTCACGAGCCTCTCGGTCTCGGCCCGCATCAACCAGCCGCGGCTCACCTTGCAGGCGGGCTGGAGCCGGTGGGTACAACTCGCGGAAACCGAGGCCGCGCGCACACCGCCTTTCGACACACTGCGCGGAAGCGGAAAGTTCGCGTTGTGGCCGAATCGCTTGACCGTGGAGGGCTCGGCCACCTACGACGTGCTTCAGAAGCTGATGCTGCAGTCGACGGCCCGGCTCAAGTACTCGATCCAGTGCTGCGGTTTCGCGGTGGAACGGGTCAATTACAACACGCGCTACCGCCCCCCGGAGTCGAAGATCACGTTCCAGATCGAACTGGGCGGCATCGGGTCGGTCGGCAATTTCCTGGGAGACAACTCCGCGGGCCAGAACAATGCCGGCCGGAAGTAAGCCCACGAGAGTTCTGGTCACCGGCGCCGCCGGCTTCGTGGCTTCGCACCTCGGGGATCTGTGCGGGAAACGCGACGACCTCGAGCTGATCGGACTGCAAAGACCCACCAGCGTCACACGCGTTCTGCCCGAGGGCTTCGTGGCCGGGGTCGAGGCCGACCTGCTCGATCAGGACGGCCTCAAGGCCGCAGTGGGCGAGGCGAAGCCCGACCAGATCATCCATCTCGCCGGGCAAAGCAGCGTGCACGAGTCTTACCGCAACCCGGGCGGCACTTTGCTCGCAAATGTGCTGGGCACACAGCACCTGCTGTTCGCGGCGGAAAAGGCCCAGGTCCGGCGTGTGCTGATCGTGGGCTCGGCCGATGAATACGGCGATATCCGGCCCGAGGATGTGCCTTTGCGCGAGGACCGCCCGCTCGCCCCCCTCTCGCCCTACGCGGTGAGCCGGGTGGCCCAGGGCGCCTTGTGCGCGGAGTTCGCGCGGCGCAAGACGGTGGAGATCGTGCGCACCCGCACCTTCCCCCATACCGGCAAACGACGGGGCGCGGTCTTCGCGGAGAGTTCATTCGCCCGCCAGATCGCGGAGATCGAACTCGAGCGCGCGCCCGCCATCATCCAGGTGGGCAACCTCGAGGCCATCCGCGACTTCTCCGACGTGCGCGAGGTGATCCAGTCGTACCTGCTCCTGCTGGAGCGGGGCGAAAGCGGTGCGGTTTACAACGTGTGCTCCGGCCGCGGTGTGGCCATGCGCGACATCCTGAACACACTCGTGTCCATGTCCACAGTCAAAGTGGAAATCCACGTCGATCCCTCTCGACTGCGTCCTTCGGACCTTCCGGTGCTGATCGGCGATCCCTCTCGACTGCGCCAGGCCATCGGCTTCGCCCCTTCCGGCGACCTGACCGGAGCCCTTCAGGATCTGCTCGCCGACTGGCGGGCGGCGGTGGCCCTGGGCCGGAAGATGGAGGCCCGGCACTCGTGAAGGTCCTGCTGACCGGCGGAGCCGGCTTCTTAGGCAAGAACGTAGTGTCCGCTCTGCTGCGCGCCGACCACGAAGTGACGCTTCTGGTGCGCGGGGGCCGTCGCCCCGGCCTTCCCGAATCGGTGAACGTCATCGACGGCGACGTGCGCGACGCTGAGATCTTCAAGACGGCGAGCCAGGGATGCGACGCCATCATCCACACCGCGGCCATGGTGAAGATCTGGAGCCCGCGCCTGATGGACTTCGACGACATCAACGTGGGCGGACTCAAAAACGCCATCGCGGCCGCGCGCGCCCACGGCATCCGGCTGGTGTACACATCGTCGTTCTTCGCCATCGGACCCACAGGCAGCGAACCCGCCGACGAATCGCAGGAACACCCGGGCGACTATGGCAATGACTACGAGCGCACGAAGGCCATCGCCGACCGGGTGGCGCGTGAGTACGCGCACGAAGGCGGCGACATCGTGATGTTGTATCCAGGCGTGATCTACGGCCCTGGCGAACTCACCGACGGCAACATCGTGGCCAAGATGCTGGCCGACCAGATGAACAACCGTCTCCCCGGCATCGTTGGCCCCGGCGATCGGCTCTGGAGCTACTCGTTCGTGGACGACGTCGCCCAGGCCCACGTGGCCGCGCTCGAAAAAGGTCGGAAGGGAGAGCGGTATCTTCTGGCCGGCGACAACGCCACGTTGAACCTGGTCTTCGCCGCCGCGTCGAAGCGGGCGGGGCGGGACCTCACCCCAAGAAAACTCCCCTTCGCCCTGTCCCGGGCCATCGGCCGGGCCATGTGGCTGTGGGCCGACATCACAGGAAAAATGCCCGACCTCACCCACCAGGCCGTCTCCATCTTCGAAAAACACTGGGCCTATAAGAGCGACAAAGCGGTGAGCGAACTCGCGTATCGGGTGCGGCCGCTCGAGGAAGGCATCGGTTCAACCGTGGCGTGGCTGATCGCCGAAGGACACGCGTCATGAGCCGCAAGTCGAAACACGCCGCGCGCGAGAGACACGCACCGAAGGCCCTGCCTCCGGTCCCTGCAGGCGAGTGGAACCGCAAGTTCGTCCACATCGCGGTGGGCGGCTTCGCCCTGGCCCTGCGTTTCCTCAACTGGTGGCAGGCAGCGCTCATGGCCATCGCGGCCTTCGTCTTCAACTGGCAGGTCTTGCCCCGCATGGGCGGCAAATCGATGTGGCGCCAAGGTGAACTGGCGAAAGGCCGCGCGCGCGGGATCCTGATCTACCCGCTTTCCGTCCTCGGCCTGATCCTCATCTTCTACGACCGGCTCTGGATGGCCGCGGCGATCTGGGGCCTGCTCGCGCTGGGCGACGGCATGGCGGCGATCATCGGCCAGGCTCTGCGGGGTCCGTCGCTTCCCTGGAACGCCTCGAAGGGTTGGATGGGCTTCATCGCCTTCGTGCTGTTCGGCACGCTGGGGGCTTTTGCGCTGGCGCTTTGGACCCGGCCCGATCTCGACCCCGCGCGCACCTTCGTGGTCATGCTGGCGCTGGCCTTCCTGACCGGCCTGATCGAGTCGATGGACACCACACTCGACGACAACTTCACGGTGCCTGCAGCCGGCGCGGTGATCCTGCCCATACTGAGCTCGCTCACCGGTGTTGGAGCGAACTCCATTGGCCTCGAACTGCGGATCGTCGAAGGCCTGCTGGTCAACCTGCTCTTCGCCTGGCTCGCACTGCGGTCGAAGTCGATCGACCGGATGGGCGCCCTCTCCGCCGTTCTCATCGGCACAGTGATCACCGCGGGCTTCGGCCTCGCGGGTTTTGCCTTGATGGCTGGCTTCTTCCTGGTGGGTTCGACGGTGACGAAGCTCGGCTACGCGCGGAAAGCTGCACTCGGCATCGCCCAGGAAAAGGGCGGAGCGAGGGGCTGGCGGAACGCTTTTGCTAACGGCGGGATACCAGCGCTGCTCGCGCTTTTCGGGATCTTGTCCGAAGGGCCGGCGCAGACCGTGTTTCTCATCGCCTACGCCGCCGCCGTGGCCACCGCCGCCGCCGACACCTGCTCGTCGGAGATCGGCAAGGCCTACGGCAAACGCACGTTCCTCATCACCACTTTCCGTCCGGTACCCGCGGGAACGGAAGGCGCGGTCAGCATCGAAGGCACCCTGGGCGGACTCTTCGGCTCGGCCTTCATCGCCTCGCTGGGTGTTCTGACCGGCCTCTTCCAGGCTGAAGGCGCCTTGATCGTGACTCTCGCCGGCTTCCTCGGCGCACTGGCTGAGAGCGTCATCGGCACGGTGGCCGAGAAACGCGGCTGGCTCGAAAACCACGGACTGAACGCCTTGAACACCGCGATCGGCGCGGCCATCGCCACCGTCATCGGCCAGTTCGTCCGGTAGAGTTCGCCTTCTCCTTCGAAGGTCCACCTTGAACAAACTCAAGCTCTATTCCGAACTCGCCCGGCCCTTCACCCTGCTGCCACCCGCCCTGGGCGTGGTCTCGGGCGCGGTGAGTGCGTGGGGCGCGCACCAGACTAAGGCCCCCATCACCTGGGAACTTCTCTACCCGGTGCTGCTCGGCACGGCCATGGCCGCGGTCCTGAACGCGGCGAACAACGCGATCAACCAGATCTACGACCTCGACATCGACAAGGTCAACAAACCCTCGCGTCCTCTGCCCTCGGGCCGGATGTCGCTGACCGAGGCCTGGACGTTCACCATCATCACCTTCGTGATTGCGAACGCCCTCGCCTTCATGGTGAACCCGGTGGGCAGACGCGAGTGTTTCTGGATCGTCCTCTTCACGACCTTCATGTGCTGGATCTACTCGGCCCCGCCCCTGTGGACGAAACGTCGCGGCATCTGGGCCAACATCACCATCGCCATCCCGCGCGGCATCCTGCTCAAAGTCGCCGGCTGGTCGACGGTGAAAACGGTGATGGACCCCGAACCCTGGTACATCGGAACGGTCTTCGGCCTCTTCCTGCTCGGCGCCGCCTCCACCAAGGACTTCGCCGACATCGACGGCGATCGCGCGGGCGGCTGCCACACCTTGCCCATCGACTACGGCGTCAAGATGGCGACGTGGATCATGGCGCCGTTCTTCGTGCTCCCGTTCATGCTGATTCCCATCGGCGTGGGCGCCGGCATCCTGACCGGTAACGCCACACTGCTGAACCTGCTCGGCGTATCCCTCATCGTGTACGGCTGTTACACGGTCTGGCTGCTGGTACGGAACCCCGACGAACTCGCGACCACCGAGAACCACCCGTCGTGGACCCACATGTACCAGATGATGATGCTGGCCCAGATCGGTTTCGCCCTGGCGTACGTCTTCTAGTGGGGGCACCCCTTGCGGTGCCCTTCGCGTCCGGTGCACCGGTGGATTCGACCGCCGCCCGTTGGGGGTCTCAAGAAGCGACTGGCGGCCGATCGTCCGATTGACGAAGGCGCCGAAAACCGCTGTAGTCCGCAAGTGGGCAGGCAGAACGTGACGAGACGGGCCAGCCAGAAAGCGCATCGCCCGCCGCCCTTATCCAGATTATCCCGCGACGTATATTTCAGCCTCGCCGGATACTAAGTGCGGGCGGGCCTTCGTGGCACGAGCCCAGTGAGGTGGCAGAATTGCGAGGAGAGGGGATGAGCTCATGATCATTGGCGCGCACACAATCATCTACAGTAAGGACCCTGCGGCGGACCGAGTGTTTCTCCGCGACGTGCTGAGGTTCCCCAACGTGGATGTAGGCGACGGATGGTTGATCTTCGGGCTTCCCCCTGGCGAGGTAGCCGTACACCCATCAAAGAAGAACAACGTGCACGAGTTCTACCTCATGTGCGCCGACATCGAGGCCTTCGTTGCGGAAGTGAAGAAGCGAGGGGCGAGCTGTGGTCCTGTCCTGAATCGGGGATGGGGTCTCCTCACGGAGGTGAGCCTTCCAGGGGGCGGGAATCTGGGCGTGTACGAACCGCGTCATGCGCGACCGAAGCCGGTGAAAGCGGCGCGAACGGTACCAACAGGGCGAGCAAAGAAGGGCAAGGTGGGCCCCGGATAGCCCGAACCACCGGCCGCCCAACAAAGGAATGAACCTGACAAGGTCCTCGCAGACGGACCGTGGCCCTTGCAGGTTATTCCAGTGCCATGCGGGCAATCACCTGGGGGCCGGACGCGAGGCTCCGCCCCGCGATCGACAGACTTCTCCGTGGTCTCTTGCCGGTTGCGACGGGCCCAAGGTGAGCGAATGATCATGAAACATCTCCTGAGAATGTTTGTGGTCGGCGGCTTGGTTTTCACCGCGTCAGGCGGGGCTGCCGTGGCCGCGCCTACGGGCGGCTCGACGGAATCGGCCCGAGTAAACCGGGTCGAGAACGGCCTCAGGCCAAGAGTCCTTATCGAAGGCGAGCCCCGCTGGACGCTGCGCGATCGGATGGAGCACTACCGCGTGCCGGGTGTCAGTGTCGCCGTCTTCCACGACTTCCGCCTGGCGTGGGCTAAGGGCTATGGCGTTCGAGAGGCGGGGAGCAGGCAGCCGATCACAAGCCGCACATTGCTGCAGGCCGCGTCAATCGGAAAGCCGATCACTGCAGCGGCCGTGTTAGGCCTTGTCGAGGCTGGCAGGCTTTCCCTTGATGCGGACGTCAACACCTCTCTCCGCTCGTGGAGGCTGCCTGAAAACGCGTGGACTCGGACGAGAGCGGTTACCCCGCGGCGGCTTCTCAGCCACAGCGCGGGCGTCACGGTCCACGGCTTCCCTGGTTATGCGAGCGGCGACCCAACGCCGACGCTTCTTCAGGTTCTGACCGGACAACCGCCGGCCAACACAGACCCCGTCGGCGTCGACCAGGAGCCGGGTTTGAAGTTCCGATACTCTGGTGGCGGCTACCTGATCCTGCAGCAAGTCATCGAGGATGTCTCCCACAGGTCCTATGGCAGCTTTGTCGCAGAGCAGGTCTTGACGCCGTTGGGCATGGCCAACAGCGCCTTCGGGATGCCACCAACGGCATCGAGCGATCACGAGCTCGCGTCCGGTCATCGGCCCGACGGTAGTGTGTTTCCGGGCCGGTATCACGCCTATCCCGAGCTGGGCTGCGGGGCCGGGCTTTGGACGACCCCGACGGACCTCGCGCGGTTTGCCTTGGCTGTCCAGCAGGCGCGAGATGAGCAGGGGGGCGGTGCGATGTTGAAGGCAACGGCGACGCTGATGACAACAAAGGTCACGGATCAGACAGGACTCGGGTTCTTCTTCACCAAGGACCGCTACTTCACGCACGGCGGGGCCAACGAGGGCTTCGTCGGACAGCTCGTCGGTCATCTCGACCAGGGTTATGGTGCAGTGATCCTGACCAACTCTGACAACGGCGGCCCACTCGTCGACGAGATCATCGGAGCCATCGCTGCAGAATACGGATGGGAAAACTGGCAACCCGACGCACCCGTCCGAGCCGTTCACGCCGCTCCTCGTGCACTGGACCGCTACGCCGGCCGCTACCAGCTCGGGACCGACATGATTGTCCAGGTGACCAAAGCGGGTGACATGCTGCGCGCCATACCCTCCTTCGGCGAGCCCTTCGATCTGATCCCAATCGCTCCCGACACCTTCGTCCGCCGCGACAACCCGACGCGCTACCGCTTCACCTCGGACGGCGCCACCCTGGAACGATTGTCCCCCGCCGGGCAGTTGTGGGGAAGAGATGCGCGGGTGACATCGAGCGCGGCCGTCCCCCTGCAATACGTCGAGGAAGGGAACATCCCCGCGGCAACGGTGGCATACAGGCGCCTGCGGTCCGTAGCTCTTTCCGATGATCCGACGGGATCCGAGGAGGATCTCACGGACTGGGGCTATCAACTTCTCGGGCGTCTGGATTTCAGGAGGGCGGCATCGATGTTGGAGGTCGCCAGTGCCCTCTATCCGTCATCGGTCAAGATCTGGTTCGGGCTCGGGGAGGCGCGGCTGTGGGCTGGCCAGGTCCAGGAGGCGAAGCCTGCTTTCCGCCGCGCCCTGCTCTCGGCGGGCGCTGACCGAGTCACGCCGCCGGACATAAGGCAGATGCTCGTGAGCGAAGCCTCCAGCCGACTGCGAGAGATCGCGCGCCGCCGAGGTCCAGTTGCCAAGGGCAAGCGCAGGATCGCGGAATGACCCGATTCGAGATCATCGCCGCGATGGGCCTTGGTCTTGTCTTATCGCTGGCGGTCACCTTTCGCTGGCTTTGGCAGCAGCGGTGGCGTGACGCCAGCGGCGGGCGCCGCGCGTGCATTCTGGTTGGATATGCATCGTCTCTGGTGCTGCTGGTGTTCCTTGAAGGCGGATTGGAGTTCCTGTGGCACGAGCGCCCCAACCAGCCGGCCACCGCAGCGGACCTCCAGATCCTCGAGCGGGCCGACTCGTTGCTCGCGGACGAGTCGGTTTGGAACCGACAGGACGACAAAGTGTGCAACGAGGACGACAGGTCCAAGCGGTGGAGCCTGTATTGCGTCCTCGAAGCCGCGTGCAGGGACGCGGCCGTCGATTGCGAACATACCCAAGTCGCCAGTCAGGAGGTGCGCTTCGCGATCGAGGAGGTAGCTCCCGGGGCAGCCATGTTCGAGGGAGGGCGGCTGACCGGATTCAACAACCGGCCCGAGACACGTTTTGAGGACGTCAAGGCCGTTCTGCACCTTGCCCGAAAGCGCGTGCGGGCGCGGTTGGAATAGGGAGATGATCTTCACGAAGCGACTGCGCGACGGTGTGCGACGGGGTGAGATCACGTGCAGCATCCGCATCTGGCAGCGCCCGCGGGTCTCCGTCGGGAAGCGCTACCGGATGGAGGAGGGCGAGATCGCGATTGATTCCATCCTCTCGATCAGCTTCGCTGACATCACTCCTGAACTGGCTCGTGAGTCGGGGTTCAAGGGCGTCGTAGACCTGCTCAAGGTCGCCAAACATGGGCCCGGAGAGAATGTGTATCTGGTGAGATTCCACTTCATTGCGCAGAAGAGGAACAGGGCTCCACAGCCGGCCGCGAAAAGACGGGCGCAAGGAGAGCCTAGATAGGGCCAGCTGACAGTTGGCTGGACCTGAGAGGGTCCTCGGTCACCGGGGCGGACCCTGCTCCAGCGACAACAGAGTCTGCTTCCGCCACAGGCCCCCGCCGTAGCCACCGAGGGCGCCGCTCTTGTTGACCACGCGGTGACAGGGGATGACGATGGCGATACGGTTGCGGCCGTTGGCGCTGCCCACCGCGCGCACCGCGCCCTTTGAACTCGTGATCTCCGCGAGTTCTTCGTAGCTCCTGGTCTGCCCGTACGGGATCTTCAGCAGCTCCGTCCACACCCCGGTCTCGAAGGGTGTGCCGGGATAGTCGAGGGGGATGGTGAAGTCGCGCCGTTTCCTTGCGAAGTACTCATCCAACTCGCGACGGGTCTGCTTGATGACCGCATCGTCCTCGGGGAGGAACGCGGCCTTGAAGCGCTTACGCAGGGTCTCGATCTGCGCTTCCATCATGCGCCTATTGGTGAACTCGAGCAGGATGAGGGCGCCGTTGCGTGCCCCCGCGATCATGGGACCGATGGGCGTCTCCACCCAGCCGAGGTGGATGGCGGTCGCGCGATCGGCCTTGCCCGCGGGCTCGCCGAACACCTTCGAGAAGGCGTCGCGGAAACCCGAGAGGGACTCAAATCCCGCGTCAGCCGCTGTGTTGTCGAGGTCGAAGCCGAGACGGAGCTGGGAGAGAGCGCCCGAAAGCCGACGGGCGCGTGAATAGGCCTGAAACGTCATACCAAAGTGCTCCTGAAAATAGCGTCGGGCGCCGGCGGGATCGATGCCGTCCTGGGCGAGTTCGAAATCCTTGAGTCGCGCCCCTTCGCGCGACTCGACCCGGGACAGAAGGTCCTTGACCCACGTGGGATGCGCGCCGAGAGTATGCAGGGGCTTGCAGCGAAGGCAGGCGCGGTATCCCGCGAAGAGGGCGTCGGTGACCGCAGGGAAGAACTCGACGTTCTCGCGCTTTGGCTTCTTGGCGCGGCAGGAAGGCCGGCAAAAGATCCCGGTGGTTCGAACACCGGTGTAGAAGAGGCCGTCGTAAGAAGCGTCCTTCCTCACCACCGCGGCGTACATCACGCGGGGCGTGGGCAGCGGGCGGGACGTGGTGCGGGGATCAGTCGTGGTCATCAACATTGGACCGAAGCCTAGGCGGGCGGGCCGACGCCCTTCCACCGAAAAAGGAGAGAGTAATTCCGGCTGCATCAACCAAGCAGCAGGGCCAGACCGAAGCCCGCGCACAGGACGCGAACCGCGGGAGAGAGCGGACGGAAGAGGAAGCCGGAGACCGCGGCGATGAAGGCCACGATGATAGCGAGTGCGGCGAGCGCGGCGGTGGCTACCGAGACCCCGGGCGCTTGCAGCAGGAGGCCGAGGCCATCAGACCGGAGAGTGAAAACCAGGGGCACCAGAAACGCGGGAAGCGTGTAACGCAGGGTGGCGAGGATGGTGCGGTAAGGGTCGCCGTGACACATCGTCGCCGCGGCCATGGGCGAGAGCGCGGTGGGCGGAGAGACCTCGGAGAGAACGGCGTAGTAGAAGATGAACATGTGGGCGGCCAGCTCGTTCACCCCTACCTGGATGAGGGCAGGGGCTATGGTCACCGCGGAGAGGATGTAGGACGCAGTCACCGGCACCGAGAGACCAAGGACGGAAACCGCGAGAGCCGAAAGCAGGATCACTCCCGTGGCGTTCGATCCGGCGAGCGACACGATCAGCCCCGCGACCTTGAGGCCGAGGCCGGTGAGGGTGAGGCTGGCCACCAGGATTCCCGCGCAGGCAGTGGTGGCGATGACGGGAACGAGAGAGGCGCCGGCGCTGGTGAGTGCGCGCCGCAGCCGGCGCGGAGTGAGCGCGTCGTGCCGGTTGGCGAAACTCAGCAGGAACGCGCCTACACAGGCGAGCAAGGCCGAGCGGGTGGCGGAGTAACCGGCCAGAAGGAAGCCCACGATCAGCAAGGGCGAGAGCAGGTGATGACCACCGCCTCGCAGGATGGCGCGGACGCTCGTAGGCGGCCCCGTCTCGTCATCGGGCGAGGCGGGCGCAGACGCCGCGCCACTTCGAGGAAGGTCCGCTTCCATCATCAGAAGAATCCCGAAGTAGTAGAGCAGGGTCGGGATCAGGGCCATCAAGAGCACCTGTCCGTAGGAGATCTTCAGGAACTCCGCGATCAGAAAAGCGGCGGCGCCCAGCGTGGGCGGGGACAGGATGGCGCCAATGCCGGCGGCGGCGAGGAGCGCGCCCGCGGTCTCTCGCGCGAAACCGGCGCGACGCAGCAGCGGAGCCGAGGCCCCGCCGAGGGTGAGGGTGGTGGCAACACCGCTGCCCGAGACCGACCCGAGCAGGAACCCCGCCAAAGTCACGGCGCGCCCCGCCCCACGCGCCGGGTCACCGCCTTTGAACGAAGCGAAGGAGAGATCGAGAAAGAACCGGGCCGCGCCCGAGGCCTCGAGGATCGCGCCGTAGATCGCGAAGAGGCCGATGGTGGTGGCGGCCACATCCAGCGGCACGCCGAAGACGCCCTCGAAGCCCATCACCATCGATCCGACCAGCCGGGGCACGTCGTAGCCGCGATGGGCGATGATCGACAAGCCAATGCGATCGAGTTCCGAGCCGCCGAGAACGTAGGCCAGGGAGGCGAGAGCGAGCACGGGCAAGGCGGCTCCGGTGGAGATCCAGGCCGCGATGATGACGAACGCGAGAAGGCCCAAACCAAGGCCTAGATCGAGCGATGTGGGTTCGGCGGCCCTGGAGAGAAAAGCTCGACCCGAGGCGGCGATGGCCAGGGTGAGACCGAGCGCGATCAGGGCCAGACCGTGGGGCAGGCCGACGGGAAAGCGGCCGCGTGGGCGGAGGGTGAGGAACGCGAGTGCGAGAGCGAGGCCGAGGACAATCGACCGGAATCGCAGTGTCTCCACCACTGTGACTTCGGCGGCGAGGATGAGCACCGAGAGCGCGATCGCCACCACGGTGGCCGAGGGCGGCGCGCCTGGAATGCGCCGGACTATCGCCTCCTCGGCGTCGTGGTGCGAAAGGGCGGCCCTGGTCTCAGTCACGGGTGGCGAGCGTAACCGACGTATCCCCGGCTACGGCTTCGCGGGCGTGATGCCTTGTTCGGCGTAATACTTGAGCGCTCCGGGGTGATAGGCCACCGGCGAACCGGCGGACGCGGTGGCGAGGTCGAGGTTGCGGGCCTCGGCGTGGGCGGAGGCGAGCGCTGCCTTCTTCTCGAACATCAGCTTGACGATCAGGTACGCGCGCTGCGCATCAAAGCCCGTGGGGACCACAAGGACGTTCGAAACGCCGAAGGTCCGGACTTCGGTGTCGATCGACGCGTAGGTTGCGGCGGGGATCGAGAGCGGGCGATAGAGGGTTTCGCCATACTGATCCTGAAGCGGCTTGAGCACGCTCGAAACATCGAGCAGTGTGATGGGCGCGGAGATGGCGAGGTCGAGGACGGCCGCGGTGGGCAGCCCACCGCTCCAGAAGAAGGCGTCGACCTTTCCGTCCTTGAGCGCGTCGGCCGAGGCCTGGGCGGAGAGATTCTCGCGACGAATGTCCTTGCCGGGATCGAGTCCCGCCGCAGCCAGGGTGCGGTCGGCGATGGTCTCGGTGCCGCTTCCCGCCGAACCCATGGAGACAACCTTGCCCTTGAGGTCCATGAGCTTCGTGATGCCGCTACTCTTCTTCGTCACCACATGGGTGAAGTTGGTGTAGAGCACGGCCAGCGCGCGCAGATCGACGGGCCGGCCCGCGAAAGCGCCCTTTCCCTCGGCCGCGTCCTTCAGTGTGTCGGCGAGGGTGAAGGCGATATCGGCCTTGCCGTCGCGCAGGAACTTGAGATTGTCGACCGAGGCGGACGTGACTTCGGCGGTGGCCTCGACTCCGGGAATCGACTCCGAGACGAGCCGGGCGAGAGCCCCGCCATAGACGTAGTACACACCGCCGGTGCCGCCGGTGGCGATGGAGAGTCGAGTGACCCGCGATGCGGAAGAGGCGGGGTCGGACGAACGAGCGCAGGCGGCGAAAGCGAGAGCGAGAGGAAGCGCGACCGCACCCAGCATCGCGGCGCGACGAAGGGAACCGCTCACCCGAGCAATCGCTTCACGGCGGCCACGATGGCGTCCTTGTCGATGCCATACGCATGCATCAACTCGGTGGGCGTGCCCGAACGCGGGAGTTCGCGCACAGCGAGGATCTCGATGCGCGACCGGCCGGCAACTGCGGCCGCGACCGCCTCGCCAAGTCCACCGCAGGCGCCGTGATCCTCGACAGTGACGAAACCCTTCGTCTCGGACGCCGCCAGTAGCAGTGTCTTCACGTCGACCGGCTTCAGCGAATAGAGGTCGATCACGCGAATCGCGATGCCCGCCTTGGCGAGGTCGGCGTGCGCGGCCAGTGCCTCGTGAAGAGTGACGCCCGCTCCCACCACGGTGATGGCGTCGTTCGGCGAAGAGCGGAGAACCTTGGATCCACCCACCGCGAACGTCTCGTCATTCGAATACAGCACCGTGGTCTTGGGCCGCGACATCCGGAGGTAGACAACACCTGGAGTCTTGCCCGCGAGTTCAGTGAGCTTCTCGGCGCTCACCGCGTCTGATGGGTAGAACACGGTGGCGGGAACCACGCCGCGCATCATGGCCAGATCCTCGAGCGCCATCTGCGACTGCCCGTCTTCGCCGATGGACACGCCGGCGTGCGAACCCACGATGACCAGGTGCGAGGGCTCCGAATGGCCGGCCATGCGGATCTGGTCGTAGGCCCGGGAGAGGAAACAAGCGAACGACGACGCGTAGGGGATCTTCCCTTCGGTTGAGGCCCCAAGCGCCACCGAGATCATGTTCTGCTCGGCGATGTAGGCGTCGGCGAACTGGTTCGGCCGGATCTTCTTGAGCCGCTCGGAGAAGGTGGAGTTCTTGGTATCCCCGTCGATGCCCATGATGGCCGCGCACTGCGAGCCAATCTGCTCGAGCGCGCTGCCGTAGGCCTCGCGAGTGGCAACAAGGTCGTCCGATTTGTACGCGGGGGCCACCGCGAAGGGCATGGCTTCCGGCCGGGACTTCCCATAACGACGCGAGGGCACGGTCACGTCGCCCAGCTCCACTTCCCCCACCGCCGCGAGAGCGGCCGTAAGTTCTTCGCCCTTCTTCACCGGCTTGCCGTGCCAGCCGTCTTTGTTCTCCATGAGGGGCACGCCCTTGCCCTTAAGCGTGCGGGCCAGGATGACGCTGGGCTTCGTGGCATTGCGGATCTGCGCGAAAGCGGCCTGAAGCGCTTCCACGTCGTGACCGTCGCATTCCACGGTCTGCCAGCCGAAGGCCTCGAAACGTCGGGCGTAGGTTCCAGTGTCGTGGCGGAACATGGTGGGGCCGGACTGGCCGAAGGCGTTGACATCGACGATGGCCACCAGATTGGCGAGGCCCTCCTGCGCGGCGAAGGCCGCGGCCTCGAACACCGAACCCTCGGCCACTTCCCCGTCGCCCATGAGGGTGAAGACCCGACCGGGATGCCCGTCCTTTTGGCGCGCCCAGGCCATGCCGCAGGCCGAGCCCAGCCCCTGGCCGAGAGAACCGGTGGCCACGCGAATCCAGGGATTCCGTGGGGTGGGATGGCCTTCAAGGGTGCTGGTGAACTTGCGCAGGTTGGTGAGTTCTTCGTGGATTCCTCCCGCGTGCTTGAGCGCCGACCAGAGGATGGGCGCGGCGTGGCCCTTCGACATCACGAAGACATCGACGTCATAGGCCTTCGGATCCTTGGGGTCGAAACGCATCTCGTCGAAGAAGAGCACCGACATGATCTCCGCGCAAGAGAGGCAGGTGGACGGGTGACCCGACCCCGCCTCGGTGGTGGAGATGAGGCTGTCGCGCCGCATCTGCTGGGCGATCCTTGCGAGGCTACGTGTGTCGGACATCATGTCTCCTTGGGGGTGAGGGGCGAATTGGCCTGGCTCGATGCCGAAATCTGGTCGTTCGAGGTCCGGGCGTTCAAGATTCTTATGGAATGAGGCACCAGTACGGCCAAGGCGCAGGCCACGACCGCGAGGTTTGCCATGAGAAGCCAACCGCGCTCTGCGTAGCGGGCCCAGCCGCCCGCCATATCGACGGCAGGAAAGGTCTGGGCCACGCCGGACAGGACCAGAATGACGAGGGCCGCGGCCCGCCCCGGCGTGGGTTGGCGGAGGCGCCACTGTTCGGCGGTGACCAGGGTCAGCGCCGGCAGCGCGCAAAAATAAAGGGGCCAGCAGGTTGGCACGAAGAACGGAACCAGGGAGGTCAGCAGCAATCCCGCCAGGATTCCGCGTTCTGCGGATGATTCGCCGGCCCCCCGGTTCCCCACGTAGAGGAGGACGAGCGCGAGCAGACCGATGCCCACGCCCAGAGCGGCGACGCCCGCGCCGGGATCCCAGTCGAACTCGCGTCGCAGCCAGGCCAACACGGCCTGCGAACTCGGATCCCCTGCGGCCGCTCTGGAGTTGTCCGACAGAGAATCCATGAGCCGACGATAGAAATTCCTGGTCCGGCGCGAACCCAGGACGAGGAACGACGGCAACACGAGGAGGACGGCCGAGACGGCAATAGCGCCGAGCGCGCCTTTCACGCGCCTCATTGCGGCGGCCAGGGGCCAGACAATGGCCGGATAGAACTTGAGGGCGATGGCCGAGCCCAGGAGCAAGGCGCCGGCCCACTCTCGACGACGCGCCAGGGCCACGATGCTCTCGAGCATGAGGAGGCCGAGGATCAGGCCCACCTGACCCCACTTCAGCGAATGGAGGCTTGCGGCCGAGAGGAGGGTCAAAACGGCGGCCAGAAAACCACCCACCGCTCCCGGAGGCCCAAGTGTCGATGTCCGCAGCACCAGCAGAGACAGTGCCAGGGCCTGAACAATCGCCCAGAAGGCCATCGCGAACTCGTATCCCCACGCGGCCACAGGCATAAGGGCGATGGCGAGAAGAGGCGAGTACAAATAGCCCCCGGCCTCGTTCTCGCCCACACTAAAGGACTGCGCGGTGGCGAAGTAGTAGTGTTTGAAATCGTAAAAGAGTCGGGGCGATCGATCGACGGCGGCAATGAACCCGTCTGAGTTCTTGAAGCGGGCGATTGCGTAGCCAAGGGCCGCGAGAGTTCCGACCAAGGCGCCATACCGGACGGATCGGACGCGCGACGCGCCGGGTTCCGTCTTCGGGTCGGTCACCACGGCGGCGATCATCTCATGCGGCGACGAGGGCTTCGCCCCAGTAAACTCCCCCTTCCATGATCCCCCGCTACTCCCGGCCGGAGATGTCCCGAATCTGGTCGGATGAGAACCGTTTTTCGACCTGGCTGAAGATCGAACTCGCCGCCACCGACGCTCTTTGCCGCCGTGGGATCGTGCCCCAGGCCGTCCGCGATGCCCTTTTCGAGAAGTCGCGTTTCGACGTGGCCCGGATCGATGCCATCGAGAAGGAAGTCGGCCACGACGTGATCGCCTTCGTCAGCGCGGTGGCCGAGAACGTGGGCCCCGAAGGCCGTTTCCTCCACTACGGCCTGACCTCGTCCGATGTGGTCGATACCGCGTTGTCGGTTCTGATGCGCGACGCTATCGACCTGCTCCTTCAAGACCTCGACGCACTGCGCGAGGTGGTCAAGGCGCGGGCCATGGAGCACAAGAACACGGTGATGATCGGCCGGACCCACGGTGTTCATGCCGAACCCATGACCTTCGGACTGAAGCTCGCCCTTTGGTACGACCAGCTCTCGCGCGATCGCAAGCGTCTCACCACCGCCCGCGCGGAGATGGCCACGGGCAAGCTTTCGGGCGCTGTGGGCACGTTCTCGCACCTCGGCCCCGATGTGGAAGCCGAGGTCTGCCGCGACCTTGGCCTCACCCCCGCGCCCATCGCCTCGCAGATCGTGCCGCGCGACCGCCACGCTCAGGTGATGACCACGCTAGGCATCCTGGCCGGCAGCCTTGAAACCTTCGCCACGGAAATCCGTGCGTTGCAGAAGACCGAGTTTCGCGAGGTCGAGGAACCGTTCGGGTCCACTCAGAAGGGCTCCTCGGCCATGCCCCACAAGCGCAACCCCGTGGGCTGCGAGCAGATCGTGGGACTCGCCCGCATCGTGCGCGCCAACTCGATGGTTTCGCTCGAGAACATGGCCCTGTGGCACGAACGCGACATTTCCCATTCCTCGGCCGAGCGGGTGGCGGTGCCCGATTCGTTCCTCGCCCTCGACCACATGTTGCGGCGTTTCACGGGGATCGTGAAAGGCATGCGCGTGGACGAGGCGCGGATGCGCCGCAACCTCGACTCCGGCAAAGGCCTTGTGTTCTCCGGCCAGCTTCTGCTCGAACTCACCGAGAAGGGCGGCATGCGGCGCGAAGACGCCTACCGCATCGTCCAGGGCCACGCCATGGAGGCGTTCCTCAACGAAGGCGACTTCAAGGCCAGAGTCTTCGCCGACGAGCAGATCGTGAAAACGCTCGGGGCCGAAGCGCTCGAGCACGTGTTCGATCTCTCCCGCTATCTCCACCACACCGACGCGCTGTTTGCGCGTGTCTTCGAGGCCTAGACGACGCCCATGATCCAGCTCCGCGTTCTCGTTTCGCTCAAGACCTCGGTCTTCGATCCCCAGGGTCGGACCACGCTCGAGGCACTGCACGGTCTCGGCTTCGGCGCCATCACCGATCTGCGCCAGGGCAAGTCGTTCCTGCTGAGCTTCGAAGGCATCACCGAGGACGAAGCGAAGAAGCAGGCCGAGGAGATGGCGCGCACCGTCCTCTCGAACCCGGTGATCGAGAGCTTCAAGATCGAACGGGTCGGCTGATGCGAGTCGGCGTCGTCGTCTTTCCCGGCAGCAACTGCGACCACGACACGCAGCGTGTGTTCGGCGATGTCCTCGGCCAGGATGCGCGTTTCCTGTGGCACAAGGACGCCGATCTCCAGGGCGCCGAGGCCATTGTCATCCCCGGCGGCTTTTCGTACGGCGACTATCTCCGCACCGGCGCCATCGCCCGCTTCTCTCCGGTAATGGCTTCGGTCAAGGCCTTCGCGGAGAAGGGCGGCCGCGTGCTCGGCATCTGCAATGGCTTCCAGATTCTGCAGGAAGCGGGGATGCTCGACGGTGCGATGTTGCGCAACCAGCACGTGAAGTTCCTGTCCCAGCGTGTGCACATCAAGGTCGAAGCGGCCGACACGGTGGCCACCCGCGGACTGAAAACGGGCGACGTCATGGCCATGCCCATCGCCCACGGCGACGGGAATCTCTACCTCAACGACGAATCGCTCGCCCGGGTCGAAGCGGAGGGGCGGGTGGTCTTCCGCTACTGCGATTCCGCCGGGCAGGTGAACGACGAGGCCAACGTGAACGGGAGCCGGAACTCGATCGCAGGCATCTGCAACGAGGGCCGGAACGTGGTGGCTCTGATGCCTCACCCCGAGCGGGCCAGTGAACCGATCCTCGGATCGGACCAGGGTCGGCGGATCCTCGAGGCGTTCGTCTCGACGTAGCCAGTCAAAAGTAGCAAGAATCCGGAAGTCCTTTGGGCGGGGTCGCCGTTACGATCTCCGGCATGAAGAAACCCCTGCCCGCGAAACACTACCCCACCAGACGCCTGGCCGTGGCCAGCCTTCTGGCTCTCCCTCTTGCCGCAAGCGCGGCCCCGGACACGCCTGGCTCCGACGAGGAGTTGCTCAAGGTCCGCGAAGCGGTGTGGCGCGACTGGTTCTCCGGAAATCGGGCCGCCCTGATGGCCATCCTGCCCGAGAACTTCGTGGGCATCGGCGCGGGCGATGGTCCCTTCCGGAGCCGAGACGAGACGGTCGCGGACTCCGCAGGGTTCGTGGCCGCGGGCAACAAGCTCACCGACCTGCGCTTCAGCGACAACCGGATCCAAAGACACGGGGACGTGCGGATCATTTACTGCGGCTTCAGTTTCACCACTCTGAGCAGCACGGGCGTGGCGAACACGGTGGCGGGACGCTGCACCGAGGTCTTCACCTTCGCCGCCAAGAAGTGGCTTCATCCCGGCTGGCACCTCGACTCGGGCCGCTGAGGCGCCTGTCAACAGACAGTATCGCCATCTGAACAGGTAGGCTACGCCTTTTGGACCAGGTCACAAGAGGTGCGAGCGGTGAGCGAGAACGAGTTGGACGAAGTGGCCGGAGCGGCCGAAGGCCGGGCGGAGTTCGCGCGACTACTGGAGGCGTCTTACGCCTCGAACCACATGAAGCGTCTGAGCAACGGCCAGACCGTCGAGGGCACCATTGTCGCCATCGGCGCGGAAGTGGCGCTGGTCGACGTGGGGGCCAAGGGCGAAGCCACGATCGCCACTGCTGAACTCAAGAACCAGGACGGCGTGCTCGAAGCCGCGGTAGGCGATCGAATCCAAGCCACCATTGTCTCTACCACCGGAGGGATCCAACTCTCGCGCCGTATGCAGCGCGGCGCGGCCTCGGTACGGCAACTCGAAGACGCGTTCCGCGCCGGACTTCCGGTGGACGGCAAGGTCGAAAAGGCGGTGAAGGCGGGGTACGAAGTCACCATCGCCGCTCAGCGCGCTTTCTGTCCGCAATCGCAGATCGACGAGGCGAGGGAGACCGATCCGCTGATTCATGTGGGTCGCGTCTACACCTTCAAGATCGTCGAGTACAAGGAAGACGGCCAGAAGTTCGTGGTCTCCCGTCGTAAGTTCCAGGAAGAGGCGCAGCAGGCGATCGCCGCTCAGATTCGCGAGAAGGTGGTGCCGGACGCAGTGCTCACAGGACGTGTGGTCTCGGTGCGCGAGTTCGGCGCCTTCGTTGATCTCGGTGGTGGTGTGCAGGGGCTCCTGCACGCTTCCGAGATGAGCTGGTCGCGCGGCTCGGATCCCTCGCAGATCGTGAAGGTCGGCGACGAGATCACGGTGAAGGTGATCCGGGTGGAGGAGGGCGGCAAAATCGCTCTCGGCCTGAAGCAGCTCTCCGCGGATCCTTGGACCACGGTTGAGGCGAACTACAAGGTTGGACAGCTGCTCACCGGCCGCATCACCCGCGTTTCCGAGTTCGGGGCCTTTGTCGAACTCGAAGCGGGAATCGAGGCGCTGGCGCATCTGTCCACGTTCGCGCCCACCGGCAAACCGGGCGGATGGTCGAAGTCGGTGACACCGGGTATGACGGGCGCTTTCGAGATTCTGAATATCGACCTCGAAAAGAAGCGCATCGGTGTGGCTTTGATCGAGGAAGGCTCGTCGCGCGCCAGTGGAGCGAAGCCATCGCGGTCCTCGATTCAGCCGGGCGCGCGTCTGATCGGCAAGGTGGAGCGCCACGACAAGATGGGCATATTCCTCTTCCTGGCCCCCGGCGTCACCGGCCTGCTCCCCACCGCCGAGACGGGAGCGGCTCACGGTGTGGACTTGCAGAAGGCTTTCCCTCTCGGTTCCGACATCGACGTCATGGTGCTGGAGGCCGACGCCGCGAAGCGTCGCATTCGCCTCAGCGTGAAGGCTATCGCCACCGCCGCGGAAGCGGCCGAAGTGAGCGACTACACCTCACGCAACGTCGCGTCCCAGACTCAGAGCTTCGGTTCGCTCGCCGACAAGCTGCGCGGGGCGCTCGCGCCGAAGAAGTAGACGGTACCCGTCGGGCCTATCTTCGGGCCCGCTCGTAGCCTTGCGGCGCACGTTCTATCCAGTGAAGCGCGCGGCCACGCGGAGCGCTTCCCCGCCGTAGTGTCCGCCAAAGAGCAGCGCGTGATTCAACAGGTGGTAGAGCTGGTACAGGGGATTCCTCTCGCGCCAGTCGGGGCGCAGGGGCCAGGCCTCCTCGTAGGCCGCGAACGCACGGGGCGTGATCCCTCCGAAGAGCGCTGTAATCCCAAACTCCATTTCGCGATCGCCATACGCGCACGCCGGATCGACGAGGGCCGGACCGCGGGTGGTCGAAAGCACATTCCCGGCCCACAGATCTCCATGGATCAGCGAGGGTATCGAGTCCGCCGGCAGCAGTTCCTCGAGGCGTTCCATCAGCCGGTCGAAGACGCCTCGGTCGGCGCCGGAGAGGCCGCTGCGACGCTGAAGTGCTTCCACCAGTGGCCGCAGCCGGCGTTCGCGGTAGAACTCGACCCACGTGACGCTCGCGCGATTGTCCTGTGCCGTGGGGCCGCAATAGGACGACGCGTCGAAACCGAAAGAGGACCTCGTGGTCCGGTGAATCGCGGCGAGACCTCGCCCCAGGCTTTCATCATCCGCCTCCCCTCCGCGGCCTCCCGGAAGGTACTCGATGATCAGGAAGCCCGGTGTTTCTGTATCGCGTTTACGAGCTGCGATCACCCGCGGGACCGTGATCGATCCGCTCACCGCCCGAAGCGCGTCGAGGCCGCGGGCTTCGCAGGCGAAGATGTCCTCGGGGCCTTCGTCCGACCACTTCGCGAAGAACTCGCCTTCCCGCGTCACCAGTCTCAGTGCCTCACGAGCGCTGCCACCCGAAAGCACGGTGGCGCTCTCGATCCGCACCCTCTCCCGGCCCAGAGAGCCCGCAATGGCCTCTCCGAGGGCACACATCAGGCGCACGGCCAGCGGCGAGGACCGCGGCGCATGGGGCGAATGGCTCATGAAGGCGCGGGGATCTTATCGGCTAACCTTTGAAAGAGGGCTCCTTGAATCTCGCTGACCCGACTTACATCGCGCTGCATCGGTACACCAAAGCGCTCTCCGTTGCCCTGGGCCACCGAGACCTGTACACCCGCGTTCACTCGGATCGCGTGGTCGCCCTTTCCGAGGCTATCGGCGTGCGGCTCGGCATGTCGGAGTCCGACCTGGGGATCCTGAGAGTGAGCGCGACCTTTCACGACATCGGCAAGATCGGCGTGCCCGACCACATCCTGCTCAAGCCGGGCCGGCTCGACGAATCGGAGACGGCGGTCATGCAGCGGCATTCGGCCATTGGCGAGGACATCGTCATCTCCACGGAGATCGAGGGCGCGGCTGAGGCGGCCATCATCATCCGTCACCATCACGAGCGTTTCGACGGAGCGGGTTATCCCGACGGGCTCGCGGGCGAGGACATCCCTTTGTGCTCGCGAATCATCGGGATCGCCGACAGTTATGACGCGATGTCCACAACCCGCGCGTACCACCCGGCAAAGACGCACTCGGCGATCATGGGGGTGCTTCGCGAAGAGGAGAGCGGTAAACACGATCCGAAGCTGATGGATCTATTTCGCGAGATCATCGTGAACAGCGGGTTCAAAGTAGCCGAGCTCTGACCGTCAATTCGGACCGCGAGGAGGGCCGGGACCATCAAATGGAAAAGACATGGTAGCGGGCATCGACCCAGCCAGGTTAGCGGTGAGGCGGCAAAGGTGACTCCGCTTCGCCGCGCCACCATCGCCTGATCTTGCCTTGTATCCAGAGCAGACCCACCAGCGACCAGGTGACCGCAAGCAAAGCACCCAGGGTTATGGCTGCCGTTTTCAGTCCCTCCCAAGAAAACCGGCTGAGCATTGGATAAAGGAGTGCTCCCCCCACGAGCGCAACCAGAATCAGAAGAATTCTATTTTCCTGGCCGCGCATGGCACATTCCTCTTGAGAGAGCCAGGAACTGCGGGCCTGCGAAGCCGATCGAAACGGGCGCAGGCTCCGCGGCCAACGACCCGCCCGCCCAGGGGCCGGCGACCAAACACACCGTGACCACACAAAGCGTTCGCTTCATCATGACGACAACCCTCTTGAAGTCCGGTGATGGGATCGACCCAAGGCGGCCCCGGCGCCGAAGCCGAGCCCGCGCTCAGTCTATCGACGCAGGATACAGATCCTCTAGCAGGCCTTCGGTCCTGGCACAGAACTTGATGAAGCCGCCGCGCATGCGCAACGCTGCTCTCTCTCGGATTGCCGTGTTCGTGGCGCTTCTGGCCACTCCTGTCACGGGCGCGCCAATCGAAGTCGATTTGTGGGGGACCCTTCCTCGAGGGCCTTACGCGGTGGGCTTTCGTACGTTCGAGAGCAAGGCCGTCGATCTACTGCCGTCGCTGCCCGGACGACCGACCGACATTGCCCTTTGGTATCCGGCGAAGTCCGGCTCGGGCACAGCGCTCCGATTCGAGGACTACTTCAAGCTCGCGCCGGACCTGCGGCGACGGTCCGCCACAGGCGGTGTCTCGGCCGACGACCTGCCGCGGGCCCTGTCCGCAGCCATGACCGGCGACGCCCGCAAAGTCTCCTCGGACCTTCTGGCCGCGGCCCTCGCAGCCCCCTTGCGCGGTGTACGGGATGCGGAGAAAGCCGCGGGCTCGTTCCCGATCGTGATCTGGAGTGCGCGCTACGGAACGACCGCGGCCCAGTGTGTCCTCTCCGAGTTCCTGGCCAGCCACGGTTTCCTCGTCGCCTTCGCGCGGCCCAAGGTGGAGCAGGAGCGCCTGCCCTTCGAAGCCCAGACCCCCGGAGGCCGCGCGGACGAACTCGAGAATCAGACGCGCGACATGAAGGGCGCGCTACTCGCGCTGCGTGCGCTTCCCGAAGCCGCGCCAGACGCGGTGATCCTGGCGTGGAGTTATGCCGGGGAGTCGGCGGTGCACGTGGCGCGTTCGGATGTGCGTGTGGTCGGCGTGGTCGGCCTTTCCACGAACACGGCCACAGGGTGGGTCTATGCGCCCGACGCCCTGGGTACTCTTGAGGCCGGCCCGCTCGACATCCCGTTTTCAACCTTGACCGAGGAGGCCGGCCCCGATGGCGCTCCACGCTCTCGAAAGGGCCCATGGCCGTCCCTTCCCAATGGTTCCATGTACGCGGTCCTGAAGGAACTCCGCCACGGCAGCTTCAACGTCGTAGAGGGCCTTCTACCCGCAGCCCTGGGTCTCACCACCGTCCAGCCATGGTCACGTGCCGGCGCTGAGGCTCGCTCTGGTTATGAAGCGATCTGCCGCCTCGTGCTCGCGGCCCTCCGCGCGGCAATCGATCGCAACGATGCCGCCGTGGCTCAGGCGGCCGCGAGTCTCGACTCGAAAGTGGCGCGGGTCGAGTGGAAGAGCGGCCCGTGGCCAACACGCATAGCCCACGAGCCCGTGACCATCCCGAGCGCTAACGGTGTAGCGGTGGTGGCGGATCTGTATCGCTCTGCGACCCGTGGCCGCCCCTGTCTCGCGCTCTTTCACCAGTCGGGCGGCAGCCGGGGCGAATACCGCGGCATCGCGCCCCATCTCGCGGCAAAGGGCTTCACCTCGCTCGCGGTCGATCTGCGGTGGGGACGCCGTGACCGCTCCAACCAGGTGGATAACGAGACGGCCCGAGCCGCTCCCACGGAGGAAATACTCGCGAGCGGAGACCGTGAGCGGCGCGCCGCGCTCTCCGCGGGGGCCACTGCTGACATGCAAAATGCGGTCGCCTGGCTCGCGGCACGGGATGAGTGCCGGGCGGGTGTCATCCCATGGGGATCCTCCTCCTCGGCCAACCGCGTGCTCGAGTTGGCGGCATCGGGGAATCCAGCGGTTCGCGGCGTCGTGGCCTTCTCACCCGGAGAATACGATTCGACGAAGCCTGAAGCGCTGCGCACCGTGGTGCGATCGCTGGAACTGCCCGCGCTCATCGTGTGGGGACGCGGCGAAGGCGAACTCGCCCAACCGGTACTCGGGGTCATGCCCAAGGGCCACGCCACGGGGTACGCGTCCCTGCTCGGGTTTCACGGCTCCTCGATACTCTACGAGGACCCCGCAGTTTGGCCTTCCGTTCTCGCCTTCCTCGACCACATCTCACGAGTTCCGCAAGACTAGGAACAAGCCTCCGCCCATGGCGGCCAGCGTTAGGAGGCCGAACCTTCCCGCAGGGCGTGCCGCAAGCGGACGGTCGCGTCCCAGTTACGAACGAGACAGGCTCCCGGAATGAACTCCCACAGGACGCCGGGTGTGGCATCGGTTCTGGCGCTCGTCGGGGTCCTCGCTTCGCGGCTGCCGGCGCGGCACGCCAGCGGTGTTTCACCGGCGAGCGTTCTTCGTTGGGAGTGAGAAGTAAACAGTCGAAGGCACATCTGACACTTTCGGAGGCGTCGCGTGTTTGGGTTTGACAAGCTGATCCCGACACTGTGGAGCCCTCTCGAATGAAAATACTCCGAACCCTCCGTGCGGTTTCTATGATTCTCATCGCCTCCGCCTGGCCCCTGGCGGCCCAGGCTGAAGAAATGCTCCGTGGCCGAGTGATCGACATGCGCACGGGTCAGCCGATTCACAAGGCCCTGGTGACCGCTGGGGATGCCTCCGCGACCACCGATGGCTTCGGTCGATTCGAGTTGCCACGGGTTGGGGCGCGGCCGTCGGTTGAACTCACGGTGACAGCGGTGGGGTACGGCGTGATCAGGAGACCCATCGGCGCCTCGACCGGCGAACTCGAGATCCGCCTGGGTCAGGACGCGGTCAAGTACGCGGAGGCGGTCGACGTGTCGGTCTCGGTATTCGAAACCAAGCGCGACGAGCCGCTAGCTCAGTCGCTGGACAGCGTCGAGCTTCGGAATCTTTCGAGCGTCGTGGCCGATGACGCCCTGCGGTCGGTGCAGGCCCTTCCGGGCGTCGCGGCAAGCGACGACTTCTATGCGAGTTTTTCCCTGCGCGGCTGGGGCTTCGAGAAGACCGGCCTCTATATCGACGGCGTCTTGATCTCGTCGCCCTTCCACACCATCCGAGGCATCAACGACGCCTATTCCCTCACCATCCTCAACAACGACATGATCGAAGGCGTCACGCTGCTGAACGGTGGTGCGCCGGCGGCCTACGGAGATCGGGTGGGTGGGACACTCAGGATCGAAACGCGGGAGGGCAGCCGTGATAAGACCACGGTGCGGGCGAGTCTCGGGGCTGCGGGCGTCTCATTCGTGGCCGAGGGACCGCTGGGCGGGCCCAAGACCTCATGGCTTCTGGGAGCGCGAAAGAGCTTCCTCGACTACGTCGTTCAGGCCCTCGACGACCAGCCATCGTTCGTCGTCGGGTATCACGATGTCCAGGCGAAGGTCTCTCACCGCTTCGGTGCTGGTTCGTTGAGCCTGTTCCTCCTGGCCGGAGATTCGACCTATAGAGACGAAGAACCGGGACAGCGAAGGAACGATGTCGCGCGGGCTTCGGCGGACACCCGGCTCGCGAGCCTGAGGTGGCGCTATACGCCCTCGCCGCAGACATCGCTGACCATGTCCGCCTTCTTCACTCGCGAGACCGGCGTGAACCGGAACCTGCAGAGCGAAGGGCTTTTGGATTCAACGTCGAACCAGGCTGGGGGGCGTCTCGATCTCATCCGCGGAATCGGCGACGCCCATACGCTGCAGGCCGGACTGCTCGCCCGCCACCTTTCCGGGACGGTCGCCGACACGACGTACCCGCGATCGGGACCGGCGCTGAACCGCGATGTCTTCGACGAGTCTCAGTGGCAGAGCGGGGTGTATCTGCAGGACACCTGGCGAAGTTCGTCGGGAAGGCTGACGCTCACCGCCGGAATGAGGACCGATCGGTCGACAGCCTTGGATCGCACGGTGGCCCTGCCCCGCTTGAGCGGCGCCCTGCGGCTGGGAAAGGACACAGCCCTCTCCTTCGCGGGTGGCGGCTATGCCCAATTCCCGGCCCTCGATCAGCTCTACGGGATCGGCGGAAATGTCGCCCTGCTCGCGGAAAGGAGCGATCACTACCAGGTGTCGCTCGAACACGCGTTCTCTTCGACAACGCGCGTACGGGTCGACGTTTACGACCAGGAGGAACGGGATCGACTCGCGCCGGTCGAGGAAATCCGCCGGGTCAGCGGCCAGCTTGTCCTGCCGGGAGAGGGCGTGTTGAAGAACGCCTGGTCGGGCCGATCTGAGGGGTTGGAGGTAACGCTCCAGCGTCGCAGCCCGAACGGCCTCACGGGCTGGCTTTCTTACGGACTCGGTCGCACGCGGATCACCGACGGGCGCACAAGCGAAACGTTCAACAGCGACCACGACCAGCGCCATACCGTGAACGCGTATCTCAGCTACCGGATCTCTCATCGGACCAACCTCTCAGCGAAGTTCCGGTTCGGCAGCAACACGCCGGTGGTCGGCTATTTCGAGGAGACGGCAACCGGTCATCGTGTCAGCGACCGGAGGAACGTGGTTCGCGTGCCTGCCTACAGCCGCCTCGACGTGCGCGCCAACCGGACCTTCAACATCAAGAAGGCCCGGCTGACCCTCTACGCCGAGATCATGAACGTCCTCAATCACGAAAACTACCGCTACGCCGGAACCAGCATCCTCATCCCCTCGGGTCAGGTCTTCTTCGATCGGGAAACAACGTTTCCCTTCCTGCCCGCGGCCGGCATCACGGTCGAGTGGTGATCAAGGCGGGCGGCGGATCGAGCCGCCCGGTGAGAGAATCGGGGCGATGCTCGAGACTGCGCTGGCCGCCGCCGGACTCGCCGGATCGACCGTGGGAGCCGCGGTGGCCGTCCCCCTCATCGGACCGTTCGAGGCACGCGTCGCGCGCGTGCGCGTGCTTGGCGGCATGCTGCTCGGTCTCGCTATCTTCGCGGGCCTTATCAGCGCCCGCGTCCTCGGCCTGGTCGCCGACCTTCCAGTCATCGATCATCTGATCAACATCGTCGGCCTCGTGACCGCACCACTCGCCGTGGTCTATGTAGCCGAGGAGATGGACGTGAAACGCCGCTCGTGGCTCTGGATCCCGGCGTTGGCCTACTCTCTGATGACGCTCGCGCGCACACCATTCGTGCCCGACACCGGCGTTCCCTTCGGCGCGATCCTGCCCGTAGTCCTCGGCTTCACCGGGCTCGCCATCGCCTTTCGCCGGTCCTGTCCCCGGGAAATTCCGGAGGCCGCCACCCTTGTCTCTCGGGACGCGGTGATCGCATTCCTCATTGTGCTGAACGTCGCCCAGATCGCGCGATGGCTGCTGCCGGAGAACCCGGGCATGCCCGCCTTCCTTCCGCTTGTAGTCACCGTACTCATGGTCGGAGTTTCCTGGAAATTCGCCCGAAGGCTCTCCGGCCTTGTCCCGCTCGCGACCGGTTCGTCCAGCCCCAGGTACGAGCGGTCGGGCCTCGATGCCGCGGAAGCCGGCGACATCCTCAAGGCCGCGGTCGCGGCACTCGCCCAGAATTGCCGTTTCGCGGACCCCGCTCTCACTCTCCGCGATCTGGCCGAAGCTGCGCGAACCACGCCTCACCGCCTGTCCGAAGCGCTCAATCTCCACGGCGGACGCTCGTTCAACGACTTGCTGAACGAGATGCGGGTCGAGGACGCGAAAGCGCGGTTCCTCGATCCTTCAAACGACCTGTTCACGATCGAGGGGGTAGCGCAGGCTTCGGGCTTCAAATCGCGATCGGCCTTCTACACGACCTTCCGGCGTCTCGTGGGCGTGACGCCTCTCGAGTTCCGCAGCCGCGCGAAGAAGTCCCGACAAAACTAGGGTCGTCGAAGCGCGGCGAGGGGCTCGACCGCCGCCGCCCGACGGGCTGGAGCCCACGCGGCGAAAAGACCCGCGGCGAGCAGCAAGGCCGCGGCGAGCGCGTAGCTCAACGGATCGGAAGCGGACACACCGATGAGGCGGCTCTCGGCCAGCCGAGCGATCGGATAGGCC
>CXWL01002684.1_pt1 | contig 29961 bp, 27 predicted proteins | sample 590931 | NCBI WGS metagenome assembly CXWL01 (sample SAMEA3498368, study PRJEB10139) | groundwater metagenome | biome: water well; material: biofilm material | place: Germany | collected 2015-04-27 | reverse complement strand
TTCGCGTGGGTCTTGAGGCCGACGAGCCCGTACGCCACGTGCACCCCCGACCGTTCCAGCGTCTTGGCCCACCCCACGTTGGCGGCCTCGTCGAATCGCGCCTTGAGCTCGACGAGGACGGCTACCTGCACTCCCCGCTCGGCGGCGCGGATGAGGCTGCGCACGATCGGGCTGTCGCCACCTGCCCGGTACAGCGTCATCTTGATCGACTGCACCTTGGGGTCGTCGGCGGCCTGGGCGATGAAGCTCTCGATGCTGCTGGCGAAGCTCTCGTAGGGATGGTGCACCAGCAGCGGCCGTTCGCGGATGACCGAGAAGATGCTGCGCTCGGCCTCCTCGGCGGCGGCGATGCGCCCCGCGGTGACCGGCGGCCACGGAACGTCCTTCAGATCGGGGCGATCGATGCCGACCAGTTGCATCAAGCACGAGAGGTCGAGCATCGTGGCATGGAACGACACATCGGCGCGCTCTACGTCGAGCTCGCGCACCAACAGGTCGACCATCTCGGCGCTCATCCCCGACTGGACCTCTAGTCGAACCGCGTTGCCGAACCGACGCCGGCGCAGTTCGAGCTCGACCGCGGCGAGCAGATCGTCGGCCTCTTCCTCTTCGAGCGTCAGGTCGGCGTTGCGCGTGACCCGGAAGGTGGAGCACTCCTCCACCACCATGCCCGTGTAGAGCATGTGCATGTGGGCAGCGATCACTTGCTCGACCGGCACGAACCGCCGGCCGTCGGACAGCGCGATCAGCCGCGGGAACACCGTGGGCACCTTCACCCGGGCGAAGCGCCGTTCACCGGTGTCGGGGTCGCTCACCATCGCCGCCAGGCTGAGGGCGAGGTTGGAGATGTACGGGAACGGGTGCGCGGGGTCGACCGCGAGCGGGGTCAGCACTGGGAAGATGCGCCGCTCGAACACGCCGGACAGCTCGTTGCGCTCGGCCAGTTCGAGCTCTGCCCAATCGAGCACCACCAGGCCCTGGCGCTTCAGCTCGGGCAAGAGAACTCCGAGCAGGAGCCCCTCTTGACGCAACACGAGAGCGCCGACCGATTCGGCGATCACCGCCAACTGCTGCTGCGGGTTGAGGCCATCGAGCGACTGCGTGGTGATGTCGGCGGCCACCTGATCTTTCAGGGCAGCAACACGAACCTGGAAGAACTCGTCGAGGTTGATCGAACAGATCGCGCAGAACTTCACTCGCTCGAGCAGCGGGACGCCCGGCTCCGACGCCAGGCTGAGGACGCGTTCGTTGAACTGCAGCCAACTCGTTTCACGGTTGAACAGGCGTCCGGTCATCGGACGAGCTTCCGCCGGGCGCGATCAGTGGGTCGAATCGGGGATCCCGAGATCCCACTCGATGCCGATGCGCTCACGCTCGGCGTCGCGCACGATGCGCTCGCGATTGCGGCGGAACTGCGGATCGTCGCGGGGCAGCAGCACGAGGCGGGCGAGCACCCGGGCGCGGAACTCGTCGAGCACGGTGCGGTCGCCGTAGTCGCCGTAGACCTCCCAGTGTGGTGACACCGGACCCAGGTAGACGATGCGCGCATGCGCCCGCGGCGGCTCGGTGGCGATGTCGGTCATGGGCTTTCCCTCGATTTCGATCTGGCCAGATCTGGCGGCCGGAAGTGTACCGGCCGTGACCTGACGGTGTCTCGGGAGGGCGACGGTGCTAGATTCGGGGAGATCCGGGAACCAATCCTCGTTCGGCGACGTCTCATCAGGTGATGTTTGGGATCTGATGCAGATCGAACGGTGTGCGGTTGCCGGTGCCCTCTGGGGCCTCGTGCGGGCGCACACATCGCCGCGACAAGTCGCGGCTCACAAGGAGACGCCATGCAGTTCAACGAGACCACCGTCCGCCCCAGCGATCAGGATTCGGCAACGGCCTGGATGAGCGCAGGAAACTGCCGCAACTATCCGCCCGCCGTGTTCTTTCCGAGCGACGGCGTCGGTGTCGACCGGGCCCGCAAGATCTGTGCCGACTGCCCGGTACTGAACCAGTGTCTGGAGTACGCACTGGAGCAGCGCATCGAGCACGGCGTGTGGGGTGGGTGCAGCGAGCGCGAGCGGCGCCGCATCCTGAAGCGCCGCCGCACGGCAGCCGTCAGCCGCTGACGCTTACCGAGTGTCTGCAGGCCAGCGCCGGCAGACTGGGGGTCAGCTCGACGTGCCCTTGCTGTCGTCGGTGGCCTTGTCGGTGGCCTTGTCGGCTTCCTTCTGTCCCTCTGACAGTCCCGTCTTGAACTCCTGCTGCGCCTTGCCGAGGTTCTTGGCGAGCTTCGGCAACTGCGAGCCACCGAACAGAACGAGGACGACGACGATGATCAGGATGATCTCGGGCGGATCGAGAAAAGCGAGCATGGGCTCAGGCTAGCACTGAGGTCCGCGAAAGGAACTGCGCGAGATCAGGCCGTGACCTTGCGAGCAGCGAGTGCCCGCTGGCGCCGCAGGCGCCGCCGTTCACGTTCTGACAGCCCGCCCCAGATCCCGAACTTCTCACCGTTGGAGAGCGCGTACTCGAGGCAGTCGAGTCGCACGACGCACCCGCGGCAGACCTCTTTGGCCTCGCGGGTAGACGCGCCCCGTTCGGGGAAGAACAGATCGGGGTCGACCCCCAGGCAGTTCGCCTCGTCTTGCCAGTTCTTCTCGTCGGTTGGTTCTTCCATCTGCATCCTGCTGCCTCCGTTGCAATTGCTCGTTGCAATTGCTCGTTGTAATTACAACGGTGTCATTGTTCCTTATCACATCACGTCCGCGCAAGGGGGGAACGCAGAAAGGTTCGGTCACGGCGACCACCGCGCGTGGTGGAGGATCAGGATCGGTGAGCGCGATGCTCGCCGACGGCGCGCCCTGAGTGGTCGACGTGAGGTGCTCGGAGGGCGATCACGCACCCAATTCGTGCGCTCGTGAACGGGAGTGGCGCCGGGTCAGCCGTCGAGGACGATCGTGCGGTCGAGCACGAGGCAGAACGGATGGCCGGCCGGGTCGAGGTAGACGCGGAACGAGGTGCCCGGCTGCACGTCGGCCTTGCGGGCGCCGAGGGCGAGCACGGCCTGCTCGCCGGCGTCGAGATCGGGCACGTCGAAGTCGAGGTGCAGTTGTTGCGGGTGCTCGTCGCTCGGCCACACCGGAGGTCGATGGGCAAGTGCCTGCTGGAAGGCGAGCGTCGCCCCGGCCGGTGAGCGGAGCTGCACCCAGCGCCCATCCTCGTCGTCGACGCCGTCGTCGACGCCGAGCACCTGCCATCCGGTGATCGCGCCGTAGAAGCGCGCCAGCGCCCCGGGGTCGGGGCAATCGAGGGCAACGAGGCTGAGGCGGGCGATCTCGGGCATGGGTTGACGCTATTCGATGAGCCGCCCGACGCGCGGTGGATTCATCCGGCGCGGCGGTCGCCGCGGCCGCGGGCAAGCTGCTTGCGGTGCTCGATGAAATCGACGAGCACGTAGTCGCCCAACGTCTCGGGAGTGGTGAAGAAGGCCCGGCCGCGGTTGATCGCGGTGAGCTTCTCGATGAACGTCGTGAGCGAGCTGTTGGCGTCGAGCATGAAGGTGTTGATGCGGATGTTGTCGCGGGTGCAGCGCATCACCTCGCGCAAGGTGGCTTCCACCGTCTCTTGCACTGGCGGGTAGTTGAAGAAGACGTCGCCGCGAGCGGTGATGTGCGCGGTCGGCTCGCCATCGGTGATCATGATGATCTGCTTCGTGCCGGTCTGCTTGGCCAGGAGCTGGCGGGCGAGCAGGAACCCGTGCTGCATGTTGGTGCCGTAGACGAAGTCCCAGCTCACCTCGGGCAGCTGCGCTGCGGTGAGGATCCGCGCCGTTTCGCTGAAGCCCACGATGCCCATGTAGTCACGTGGGAACTGCGACGTGATGAGCGAATGCAACGCCATCGTCACCTTCTTCGCCGGCAGGAAGTTGTCGCGCATCGGCATGCTCAACGACAGGTCGAGCATCAGCACCGTCGACGTGCGGGTCGTGTGCTCGGTGCGTTCGATCTCGAAGTCGTCAGGCGACAGTTGCACGGGGGTACCACCACCGTTGCGGCGGATCGCATTTCGGATCGTGCGTTGGAGATCGAGGTTGAACGGATCTCCGTACTCGTAGTGCTTGGTCTCGTAGGTGCGTTCGTGACCGTGCCCCAACCGGTCCATCTGGTGCTGGCCGATCTTGTCCTTCGACAGCTTGTCGAACAGGTCGCGCAACGCGTTCGAACCGATTTTGCGCAGGCCCTTCGGTGTGAGCTCGAGACGACCCTCCTTCTGCTCGATGAGACCGGCCTCCTTCAGCATCTTGGTGAGCTCGGCGAGACGCTCGAGCGAGCGCGCCGCGTCGTCGCCGATCAGGTCACGAACACGGTCCATGTCGGCTTCGGCGAGCGCCCCGGGGCTGGTGGCGTTGCGCAGCAGGTTCTCGAGCTGATCGATGTCGCCGAGATCCTGCATCGTGCGCATCGCCTGTCCCATGCCGATCGGGTCCTGGCCCTCGAACTCGTAGCTCTGGCTCCAGTTCATCTCCGGGAACATCGAGCGCAGGTTCTGCCCCAACTGGTCCATCTGCCAGCGCAGGTCCATGTCTTCCAACAGCTGATCGCTGAGCTGTTGCAGCTGTGCCCGTTGTTCGGACGTCATCGAGTTCATCATCGCCTGCATCGCGGCCATGCGCTGGGCCATCTGCGCCAGGAGCTCGTCGAGGGTCTGCGGATCCTCGGGGAAGAAGTCGCCGAACTGCTCCATGAACTGTTCGAACTGCGGATCTTCGCCACGCTCGCGACGCTCGAGCATCTCGTTGAGGCCGGCGAGCATGTCCGTCATGCGCTGCATGTCCTGTGGCGACATGTTCTGCATCGCGCCGCTCATCTGATCGACCATCTGCTGCATCAACTGCTCGCGGAGCCTGTCCATCAGCTGCTCGAACCGCTGCGCCGCGTCGGCCGATTCGAAGTCGTAGGCGCTCAGTTCGCGCACCTTGCCGGCAAGGTCGTCGGGCAGCATGTCGAGGCGGAAGTTGCGGTCGTGCGCCGCGGCAGTGGCCTCCTCGGCGCGCCGCCGGTCGCCGCTGGCCTCGGCGGCCCGGGCCGCGTTGTGGATCGCGTGGCGTTCCTCGTCGACGATGTCGTTCAGCTCGTCGGCGATCTCCTGGTAGACCCCACCGAGGTCGAACCGGTCGAGCCGATCCTCACGTTCCTGGCGCAGCTTGTCCAACAGCTCCCGCAGACCCTGGATGCGCTCGCCGTTGCGATCGGTCATGCCCTGCTGCATCAGCCGTCGCAGCGCGCTGTTGATGTCGCCGTGATACAGCAGATCGTCGTTGAGTTGGTCGAAGAGGACGTCGGCGTCGAAGTCGAACCCCTTCTGGGTGCCATCCCAGCGCGAGTACGCGAATCGAGCTGCCATGGTGAAACCCTAGTTCCGCTCGTGTCATCTCATCCGCGTGCCGATGCATCTCTCGCAACGATGGAGGCACCGGCCTCGATCTCTACCGCTGGGATACCCTGGACAACGTCATGCGCGTCCCCCGTACCTTCGTGTTCGTGGACCTTTCCGGGTTCACCAACTACACCGCAGCCTTCGGCGACGACGCCGCCGGGCGCATCCTCAGCGCGTTTCGCTCGCTCGTGCGCGAGATCGCCAGCGAGCGCGGGGTTCGCATCGCCAAGTGGCTCGGCGATGGGTGCATGCTCGTGAGCGTCGATCAGACCAACGCGATCTCGTTCGCACTCGATCTCGAAGATCGATCGACCGACGTCTGCGCACCGCTCTCGTTGCGCATCGGCATCGCCACCGGATACGCCTTGCTGTTCGAGGGCGACGACTACATCGGCTCGGCTGTGAACATGGCGTCACGCCTGTGCGACGTAGCCGGTCCGTTCGAGGTGCTGCTGCCCACGATGCAGCTGGAGCGCCTGCCGGAGGGGGTCACGGCAACGCAGTACGGCGAGGTCGAGCTGCGCGGGTTCCCGGGCTCGATCGACGTGCTCGAGCTCGGCGGCCACCCCGTGTCGCAGTCGATCAACGACACCGGCGAGCTCTGGACCCGAACGCCGTTCGGGTGAGCCCGTGAAGGTCGGCGCGACTATCGGGNNCGCATCACCCTGTCGTGGGCAGCCGCGCAGCCACGGCCGGGCATCGTCGACGGTGGAGTCGTCGAGGCGATCCGGAGCGCCGCGCAGCTGCTTCGCGGCTCGGGCATCGACGTGTGGATCTGCCTGTTGTCACCCGATGTGCCCAGGTGGTTCGAGAACGACGGAGGGTTCACCGACGCGCGCCACGCGGGCCACTGGTGGCCACGGTGGGTGGAGGCGGCGAGCACCGCGTTCGGTGACGACGTCGACGGCTGGATCCCTATTGAGGCACCGTTCGCGATCGCCGAGCGGCTCGTGCCGCTCGACCCGCGCCGCCACGGCGAGGTCGTCGACACACTGCTGGTGGCATGGCGTGATGCATGGCGGATCTTGCACGGCCCGTCGCCGATCGCCACATCGCTCGACGTTCGCACCATCGCGATCCCCGGCGACGACGTAGAGGCCGCCGAGGCCGCTCGGCGCGACGACCACCTGCGCTGGCACACCTGGCTCCGGGCCTTGCGCGATGGCTCGATCACGATCCCCGGCCGGGCCGATCGCGAGCTGGCCGACCTGGCCGGCTCGTGCGACGTGCTGGGCATCGCCACGAGCGGCGGCGCCGGGCTCGACCTCGAGGCACTGGTGCAACGGACTGCCGAGCAGGGACCAGATCGGCCGCTGGCGATCACCTTCCGTCCCCGTGGCGTCGACGTCGACGCTCGTGCGGAGGCGCTGGGCGAGGTGATGTCCGATGCCCGACGACTCACCGCAACGCTGCCGATCGTCGGCTTCACGACAACAGATCTCGCCGCTCAGCTCCGGCTGCGGTAGGTGGCCCCGATGGCCGACGAATCCTTGTTGAGCCGCTTCGACAGGTGCAGTCCCTCGAGCACGAACTCGATGGCCGCCGCCACGGCGGCCGGCGATTCGTCACCCTTGGTGAGCGCGAGCACGGCAGTGCGCATCGCCGGCAGTTGCTCGATCAGCTTCGCCTCCTCGATCGAGGCGATGTCCTCTCCGGTGTGCACGACGATGCCCTCGTCGAACGCGGCGATCACGTCGCGCACCTGATCGGGTGACACCCGTTCCTTGTACACGGCGAGCACGGCGGCCTTGACGAGGTTCTCGAGGATGAGGCCGTCGCGACCCTCGTCGAGCGACTCGATCTCGATCTTGCCGGTCGAAGAGGCCGCGAGTGCGTCGAGATCGCACACCCGCGGCACGACGTTGCGCTCGCCGGCCCGCAGGCCCCGGCGCAAGGCGTTGGCGCCGAGCACCTCGATGTTGCTGACCGACAGCCGCACGCTGACACCACTGCGTTGGTTCACCTGGTTGCTCGCCCGGGCCATCTGCGAGAACGTGGCGACGACGCGCTCGATGTAGTCGGGCACCGCGACGTGCACGTCGCCCACCGACCCGGGGCGAGCCTCCTGGCGCATGATCGCGACCTCGGTGTCGACATCGAGCGGGTAGTGCGTGCGGATCTGGCTGCCGAAGCGATCCTTCAGGGGAGTGATGATCCGACCCCGGTTCGTGTAGTCCTCGGGGTTGGCGCTGGCCACCAGCATCACGTCGAGCGGCAGCCGGATCTTGTAGCCGCGCACCTGCACGTCGCGCTCTTCGAGCACGTTGAGCAGGCCGACCTGGATGCGCTCGGCCAGATCGGGCAACTCGTTGATCGCGAAGATACCGCGATTGGTGCGGGGCACCAGGCCGTAGTGCAAGGTGAGCTCGTCGCTCAGGTAGCGGCCCTCGGCCACCCGGATCGGGTCGACCTCGCCGATGAGATCGGCGATCGACGTGTCGGGGGTGGCCAGCTTCTCGCCGAAACGCGAATCGCGGTGCACCCACGCGATCCGCGTGTCGTCGCCTTCGACCGCCACCAGGTCGCGGGCATGGCGGCTGACGGGCGCGTAGGGATCGTCGTTGATCTCGCTGCCGGCGATGATCGGGATCCACTCGTCGAGGAGCCCGGTGAGCGACCGGATCATGCGGGTCTTCGCCTGGCCGCGCTCGCCCAGGAAGATCACGTCGTGACCGGCGAGCAGCGCGTTCTCGAGCTGCGGCATCACCGTGTGCTCGTAACCCATCACACCATCGAACAGCGGTTCGCCGGCAGCGATGCGAGCCACGGCGTTGCGGCGGATCTCCTCCTTCACCGGCATCGACTTCCAACCCGACGCCTTCAGCTCCCCCAGCGTGGCCGGATCGGGTGACGGGTTCGGGTGTGTCGTCATGGTTCGACCCTACCCCGACCTCGTGAGGCAGGCCGATCGCAACAGCCGGGCCGACCCGTGCTGGTTACGCTGCGGCCATGGACCTCAGCGGCGTCTGGCGAGCTTCGGGCGCCGACGACGAGGTCCGCCGGACCGCGCTCGGCATCCACTACGACGACCGGTCGTGGCCCACCGTCTCCGTGCCCGGGCACTGGCGCCACGAGCCAGGGTTCGCGACGACCGACGGTCCACTGCTGTACCGAACGCGGTTCCAGCTCGACCCTCCACCACCCGGTCGCCGTGCCTTCGTGACACTCCACGGCGTCTTCTACCAGGCCGACGTCTGGCTCGACGGCGCCTACCTTGGCGACCCGGAGGGGTACTTCTTCCCGCACAGCTTCGACATCACCGACCTCACCCGGCTGACGCCCGATCACATCCTCGCCGTCGAGGTCGTCTCGGCCCCGCAACGTGATCCCCGCAAGCGGCGCAACCTCACCGGCGCGTATCAGGACGACGGCTCGGTCGACGGCGCGTGGAACCCCGGCGGACTGTGGCGTCACGTGACGGTCGACCTCACCGGACCGGCACGCATCGACCGCTGCCGGGTGCTGTGCCGCGACGCCAACGACACACGGGCGCATCTGCGCCTGCACGCCCGCCTCGACAGCGACGCGGCCCGTTCTGTCACGGTGACCACACTTGTCGACGACACGGTGATGGCCGAGCAGGACCACTCTCTGGCGAAGGGCATGAACGACATCGCCTGGACCCTCGACGTTGCCAAACCGGCGCTGTGGTGGCCGTGGTCGCTCGGCGATCAACCCTTGCACGAGGTGCGCGTGGTTCTCGCCGTCGATGGCGTCGCCAGCCACGAACACGCCGTTCGCACCGGCCTGCGCGAGATCTCGGTCGACGACTGGATCGTGTCGGTCAACGGGGAACGACTGTTCGCCAAGGGCATCAACATGCCTCCCGCCCACATCGACCTCGCCACTAGCGATGCCACCGCGATCGCCCACGACGTAGCGCTCGCCCGTGAGGCCGGACTCGATCTCATCCGCGCCAAGGGCCACATCGCTCCCCCCGATTTCTATGCCGCTGCCGATCGCATCGGGATGTTGGTGTGGCAGGACTTCCCGCTCCACGGAAGGTTCGTGCGCGCTGTCCGCCGGCAAGCGGTCGAACAGGCCCGCGCCGCTGTCGACGTGCTCGGCCATCACCCCTCGATCATGCTGTGGTGCGCGCACGACACACCGGAGGTCGGCGCGGTGAGCCAGCAGCTGCCCACATGGAACAAGACCATCCTCGACCGGTGGGTCAAGCGGGCGATCGAGAAGATCGACGAGTCGCGACCGGTGATCGCCAACAGCGGCGTCGCCCCGCACCTCCCGCAGTTGGAAGGCACCGACACCCACCTCCGATTCGGTTGGGGGCGCGGCGAGGCGCGAGATCTGGCCGGGTTCGCCGCGCTGCTGCCGCGGATGGTCGGATTCGCCAGCGAGTTCGGTTCGCAGTCGGTTCCCGACTCGCACGAGTTCATCGCCACAGAGGCCTGGCCGGAACTTCCTTGGGACGAGCTGGTGGCCCACGGCGGGCTGCAGCGCGAGCTGATGGCGCAGTACGTTCCGGTCACCGGGCACACGACCTTCGAATCTTGGAAGCAGGCAACTCAGCGTTACCAGTCCGACCTGTTGCGCCATCACATCGAGACGCTGCGCCGGCTGAAGTACCGACCGACAGGCGGGTTCTGCCTGTCGTCGCTCGCCGACCCGTCGCCGAGGATCTCGTCGTCGATACTCGACCACGAGCGAAGACCGAAGCTGGCCTTCGCAGCAGTCACCGACGCCTGCCGGCCGGTGATCGTCGTCGCCGACCGGCTGGCCGACCGGGTCGCGGTCGGCGCCGGCATCGCCCTCGACATCCACGTCGTGAGCGACGCCCATCACACGCTCGAACACGCCGAGTGCACGGCAGCGCTGCGGTGGCCCGGTGGTCGACACACCTGGCGGTTCACCGGCGACATCCCACCCGACGATTGCGTCCGGGTGGGCACCATCCAGTTCGTCGTGCCGGATGCTCCCGGCGGTCTTTGGCTCGACCTCACCCTCGATCACGGTGAGGGTTTGGCCACGAATCGGTACGAGAGTCTGATCGGACGCTGAGCTGGCGTTGATCGGGTGCCGATCAGCCCGGCGTTCACCGGCGCGAGAGCGTCTTGCGGTTCTTGAACTTGGCCTTGCGGTAGTCCTGGTTCATGAGCGCGATCACGTCGATCGAGATCTCCTTGGGACACGCCGCCTCGCACTCACCGTGGTTGGTGCACGAACCGAAGTACTGGTCCATCGTCTCGACCATCGCCTCCACCCGCTTGAAGCGCTCGGCCTGCCCCTGTGGGAGGAGGTTGAGATGAGCCACCTTCGCGGCGGTGAACAGGTTGGCCGCGCCGTTCGGACAGGCCGCGACGCATGCGCCACAGCCGATGCAGGCGGCCGCATCCATCGCCGCTTCAGCGACCGGCTTCGGGATCGGGATGAGGTTGGCATCGGGGGCACCACCCGTGTCGGCGGTGATGTACCCGCCCGACTCGACGATCCGGTCGAAGCTGGCGCGGTCGACCATCAGGTCTTTGATGATCGGGAACGCGGCGGCGCGCCAGGGCTCGATCACGATCTCGTCGCCACTGTTGAACTTGCGCATGTGCAACTGGCAGGTAGCCGTGCCGCGCTGGGGGCCGTGTGCCTGGCCATCGATCATCAGCGAACACGTGCCGCAGATGCCCTCACGGCAGTCGTGGTCGAACACGACCGGCTCGCGGCCTTCGCTGATCAGCTGCTCGTTGAGCACGTCGAGCAGCTCGAGGAACGAAGCCTCGTCACTGATCGAAGCGACCAGGTAGCTCTCGAATCGACCGGCCGCCTCGGGGCCGGCCTGACGCCAGATCTTGAGCTTGATGTCGGAGAGGTGGCGGCTCACTTGTAGCTCCGGGTGGCGAGGTGGACGGTGGTGAAGTCGAGTGGTTCGACGTTGCGGGTGGCCCGCATCGGATCGCCGGTCCACTCCCAGGCGGCGACGTGGGCGAAGTGCTCGTCGTCGCGCTTGGCCTCGCCCTCGTCGTCCTGGAACTCGGAACGGAAGTGCCCACCGCAGCTCTCCCTGCGCTCGAGCGCGTCGCGACACATCAGCATGCCGAGCTGGAAGAAGTCGTCGACGCGGCCGGCCTTCTCGAGCGTCTGGTTCAGCGACGAGCCGTCGCCGGTGACGCGGAGGTCTTTCTGGAACTCGGCGTAGAGCGCCGGCAGTTCGGTGAGTGCCTGCTCGAGGCCCTGCTCGGTGCGCTCCATGCCGCAGTGGTTCCAGATGATCTTGCCGAGCTCACGGTGGAACCAGTCGGGCGAGCGGGTGCCGTTGATGTCGAGGTAGCCCTGGAACCGTTGGCGGGCCTCGGCCTCGGCGGCCTTGAACTGCGGATGGTCGACGCCGGGAGTGGGCTTGTTCAACATCGGCGCCAGGTAGTTGCCGATCGTGTAGGGCAACACGAAGTAGCCGTCGGAAAGACCTTGCATGAGCGCCGAGGCGCCGAGCCGGTTGGCGCCGTGATCGCTGAAGTTGGCCTCGCCGGCGCAGTACAGACCAGGCACCGTGGTCATCAACTCGTAGTCGACCCAGAGCCCGCCCATCGTGTAGTGGCTCGCCGGATAGATGCGCATCGGCACCGCGTACGGATCTTCCCCGGCGATGCGTTCGTACATCTCGAACAGGTTGCCGTAGCGCTCCTGCACGACCTCCTTGCCGAGGCGCGCGACCGCGTCGGAGAAGTCGAGGAACACCCCGTTCTTCAGCGGTCCGACACCGCGCCCGCTGTCGACGGCACGCTTGGCGGCACGCGACGAGATGTCGCGCGGAGCCAGGTTGCCGAAGCTCGGGTACAGCCGCTCGAGGTAGTAGTCGCGCTCGCCTTCCGGGATGTCGGCAGCCGACCGCTCGTCGCCCGCCTGCGCCGGCACCCACACGCGGCCGTCGTTGCGCAACGACTCCGACATCAGCGTGAGCTTGCTCTGCGTGTCATCTGCCTGAGGGATGCACGTCGGATGGATCTGCGTGTAGCACGGGTTGGCGAAGAACGCACCACGTTGGTGGGCACGCCACGCCGCGGTGACGTTGCACATCATCGCGTTGGTGGACAGGAAGAACACGTTGCCGTACCCGCCGGTGCACAGCACCACGGCGTGCGCGGCATGCGACTGGACGTGCCCGGTCACGAGGTCGCGGGTGACGATGCCCGCACAGCGGCCGTCGATGACGACGGTGTCGACGAGCTCGCAGCGGTTGAACAGCCGCACCGTACCGAGGCCGATCTGACGGGCCATCTGCTGATAGGCACCGATCAGCAGCTGCTGACCGGTCTGGCCCCGCGCGTAGAACGTGCGACTGACCTGGGCGCCGCCGAAGCTGCGGTTGTCGAGCAGACCGCCGTACTCGCGGGCGAATGGAACGCCCTGGGCGACCATCTGGTCGATGATGTCGACGCTGACCTCGGCAAGGCGGTGCACGTTCGACTCACGGGCCCTGAAGTCGCCACCCTTGATCGTGTCGTAGAACAACCGATGGACCGAGTCGCCGTCGCCCTTGTAGTTCTTGGCCGCGTTGATGCCACCCTGCGCGGCGATCGAATGGGCACGGCGCGGCGAGTCGTGGAACGTGAACGCGTCGACCTGGTACCCGAGCTCGGCGAGGGTGGCCGCCGCCGATGCGCCGGCGAGGCCGGTGCCCACCACGATCACCTTGAACTTGCGCTTGTTGTTGGGGTTCACCAACTTCATGTCGCTCTTGAAGGTCTCCCACATCTCGGGGACCGCCGCGATCGGCGACTTGCCGGCGAGCTTGGCGCTCGACGCATCCGTCATCGCGGAAGTGATCACATCAGTAGTCATCGTGTGCTTTCCGATCAGACCTTGACGATGCCGGCGAGGACGGCGACGGGGAACGAGACGTTGCCGACCACCACGACGGTGGCAAGGCCGGTGGCCAGGGCGCGGCGCCATGCGTTGAACCGCGGGCTGGACCACCCGATCGACTGGAAGAGGCTCCACGTGCCGTGGTACAGGTGCACACCGAGGGCGATGTTGGCGAGCACGTAGAACACCGCGACCGGCACCCGGCTGAGGCTGGCGTCGATGTTGCGGTAGGTGGCGCCGCGAACGAAGTCGGGGTTCACCTGACCTCCGGTGAGGTCGAGCAGGTGCCAGACGATGAACAGCAGCACGATGGTTCCCGTCCACCGCATGGTGCGACTGGCGAAGCCGGCGATCTGGTAGTCGCGAGCGCTCTGGTACTTCACCGGCCGGGCCCTGCGATTCAGCACGGTGAGCGAGTACGCCGCATGGATGTGGAGCACCAGCGCGAGGATCAGCCCGCTACGCAGGATCCACAGCATCACCGTGCGCGGCAGGATCGGCACGAGCAGCTCGCGGAGGAACTCGCCGTAGTGGTCGATCGCGTAGATGCCGTCGGCGTCCTGGCCGAGGTACATCTTCAGGTTTCCCACCATGTGGGCCACGATGTAGCCGATCCCCATGATTCCGGTGATCGCCATCACGTACTTCTTGCCGACGGCAGTTCCGTACAGGTCGAGCAGGAAGTTTTTCCGCCTCCTCGTGCCGACGGCCGTTGCGGTCACCGGTTCACGAGCGCTCGATGGTGTGGCGGGCGCCGCCGGCGTGCCAGGCGGGATTGTCTGAGCCATGTGGTGACAGCTTTCCTCGAACTGCAGAGTGCGCAGCGAACGGTAGTCCCGCGATGCCGCCGAGACGAACTCCGCGCTGGTACGCGGACATTTCGTGCGTCACACGCGAAAGTCCCTACACTCTCCACGTTTCCACCAACGGCGCGTCTACGACGGTCGCGCCCCAAACCCACAAGGTCGAGCGGTGTCAGCATCAATTCTTGCCGAAGGCGGCTACCAGGTGTTCCAGCTGAAGGGCGGTGAGTGGGCTGTCCTGTACTTGTCGGTTGCGGCCGCGCTCCTCGCGATCGGCGTCGGCTTCGGCCTCGCCAGGAACGTCATGGCGGCCGACCCGGGCAGCCCGAAGATGCAAGAGATCGCCAAGGCGATCCAAGAGGGCGCGGCGGCGTACCTCAAGCGTCAGTTCAAGACCATCGCGGTCATCCTGGTACCGCTTGCCGCGATCGTGTTCCTCACGTCGACGGCGATCGACAAGCCAGGTGGTGCGCAAGCACTGTCGTTCGCTCAGGCCGGCCTGTGGCGCACGATGGCGTTCGTGATGGGCTGCCTTGCATCCGGCTTCACCGGATACATCGGCATGACCCTCGCCACCCGCGGCAACGTCCGCACAGCTGCCGCGGCACTCACCAACAGCTTGCCGAAGGCGCTGACGGTGGCGTTCCGCACCGGCGGGGTCGCCGGCATGTTCACCGTCGGTCTCGGCCTGCTCGGCGCCACCCTCATCATCATGGTGTTCCAGAACACCAGCTCGGTGATCCTCATCGGCTTCGGCTTCGGCGGCTCGCTGCTGGCGTTGTTCCTCCGAGTCGGTGGCGGCATCTTCACCAAGGCTGCCGACGTCGGCGCCGACCTCGTCGGCAAGGTCGAAGCCGGCATCCCCGAGGACGACGCGCGCAACCCCGCCACCATCGCCGACAACGTCGGCGACAACGTCGGCGACTGCGCCGGCATGGCCGCCGACCTGTTCGAGAGCTACGAGGTCACCCTTGTCGCCTCGATCATCCTCGGCGTTGCCGCCTTCAACTCGATCGGCGCCAACCCGGCTCTGGGCCTGGTCTTCCCGCTGGCCGCTCGCGCCATCGGCGTGATCGCGTCGATCGCCGGCGTGTTTGCGGTGAAGGCGAAAGAGGGCGAGACCAACGCACTCAAGCCGATCAACAAGGGCTTCCTCGTCGCCGGTTCGCTCACGCTCATCGGCACGCTCATCGTGTCGCTCGCCTACGTGGGCAACGACTACTTCAACGCCGGCTGGCGCTGCTTCGGCGCCGTCGGGATCGGCCTCGTGCTGGCGCAGCTCATCAGCCGCCTCACCGAGTACTACACGGCCACCCACTTCACCCCGGTGAAGGAGATCGCCGCCAGCGCCGAGACGGGGCCCGCCACGGTCGTGCTGGCGGGTACCGCATACGGACTCGAGAGCTCGGTCTACGCCGTGATCGCGATCGCGATCGCGATCGGCGTGTCGCTCGCCCTCGGCGGCGGCAACCTGGTGTTCTCGCTGTACCTCGTAGCGCTAACGGGCATGGGCATGTTGGCCACGACCGGCGTGATCGTGTCGGAGGACACCTTCGGTCCGGTGAGCGACAACGCGGCCGGCATCGCCGAGATGAGCGGTGAGTTCCACGGCGAGCCCGAGAAGATCATGGTGAGCCTCGACGCGGTGGGCAACACCACCAAGGCGGTCACCAAGGGCTTCGCCATCGGCTCGGCCGTCATCGCCGCTGTCGCCTTGTTCGCCAGCTTCATCGAGACCGCCGGCGAAGAGCTCGGAACCGAGATCGTCGACAAGACGCGCGGGGTGTTCGACGCACTGCCGATCAACGTGGCCGACCCGAAGATCTTCATCGGCCTGCTGATCGGTGGCGCCGTGCCGTTCCTGTTCTCGGCGCTCGCCATCCGTGCGGTTGGCCGCACCGCCGGCGTCGTGGTGCAAGAGGTGCGCAAGCAGTTCGCCGACGGCAAGATCATGAAGGGCGAGAAGGAGCCCGACTACGGCCCCGTGATCGACATCTGCACGGCTGCATCGTTGCGTGAACTGGCGACCCCGGCCTTGCTCGCGGTGCTCACCCCGGTCGTCATCGGCTTCGGCATCGACTGGAAGGCGCTCGGCGCGTTCTTGGCCGCGGTGATCCTCACCGGCCAGCTCCTCGCGAACTACCTCAGCAACTCCGGCGGAGCATGGGACAACGCCAAGAAGTACATCGAGGACGGCCACTACGGCGGCAAGGGCAGCGAGGCGCACAAGGCCGCTGTCATCGGCGATACCGTCGGCGACCCGTTCAAGGACACTGCCGGCCCGGCGCTCAACCCACTGATCAAGGTGATGAACCTGGTCAGCCTGCTCGTCTTGCCGGCGATCATCAGCCTGCAGGACAACGACGGCGCCAGGTTCTCGATCGCCGCCGGCGCACTCGTCGTGCTCGTCGGCGCGATCATCTTCAGCAGCCGGCAGTCGTCGACGATCACGAGGGCCACCTGACCCGTGACCAACGAAGCCTGAACCGGTGATCGCAGCAGTGTTCGCCGCGGTGCTAGCAGCGGTGTTCGACATCGAGGGTTGGCTCGACAAGGGGGGGCTTGCCCTCCTCGCCCTCATCGTGTTCGCCGAGAGCGGCCTCCTCGTCGGGTTCTTCCTGCCCGGCGATTCGCTGTTGTTCATCGCCGGCTTCCTGTCGTCGGAGGCGGGCGGAAACCTGATGCCCAACCTGCCGGTCACCGCTGGCGTGGTCTTCGTGGCCGCCGTGGTGGGCGATCAGGTGGGCTACCTGTTCGGACGCAAGGTGGGGCCTGGCCTCTTCGATCGGCCGCAGAGCAGGCTGTTCAACCCGGCGAACCTGGCCAAGGCGCACGCGTTCTTCGAGCGACGCGGTCCGGCCGCCGTGGTTATGGCCAGGTTCATCCCCATCGTCCGCACGTTCACGCCGATCGTCGCCGGGGTCGCCGATATGCGCTACCGAACGTTCCTCGCGTTCAACGTCGTCGGCGGCCTGCTGTGGGGGGTCGGCATCACCACGCTCGGCTACTTCCTCGGCGAGGTCGAGCTCGTCAAGAACAACCTCGAGACTGCCTCCATCGTGATCGTCGCCGTGTCGGTGCTTCCGGTGGCGATCGAGTTCTGGCGCCACCACCGCGCCGCCGTCGCCGAGTAGACGCGACCCGGCCGCAGCGACCCAGCGGAGATCTGACCGAGATCTGCGGCCGCGGGAACCGATGTGTCGATCGACACGTCGAACCCGCATGGCACACGTGAACAGGCCCATCATCCGGTGTCGGCGCTCGGGGAGGGCGCCGCTCGCCGGTCTCCCGATCATCCTCCTCACGCTCGGCCTCACGCTCGGCCTCACGCTCAGCTCGTGCGCCGGCGACGACGAGGCCTCGCGGTCAGCCGTCACCTTGAGCCCTGCTCCGGCGGAAGGCGCAGCAGATGTGCTCGTACCGGCCATCGAGGCGCCGGCGGCCACCGCGGCGCCGGCGGCCACCGAGGCGCCTGCCGCCTTCGACCAGGCCGCCAGCGAAGCGGCCCCGGCCGATCAGGCCACCACCGGGGCTCCCGCCGGCGGCGCGGTCACACCGGCAACCGGGCTGGCCACGAACATCGAACCTGACCGGCTGCTCGTGGTGAACGTGACCATCGACGTGGAGGTGACCGACGTGGGGGCATCGGTCACCGACGTGGTGACAGCCGCGGCGCGCCACGACGGACAGGTGTACGGCTCGAACGTGCAGCTCGCCGACGACGAGACCGCGACCGCGCAGATCGTCATCAAGCTGCCGCCTCGTCAGGTCGACGCGGCGATCGCCGAGATCGCCGCGCTGGGTGCGTTGATCAGCCAGGTGCAGTCCACCGACGACGTCACCGACCGGGTCACCGACATCGACACCCGGATCGTCACTTCGTTGCAGAGCGTCGCCCGCGTCCAGTTGCTGCTCGCCGAGGCCAAGAACCTCGGCGAGGTCGTGCAGCTCGAAGCCGAGCTCACAACCCGCCAAACCCTTCTCGAGGAGCTGCTGGCCCAGCAGCGCAACCTCGGCCAGCAGACAGCCTTGGCGACGCTCACGGTGTTGCTGCACGCAGCCGATGCGGAAGAGATCGTCGAGCCCGATCCGCTCGACTTCGAAGCGACGTCGAGCGTGACCAACGGCGACGGCATCGGTGATGCGTTCGGCCGCGGCGGGGAGGCCTTCGTGAACGCCGCTGCTGCGGTGCTGATCTTCGTCGGCTACACAGCACCGTTCCTCGCGGTGGGGCTCGCGGCTCTCGGCGGCTGGGCGTTCAGTCGCCGCCGCCGGGCGCGACGAAGTCGATCAGCTGCTCCACTGCTCCCACCAGCTCCGGACGAAGGTCAGCGAACGACCGAACACGATTCCGCAGGCGCGGCCAGAACGTGAACGGGTCGGCCCCCAGGGCCGCGCAGATGCCGTCTTTCCACGGCACCTGTCGCGGCACCTGGGGCCAACAGTCGAGCCCGATCACCTGCGGTCGCACGCCTTCCCACACGTCGACGAACGGATGCCCGGTGACCAGCACGTGGCGTTGTCCACTCATCGCCGCATCGGCGAGGCGCCGCTCCTTCGAGCCGGCCACGAGGTGGTCGACGAGCACACCCAGCCGGCGCTCGGGCGATGGCCCGAACTCGAGCGTCGCCTCGACCAGGTGATCGATGCCGTGCAGCGGCTCCACCACGATGCCGAGCTCGCGCAGATCGTCGCCCCACACGTGCTCGACGAGCTCGGCGTCGTGCTTGCCCTCGACCCAGATCCGGCTTGCGGCTGCAACCCTCGCCACCGGCGAGCGGGCCGACGCCACCGATCCGCTGTTGGTGATCTTCGGCTCGCGGATCACGTTGTCGGGCGGCCTGATCAGCGACACCGGCTTGCCGGCGATCAGGAAGCCGCCGGGCTTGTAGCGGAAGTGGCGATGGCCGCCGGACCGGTCGCGCAGCGTGACGGCTTCGGTGCTGAGCTTCACGACGTCGCCGCAGAAGCCGGTGGCCCGGTCCTCGATGACCATGCCGAGCGCGACCGCGACCTCGCGGTACCGCGGCGCCCGCTTCTGCTGCTCGAACTCGTCGAGGATGTCACGGGGGCCGCTCATCGGCTCACCCGCCAGTTGCTCACCCGCCAGCTGCTCGGCGACGCCGCCGAGAGCACCTGATCGACACAGGCGCCGTCGCTGCGGCGGTACGGCCCACGGAGGTAGCTCGGATCGGACGGCACGGCCGACGAGCTTGGCAGGTACGGGGCTCCCCACACGTGCACCCGTTCAGCGGGTCCGGTGAGCCCGATCGTGCCGTCACTCAGTTCGACCCGGGCGTCGACCTCGCCGGTCTGGCGATACCCGCCGGTTCCTGGCCTCTCGCCGGCGCCGGTGGGCAGGCCGGTGGGCAGGGCGGTGGGCAGCGCGGTGGGCAGGGCGGTGGCGTGCCACTCCACGTCGAAGGTGACCGGCACCGGAACCCCGTGCGCCCGACGCCAGGCCTCGGTAGGGTCGTCGAGCAGCACGCCGTGGGCCTCGTTGCCAAGGCTCCACTGCCGAAACGGGGCGTCGCAGTCGTGCCCTGCCCACATCTCGGGCGGCTTGATCTCGAGCCCGGCGCGCAGCCCGGTGCTGTCGAGCTCCTCTATGTACAGGTAGGGCTCACCCTCGCGGACCAGGCCCGCCCAGTAGTCGAATCGCCGGCCGCGCAGCTCCAACCCGACGAAGAGACCAGCCGCCCCACCGCCGGCGAGCGTGCCAGAACCCCACCACCACCATGCCTCCACGGCACAGTCGTCGTGACGAGCCTCGTCGGCATCGGTGATCGCGTCGATCATCTCATCCATTCCCGGGCCATCGTCGGGCGGTCCCGTCGATGATCAGGCAGACTAGGTGGCCGTGGTGCGCTACTTGAGTCTGCAATGGATCGATGCCCTGTCGGCCGAGATCGCCGCCAGCAGCGCGCTCGCCGAGCTCGCCCAGCACCATGACATCGGGGTCACCCAGGTGGTCACCGATGGCCCCGAGGGCGACGTCGTGTACCACCTCCAGGTCACCGGTGGCGCGGTGCGCTTCGGCGCCGGCGCGGCGTTCCCCGAGCACGTGCGGATGGATCAGGCGTGGAGCACCGCCGTCGCCGTGGCCACGGGCGAGATGAACGCCCAGGACGCGTTCATCGGTGGACACATCCGCCTAACCGGAGATCAGCAACGCCTGATCGATGCCCAACCCGTGTTCGCCGCGCTCGACGGCGTGTTCGGGGTCGTGCGCGAACGCACCGAGTACCGCTGAGGCCGCAGGTCTCCCGTGCCCGAGCTCCCCGAGGTGCAAGCCCACGCCGAACGGCTGTCCGAGCAGTTCGGCGGGGCGGTTCTCGAACGGTTCGTGCCGTTCAACTTCACCGCCTTGAAGACCGCGCTGCCACGACCGGAAGCGGGATACGGCCACGCCCTCCGCCACGTCGGTCGACGCGGCAAGTACCTGTTGTTGCACTTCGAGCCGGTGGTGTTCGTGGTGCACCTCATGCAAGGCGGAAGGTTGCTCGTCGATCACAAGAAGTCGCTGAAGCCACGCAACGGACAGGCCCGCTTCGTGTTCGCCGAAGGTCCGGCCCTGCTGCTCACCGAGGCCGGCAAGGAACGCAAGGCCGGCGTGTGGTGCATCGCTCCCGACGTCCTCGGCGGACCCCCTCTCGATCGGCTCGGGCCCGACGCGCTCGAGGTGTCCGCAGCCGATCTGGCCGTTGCCTTCGCCGCCCACAACATGCGCGTGCACGGGTTCCTCCGCGATCAGCACATGATCGCCGGGCTCGGTCGGATGTTGGCCAACGAGGTGTGCCACCGCGCCAGGCTGTCGCCGTTCGCGATGACCGGAAAGCTGGGTGAGCAGGGCGCCGCCGCCGTGCACGCGGCGATCCATGCCGCGATCGACGACGGCCTCGCGTACGAACGAACCCGCAGCGAGATGAGCTCTTCGGCCGACCGGCCGGGCGCGGTGCACGGCCGCGTGGGCGAACCATGCCCCGTGTGCGCCGCCTCAGGACGCGCCGACACCGTGCGCTCGGTGTCGTACAGCGGCTACACCGTCGCCTACTGCCCCACCTGCCAGACCGACGGCAAGGTGCTCGCCGACAACACCACCTCACGCTTCCTCAAGTAGCCCTCCCCCTCCCCCCGCCCGAGTCCCCTGTCCCCACCCGAGTCCCCGGCGGTCACCCGAGTCGCTCGTGCATGCCCGAGGGTTTCGTGCAGCCCAGGGTGCGCCGAAGCACTCGGGTACGCTCCGAATCATGCCGATTCACCTCCGCGCCGAGCCGACCGACTACGCCCCGGCGGTGTTGGTACCGGGAGACCCGCGCCGCGCCCGGTACATCGCCGAGACCTTCTTCGACCCGGGATCGCGATGCGTCAATGAGGAGCGCGGCATGCTCGGCTTCACCGGGACCTTCGCCGGCAAGCCGATCAGCGTGCAGAGCGTCGGCATGGGCGGCGCGAGCGCAGCGATCTACTACACCGAGCTCACCCAGCAGCTCGGTGCCACCCGCGTCATCAGGGTCGGCACGGCCGGCGGACTCAGCGACGGCCTGCGAATGGGCGACACCGTGGTTGCGGTGAGCGCCACCTGCGACGACCCGATGATCGACATCCTCACCCATGGCGACCCCCACGCGCCGACGGCCGATTGGCGCCTGGTGGAACTGGCCGCACGACTCGCCCGCGAGCGCGGCGCAACGGTGCACGTCGGCCCGATCGTGACCAGTGCGGTGTTCTACGACACCAGGCCGGGAGTGATGAAGCGCTGGAAGGACCGCGGGCACCTCGCGGTGGAGATGGAGGCGGGCATCCTGTACACGCTCGGGGCGATCAACGGGTTCGAATCTCTGGCGGTGATGACGATCAGCGATCTCATCGATGACGCCGGCGATGCCGAGCGGATCAGCGACGCCGAGCTGAAGGCCGGTGTCGACAAGATGATGGAAGTCGCCTGCGCCGTAGCCGTCGCCGACCTCTGATCGCGGTTCTCCAGCTGAGCTGTCGGCTAGCTGCAGGCGGGGACACTGGTGATCGTGTCGGCAATGGTTGCGTTGATGAGTGCCCACGGCTGTGTTGGGCGCTGGCTGAACAACCACTGCGATGCGATTGGATTCCAACCGAGAGCAGCGCCGCATCCGCTGCCGCCTCCGTAGTACGAGTAGTAGACTGTACCGTAACCGTCGACCACCCCTGTCGGACTGAGACGCTTCGGCGCGTAGACGCCGTCGAGGGCTTCGTACGTGGCATCCCAGGTTGCGAAGTTGACCTTCCCGGTAGCGGTAACCCCCATCGCGTTCTGCCAGTTGATCGTCGCCGTCTTGGTCAGGTTTCCGAAGTTGCCGTCGATTCCGAGGCCAGCGTCGTTTGAGTTCATGATCGCCTGCCACAGACCGGTCATGTTCGAGTTCTGGTACGACGTCGTCGACAGCGTCTTGTTGGAGTTCGCCCAGTTCAGCGTCACGAGGCCGTTCCCGGCGTGGGCGACGCCTACCCAAACGAGGATCGAGACAAGGCAGGTAACCGCTGTTGTCTTAGTTGTTCGTCTGATGTTCACTTGAGGTCCTCCACAGCGACCGTGCCCGCGAACCCCTCGATCTGCTGAAGCGAAGCCCCGTTCCCGGTGACCTGGATGAGCAGGCCGTTGATGGTCGCGACAGCAGTCACGTAGAAGCCATCGCCATCTCCGATGTCCACGACCGACCACTTCGCCGCCTTCGTCTCGAAGGTCGCGATCGGTGGAAACTTGTGGATAGCTGCGTCTGGTCCGGGGTCGCGCTGGACGAGTAGGTAGGCGTTGCAGGTGCATCCATCGAGCCAGTACGAGCGCAGCCAGAGAACCTTGTCTCCTACTGCGTCGTCCAAGCTCGGATCCTGCGTGTCGAGCAGGGGACCTTCCCGCGACCCTGCCGGCGCGGTGAACTCGACCCGGTAGCCGCCGTCGTCCACTTCGACCCATTCCGTGGCGGGGGCGACGGCTGGCGATGGCTGGGACGTTTCAGGTGACACTGATGGCACGAGGTCGGGGACTGTGGTGATGGGGGGAGTCGGCGCCGATACGAGACCATCTTGGACTGTGCCTGCTGTACCCGCTTCAGGAAGTTGCCCACAACTTGACACTAAGAAAAAAGCGGACATCCAGATTGCCTTCGAATAGTTCACCATGTCATAGACCTCGATCCGATGTTCATCGTGACATAGGTCATCCTACCCCGATCGGGGGGNNGGGGGGGGGGGGGGGGGGTCAATGGGGCCGGCGGATCAGATGAGACCCAGTTCGCGCACGGCTTCGCGCTCCTCGGCCAGTTCGGCGGTGGAGGCGTCGATCTTGCCGCGCGAGTAGTCGTCGACGTCGAGACCTTGCACGATCGAGTAACGGCCCCCGGCGCAGGCGCACGGGAAGCTGGAGATGAGGCCCTCGGGCACTCCGTACGACCCGTCGCTGGGCACGCCCATGCTCACCCAGTCGCCGGCTGGGGTGCCGAGCGACCACGAGCGGATGTGATCGACCGCGGCGTTCGCGGCCGACGCTGCCGACGACGCGCCGCGTGCTTCGATGATCGCCGCGCCACGCTTGGCGACGGTGGGGATGTAGGTGCCATCGACCCAGGCGTGATCGCCGACGAGCTCGTAGGCGTTCCTGCTCTGCCCGCCGACGTCAACCTTGGCGTGGAACAGGTCGGGGTACTGGGTGACCGAGTGGTTGCCCCAGATGGTCATGTTGGTGACGCTGGTGACGGCCACGCCCGCTCTGGCCGCCAGCTGGCTGATGGCACGGTTGTGATCGAGGCGGGTCATCGCCGTGAACCGGCCGGGATCGAGGTCGGGGGCGTTCTGCTGGGCGATCAGCGCATTGGTGTTGGCGGGGTTGCCCACGACGAGCACCTTCACGTCCTTTTTCGCACTCGCGCTCAGCGCCTGGCCCTGCGGCTTGAAGATGCCACCGTTGGCACTGAGCAGATCGCTGCGCTCCATGCCCGCCTTGCGCGGCATCGCGCCGACGAGCATCGCCACATCGACATCGCCGAAGGCGACGTTGGGGTCGTCGGTGCACACCACGCCGGCCAGCAACGGGAACGCACAGTCGTCGAGCTCCATCCGCACGCCATCGAGCGACTTCAGGGCCGGGGTGATCTCGAGCAGCTGCAGGATCACCGGCGTGTCGGGCCCGAGCATCGAGCCCGAGGCGATACGGAACAACAGGCTGTAGCCGATCTGGCCAGCAGCACCGGTGACGGCAACACGCACAGGAGAGTTCATGGACCGAGCGTAGGCCGCGCCGCGCCCGAGCGAGAAGCCCGCCCGGCCCGTGTCTCGGCCGGTGTCTCGGCCGGTGTCTCGGCTGCAGCTGCTCGGGTCGCAGCTACTCGGGTCGCAGCTACTCGGGAAGTGCCTGGATCAGCTCGTTGTGGCCGATCGCTCCGAAGATGTAGTTCGCGTAGAACTGCTTGGCCTTGTCGGTGCGCAGGTGGACGCCACCGTCGGATCCGCTGAGCTCGCCGGAGATCTGGTTGGCCAGCCCGGCCCAGTCGAGCACGGACACGTTCGGGTACTTGCCGGGCAGCGCCCAGATCAGCGCGTTGTTGCCATCGATCCAGCCCTTCGGCGCCTTCACGGTGAGGAACACCACCTGCGAAACCTCGTCGGCCGGCAGGTGCGACATGATCTGGTCGTAGGTTGCCGCCGAGACCGGTCCGTTGGTGCCGGCCTGGATGACGATGATCTTGCCGATCGTGCCCGAGGCGCGGTACTGCCCGATGATGTTGGCGATGCCCTCTCCGGTTCGACTCACGTCGGCATTGACGAAGAACCCGCCTGCCTGCAGTTCGCTGGTGGCGCCGAGCATCACCGACTCACCGATCGCGATCGGCGGCCGTTCCGCCACGGGCACGGTCGTGGTGGGCGCGACCGTGGTCGCCACCGTGGTGGTGGCGCCTGGTACCGAGTCGGCGGCGGCGGTTGCCGGGGTGACGAGGCCCGGATCAACCGTGATCGGCGAGACGGGCGTCGCGGCCAACTGCTCGGCGATCTTGGCCTCGCCCTCGGCGCTCGCGCACTCGACCACGCCGACGCAGCGATTCGGCGCCATGGCGATGCTGACGCCCGCCCAGCCGAGTAGCACCACGCCCGCCACGCCGATCCCGGCGAACTGGCGGCGGCGCATCAGCACCGCCTGGCTGGGACGGTGACGCTCGCCGCGCAGCCATGCGCCGACCGCGCCGCGGCGCACCGGCATCTCGATGAAGCGGTAGCTGGCCTCGGTTATCGGCAGGGTGACGAGCATCGCCAGCACGAACTGCCACGGAAGCAGCGGCTTGCCGGCCTCCTGGCGGATGATCTGGTAGATCGGCCAGTGGTAGAGGTACATGCCGTAGCTGCGGGTACCGATCCACGAGAACAGGGGGTTCCCCAGCACGGCACCGGCCATGGCTCCGCGGTGGGTGACCGCGGCGATCACGAGCACCGTGGCCAGCCCGGCCGCGAACAGGCCCCCGCGGAACAACCACGGATCGAACCGCGACCCGGTGAGGATGGCTAGTGCCGGATCGGCGAGGTGCACCTGCCAGGCGAGGAACCCGAGCGCGGCCACCCCGACGATGGCGACGGCATCGAGCATCGGGCCCTTGTCGCGCAGTGGCCCCCGCATGATCGCCACGGGCCTCCACACCATCGCGAACGCGGCGCCGAGCATGAGCCCGCCCGCTCTGGTGATGGTGCTGAGGTAGAGCGTGTCGTTGATGCTGATGCAACGTTCGCCGATCACCCAGTAGCCGCGTGAATCGCCGGGGCCACAGGTGGAGTTGATGTCGCCGGGCACGTAGAAGATCGCGATCAGCATGGTGATGGCCACGGAGACACCCAGCAGCCACAGGGCAACGCGCGGCAGTTGCGCCCGCCCCCGGCGCAAGATGGCGGCCATCACCAGCGGCCACGCGAGGTAGAACTGCTCCTCGACGGCCAGCGACCAGAGGTGACGCAACGGCGCGAAGGCCTCGCTCGCCGTGTAGCCGGCACCGACCCAGATCTGGTACCAGTTGCTCACGTAGCCGACGCCGCCAAGGATGTCGCCGCGGGTGCGCCCCCGCGCCTCGGGCTTGAACAGCGCGAGGTACACGGTCATCAACGCCAACATCACGAACACCGCGGGCAGGAGCCGCCGGAACCGTCGCAACCAGAACTGCTTCAGATCGATCTGTCCGCTGCGCTCGTGCTCGGCGATGAGCAGCAGCGTGATCAGATAGCCGGAGATCACGAAGAACACCTCGACGCCGAGGAAACCGCCGTGCAGCCATGCGCTGTTGGCGTGATAGATCATCACCGCAACCACCGCCAGCGCGCGCAGACCGTCGAGACCCGGCAAGTGCGGAACTCGGCTGATCTGCCCGGAGGGCGTGTGCGGTGGGGACCAGTCGGTCATCGGGGCCCAAGTATCTCAGTTTCGTGACGAAAATCGGCGGCACGTGCCGTTCGACGTCACATCTGCAGCGACTTGACCTCGAGGAACTCCTCGAGACCGAACCTGCCGGCCTCGCGACCGAGGCCACTTTGCTTGTATCCGCCGAAGGGCGCCATCACGTTGAAGGCGCCGCCGTTCACCTCCACCTGCCCGGCACGGATCTTGCGGGCGACGCGCTTGGCCCGGTCGGCATCGCCGCTCCAGACGCCTCCGGCCAGGCCGTAGATGGTGTCGTTGGCGATCTCGACCGCTTCGTCCTCGGTGTCGTACGGCATGATCGACAGCACGGGTCCGAAGATCTCCTCGCGGGCGATGGTCATGTCGCGGCTCACGTTCGAGAACACGGTCGGCTGCACGAAGTAGCCGGTATCCAAGCCGTCCGGCGCCGCTGTGCCACCGGCCACCAGGGTGGCTCCTTCATCGATGCCGGTCTGGATGAAGGCGCGCACGCGATCACGTTGCGCGGCCGACACGAGCGGCCCGAGGCGGCTGGACTTCTCGAACGGGTCGCCAGGGGTGAACCCGGATGCTGCGCCGGCAGCGATCTGCTCGGCCTCGGCCATGCGGTCGCGAGGCACGAGCATGCGGGTGAGCGCCGTGCACGTCTGCCCTGAGTTGAGGAAGCACTTGCCGACGCCGTCGCCGACGGCCTTGGTGAAGTCGGCATCGTCGAGGATCACGTTGGCGCTCTTGCCGCCGAGCTCGAGGCTCACCTTCTTCACGGTCTGGCTGGCCACCTCGGCGACGCGCTTGCCCGCCCGAGTGGAGCCGGTGAAGCTGACCATGTCGACGTCGGGGTGGGCGGCGATCGCCTCACCCACGACGGGGCCGACGCCGGTGACCATGTTGAACACACCAGCCGGCAGACCCGCCTCGTGCACGACCTCGGCGAGGATGAAGGCATTGATCGGTGCCACCTCGCTGGGCTTCAGCACGACCGTGTTGCCGGCCGCGAGCGCAGGCGCCACCTTCAGCGCGATCTGATGGAGCGGGTAGTTCCACGGGGTGATGCAACCGACCACACCGATCGCCTCACGGACGACGACCGAGTTTCCGACCTGCGACTCGAACTCGTACGAGCCGAGCAGTTGGGCGGCAATCGCGAAGTTCGCCTTCGGCAGCCCGGCCTGGATCAGGTTGCTCAACATCAACGGCATGCCAACCTCTTGGGCGATGGTCTGGGCGATCTCGTCGGTGCGTGCCTCGAGTCCGGCATGGATCTTCATCAGATAGGCGGCGCGCTCCTCCTTCGGCAGCTCGCTCCAGGCGGGGAACGCGGCCCGGGCGGCCGCGACTGCGGCATCGACATCGGCGGGAGCGCCGTTCGGGACGGTGGCGATCACCTCCTCGGTCGCCGAGTTGGTGACCTCGATCGATCCGCTACCAGCCGAGGGGCTCCATTGGCCGTTGACGTAGATGTTGTCGTATGAGCGCATCCCCGCACCATAGGGGCCGTGCCCGGCGCGCCGACGAGCCGGGACGAGCCGATCCGAGGCGTCAGGGAGAAGGCGTGAGGCCGAGCTCGGTGTAGATCGACCGCACGGCACTGCTGCGGTTGAGCGTGTAGAAGTGCAGGCCCGGGGCACCGGCTTCGATCAGCCGGGCACACAGCTCGGTGGCGATCTCCACCCCGATCCGTGCCGCATCGTCGGCGTCGTCACCAGCCTTGGCCACCCGGTCGACCAACCACCTGGGCACCTCGGCTCCCGACATGTGCGCCATCCGGCTCACCTGGGCGAGATTGGTGACGGGCATGATTCCGGCCACGATCGGCTTGTCGACTCCGTGCGCGCCCATGTCGTCGACCAGCGCCAGGTAGTGGTCGACCTCGAAGAAGAACTGGGTGATCGCGAAGTCGGCGTCACGGAGCTTGGAGGCCAGGTGCCGGCGATCGGAGTCGCGGTCGGGTGAACGAGGATGCAGCTCGGGGTGAGCGGCGACACCGATCGAGAAGGCGCCGGTGGAGCGGATGTCGTCGACGAGCTCGCTCGAGTAGCGGTAGTCGCTGCCGGGTGCCGGCGAGCCATCGGCAGGCGGATCGCCACCCAGAGCAAGGATGTTCTCGACGCCCTCGGCCCGGTAGTCGATGAGGATGTCGGCGATCTCGTGACGGCTGTGGCCGTGGCAGGTGAGATGAGCCATCGGAGGGATCGGAGTCTGGCGCTTCACCCAAGACACGAGGTCGGCGGTGCGCGTGCGCGTGCTTCCGCCCGCTCCGTAGGTGACGCTGACGAAGCTCGGTTCGAGATCTTCCAGCTCGGCGATCGTCCGACCGAGGCTCAACCAGCCGGCCTCGTTCTTCGGTGGGAAGAACTCGAACGAGTACGTGGGACCGGCGGCGAGCAGATCAGCGATCCTGGCCATGGCCACCAGTCTGGCAGAGCGATGACCGAGACGTCGTCAGTGCCGGAAGTGGCGCTCGCCGGTGAACACCATGGCCATGCCGTGCTCGTCGGCGGCGGCGATCACATCGGCGTCGCGCATGCTTCCACCGGGTTGGATCACGGCGCGGACGCCGGCCGCGGCTGCCGCGTCGAGACCATCGCGGAACGGGAAGAAGGCATCGCTCGCACACACCCCGCCGGCGGCACGGCCGGCCGACCGCTCGGCGGCGAGGCGCGCACTGTCGAGCCGGTTCTGCTGCCCAGCGCCGATGCCGTACGCCTGATGATCCTTCGCGTACACGATCGCGTTGCTGCTCACCGCGGCGCAGACGGTCCAGGCGAAGGACAGGTCGTCGAGCTGCTCTGCGGTTGGTTGGACCACTGTGACGACCCGCCAGTGCGACCGGTCGAGATCGACCGTGTCGACCTGTTGCACCAGCAGCCCACCATCGATCGAACGGACGTCGAGCGGCGAGCCGTACGGCTGCGGCCCGGACAGCAGCCGGAGGTTGCCCTTGGCGGCCAGCACCTCGAGCGCTTCGGGATCGAACGCGGGCGCCACGACGACCTCCGTGAACACCGGTGCCAATGATTCGGCGAGCTCGCGGGTGACGGTGCGGTTGAGCGCAACGATGCCGCCGAACGCGCTCACCGGGTCGCAGGCGTTGGCCTTGAAGTAGGCGTTGGCGATGTCGCCCGACACCGCCACACCGCACGGATTCGCGTGCTTCACGATCACGCACGCCGGCGCCTGGAACCGATGCACCAGCCGCCATGCGGCCTCGGTGTCGTACAGGTTGAGGTAGCTCAGCTCCTTGCCGCCGTGCTGCACCGCGTCGTCCCACCAGCTGCGCCGGCCGTCGGCCAGGTAGCGAGCACCTTGCTGATGCGGGTTCTCGCCGTAGCGGAGGGGTTGCTTCTTGGTGAGCGAGAGGTGCAGGCCGTCGGGCAGCGAGTCGCCTTCGGCGCCGGCATCGAACCAGGTGGCGATCTGGGCGTCGTAAGCGGCGATGGTGGCGAAGGCGTCGCGGGCCAGCCGTCGCCGCGTGTCCTCGGAAACCGCGCCCGACGTGCGCAACTCGTCGAGCAC
>CXWL01000473.1_pt1 | contig 29969 bp, 27 predicted proteins | sample 590931 | NCBI WGS metagenome assembly CXWL01 (sample SAMEA3498368, study PRJEB10139) | groundwater metagenome | biome: water well; material: biofilm material | place: Germany | collected 2015-04-27 | reverse complement strand
CGGAATGTCCTGCAGGTCCTTGGCGTTCTCCTCCGGGATCAGCACCGTCTTGATACCACCGCGGTGGGCCGCAAGCAGTTTCTCCTTCAGGCCGCCGATCGCCGTGACCTCGCCACGCAGCGTGATCTCGCCGGTCATCGCCACGTCGGCACGCACCGGGATGCCGGTCAGCGCCGACACGAAGGCCGTCGTCATCGCGATGCCCGCGCTCGGGCCATCCTTGGGCGTCGCGCCGTCGGGCACGTGGATGTGCACGTCGCGCTTCTCGAACATCTCGTCCTTGATGCCCAGGCGCCGGGCGCGGCTGCGCACGACGGAACGTGCGGCCTCGACGGACTCCTTCATCACGTCGCCAAGCTGACCGGTGCGGATGATCTGCCCCTTGCCGGGCATCACTGCCGCCTCGATGGTCAACAGGTCACCGCCGACCTCGGTCCACGCGAGACCCACCACCTGGCCGACCTGGTTCTGCTTCTCGGCCTGGCCGTAGTTGAACTTGCGCACACCCAGGTAGTCGTTCAGGTTCTCGTCGGTCACGACGACCTTGTCGGTCACCTGCTTGAGCTGGATGGCCTTCACCACCTTGCGGCAGATCTTGCTGATCTCGCGCTCGAGCGAACGCACGCCGGCCTCCCGCGTGTAGTAGCGGATGATTCCGCGCACGGCGGACTCGGTGACTTCCATCTCCTCGTCCTTGACGCCGTTGTTCTTCGCCTGCTTCGGGCACAGGTAGCGCAGCGCGATGTTGACCTTCTCGTCCTCGGTGTAGCCGGACAGACGGATCACCTCCATCCGGTCCAGCAAGGCCGGCGGGATGTTCATCGAGTTCGAGGTCGCGATGAACATCGTGTCGCTCAGGTCGAAATCGACCTCGACGTAGTGATCGCTGAAGGTGTGGTTCTGCTCGGGATCGAGCACTTCCAGCAGCGCCGATGACGGATCGCCACGGAAGTCCATGCCCAGCTTGTCGATCTCGTCGAGCAGGAACAGCGGATTGCGCGTGCCGACCTTGGCCAAGCTCTGCAGCACCTTGCCCGGCATGGATCCGATGTAGGTGCGACGGTGCCCGCGGATCTCGGCCTCGTCACGCACGCCGCCCAGCGCCATGCGCACGAACTTGCGACCGGTCGCTCGCGCGACCGACTGGCCCAGCGAGGTCTTGCCCACGCCCGGGGGGCCTACGAGGCACAGGATCGGTGCCTTCACCTTGTCGACGCGCTGCTGCACCGCGAGGTATTCGAGGATGCGGTCCTTGACCTTCTCCAGCCCGTAATGATCCTCGTTGAGCACCTGCTCGGCAAAGGTCAGGTCGTGCTTGATCTTGGTCTTCTTGGCCCAGGGCAGGTTGATCAGCGTGTCGATGTAGTTGCGCACCACCGTCGCTTCGGCGGACATCGGCGACATCAGCTTGAGCTTCTTCAGCTCGGCATCGGCCTTCTTGCGCGCCTCCTTGGGCATCTTGGCGGCGATGATCTTCTTCTCGAGTTCCTCGAGATCGGCACCTTCCTCGCCGTCGCCCAGTTCCTTCTGGATCGCCTTGACCTGCTCGTTCAGGTAGTACTCGCGCTGGCTCTTCTCCATCTGGCGCTTGACGCGGCCGCGGATGCGCTTTTCCACCTGCAGGATGTCGATTTCCGTCTCCAGCTGGCTCAGCAGGTGCTCCAGGCGCGCCTTCACCTCGAACATTTCCAGCACCTGCTGCTTCTGCTCGAGCTTGAGAGGCAGGTGCGCTGCCACGGTATCGGCCAGGCGCCCGGCCTCGTCGATGCCGGAGAGCGACGTCAGGATCTCGGGCGGGATCTTCTTGTTCAGCTTGACGTACTGGTCGAAGGCCGAGAGCAGCGCGCGGCGCATGGCCTCGACTTCGGGCGGCGGCGTGCCTTCCGCCGGAATCGCGGATGCCTCGGCAACCCAGTGGCTGCGCAGGTCCGTGATCGCGCCGATGCGCGCCCGGGTTCCGCCTTCCACCAGCACCTTCACCGTGCCATCCGGCAGCTTCAGCATCTGCAGGATGCTGGAGACGCAGCCGATCTCGTACATGTCCTCCGGGCCCGGCTCGTCCTTGGCCGCCGAGCGCTGCGCGACGAGAAGGATGGATTTGCCGCTTTCCATCGCCGTCTCCATCGCCTTGATCGACTTCGGGCGGCCGACGAACAACGGGATCACCATGTGCGGGAATACCACTACGTCGCGCAGGGGCAGCAGCGGATACTGGCCGCCGATGGCCTGGGGAGCGGGCGGGGTCGCGGCTGGCGGGGGGGCTTCTTGATCTGACATGGGGGCCTCTAAGCCGTAGGACTCCCCCGCAACATAGGGGTTCCCAGGCAAAAAATCAAACCGGAACTAGCGGAAAAACGCCAAATTGCGTCAGGCAGAACTGCCGGCAACCTTGGGCGGGTCTTGATAGATGAGCAGCGGCTTGCCCTCGCCCGACACCATCGGCTCGTCAACGACCACTTTGCTGACGTTCTCCAGGGTGGGCAACTCGTACATCGTGTCCAGGAGAATCTGCTCCAGGATCGAGCGCAGGCCGCGGGCACCTGTCTTTCGCGCCAGCGCCCGCTTCGCCACGGCGCCCAGCGCGGCGGTCCGCACTTCCAGTTCCACGCCTTCCATCAGGAACAGGCGCTGGTACTGCTTGATCAAGGCATTCTTCGGCTCGACCAGGATCTCGATCAGGGCTGCCTCATCGAGCTCCTCCAGCGCGGCCACCACCGGCATGCGGCCGACGAATTCCGGGATCAGGCCGAACTTGATCAGGTCCTCGGGCTCGGCCGCCTTGAGCAGGTCGTAGGTCGCCTTGGAGTTGTTCGGGCTGCGCACCTCCGCGCCGAAGCCGATGCCGGTCTTTTCGGTGCGGTTGCGGACGATCTTCTCGAGACCGTCGAACGCGCCGCCGCAGATGAACAGGATGTTGGTCGTGTCGACCTGCACGAAATCCTGGTTCGGGTGCTTGCGGCCGCCCTGCGGCGGGACCGAAGCCACGGTGCCTTCGATCAGCTTGAGCAGCGCCTGCTGCACGCCTTCGCCGGAAACGTCCCTGGTGATCGAAGGGTTGTCCGACTTGCGCGAGATCTTGTCGATCTCGTCGATATAGACGATGCCGCGCTTGGCCTTGTCGACGTCGTAGTCGCAGTTCTGCAGCAGCTTCTGGATGATGTTCTCGACGTCCTCGCCGACGTAGCCCGCCTCCGTCAGCGTCGTCGCATCCGCGATCACGAACGGCACGTTCAGCAGGCGCGCCAGGGTCTGGGCGAGCAGCGTCTTGCCCGAGCCGGTCGGGCCGATCAGCAGAATGTTGGACTTCGCCAGTTCCACCTCGTCGTTCTTCGACAGGTGTTTCAAACGTTTGTAGTGGTTGTAGACCGCGACCGCGAGGATCTTCTTCGCCTGGTCCTGGCCGATCACGTACTGGTCGAGGATGGCGCGAATCTCGTGCGGCGCCGGCAGGTCCGACTTCTGGCCCTTGCCGCCTTTGTCCGAGGCGGTCTCTTCCCGGATGATGTCGTTGCATAGCTCGATGCACTCGTCGCAGATGAACACCGACGGGCCCGCGATGAGCTTGCGGACCTCGTGCTGGCTCTTGCCGCAGAACGAGCAGTACAGCAGCTTCTCGCCGGAAGAAGTCTTCTCCGACATCAGCCGGGTTCCCTCTTGGTCAGGACCTTGTCCACGAGGCCGTACTTTACCGCGTCTTCGGAAGACAGGAAGTTGTCGCGGTCGCTGTCCTTAGCGACGGCCTCGACGGACTGGCCGGAGTGCTTCGCCATGATCTCGTTCAGCCGCTGGCGCAGGAACAGGATCTCGCGGGCATGGATCTCCACGTCCGAGGCCTGCCCGGAGAAGCCCCCGGAAGGCTGGTGGATCATGACGCGCGAATTCGGCAGCGCGAAGCGCTTGCCCTTCTCGCCCGCCGCCAGCAGCAGCGCGCCCATGCTGGCCGCCTGGCCGACGCACAGGGTCGAGACGTCCGGCTTGACGAACTGCATGGTGTCGTAGATCGCGAGGCCCGCCGAAACCGAGCCGCCTGGCGAATTGATGTAGAAGAAGATGTCCTTGTCCGGATTCTCGGATTCGAGGAACAGCAGCTGCGCCACGATCAGGTTGGCGGTGATCTCGTTCACCGGCCCGACCAGGAACACCACACGTTCCTTCAGCAGCCTGGAGTAGATGTCGTAGGCGCGTTCGCCGCGTCCCGATTGCTCGATGACCATCGGGACCATGCCGAGACCGTGAGGCTCGGCGCTCGCGCCTCGGGTTTCTTCCATCCTGGAATTCCAGTTGAATGAGCTCATGCGGCGCCGCCCATCAGTTCATCGAAGGGTACGGGTTTGTCCTCGACCTTCGCCTTGGACAGGACCCACGCGACGACGTTGCTCTCAAGCGCCAAGCCTTCCATTTCGGACAAGCGCTGCGGCTGCATATAAAACCACTTTACCACTTCGGCCGGATGCTCGTAGCTCTGCGACTCGGCCTCGATCAGCGCGCGCACTTCTGCGGGCTTGGGTTGCAGCTTTTCGGCGCGCGCAAGCTCGCCGATGATCAGGCCGAGCGAAACGCGCCTCTTGGCATTCGCCTCGAACACCTGCGGGTCGAACGGCAGGTTCTCGATCTTCAGGCCTTTCGCCTGCAACTCGGCAGCCGCCTGCTCCACAAGCTGCTGCGTTTCCATCTGCACCAGCGCTTTCGGCAGCTCCAGGGGCGCCGAATCGAGCAGCACCTGCAGCGCCTGCCCCTTCAGGCGGGCATCGACGCGCTTCTTGACTTCGCGTTCCACGTTGGCGCGCACTTCAACGCGCATCTGGTCGAGGTTGCCGTCGGCGACGCCGAGCTGCCTGGCGAAATCCGCGTCCAGCGCGGGCATTTTGGGCTCCTCGACCTGCTTCACCTGCACGGAGAAGGTCGCGGTCTTCCCGGCCACGTCCTTGCCGTGGTAGTCCTCGGGAAAAGCGATGTCGAACTCTTTGCTGTCGCCGGCCTTCAGGCCGAGCGTGTTCTTCTCGAACTCGGGCAGCATGCGCTTCTCGCCAAGGACGAACGGGAAGGCCGCGGCCTTGCCGCCCGGAAAGGTCTCGCCACCGATCCTGCCCTCGAAATCGACCGTGACGCGGTCGCCGTCCTGGGCCACGCGCGCGGCCGGTGCGTAGGTCACGCGCTGCTTGCGCAGGATCTCCAGCGTGCGCTCGATGGCGGCGTCGTCCACGGTCACCTGCGGCCGTTCGATGCTCTTGCCCGACACGTCGCCCACCTTGACCTCGGGATAGACCTCGAAGGTCGCGCTGAACTCGAATTGCGCGGCGTCGGCCGCGCCGTCCTTTTTCTCGATGCGCGGCTGGCCCGCGACCCTGAGCTTGGATTCCTTCACCACGTCGGTGAACGCCTTGTTCACCGCGTCGCCGATCACTTCGGAGCGCACCTGCGGGCCGTACTGCTGCACCACCATCTTCATCGGCACCTTGCCGGGCCGGAAACCCGGCATCTTGACGTTGCGCGCCAGCTTCTTCAGCCGGTCGTCGACCTGCCGGTCCACGTCCTGCACCGGCACCGACATCGATACGCGCCGTTCCAGCGCACCTAGTTGTTCCACGTTCACCGCCATCCTGGTTGATTCCTCTGAAGTGGTGCGAAGGGTGGGACTCGAACCCACACGCGGTTAGGCGCCAGGACCTAAACCTGGTGCGTCTACCAATTCCGCCACCTTCGCTGCCGAAAAGCCCTACGAAAAACAACGTATTATAGCTCGATTGCCGGGCCACTTTTTCCGGCAGCTTCCCTCCCCGCAAACCCGCTTCGATCGCCATGAATCCGGACGTCTATTGCCGGCAGAAAGCCGTTGCCGTCGGCTCCGGCCTTTACTACGCGCTGCTGTTCCTGCCGCCGCGGCGACGCTCTGCGATCACCGCGCTGTGCGCATTCTGCAAGGAATTGCGGGATGTCGTCGAAGAAGTCTCGGATCCCCAGGTCGCGCGCACCACGCTCGCGTGGTGGCGCATGGAAGTCGGCAAGCTTGTCGAGGGCAATTCCAGCCACCCGGTGATGACGGCCTTGCGCCCGTTCGTCGACGAATCCGGAACCCGCGCCGAGCGCCTGAACCAGGTCATCGACGGGATGGAGATGGACCTCGCGCAGACGCGCTATCTCGACTTCGCCGGCCTGTCGCGCTATTGCGACCTGGCCGCAGGCGCGGCGGCGGTGGAAGCGGCGCGGATTCTCGGCTGCGCCAGTCCGCGCACGCTGGAATATGCCGCAAGCCTCGGAACCNNCCTCGGAACCGCCATGCAACTCACCCGGATCATCCGCAACGTCGGCGCGCATGCCCGCCGCAATCGCATCTACCTGCCGATGGACGAGCTAAAGCAGTTCGAGGTTCCCGCCGCCGACATCCTTCAGTCGAGGCATTCCGCAAATTTCGCGAAACTGATGGCATTCCAGGCACGCCGCGCGGAGAACCTCTTCGACAAGGCGCTAGGATTGCTGCCGGCGGAGGACCGGCGCGCGCAGCGCGCCGGCCTGATCATGGCCGCGCTGCAGCGCGCGGCGCTGGCCGAGGTCGAGCGCGACGGGTTCAGGGTCTTGACCCACCGCACGTCGCTCACGCCGTTGCGCAAGCTGTGGCTGGCATGGAAGACCTCGTTCGTCGCATAGGGTTTAATTCACCGGGAGCAACGCATGGAATACAGGCAACTGGGCGCTTCGGGCTTGAAGGTTCCGGCATTGACGCTGGGCACCGGCACCTTCGGCGGCGGCAATGAATTCTTCAAGGCATGGGGCGCGAGCGATGTCGCGGAAGCCACGCGACTGGTCGATATCTGCCTGGAAGCGGGTCTCACGATGTTCGATTCCGCGGACGTCTATTCAGGCGGCATGGCCGAGGAAATCCTTGGGCAGGCCATCAAGGGACGCCGTGACAAGCTGCTCATTTCCACCAAGGGCAGCTTTCCGCGAGGCACAGGGCCGAACGACCTCGGGTCCTCTCGGCATCACCTGACTCGCGCTGTGGAGGCAAGCCTGCGGCGGCTGGGAACCGACTACATCGACCTCTATCAACTGCACGGTTTCGACGCGGTGACGCCGGTGGAAGAGGCGCTCGCCACGCTGGACGGCATGGTGCGCGCCGGCAAGATCCGCTACATCGGCTGCTCCAATTTCTCCGGCTGGCACCTGATGAAATCGCTCGCCGCATCGGAAAGGCTCGGGCTCGCACGCCATGTCGCGCACCAGGCCTACTACTCGCTGGTCGGCCGCGACTACGAATGGGAACTGATGCCACTGGCGCTGGACCAGAAGATCGGCACCGTGGTGTGGAGCCCGCTTGGCTGGGGACGCCTCACCGGCAAGATCCGGCGCGGGCAGCCGATGCCGGAGGTGACCCGCCTGCAAAGCAAGTTGGCGGCCGACAGGGGGCCGCAAGTGCCGCAGGAGCATCTGTTCAGGGTAGTGGACTGCCTGGACACGGTCGCGAAGGAAACCGGCAAGAGCGTGGCGCAGGTCGCGCTCAACTGGCTGCTGCAACGGCCCTCGGTGGCGACCGTGATCATCGGCGCCCGCAACGAGGAACAACTCAGGCAGAACATCGGCGCCGTAGGCTGGAAGCTCGCGCCTGAGCAGGTCGCGAAGCTGGATGCGGCCAGCGCGGTACCCCTCGCCTACCCTTACTGGCACCAGCGCAACACCTTCCTCGATCGCAACCCACCGGCGGTGTGACCATGGCGGTTTCCCAGCACGACAAGGCAGTCAAGTTCAAGGCGCTGCACCAGGGTCCGCGTGCATTCGTGATCGCGAATCCCTGGGATGCCGGCTCAGCCCGCCTGCTCGCCGGCCTGGGTTTCCAGGCGCTCGCGACCTCCAGCGGCGCCTCCGCCGGCATCCTCGGCAAGCGCGACGGCAAGGTGACGCGCGACGAGGCGCTGGCGCAGTCGCGTGCCATCTGCGAAGCGACCGACCTGCCGGTATCCGCGGACCTGGAAAAGGGCTTCGGCGACGCGCCCGAAGCCGCCGCCGAAACCATCCGGCTTGCCGCGGGCGTCGGCCTGGTCGGCGGTTCGATCGAGGATGCCACCGGCGACAAGGACAGGCCGCTCTACGACATCGGCCAGGCCGCCGAACGCGTCGCCGCGGCGGCGCAGGCGGCACGGGCGCTCGGCTTTCCCTTCCTGCTTACCGCGCGCTCGGAGAATTTCCTGCGCGGCAATCCGGACCTGGATGACACCATCAATCGCCTTCAGGCCTATGAAAAAGCGGGCGCCGACGTCCTGTTTGCCCCGGGGTTGCCCGATCTTGCGGCGGTGAAGGCCGTGTGCGCCTCGCTGTCAAAGCCGTTCAATTTCATGGTCGGCATCCGGGGCAAGTCATTCACCGTGGCCGAGCTGGAGGCGGCTGGCGTGCGGCGCATCAGCCTCGCCACCTCGCTCTATCGCGCGGCGATGACGGGACTCGTGGATGCGGGAAAGGAAATCAGGGAGAACGGGACCTTCGGCTACCTGGACAGATCGACTTCGACGCCCGACCTTTACAAGCTGATGGAAGGAAAAAGCTAGAGGTTCCGCAACACCTGCACGGCCTGGTCCACCCGCTCCACCGCGATCACCTCGATCCCGGCGATCTTCGTCTTCGGCAGGTTGGCCTTGGGCACGATCGCCTTCTCGAAGCCGAGCTTGGCGGCTTCCTTCAGGCGATCCTGGCCGCGCGGCGCCGGGCGTACTTCGCCCGCGAGGCCGACCTCGCCAAAGACGACGATCTTTCCGGAGATCGGCCGATCAGTCAGCGAAGACACCACCGCCAACGACACCGCAAGATCCGCCGCCGGCTCGCCGATGCGCACGCCGCCGACCGCGTTCACGAATACGTCCTGCTCGAAGGTGGCGATGCCGGCATGGCGGTTGAGCACCGCGAGCAGCATGGCGAGGCGATTCTGCTCCAGGCCGACCGACAGGCGGCGCGGATTGGGCGTGTGCGCGCTGTCCACCAGCGCCTGGATCTCGACCAGCAGCGGCCGCGTGCCTTCCAGCGTCGCCAGCACGCAGGAGCCGGCGACGTTCTTGCCGTGGTTGGACAGGAACAGCGCGGAAGGATTGCTGACCGCGCGCAGGCCCTTGTCGGTCATGGCGAACACGCCAAGCTCGTTGACGGCGCCGAACCTGTTCTTCACCGCGCGCACCAGCCGGAAACTCGAGTGCTGGTCGCCCTCGAAATACAGCACCGTATCGACGATGTGCTCCAGCACGCGCGGGCCGGCGATCGCGCCCTCCTTGGTGACATGGCCGATGATGAACAGCGCGGTGCCGCTCTTCTTGGCATGGCGAGCGAGCTGCGCCGCGCATTCGCGCACCTGCGCCACGGAGCCCGGCGCCGACTGCAGTGCCTCGGACCAGAGCGTCTGGATCGAGTCCACCACCGCCACTTCCGGGCGCTGCGCGTCCAGCGCCGCGGCGATGCGCTCCAGCTGGATCTCGGCGATCAGGTGCACCGCACGCGCGTCCAGCGCCAGGCGCCTCGCGCGCATCGCGACCTGCTCCGCCGATTCTTCGCCTGATATGTAGAGGACCTTGTGCGCTGTCCCAAGCGCGGCCAGCGCCTGGAGCAGGAGCGTGGACTTGCCGATGCCCGGATCGCCGCCGATCAGCACCACCTGTCCCGCCACCAGGCCGCCGCCAAGAACGCGATCCAGCTCGCCGATGCCCGTGGACAGGCGCTCGAGCTCGCGCGTCTCCACGTCCTGCAACGAAACCGCGCCTGGCGCCGCTCCGGATATGCGCTTCACCGAACCGCGTTCCGAGAGCGTCTCGGTTAGCGTCCCGGCCGCGCCGCAGGAAGGACAGGCGCCGAACCACTGCAACGCCGTCGCGCCGCAGTCGGAACAAACGTAGGCTGACTTGGCTTTTCTCAAGTCTCGACGACCGGGACCCGAGGCGCCAGGGCGCAGAGCAATTCATAGCTGACGGTCCCGGCAGCCTGGGCGACTTCGTCGCAGGGCAGGCCTTCGCCCCAGAGCGTCACGGGCGTCCCTACGTAGGCTTCGGGAATGTCGCTGATATCCACGCACATCATGTCCATGGAGATTCGGCCGACTGTACCGGTGCGCTGTCCGGCAACCAGCACCGGGGTGCCCGAGGGCGCCTGCCGCGGGTAACCGTCGGCATAGCCGCAGGAAACCACGCCGATGGTCATCTCCTGGGCCGCCTCGTAGGTCATGCCGTAGCCGACCCGCTCGCCCGCCTGCAGGTGCTGTACGCCAATCAGCTCGCCGGTCAGCGTCATGGCGGGCCGCAGGCCGATATCCTCGGCAGTCTTGAACGAGAACGGCGAGCAGCCGTAGAGCATGATCCCCGGGCGCACCCAGTCCGCGCTGGTTTCGCTGGCGAACCGCAGCAAGGCGGCGGAATTCGCCAGCGAGCGAGACGCCTCGAACGGCTGGGTCAATTCATTGAACCACTGCAGTTGCGCTGCGATGCCGCCTTCGCCGTCTGCATCGGCGAAATGCGTCATGAGGGTCACCGAGGCGATGGCGGGATTGTTCTCCAGCGCGTTCCAGGCCAGGCGCACGTTGTCCACCGCGAAGCCGAGGCGGTTCATGCCGCTATTTACCTTGAGGTAGACGTCCAGCGGCCCCGCCAGCTTCTCCTTTTCCAGCATCTCGATCTGCTCGACGCTGTGGATCACGGGCGTGAGCTTGTGCCGCAGCAGGAGCGCGATGTCCGCGGGCTTGAAGAAACCCTCCAGCATGAGGATCGGCTTTTCGATGCCCGCCTCGCGCAGCCGCAGCGCGTCCTCGAAGTCCAGCAGCGCGAATCCGTCGGCGTCACGCAGCGCCTTGGCGCTGCGCAGCAGTCCATGCCCGTAGGCATTCGCCTTGACCACCGCCCATATTCTCGACGCACCGGCGTGCTGGCGCGCGATCGCAAGATTATGTGCGAGCGCTGCGCAGTTGATGGTTGCGCGGATCGGCCTGGGCATGGTGCGCAGGATACCCGCCGCGCGGACAAAGGTCATCCCAGGCCCGCACAAAGCGAGGCATGGACCGCGCGCGGCGCGGTGGGGCATGCTATAAAACGCCCCGACATGGGATCCGGCTTCTATATCATCATGGCGGCGCAGTTTTTCTCGTCGCTCGCCGACAATGCGCTGCTGGTCGCGGCGATCGCCCTGCTGGCGCAGGCCGATTCCCCCCCGTGGCTCACGCCCTACCTGAAGTTCTTCTTCGTCATCTCCTACGTGGTGCTCGCGCCGTACGTCGGGGCGTTCGCCGACCGCCTGCCCAAAGGCACGGTGATGTTCATGGCCAACACGGTGAAAATCGCCGGTTGCGCGATGATGCTGTTCGAAGTCAATCCGCTCATCGCGTATGCCCTGGTCGGCCTCGGCGCCGCGGCCTACTCGCCCGCCAAGTACGGCATCCTCACCGAGTACCTGCCGCATTCGAAGCTGGTCATGGCCAATGGCTGGATCGAAGGGCTCACGGTCACCTCGATCATCCTGGGCGTGGTCCTCGGCGGCACGCTGATTCGCCCCGGGATCGCCGATGCGTTGCTCGGATTCGACCTGCCCCTCATCGACACCGGTATCGATACGCCTCCGGGCGCCGCCATCGCCATCATCGTCGTCGTCTACGCCATCGCTGCGCTGTTCAACCTGTACATACCGCGCACCGGTGTCGCCATGAAGCCCTTGCCGGCCCACCCCCTCGAAACCCTGCGCGACTTCTCACGCTGCGTCGCCAGCCTCTGGCGGGACAAGCTGGGCCAGATCTCGCTCGCCGTAACGACCTTGTTCTGGGGCGCCGGCGCGACGCTGCAGTTCATCGTCATCGACTGGTCGAGCGCGGCGCTGGGCTACAACCTGTCGGACGCGTCGATGCTGCAGGGGGTATGCGCTTTCGGCATCGCGCTCGGCGCGGTGCTTGCGTCGATGCGCGTTCGGCTCGATCACGCGGTCAAGGTCATTCCGCTCGGCATCGCCATGGGGCTGATCGTCATCCTGATGGACGTAGTGCGCAGCGTATGGCTTGCGGTGCCGCTTATCGTGCTGATCGGCGCCCTCGCCGGATTCTTTGTCGTCCCGATGAACGCGCTGCTGCAGCACCGCGGCCACCACCTCGTGGGCGCCGGACGCTCGATCGCGGTGCAGAACTTCAACGAGAACACGTCGATACTCATGATGATCGCCCTCTACTCGCTGCTCATCGCGTCCGGACTGTCGATCTACTGGGTAATTGCCCTGTTCGGCCTGTTCGTCGCCGGCACCATGACGATGGTCCTGCTCTGGTACCGCCACAACCGCCGCACCCACGCGCAGGAAATCGACAAACTGCTCGCCTTCGCCCGCTCCGAAAGCGGGCACCATTAGCTACTGGTTGATGGTTTTGGCGGCAAAAACCAGGTCGGCCCAGGCCTTGGCCTTGTCGGGCAGAGTCCGCAGCAGATAGGCCGGGTGGTAGGTGACGATCAGCGGCACCCCTGCGTACCGGTGTACCTTGCCGCGCAGGCTGGAGATCGTGGCATCGGTGCCCAGCAGCGTCTGCGCCGCAAAGCGCCCCATGGCCAGGACCAGTTTCGGCTTGATGAGCTCGATCTGCCGCAACAGGTGCGGCGAGCATGCCGCGACCTCGTCGGGCTCCGGATTGCGGTTACCTGGCGGCCGGCACTTCAGGACGTTGGCGATATAGACGTTCTTCCCTCTGGCAAGGGACATCGAGGCCAGCATATTGTCGAGCAGTTTGCCGGCCTGGCCCACGAAGGGCTCGCCGAGGCGATCTTCTTCAGACCCAGGCGCCTCGCCCACCAGCATCCATTGCGCCTTTTCGTCGCCGATGCCGAACACGGTCTGGGTGCACCCCGGACGTAACTTGCAATCGATACAGCCGGCGACTTTCGCCTTAAGCTGCATCCAGTCCATGCGGGCGATTTCTGCTCCGGGCCTTGCCTCTTCCCTTGCCGGTACGGGCGAAGCGATTCCATGCCGCAGCTTCCAGACGGGTGCGAGCCCCATCTCCTTCAGGATTTCTCCGCGCCTGCTCACAGTGCGAGGGTCAGCACCAGCGCATCTTCACGCCCGGCATGGGCCGGGTAATAGCCGGGGCGTACCGCCACCTCCTGGAAACCAAAACGCCCGTATAGTGCCTTGGCAGCGAGGTTACTCGGCCGCACCTCGAGGAAGATGTGCTGGGCGCCGCGCCTGCGTGCCAACCGCATCGCTTCCTTAAGCAATGCGCTGCCATGTCCGGCGCGCTGGTGCGATGCGGCCACGGAAAGGTTGAGCAGGTGGCCCTCGCCCGCAGCGACCAGCAGGACAAAGTAGCCCAGCAGTTCACGGTCCAGGCGCCAGGTCCGGCACTGGTAGCCGGCGTGCAACGAATCGGCGAAATTTCCCCGCGTCCAGGGATGCGTATAGATCTCGCCCTCGACCGCCATCACATCGGCGAGGTCGCCATCTTCCATCGGGCCGAGTTGCGGAGCACCTTTCAGCACGGCGCTCATCGCGCGTTCCGTTCCGCTATCGTGAGCGCCACCTTCTCGCGCACATAGAGCGGAGCCGCAAGCGCGGCATCCGCGCCTTCTCCCGCAGCCAGGCGCGGCGCCGCGAGGCGCGCCACCGCGACTGCAGATGGATGAATGCCCGGAATCACCTTGCTCAACCCCAGGGCCCCATAAGCGGCGAATCCGCTGCCGCATCCGACCCAGCCCCCGCCCGGCGGAACCTGCACCGCATCCGGCGCGACGCATTGCGCCGGAACGATTTCCCGCCAGCGAAAACCGCCCTTCTCCATCGCCGAATAATACACTTCGCCCATGCGCGCATCGAGACAGGCGACGACGCGCGATGCGCCGCATTCTTCCGCCATGGCCTCCAGCGTCGGGACGCCCAGGACGGGCAGGCCGCGCGCGAACGCCAGGCCCTGCGCCACGCCGCAGGCAATGCGCAGGCCGGTGAACGAGCCCGGACCGGCGCCGAACGCGACCGCGTCGAGTTGCGCGATCGAAATGCCCGCAGATGCGAGCAGGCGGGCAAGCATCGGCAGCACAAGCTCGCCGTGCCGGTTGCCGGCGCGCTCCTCAGCGCCTGCAACTTCGCCGTCGACCCAGATCGCGACCGAGCACCACTCCGTCGCGGTTTCGAAAGCGGCGAATTTCATGGGCGCATTCTAGCTATACTCACGCTCATGACCGAACACAAGATTGCGGTAATCCCCGGCGATGGCATCGGCCGCGAAGTGATGCCCGAAGGCGTGCGCGTGATGGAAGCCGTCGGCGCGAAGCACGGCATCTCGTTCAAGTGGAAAGAGTTCGACTGGAGCTGCGACTGGTACAAGGCGCACGGCAAGATGTGCCCGGACGACGCGCCCCAGACCCTGCGCGGATTCGACGCGGTGTATTTCGGCGCCGCGGGCAACCCCGCGATCGTGCCCGACCATATTTCCGCCTGGGGCCTGCTGATCAATTTCCGCCGCTGGTTCGACCTGTACGTGAACCTGCGCCCGGTGCGCCTGTTCGAGGGCCTGCCCTGCCCGCTCGCGGGCCGCAAGCCCGGCGACATCGACTATTACGTGATCCGCGAGAACACCGAAGGCGAATACGGCAACGTCGGCGGCCGCATGTACGAAGGCACTCCCAATGAAGTGGTGACGCAGCTTTCGGTCTTCAGCCGCAAGGGCGTGGACCGGATCATGAAATATGCCTTCGAACTGGCGAAGACGCGCAAGAACCATGTCACCAGCTGCACCAAATCGAACGGCATCTCGATCACGATGCCGTACTGGGACGAACGGTTCGAGGAAATGAAGAAGAACTATCCGGGCGTGCGCACCGACAAATACCATGTCGACGGGCTGTCGATCCAGATGGTGCTGAATCCGGACCGTTTCGACGTGATCGTGGGCTCCAACCTGTTCGGCGACATCCTCTCCGACCTTGGCCCGGCCACCGCCGGCACCATCGGCATCGCGCCTTCGGGCAACATCAACCCCGAGCGCACCGCGCCTTCGATTTTCGAGCCGGTGCACGGTTCGGCGCCCGACATCGCTGGCAGGAAGATTGCCAACCCGATCGGCCAGATCTGGTCCGGCGCGCTGATGCTGGAGCACCTCGGCCACCCCGAAGCCGCCGCCGACGTGGTGCGCGCCATCGAGCGCGTCATCATCCACGGCCCGCACACGCCGGACATGAAAGGCAAGGGCTCCACCTCCGACGTCGGCAGCGCAATCGCAAATGCCGTGCGGACACTCTCGAAGAAGGCCGCCTGAAAAGATCGATCAAGTCTTGAGCGCGGCCGCGAGGAAGTCGACGAAGACGCGGATCCGCGCCGAGGTCTGATGGCGGTACGGATACACGGCATAGATATCCGCGCCAGGTGTCTGGTACTGCGATAGCACCTGCACCAGCCTGCCGCCGCGAAGGTCAGGGCCGATATCCCACGTGGCACGCAATAGAATGCCGTGGCCATCGAGCGCCCACCGCACGGCCACCTCGCCATCGTTGGTGATCAGAGGTCCGCGGATCCTTACGTTCTCCGCGCGCCGCCGCTGACCGCGGCCTGAGTAGAGGCGCCAAATTCCATAGGCCTCGCTGCCCTGGCGGATGACCAGGCATTTGTGACCGGCAAGATCCCGTGCGGTCCTGGGAACGCCATGCGCCTCTAGGTACGACGGCGCCGCGCATAGCACTCGCTGATTGGGGGCCAGGCGTCGCGCCACCACCCGCGCGTCTGGCGGCTCCCCAATCCACACGCAGACGTCGAACGCGTTCTCCGAGAATGGCGGCGGATCGACTGTCAGTTGCAGCTGGACCTCGACCTGCGGGTGGCGCGCCATGAATTGCGAAACGACTTCGGCAACCCTGCGACGACCGAAGCCCGGCGTCGCGTTGACCCGCAACAACCCTGCTGGCGTGGAGCGCGCACCTCCCACCAGTTGAGTCAAATCCTCGATCTCGTCGAGGATCCGGCGCGCCCTTTCCAGGCACAGTTCGCCCTCGGGCGTGAGCGACATGCGCCTGGTCGTGCGGCTCATGAGGGACGCCCCCAGGCGGGATTCCATCAGCGCGAGCCGCCGGCTCACCGCCGCCGTGGTAATGCCCAGTCTCCGGCCGGCCGCGTTCAGGCTGCCGCAGGCCGCAAGGACGGAGAAGAATTCCAGGTCATTGGATTGGATCGATCTGTCCATGGCGAAGCTATTATCAATTCTAAGTTAACAATGCATTGAATCGCCCGGCAACCCATTCCGCCCCTTCCGGTGCTCAATAGCGATCCCGCATACCAGTCCAATGGAGGAAGCCCATGAGAATGCTAATTGCAGCTGCCTGTCTCGGAGCCGCATCGTTGTCGCACGCGCAGGTCTGCCCGGACCGGAACGTCAACTACTGGCAAGCCTTTCCCGCGGGCGGAGAGTCCGACCTTTCCGCGCGGCATCAGCAGCTGGTACTGAAGAGAAAATGCCCCACGATCGAGACCGTAGTCCAGTACAAGCCGGGGGCCGGCGGCGGCCTGATGTGGGCGCAGATGAATCAGCTGCCGGGCGACGGACTTAACATTGTCGGCGTTAACCTGCCGCACATCGTATTCCAGCCGATCGAGGGCCAGGTCCAGTACAAGACCGACGACGTCACGCCGGTGTTCTGGTTCCACTACACGCCGGACGCGCTCGTAGTGCAGGAATCCAGCCCGCTCAAGACCTTCAAGGACTTTGTCGCAGCAGCCAAAGCGCAGTCGGGAAAGATATCGCTCGGCGGTTCGGGGCTCAATTCGGCCAACCACGCGGCGCACGAGCGGATGAATGCCGCCTTCGGCATCAAGACCACCTACGTGCCATTCAAGGGAACGGGCGACATGACTACCGCGGTGATCGGCGGGCACGTCAGCGGCGCAATGTCCTACACCGCTTTTGCGATCAACAACAAGGGCAAGGTACGCGCCCTGGCGGTTGCGATGGACAAGCGCCACCCGTTGCTGCCGGACGCACCGACCTTCAAGGAGCTAGGGATAGACTGGGTGGACGGCGCCTACCGCGGCATCGGCGTGCCAAAATCCGCCCCGGCGGATGCGCGCAAGCGTCTATCCGATCTCTGGAGATCGCTCAACAGCGACCCGGAGATGAAGGAGCTCGCCGCGAAGAGCGGCTTCGAACTCGTCAATGTCGGCGCTGAGGAGATGGAAAACTTCATGAAGGAGAAGGTGAAGCTCTACACGGAAGGCGCCGGCCGCCTTGGATTGGGCAGGAAATAATGGCGACTTACCGCATTGCATCCATCCCCGGAGATGGCATCGGCATAGAAGTGATCGCCGCCGGCGTCGATGTCCTGAACGCTCTCGCCGAAAAGGAAGGCTTCAAGCTCCAGTTCGAGCACTTCGACTGGAGTTCGAAGCGCTACCTCGAGAAAGGCGCGTACATTCCCGAAGGCGGCCTCGAGAAGCTGAAGGCCTTCGACGCGATCTTCTTCGGCGCGGTCGGGTCGCCCGATGTACCCGACCACATATCGCNNATATGTGGTCGGGTCGCCCGATGTACCCGACCACATATCGCTCTGGGGACTTCGCCTGCCGATCTGCCAGGGCTTCGACCAGTACGCCAACGTGCGTCCCACCCGCGTCCTGCCCGGCGTCGATTCGGTCCTGAAAGGCGGCGACCGGATCGACTGGGTCATCATCCGCGAGAACTCCGAAGGCGAATACTCCGGCTCAGGCGGACGCGTGCACAAGGGCTTGCCGGAAGAGATCGCGACCGAGACCTCGGTGTTTACGCGCGTCGGGGTCGAAAGAATTCACAGATTTGCATTTGAACTCGCACGCAAGCGTCCGCGGAAGCATCTCACCCTCGTCACGAAATCCAATGCGCAAAGGCATGGAATGGTGTTGTGGGACGAGATCTTCTACGAGGTCGCGAAGAAATATCCGGACGTGAAAACGAATCGCGTGCTCGTCGACGCCGTCACCACCGTGATGGTCCTCAAGCCGGAGTCGCTCGACACCATCGTTGCCTCGAACCTGCACGCAGACATCCTCTCGGACCTTGCGGCGGCACTGTCCGGATCTCTCGGCATCGCGCCGACCGCGAACCTGAACCCGGAGCGCAAGTTCCCTTCCATGTTCGAACCGATCCACGGTTCTGCCTTCGACATCACCGGCAAGGGCGTCGCCAATCCGATCGCCACGTTCTGGACGGCCTCGATGATGCTCGATCACCTGGGCGAACCGCAGGCGGCGGCCAGGCTCATGAAGGCAATCGAGCGCACCACCGAAGAACAGGTATTCACCCCGGATCTCGGGGGCGTGCACGACACCCGCGCCGTCACCAACGCCGTCAAGCGCGCACTTTAGGGCGGCGCTCGCGCCGCTGGTCAGATGCTGCATGCCGACGTTCCGCGCAACCGCCTGATCGGCATCAGCCTGATGTCGGTAACGTACGTTTTCTTCGCCCTGCTGGACTGCGGCGCGAAGTGGCTGGTCCAGTCGCTGCCGGTGTTCCAGGTCGTCTTCCTGCGATTTTTCTTCCACGCGGTTCTGAGCACCGCCATGCTTGCGCCCAAGATCGGCGTCGGCGTGCTGCGAACGCGGCGGCCAAAGCTGCAATTCGTGCGCGCGATGTTCATGCCCATCATGACCGGCCTCAACTTCTGGGCGCTTCAGTACCTGCAGCTGGCCGAAACCGGCGCGATACAGTTTTCGGTGCCGATCATCATCGCGCTGATCGCCGCGCCGCTGCTGGGCGAGCGCATGGACAGGGCGCGCTGGACGGCGATCGCGGTCGGCTTCATCGGCGTGCTGATCATCGTGCGGCCGGGCACCGAAGGCTTCCACCCGGCGCTGATCCTTTCCATCATCAACGCCGTTCTCTATGCCCTCTTCAACCTGATGACGCGGCAACTGGCGGCGCACGATTCGCCCGAAACCACGCAGTTCTACTCCTCGGTCGGCGCGACCCTCGCGATCGCGCCCTTCGCGATCGCCGCCTGGCAGGCGCCCTCGGGCGCGCTGCAATGGGCGATCCTCGTCCTCATCGGGCTTTGCGGCGGCTTCGGCCACTACCTGCTCGCGCTCGCGCACCGGTACGCGCCCGCCTCCGTCCTCGCGCCGTTCCTCTACCAGCAGATCATCTGGATGGTGCTGCTCGGCTACCTGGTCTTCGGCGACGTGCCCGACGCCGCCGTCGCGGTGGGCGCGGCGATCGTCATTTGCAGCGGCGGCTACCTGCTTTGGCGGGAAAGGAAAAGAGCGGGATAACATGCGGCCATGAACACGGCCGTCATCCTCCCCTTCTGGGTTTTCGTGGTCGTCGCCGTACTAGCGGCCTGGGCCGCGTACGACAAGCTGCTGCTGCCGGCGCTGCGCTGGTTCCTCGCCGGGCGGACCAACGTGGTGCTGGAGGAAGTGTCGACGCGCCTGCGCATCAGCGTGCGCCCCTTCCAGCGCACGCGGCGCCAGATCCTGATTCACAGGCTGCTGGGCGACCCGAAAGTGCAGACGGCCGTCGAGCAGTATGCCGCCGAGCACAAGGTTCCGCTGCCGGTGGTGCTGGCTAGCGTCGAACGCTACGCGCGCGAGATCGTTCCGGCGTTCAATGCGTACCTCTACTTCCGTATCGGCAACTGGATCGGGCGCAAGGTTTCACAGGGCCTGTACCGAGTGCGGCTGGGATTCGTCGATACCGAGGCCCTAAGGTCGGTGCCCGAGAACGCGACGGTGGTGTTCGTGATGAACCACCGCTCGAACATGGATTACATCCTCGCCGGCTACCTGGCGGCGGACCAGGCGGCGCTTTCCTATGCGGTCGGGGAATGGGCGCGCATCTGGCCGCTGGCGGCGCTGATCCGCTCCATGGGCGCGTATTTCGTGCGGCGCAACTCGAAAGACGAGCTGTACCGGCGCGTGCTCGAGCGCTACATCGCGATGGCCACGCAGGCCGGCGTGCCGCAGGCGGTGTTTCCGGAAGGCGGACTGACGCGCGACGGGCTGATGCGCGAGCCGCGCCTGGGCGTCGTGGATTACATGCTGCGCGGCTTCTGGCTGGATGGGCAGCGCGACCTGGTGTTCGTGCCGCTCGGCCTGAACTACGACCGCGTGCTGGAGGATCGCACGCTGCTGCTGTCCGCGGATCCGGGCGCGCGCAAGCCGGGGCGCTTCTGGGCGGCGTGGAACACGCTCGGCTTCGCCGCCAACAACCTGCGCCTGATGCTCAACAGCGCCTGGCGCCGCTTCGGTTACGCCTGCGTCAATTTCGGCGCGCCGGTCTCGATGCGCGAGTACTGCGCGCAGCGCGGCCTGGATTTCCAGAAGCTCTCGGGCGACGAGCGCAGGCGCGCGATCGGCGACCTGGGCACGCACCTGATGGCCGCGGTAGGACGCATCGTGCCGGTGGTGCCGGTGCCGCTCATTACCACCGTATTTCTCAGGAATGACCCGAAACCGATCTCCGAGCTGGAACTGAAATCACAGGTCGGGCAGCTCATCGAAAAGCTCGAAGCCGCCGGCGCGCACGTCTACATCCCGCGCAAGGACCTCGACTATGCGGTCGCGGTCGGCCTGCGCATGCTCACCCTGCGCCGCCTGGTGGACGAAAAGGACGGCCTGTTCGCGGTGCGGCCCACCGAGTTGCCGCTGATCCGCTACTACGCCAACTCCATCGCCCATCTGGGATGAAACCCGTGGGATGAAACCCGTGGGATGAAACCTGCGGGATGAAACCTGCGGGCCGGCACCTAGCGCCGGTCGTGGCTCCGGTTCCAATCCTGGACATCGCGCCTCAGCTTCTGGCGCTCTTCCGGGCTGCGGCCTGGCTCGAAACCGCGCCGCTCGCGCTGCTCGCGCCATCGCTCGCGCGCCTCTTCGCGCGTCATGTTTCCGCTGCGCACTTCCTCTCGCAGGCGCTGGCGCTCTTCCCAGCTCATGCGCCGCTCGGGTGGCGGCATCGGGCGTCCGGAATCGCCGTGATGCCGTCCGTGCCCCGGCTGGGCCAGCGCGGGGCAAAGTACGACGACGAGCAACAGGGCGGCCAGGGCCTTCATGGATTCAGGCATGGTACGTGGCCCCCGCCTCCTCCGGGACGCCGCCAAATTCCAAGTTTGTAACAATTCGTGTCCACCGTTGTCCGAGGTAACACGTTGTTTCAATACCCGACACTCACCGGGGTACCCTGCCGCCCATGACAGAACTGAAAACCCGAGTACTGGTAGTAGACGATGACCAGCGCCTTCGCGAACTGGTGGTGCGCTACCTGACCGAACAGGGCTTCGAAGTCCGGGCCGTGCCCGACGCGACCGGCATGGACAAGCAGCTCTCGCGCGAGCGCTACGACCTGATCGTGCTCGACCTCATGCTACCGGGTGAGGACGGCCTGGCGATCTGCCGGCGGCTGCGGAGCGCCGGCCCGCAGGGCCCGGCAATCATCATGCTGACCGCCAAGGGAGACGAGGTAGACCGCATCGTGGGCCTTGAAATGGGCGCCGACGACTACCTGCCCAAGCCGTTCAACCCGCGCGAACTGGTGGCCCGCATCAACGCGGTGCTGCGCCGCCGCCAGCCCGCCGGCCCGCCGGGCGCGCCGGAGGCCGAGTCCGGGACGCGGCGCTTCGGCGCCTTCGACTTCAGCCTTGCGACGCGCAGCCTGACCCGCGACGGTAAGCAAGTGCCGCTCACCACCGGCGAATATTCGGTGCTCAAGGTGCTGGTGCAGCACCCGCGCCAGCCGCTCTCGCGCGACAAGCTGATGGAACTGGCGCGCGGGCGCGAATACGGCGTGTTCGACCGTTCGATCGACGTGCAGATCTCGCGCCTGCGCAAGATCATCGAGGAGGACTCCGCGCACCCCCGGCACATCCAGACGGTGTGGGGCTTCGGTTATGTTTTCGTTCCGGACGGTAATCCTCAGGCATGAGGGAATAGGTCAAAGGCATGACGGTATAGTTCGCGGCATGACGCTTTTCACGCGGTCATTCCTGCTGATCGCGCTGCTGATCCTCGCTTCGGCGGCGGCCACCGTCCAGCTGTACCGCGTCTACGAACGCGAGCCGCGCGCGCGCGAGCTCGCGCAGCAGACGGTGAGCATCGTCAACCTGACCCGCGCCGCGCTGGTGAACGCCGATCCCGTTCTACGGCGCAACCTGCTGATCGAGATCAACGAACGCGAAGGCATACGGCTGGCGCCGCTGACCGGCGGCGAAGTTCTGGAGCCCCTGCCGGCCGAAGCGCTCTTCGACCTGGTTTCGCAGAAAACGAAGCTCGCCCTCGGCGCGCAGACGCGGTTCGCCTATGCGCGCGACAAGGTGGAAGGCTTCTGGGTGAGCTTCGCCATCGATGACGACGATTACTGGGTGATGCTGCCGCGCGAACGCTTCGAGCCCTCGATCGGGCTCGAGTGGCTGGGCGGCGGCCTCGCCCTGCTCGCGCTCGCGCTGGCCGGCGCCTGGTTCATTGCTTCTACCCTGAGCCGGCCGCTGGGCGCGATCGCCGCCGCGGCGCGTGAAGTCGGCCGCGGCCAACCGCCCGCGGCGCTCGCCGAAGAGGGGCCGCGCGAGATGCGCAGCGTATCGGTCGCGTTCAACCGCATGGCGGGCGACCTGGCGGCCATGGAACGCGAACGCGCCATGGTGCTGGCCGGCATCTCGCACGACCTGCGCACGCCCTTGTCGCGCCTGCGGCTAGCGATCGAGATGAGCGGCACGGACCGCGAAACCGCCGAAGGCATGGGCGCCGACGTCGACGAGATGGACAAGGTCATCGGCCAGTTCCTCGCTTTCGCGCGCGGTGAGGACGAACGCCTGGTCGAGGGCGACCTGAACAGCTTGGTCGCTGATATCGCCGAAGGTTTCCGCAGGCGCGAACGGACGGTGTCGCTTTTACCCGGAGACATTCCGCAGCTGCGTTTCGCCCCGCTTGCGGTGCGGCGCGCGGTCGGCAACCTGGTCGACAACGCCTTGCGCTACGCGGGCGGCGCCGTCGAAGTCGCCACGCGCCGCGACGGCGCGCAGGTGCTGGTCGAAGTCATGGATCGGGGCCCCGCCGTGCCCGAGAGCGAACTCGAGCGCCTGAAACGCCCCTTCACGCGCCTGGACGAAGCGCGCGGCGGCGGCGGCGCGGGACTCGGCCTCGCCATCGTCGACCGCATCGCTCGGGCGCACGGCGGGCGATTCGAACTCGCGCTGCGCGAAGGCGGCGGCCTGGTGGCTCGCCTCGTCCTTGCGGCGAACTAGCGTTCAGCTGCCTATTCTTGCGGATTCCGCGCCGACTCGGCGAGCAACCAGTTGCGGAATGCGACGACGTCGGCGCGGTCCGCCGTGTCCTCGCCGCTGACGATGTGGTAACCGAACTTCAGCGGCAACGACCTATGCAGCGGCGCCACCAGCCGGCCTGATTCCAGGTCCGATTGCGCGAGCACCGGCATGCCCAGCGCCACTCCCATGCCGTCGGCGGCCGCCTCGAGCGCGAGCATGGCGTGGCTGAAACGCAAGCCATGCGAGGTGTCGACTTCCGGCATGCCCGCCGCTTCGAACCAGGCATCCCACAGCTGCCGGCCATCGTCGTAGGTAACGTTGTCGTGGATGAGGACGTGCTGCGCAAGGTCCGCCGCCGAGCGCAGCGGAAGCGTTCCCCCGGCCAGGCGCGGGCTGCACATCGGCGTCACCGCCACCTCCAGGAGCCTGTCGACGCGGAAACCCGGATATTCGCCGGTGCCGAAGCGCACCACGATGTCGGCATCCTCAACCGGCGACCCGGCGATCGCGTCGCCGGGTGCGAAATCGTCCTTCTTCGGATCGATCAGGCGCGTGCTGGCATTGATCCGCACGTCGAGCTCGGGATGGGCGGCGACGAACCTGTGCAGCCTGGGCGCCAGCCAGCGCGTCGCGAATGAAGTGGCCGCGCTGACGGCCAGGGTCCCCGGTGCCTCGGTCGCGCGCATCTCGTCGAGCGCTTCGCCGAGCCGGTCGAAGCCGTCGCGCAGCTTGGGCAGCAGTGCCTGGCCTGCGCGCGTCAGTTCCAACCCCCGGGTCAGCCTGCGGAACAGGCGCAACCGCAGGTGTTCTTCCAAGCCTTTGATCTGATGGCTGATCGCCGCCGGCGTCACGTGCAATTCCCGGGCCGCCGTGGCAAAGCTCAGGTGGCTCGCAGCGGCGGCAAAGGCCCGCAGCGCATTCAAGGGCGGCAGGCGTTCCGAACTTCTTAGCTTAGCGATAATTTTCCTCACCTCATGGCAGAGAAAAGATCAATTGCTGCAGTGCAACTATTATTTCATGGTCATGTCAATATACGCATGCCATAACAGTTAGTTGTAAATGACCTTTATGACAACACTGTAATACTGCATTGCAGTATATGGAGATAGGGAATTCGTCACAAAGGAGAATTGTAATGGATGCAAAGATTAGCAAAACTAACGAAAATCTGGCGTTTTTCAATGCCCGGCTGGACGAAGTGCGCATGAGCGGGTACGAGCGCCTGGCCGCCAAGGCCCGACTCGCCCAGACCGAGGCGATCGCGGACGCCATATTCGAACTGGCCGGGTTCGCGAAGCGACTGCTGAAGTCGCTGGCCGCCCGCCCGCCGCGCCGCTCGGCCCCGTCCGCCGGCTGAAGGCCANNCCATGGCCTCCGTGCCCGGCGTCGCGGTGCACAGGCTGAATCCGCGGCACCGCGACGACATCGCGCGCCACCTGCTATTTCTGCCGCCAGAAGACAGGCGGTTGCGTTTCGGCCAGCACATCCGCGACGACGCGGTGCGCGATTACGTCGGACGCATCGATTTTGATTCCGACCGTGTTTTCGGCGTCCACGCGCCGGACCTGGCGCTGGTGGGCGTCGCGCACCTCGCGCTGGACGCGGCACAGCAGGTTGCCGAACTGGGTTTGAGCGTCGATCCCGCCTGCCGCGGCAAGGGCCATGGCTACGCCCTGCTGCAGCGGGCCGTCCTGCACGCGGCCAACGTGGGCTATCGCGTCCTGTTCATGTATTGCCTGGCCGAAAACCGGATCATGATGCACCTCGCACGCAAGGCGGGGCTCACCCTGGTGGTGGAGTTCGGCGAGACGGATGCGCGGCTGACCCTCGACCGGGGCATGCACGGCGGCGTGCTGAAGGAAGCGATGGCCGACCAGTTCGCGCTGGTCGACTGCATGCTGAAGCAGCAATACCTGTGGATGGCGCGGCCGAAATCAGCCGGGCAGGTGCCTGCGGGTGAGAACCGCGAGAGCGCGCTCGCCGGCATCGCCTGAGTTTTCCAGCGCCGCGGCGATCAGTTCCATTTCGGCCCGGCCGCGGTTCTGCGACAGCTTCCAGCGCGTTTCCAGTCGCGCGACCGGGATCGAGAAGTTGACGATCCCATCGAGCATCATGTCGACATACTCCTGCCGCAGCGCATCGAATTTCGGCAGCCATTGCGGATCAAGCCCTTCGATCAGGCGCCGCTGGGATTCCCAATTCGCCTTCCGGTCCGGGATGATCGCCGGAACGCCGTAGGCGTGGATCGCCGTGTAGTTCCAGGTCGGGACGCGTTCCCGGTCCGCGTACCAGCGCGGCGAGACGTAGGCATGCGGTCCGGTGAATACGATCATCACTTCGTCGTCGAAGAACTCCTTCCACTGCGGGTTGTTCTTCGCCATGTGCATGTCGATGACGATCTGAGAGCCTTTTTCGTGGATGGTCACCGGAAGGTGCGAACCATGAAGCACGCCGCCGGTACCGGTCACGAGTACGGGAAAATTGTTGGCCCGCAGGAATGCAAGGATTTCCGGACGATCTTCGACACGGTTGTAATCGGGGGAATACATTCAAGACCTCATTTGACGGGTGTCACTCAATCAATGCAATGGCCTGCGCCGCGATGCCTTCCTCGCGGCCAACATATCCCAGGTTCTCGGTCGTGGTCGCCTTGATGCTCACGGCGGCGGGCTTGATGCCGAGGTCGGCGGCGATGTTGCCGGTCATCCTCGGCACGTGCGGCGCCATGCGCGGCGCCTGCGCGATGATCGTGGCGTCGATATTCACGATTCGATATCCCTGCGCGCTGATTTTCCTTCCTACATCCTTCAACAGAACCCGGCTATCCACCTCGCTGTACTGCGGGTCGGTGTCCGGGTAGTGCGCGCCGATATCTCCCAGCGCGGCGGCGCCCAGCAGGGCGTCGCAAATGGCGTGCAGCAGGACGTCCGCGTCGGAATGCCCCTGCAGTCCCTTATGGTGCGGGATGTGAACGCCGCCGAGCACGAGCTTCCTGCCCGCGACCAGCGCATGAACATCGAAACCCTGTCCTATCCTCATCGCTGCTCCAGTATCGCCTCGGCGATCTTCAGGTCTTCCGGAAACGTCACCTTGATATTCTCGCGGCTCCCGGTCACCAGGCGCGGACGCAGGCCCATCTGCTCCACCGCACCGGCTTCGTCGGTGATCCCGTGCTTCGCCTTCTTCAATGCCTCCATGAGCAGGCCGAAGCGGAACATCTGCGGCGTCTGCGCGAGCCAGAGCTCTCCGCGATCCTCGGTGCCTGATACACGATGCACACCTGCTTCATCCCTGGCTGCCTTCTTTACAGTCTCCGCCACCGGCAGCGCGAGGATGCTGCCGACCTGGTCGTCGCCCGTTTCGCGGATCAGCTTTTCCAGATCCGCCCTGGGCAGGCACGGCCGCGCCGCGTCGTGCACCAGCAACCAATCGTCGGCATCCACCGCCGCCATCGAAGCCACCATGCCGTTGTAGACGGAATCCCGCCGCGTCGCGCCGCCGCAGTAAAGCGGTTCCACGCGCCCGCCGAACGCGCCCCAGTCGTGGCGCGCGAACTCGCGGTCTTCCGGCGACAGGACCACGAACACGTTCTCGACCGGCGCCACGCAGAGCGCCTTCACCGCGTGCCAGAGCATGGGCTTGCCCGCGAGCGGCAGGTACTGCTTAGGCGCCTCTCCCCGGAGTCTTGTTCCGGCGCCGGCAGCGGGAATCAGCGCGTAGAGCGTCAATCACGAACCTCTTCGGATTTGCAAAAACTTTCGCGTTATCAACACCGTATAATTGCATGGCGCTTCTGTCTTGTCATGCATCGCGACTCTCTTCCAGGCAAGAAACGCTACTGCGGCCTGGCCGGCTCCTCCGACGCTCTCGCGCTCTCCCGGCTGGCGGTGGAGTCGCGCCCGCTCGCGGTGTTTACCGCCAACGCGCTCGATGCCGGCCGCCTGCTGGAAGAGATCGCCTGGTTCGCACCGCAGCTTCGCACCTGCCTGCTGCCCGACTGGGAAACGCTGCCTTACGACAGCTTCTCGCCGCACCATGACCTGGTGTCGGAGCGGCTCGCGACGCTCTACCGGATACAGCGGGGCGATTTCGACATCGTCCTGGTACCCGTCGTCACCGCGCTAACGCGGCTCTGCCCGCCCTCCTACCTCGCCGCCTACACTTTCTTCCTGCGCCAGGGCGAGCGCCTCGACGCGGAGGCGCTGCGGCGCCAGCTGGCGCTCGCCGGCTACAGCGCGGTGACGCAGGTCATGACGCCCGGCGAATTCTGTTTCCGCGGCGGAATCGTCGACCTCTTTCCCATGGGCAGCGCGGTGCCCTACCGTCTCGATCTCGACGGCGACGAGATCGAGACGATCCGCACTTTCGACGTCGATTCGCAGCGCACGCTCTATTCCGTCAAGGAGGTGCGGCTGCTCCCGGCGCGCGAATTCCCGCTCGACGAAGCCGGCCGGGGCAAGTTCCGCGGGCGCTGGCGCGAACTGTTCGAAGGGGATCCATCGAAACGGCGCATCTACAAGGACGTCTCCAACGGCGTGCCTGCAGCCGGCGTGGAGTACTACCTGCCCCTGTTCTTCGACTCCCTGGCCAGCGCCTTAGATTACCTGCCGGAAGCCTCGACCCTGGTCCTGCACCACGATGTCGCCGGCGCGATCGAGGGATTCTGGCGCGACGCGCAGTCGCGCTACACGATGATGAGCGGCGACCCGGACCGGCCGCTGTTGCCGCCCGCGCAGATATTCGTTCCCGCCGAGGAATTCTTCGTCCGCGCGAAGGCATTTCCGAGGATCGACCTGCTGGAAGCCCCGGAAGCCGATCCGGCGCAGCCATTGTCATCGGCGAGGTTGCCGGCACTCGCGGTAGAGCGGCGCGCCAGGGATCCGCTGGCGGCGCTCAAGGACTTCGTCGCCGGCTCTGGGCTGCGCATCCTGCTGAGCGCCGAATCGCCGGGACGGCGCGAGACCATGTTGTCGTACCTGTCCGAGTATGGCCTCGCGCCTTTGCCCTGTGAGAATTACGACGAATTTTCCGCAAGTGGCAAGCAGCTGTCGATCACGGTATCCCCGCTCTCCAACGGCTTCAGCGTCCCTCCGGAGGGCTGGGCAATCGTCACCGAAGCTGAACTCTACGCCGGCACGGTGCGGCGCAAGGGCCGCGGCCCCAAGGCGCAGACCTCGGTCGAGGGCATGCTGCGCGACCTCTCCGAGCTCAAGGTCGGCGATCCGGTGGTGCACGCCCAGCATGGCATCGGCCGCTACGGCGGCCTGGTCAACCTTGATCTCGGCGAAGGCATGACGGAGTTCCTGCTACTCCAGTACGACGGCGGCGACAAGCTCTACGTGCCGGTGTCGCAGCTCGAGGCGATCTCGCGCTACTCCGGCGCGCAGCCAGAGGACGCGCCGTTGCACAAGCTGGGCAGCGGGCAATGGGACAAGGCGCGGACCCGCGCCGCGAAACAGGTGCGCGACAGCGCGGCCGAACTGCTGGACCTCTATGCCAAGCGCGCCGCGCGCCAGGGCCACGCCTTCAGCGTCTCGCAGCACGACCTGGATGCGTTTGCCGACGGCTTCGGTTTCGAGGAAACCACGGACCAGGCGGCCGCGATCACGGCGGTGGCCGCAGACATGACCTCGGGCAAGCCGATGGATCGCCTGATTTGCGGTGACGTCGGCTTCGGCAAGACCGAGGTCGCGCTGCGCGCGGCCTTCGTCGCGGTGGCCGACAAAAAGCAGGTCGCGCTCCTCTGCCCCACGACCCTGCTGGTCGAACAGCATTTCCAGACCTTCGCCGACCGCTTCGCCGACTGGCCGGTGAAGATCGGCGAGTTGTCGCGCTTCAATACCGGAAAACAGACCACCGAAGCACTGAAAAGAATTACATCCGGCGAACTCGACATCGTTATCGGCACGCACAAGCTGCTGTCGAAGGACGTGAAGTTCCAGCGCCTCGGCCTCGTCATCGTCGACGAGGAGCACCGCTTCGGTGTGCACCAGAAGGAAGCGCTGAAGCGGTTGCGCGCCGAGGTGGACGTCCTGACCCTCACCGCGACGCCGATTCCGCGCACCCTCGCGCTCTCTCTGGAGGGCCTGCGGGATTTCTCCGTGATTGCCACCGCGCCGGAGCGGCGCCTCGCGATCAAGACCTTTGTCGCCAACCAGTCGGACGGCCTGGTCCGCGAGGCGGTGCTGCGCGAACTGCGCCGCGGCGGCCAGGTCTACTACCTGCACAACGAAGTCGAAACCATCGAGCACGCCCACGCCCGGCTGGCGCGCCTGATGCCCGAGGCGCGCCTCGCCGTGGCGCACGGCCAGATGCGCGAACGCGAGCTGGAGCGCGTGATGCGCGAATTCACGCAGCAGCGGCACAACGTCCTGCTGTGCTCGACCATCATCGAGACCGGGATCGACAACCCGAACGCGAACACCATCGTGATCCACCGCGCCGACCGCTTCGGCCTCGCCCAGCTGCACCAGCTGCGCGGACGCGTCGGCCGCTCGCACCACCAGGCCTATGCGTATCTGCTTGTCCCCGATCTCGAATCCATGGGAAACCAGGCGAAAAAGCGGCTCGAGGCCATCCAGATGATGGAGGAGCTGGGATCGGGCTTCTACCTCGCGATGCACGACCTGGAGATCCGCGGCGCGGGCGAAGTGCTGGGTGAATCGCAGTCCGGCCAGATCCAGGAGGTCGGCTTCGACCTCTACACGCGCATGCTCGAGCGCGCGGTCCGGGCGCTGCGGCAGGGCAAGGCGATCGACCTCGACCAGCCCATGGAAC
>CXWL01018248.1_pt1 | contig 29983 bp, 29 predicted proteins | sample 590931 | NCBI WGS metagenome assembly CXWL01 (sample SAMEA3498368, study PRJEB10139) | groundwater metagenome | biome: water well; material: biofilm material | place: Germany | collected 2015-04-27 | reverse complement strand
CAGGCGGCGCGGCAATCCAGTGCGGTGGGCGGGACTCTGGATTGCTTCGCTCCGCTCGCAATGACGAAGGAGGAGGAGGGCGAACGGGGGTGGGTGGGGTGTGCGCTCGGAGACGCGAAGAAGCGAAAGGATAATATCCCCCCCCCCTCACCCAGCTGCGACTAGCAAACACGTTTGCAAGTCTGCGCATCCGGCGTCGTGGTGAACAGCGCGCCACGCTGTTCAGGTCATGCCGGGGGCATGACCGACCCCTAGCCCCCCACAGGGGGGGAGAGGGGAATAAGTGGTGCCGATTAACAGGTTCAAAGATCCGTGGGCGATAAAGAAAGCCCGCGCGAATCATACCATAGCCAAAACCCGGCGTCTATCCCCCTCGCATACGTGAATCAGTTAAGCTAGAAGTGTTATGGCCAATTGGCCATGTTTCACAAAACCACCCTCTTTGACTCCTTGGTGTGCAATAGACTAGCTTCCTACAACTACGGGGAGGCAATATGCAGCACACAACGCAGTTTTCAGTTCGCTATCTCACCGATGATCCGGTCCCGATCCGGGACATCATCAGCAGCTTGCAAGCTGTTGAGACTGCGATCCATGAAATGGCGCGGCTACTCCCTGCATTCATTGACGGGCTTCAGGTTGAAAAGCTGGAAATCAAAGTTCGTGAAATTGCGCAAGAAAGCCCACTGCGTGAAGCGTTCGCCATTGCCCTCTTTGTGGCCTTCCAAAAGTCGCTGGAGGCAGAAGTGCCGGACCTGATTACCGATGCCACAGGAGTTTTAATCCCTGACCGCTTCGATACGGTTATTACCGTTGTGGCATTGATCGTGATTTTTTATGGTGCTGGCGCGCTCAAAGATTTGGTGTCCGGCAATGGCGCAGATGGTGCCGCTAAGGCACAACTGAATGGATTGGTCACAGAATTGGCAGGGGATATTGGTAGGTCAGAAGATTATATCCGCAAAGTCTTGACAGATCGCTATGCGGAAAAGACCTTATGGCGACGATTGGCAAATACTGCGTCGCGTTTTTTCGCGCCAAGCAAGCAACAGAACAGCTCTCCAATTGAGGTAAATGGGCGTCACTTCCCGCAAGAGGTGGTCCGCGACGTTCCGGCAGATTTTTTAGTCGAAGATGCGGCTGATGAGCGCCCTACACGATCATTCACCAATGTCGTGCTGGAACTACATGCGCAGGACAGGGATCATGCCGGGAGTGGCTGGGCAGCAGTTGTGGGCGGTGTGTCTGAAAAGCGCTTAAAGATGAAGCTGATGGATGGAGTGAGCGCCACAGATTTATGGGGTAATGATAAAGTGCGTGGAGACGTTTCTGTTGTATATGAAAAAATCGGGGCGGGCCTAATCCCGAAAGAAATTCACCTGCACCGCGTTATTGGAAAGAGTTGATGACGACCCTTCGTAAAGCCCTGGCCGCTGGCAACCTGAACCAGTTCATCGCGGAACGCGAAGCCGAAGCCGCGCCCGCTGGCAATGAGCCGCGCTTTACCGCGACTTTACAGGCAATGACGCAAAGCAAGAAAGCAGTTCGGGCAACATCGAAGCCGCGTCATTCCGGCGATTGAAGCGATATTCAAACTCTTTGGCGTAGAGGCCGAGATACTTTGCCGACACGCTGATATGCGTTCCCGCGATGCTGCATTTCAGGTGACGCCAGAACCCTTCGATGCTGTTGACCGTCGCCCCATCAAAGCCAACATATTCATGCGCACCATGATTGACCGTCATGTGGCGATAGCCCTGTGTGTGCAGTCCGCGATAGCTGTTCAATTCATCGGTATGCAATTGCCCGCCGCGTAGCACATTGTCAGTCACGAACGGCTGTAGCGTCCCCTTGCGCTGGTTAGGGACAACAGCGGTAATCAGATCGCCGCCACGTTCCAATGCGCCAACTAGGACCATCTTTGCCGCCGAACCGCGATTGTGAGTGCCACGCTTGACACCGCCAATAAGGGTTTCATCGACTTCAACCGCTGTGTTCGGCCCGCCTATCGGGGCTTCACCGTCCACATCGGCCATATGCTCGCGTATTAGCTTAGTCATGCGCCAAGCAGTTTTGTAAGTGACGCCTAGCTGGCGCTCCAATTCCTTGCTGCTTACCCCGTGGCGGGTGGTGGTGAAGAGATGGATGGCATAGAACCAAAGCTGCAACGGGGTGCGTGTTTGCTCGAACGGCGTTCCTACCGTGGGGTGCAGGTGGTGCCCGCACCATTGGCACGAATAAGCGCGTTCGGCTTTGATGCGAAACCACTTGGACGGGCGTTCGCACGACGGGCAAGCAAAGCCCTGTCCAAAGCGAACGGAGAATAGGTGCGAGAGACAGGTTTCATCGTCAGGGAATAGACGGAAAAACTGCGCGGTTGTGAGGGGTTTCTGTGCCATGCGGTATTATATACCACATTCGTTCTACGTATGCAAGAGGGATAGACGCCATCTTTTCTTTTAGCTGTTGTGCCAACTTTAAGATTGGTGATCCATGACAGATTTGGATCAATGTTCAGCAATGTATCAAAACGGACCAATTGCATTGATTCCATCGAAAAATCACCATTGCCACAGTGGAACTGCCATAAACTCCCACCCTCTTCATCGTCCTCATGGCTCACTTCTAGAATTGGAAGCCTATCCAGAGTGATATAGGTTGAAGTTACAACCATGGTATCGTCAGATATAGATGATTGCTCTGTCATCTGTTTGACTTCTCTCTATTGTTTGCTCTTGTTATCAACTGTAAATTTTCTATATCTCTAGTCCCCCCGCGGCTAACAGGGATTCTGTGATCAACTTGGACCTCATTCGATGGAGGCGTAACTCCACGTAACGATCTGCTAGACGGCACCATTATTTGACCAGTAACATCATCACGCAACAATTACGGTGACAGGTGCGTAAACCCCTAAACTCATCGCGTGTAATCCCTTGTGACGATGACACTGCCCTAACCCCACACTCACAACCCCCGCGCCGCCGCCAGCACCGCTTCAGCGTGGCCCTTCACTTTGACCTTGCGCCATTGCTGCACCAGCGCGCCCGCCGCATCAAACAAAAAGGTGCAGCGCTCGATCCCCATATAGTGGCGGCCATAGAGCGACTTTTCGACCCACGCGCCAAAATCCTCGGTCATATGGCCACCGCTAGCACTTTCCGGGGCATCGGAGCCGAGCGTGACGGTGAGGCCGTATTTTTCGGCGAATTTGGCGAGGCGCGCCGGCTTGTCCTTCGACACGCCAATGACGCGCACACCCGCTGCCGCGAACTCGCATCCCAGTGCGCTAAAATCCTTGGCTTCATTAGTGCAGCCGGGCGTATCCGCCTTGGGATAGAAATAGATGACATGCGCGCACCCCGCCATGTCGCCGCGCGACAGCGGTGAGCCATCGGCCAATGTCAGCCGCCAATCGGGTGATTTTTGTCCCTCGCTCACCATAACCATTACCTCCTTACCAAGCATCATCCCGAATACCATGCCACCAAGCGCCGATGCACGCCAGCGCAGCGGCATGGCCGCGCATCAGCCGCGCCCAATCTGCATCGCCGCCGGGCATAGAGGCATGGGCAATCCGCGCGCGGGTTTCGGCGTCCTGCGGATATTGCCCGTCGGGGGCCATCAGCCGCATCGTCACCAGCATCCGCGCCAGCAGTGCCTGTGCACCGCACGCATCGGCGGGGGCGTGGCCAGCCGCCACCAATTGGTCGAGCGCCACGCTCAAACGCGGGTCAAAGGCCATATTATGGCGCAGCTGCTGCGCGTGGATCGCAAACTCTGCATCGACCAACCCGCCGCCGCATAGCTTGACATCGAGCGGGCCTTTGGCTGGCTTGTGCACCGCTATATCGCCGCGCATTTTGACGACATCGGCATGGAGTTTTACCAGGTCGCGCGGGGCGGTGAGCACAGCGTCGATGATCGATTGCAGCCGTTCGCGCGCGGGCGCGCTGCCAAACACAGGGCGCGCACGGGTGAGCGCCATATGCTCCCACGTCCATGCTTCCTCAGCCTGATAGCGCGCGAAGGCATCGAGGCTGGCGACCAATGGTCCTTGTGTCCCCTGTGGGCGGAGCCGCGTATCAACCTCATACAGTCGCCCAGCGGCCGTCGGCACGCTGAGCGCCGCGATAACCCGGCTGCCCAATCGGTTGAAATAGGTGGTGGTGCCTAGCGGGCGCGGGCCATCGGACGTCGCCATCAAGTCGCCGGTGAACAACAAGATGAGGTCGAGGTCAGACGCATGCGTCAACGCTCTTCCCCCCAGTCGGCCCAGCGCGAGGATGAGCAATTCGCCGCCCGCAATGCGTCCGTGCGCGCGTTCAAAGGCAAGCACCGTCGCCGCCGCCAGACTCTCCAGCGCGGCATCGGCAAGGTCGGCAAGCCCTAGCGCAACGGTGAGCGGGTCGGCAGCCCCTTCGACCAGTTGCACGCCCAGCGCAAAGCGGTGATCCCCGACCACGCGGCGGACATGATCAAGCTGACGTTCCATATCATCAACCGGACCCGAAGCCATCGCGGCGGCCAGCTGGTCGGGCGAAGGCATAGCGTTAAAAACGCTGGCGTCGATCAACCCCTCGATCAATTCTGGCCGCTGCGCCAGATCATCGGCCAATGTCGGCGCATGACCGAGCACCGCCACCAACGTCTTGAGCAATTGCGGACGGGCACTCAATATGTTGAAGAAATTGATCGCGCTCGGCAATCCACCAATCAATCGGTCGAACGCACCCAGTACAGCGTCGGGTTGATGCGCTGTGCCAATGGCCGCCATCAGCGCAGGCAGCATATCCTCCAATCCCTCCTGCGCAGCTTCGCTTCGTAAAGCCCGATAAGTTCCGCTGCGCCATTCCGCCACGCGGCGCGCCGCCGCTTCGCCATCTGTAAAGCCAGCGGTGATTGCCATTTGGTCGAGCTCATCAGAGCGCAGCGGCCAACGCGTCGCCCCTTTGTCGATGCCTATCATAGTATCAAAGGTGAGACCGACCTGGTCTATGACGGGCTCAAGCATCGCAAGGAGCGCGACGCCATCTTCAAGCCCATGCAGACGGGCGACGCCGTCCATCGCCACAGTATCTTTAGGTAGGCTGTGGGTTTGCTGATCGGCGACCATTTGCAAGCGATGTTCGATGGTGCGCAACACAGTGTAATGATCCGCCAAGGTTGAAGCCGTATCGCACCCAATATGCCCAGCAGTGGCCAGCGCCGTCAGAGCATCGCGTGTGTCGGATACTCTTAATGACGGGTCGCGACCACCGTGGATAAGTTGTTGAACTTGAGCGAAAAACTCAATCTCGCGGATACCGCCGCGCCCGCGCTTCAAATCAAAGCCGGGGCCGAATGCCTGCCCATGCGCATAGGCGCTGCGGATACGTTTGCTGATGTCGCCGATCCGTTTGATTTGCCCGAAGTCCATCGAGCGCCGCCAGATGAATGGCTGGATCGCGTCAAGGAAAGTGCGCCCCAGCGCCGTGTCGCCCGCGCTGGCCCGCGAACGGACAAAAGCCGCCTGTTCCCAAGCCAGTGCCTGCGATTCATAATAAGAAATGGCAGCATCAATTGGCAAGATAATCGGCGTCACTTCGGGCGTCGGGCGCAGGCGCAAATCGACGCGCAGCACATGGCCGTCGCCGGTGCGTAGTGACAGTATCTCGACCCAGCGCCGCGCAATCCGCACCGCAGCTTCGCCGGGATCATCGCGCTGGCGGCGCGGCAAAGTTTTAGGGTCAAAAATCAGGATCGGGTCGATGTCCGACGAGTAATTCAGCTCGCGACTGCCCAATTTCCCCAGCGCAATCACCGCAAAACCCCGCACGTCCTCGCCCGGTGCGCGCTCGGCAAAAGCGGCGGCCAGCGCGGCGTCGCACGCCTCGTCCGCAAAACCGGACAGCGCGTGGACCGTCTGCGTCAGGTCATGCTCCCCCGCCAAATCGGCGAGCGCCAGAATGAGCGACAGATCGGCGCGGCGGCGGCGTAACTGTGCCATCACATCGCCCGTGTTGCCGTCGAGCACCGAACAGGCTGCCAACGCCGCGTCAGTTCCATCGTTGATAAAACGGTCAGTCAGTTGTGGCCGTTGCCCGGCCAGCATGGCGAGGAACGGCGCATCAGCCAGCGCGCGGGTAAGCGCATCAACCCGTGCGCCCTGCCCGGTCATGCGGCGTCGTACCGATCATGAAATGCAGCGGCGAAGGCGGCCATGCGTCCCTCGGCAATCGCGCTGCGCATCGCCGCCATCAGCGCCTGATAGAAATGGAGATTATGCTGTGTCATCAGCATCGCGCCGAGCATTTCGCCCGAGCGCACAAGATGGTGGATGTAGGCGCGGCTCCATGTCGAGCACACGGGGCAATCGCAGCTTGCGTCCAGCGGCCCCTGATCCTCGGCGAAGCGCGCGTTACGGATGTTGAGCGGGCCGTCCCACGTGAACGCCTGTCCGTTGCGCCCCGAACGTGTCGGCAAGACGCAATCGAACATATCAACGCCGCGCATCACCGCGCCCACCAGATCGGTTGGCTTTCCCACCCCCATCAGATAGCGAGGGCGGTCGGCTGGGAGTTGCGCGGGCGCAAAATCGAGGCAGGCGAACATCGCCTCCTGCCCTTCGCCCACCGCAAGCCCCCCAATCGCATAGCCGTCAAAGCCGATGTCGATCAGCGCATCGGCGCTTTCGCGGCGGAGGCCCTCGTCGAGGCTGCCCTGCTGGATTCCGAACAGCGCACTGCGCGCCGCATGGTCGCCGCCCGCATCGAAGGCGGTGCGCGATCGCTGTGCCCAGCGCATCGAACGACGCATTGATTGCTCCGCTCGCTCCGCATCACAGCCACCTGGCGGGCATTCGTCAAACGCCATGACGATGTCGCTGCCCAGCAGGCGCTGTATCTCCATCGACCGTTCGGGGGTCAGCATGTGCCGCGACCCGTCGAGGTGCGATTTGAACGCAACGCCGTCTTCGCTTTGCTTGGTCAGTGCCGACAGGCTCATCACCTGATAGCCGCCGCTGTCGGTCAATATCGGGCGATCCCAGCCCATGAAGGCGTGCAGCCCTCCCAGCCGCGCCATCCGCTCTGCGCCCGGGCGCAGCATCAAATGATAGGTGTTGCCAAGGATGATGTCGGCCCCCGTCGCGCGCACCTCATCGGGGCGCATCCCCTTGACCGTCGCAGCGGTGCCGACGGGCATGAAAGCGGGGGTGCGAATGTCCCCGCGCTGCATGGATATGGTACCAGTGCGTGCGGCGTCGTCGGTGGCATGGATGGCAAAGGCAAAGCGGGGTTTCATTATGCCATAGCGCCTAGCGGTCCTGCCCCGCCTTTGTCGAGTGCGGGTGTGCTTCGAGCGATTTGCAATCGTTCGCCGCTTGCGCGATGATGTGGCGAAATAGGATATTTTGGGGAGACTATCATGAACAGAGCCATTCGCATCGCGTTAACCAGTGCTGGGACCAGTGCGGGCCTTGTCGCCGCGACGCTGTGCGCACCGGCAATGGCGCAGGTTGCTGACCCCGCAGCCGGAGAGTCACAATTCCGCGCCGTTTACCGCGAGCTGGTCGAAACCAACACCACGCTCTCGGTCGGCAGTTGCACCGTGGCGGCGGAGCGGATGGCGGCGCGGCTGCGCTCCACTGGTTATCCAGATGCCGATTTGCACATGATCGTTGAACCAGACCATCCGCGCGAGGGCAATCTGGTCGCGATCCTGCCGGGCAGCGATGCCAGCATCGAACCGATGTTGTTGTTGGCGCATATCGACGTGGTCGAGGCGAACCGGGCCGATTGGGAGCGCGACCCTTTCACACTGGTCGAAGAAGGCGGCTATTTTTACGCACGCGGCGCGGCCGACGACAAGGCACAGGCCGCCGTGTGGGTCGATTTGATGATGCGGATGCGGCAAGAAGGGTTCCAGCCGCGCCGCACGATCAAAATGGCGCTGACCTGTGGTGAGGAAACGGCGGGCGCGTTTAACGGTGCCGAATATCTCGCCACGCATCACCGTGAGCTGATCGACGCCGAATTTGCGCTGAACGAGGGCGCTGGAGGATTGATGCGCGATGATGGCACGCGCGTCATGCTCAACATACAGGCGGGCGAGAAGTTCCCGCAAAATTACCGGATAGAGGTCACCAACCCCGGCGGGCATAGCTCTGCCCCGATACGCGACAATGCAATCACGCGAATATCGGGCGCATTGACCCGCATCGGCGCGCATGATTTCCCCTATGAATCGAACGATGCGACGCGCGGCTATTTTGCCGCGATGGCGCATTTGACACCGGGTGCGCTGGGAAACGCGATGGGGGCATTCGCCGCCAACCCCGCTGACAGCGACGCTGCCGACGTGGTTGCCGAGGCTAATTCGCGGTGGAACGGCGTGATGCGGACCACCTGTGTTGCGACGATGATCGATGGCGGGCACGCGACCAACGCCCTGCCCCAACGGGTGCGTGCCAACATCAATTGCCGCATATTCCCCGGCACGTCCGTAGAGACGATCCGTCAAGCATTGGTCGGCATCGTCAGTGACAGCCAAGTCAGCGTCACCACACTCGAAACCCGCAGCCCAGTATCGGCTCCGCCGCCGCTGACCGACGCGATCATGGGCCCGGCGCGCGAAGCGGCACAGCAGATTTTCCCCGGGGTTCCATTGGTCCCATTGATGGCGGCGGGCGGCACTGACGGGGCGTTTCTGACCCCTGCTGGCATACCGACCTATGGCTTTTCCGGCTTTTTTGGCACTGCTGAGGGCAGCCGCGCGCACGGCCTGAACGAACGGATGGGCGTGCGATCACTGATGGATGGGCGGCGCATGATGTATATATTGGTGCGTGATTATGCTGATTAGGGCAGCGGTTTGACATCAAATCCGTGCTCCGGCTTCAGGCCGGAGCGCTGGCAACCGAGCACAGCGCAAATCGGCCAACGCTCCGCAACGAGTGCGGAGCACAAGGGGTTGCATTATGAAAAAGGGACCGCGCATCGCTGCGCAGCCCCGCTTTGCCTGTGGGGCATAAGTTCAGAAGTGAAAGGTCACACCAGCGGTTGCGCGGACTGTGTCGAACGCAATCGTATCGACCGCAAGGCGAAGGCCTAAGCCGTTGCTGACCGCAATGTCCGCACCCGCGCCGACCAGATAATCACCATCGGTGTCGTCAACGGCAATCAGCGGCAGCCCACCAACGTAACGAAGGACGTCAAAATTGACTTCCTGATAGCCGCCACGAACGAACAGCTTGGTGCCGGGACTAATTTCGGTGCCGATACGAGCCGCAACGCCATATTCGCGGTCAATAGCGCTGTTCCCGAGATTGTAATTGCCTTCGACGCCGACAAATACTGCGCCGCTGACCGGCACATCGACGCCCGCGAAGGCACCATAGATGATGCCATTGTCATCGGCAGCGGCATCGGCGCCAAGGTCATGCATTCCGACCTGAAGGCCGCCATAGATGTCGGGTTGGCCAGCGGTGTCCTGCGCAAAGGCCGGAGCGGCAAACAAAGTGGCAGAGAGCGCAAGCACGAGGAGGAGGAGTTTTTTCATACATCACCTTTTTGGGTTTGTTTTGGTTTAGATATTGAATGTGGAGAGACGTATCACCCGCTAGAAACAGCGTGCCAAAGCGCATCCACAGAATGCCCTTGACCGTGTTATCCTGACTATACAGTGAAGACCGTGTTCAGCGGCAATTCAGGTGCGCGGGAGCGGAATGAGCAGGCTGGCATCGCCATAGCTATAGAAGCGATAGCCCTGTGCGATGGCGTGCGCATAGGCGCTGTGCATCATGCCCCGCCCCATCAGCGCAGAAACCAGCATGAACAGGGTCGATTTGGGTAAGTGAAAGTTGGTCATCAGCGCGTCGATAAAGCGAAAGCGATAGCCCGGCGTGATGAAGATCGCGGTATCACCCGCAAAGGCGCGCAGCACGCCATCTTCGCCCGCAGCGCTTTCAAGCAGGCGCAGCGAAGTGGTGCCAACCGGAATGATCCGCCCCCCCGCCGCCTTGACCGCATTCAGCCGCGCCGCCGTGTCTGCGTCGATACTGCCCCATTCGGCGTGCATCGCATGATCGTCGGTATCGTCGGCCTTTACGGGGAGAAAGGTTCCCGCGCCGACATGCAGCGTGAGCGTTTCGGTGCGTAGCCCCGCCGCCCTTACCGCCGCCATCAGCGCAGGCGTGAAATGCAGCGATGCGGTGGGCGCAGCGACAGCGCCGTCCTTTGCGGCAAACATCGTTTGATAATCGGCGCGGTCGCGCGCATCGACACCGCGTTTGCTGGCGATATAAGGAGGCAGCGGCATCGTGCCTGCACGGTCGAGCAGCACCTCGACCGGTTCGTCACCAGCAAAGGCCAGCGTGAAGCTGCCGTCCGCATGGCGCGCCTGCGCGGTCGCGCTTACCGCGTGGCCGAAATCGACCACATCGCCGATGCGCAGCCGTTTGGCATTGCGGATGAACGCCTGCCAGCGGCGCAGATCGATGCGTTTGTGCAGCGTCGCGCCGATCCGCGCTCCGCCCCCCACACTATTGACACGTCGCCCCTCCAGCTGGGCTGGGATGACGCGGGTGTCGTTGAAAACTAGGCAATCGCCAGGGCGGAGCATAGCGGGCAGGTCCGCGACGCTATGATCGCTTATCGCAATGCCATCAACCACCAGCATCCGCGCGCTATCTCGCGGGCACGCGGGGCGTAGCGCTATCGCTTCAGGCGGCAGGTCAAAATCAAACAGGTCAACGCGCATGGCGCGCGCACCTATTGATTGAGCGGCGCGTTGAGCTGATCAATCGTCACAGGCGCGGCGGCAGGGGTGGCCGCGCGTTCGGTCAGCGCGCTAGCGGGCGGCATCGGGCGATTGTCCGCCATCACCGACATCTGGACGACGCGACTGGGGTTAGCGGGCGGCTCGCCGCGCTGGATGCGGTCAACAAACTCCATCCCCGACACCACACGGCCAAAGGCGGTGTAATGATTGTCGAGCGAGAGTCGAGGCAATAGCAGGATGAAGAACTGGCTGTTCGCGCTATTGGGGTCATCCGAGCGCGCCATCGACAGCACGCCGCGCACATGCGGGAGCGTATTAAACTCCGCCGCGACATCGGGAAGCGTGCTGCCACCCGTGCCGGTGCCGAGCGGGTCGCCGCCCTGTGCCATGAACCCCTCAATCACCCGGTGGAATGTCAGCCCGTCGTAAAATCCCTGCCGCGTCAACTGTTTGATCCGCTCGACATGATTTGGCGCGGCATCGGGGCGCAACTGAATAACCACCCGGCCGCCCGACGACAGGTCGAGTGCCAGCATATATTCGGGGTTGCCCGCATATTCCGCCGGAACAATCGCCGATACCACGGTTGGCGTTGGCGCAGCGGCGGGTGCTGGTGCCACCTCTTGTGCTATGACGGGCGAGGCGAGTGCACATGCACATAGCGCCAGGGCCGAAAATTGGGCAGTCATGCGGGAAAGCATCATGGCAAATATTGGTCCTTGGTGATTTTTGCGGGACTCACAGATTATTAGCGGGCGGATTAACCGCTGATGAGCCTTTGCGCTAGTGCTTATGATGGATGCTATGAACGCGCGCCAGAACGTCGGCCTCTACCGCCGGTGGAACAAATTTTCCAATCGGCCCGCCGAACAGCGCAATTTCCTTGACCAACCTAGACGCAATGGGTTGCAGGCCGACATCAGCCATCAGGAACACCGTTTCGATGCTGGCGTTAATCTGTTGGTTCATCCCAGCCATTTGATATTCATATTCGAAATCTGCAACCGCGCGCAGCCCGCGCACAATCATGCTCGCCCCCTGACTTTCCGCAAAGCCCATCAACAATGAATGAAACCCGACAACATCGACATTGGCAATCCCCGCCGATGCCACTTCGCGGCGGACCATAGCCATCCGTTCTTCGTCGCTGAACATTGGCGTCTTGGCGCTATTGGTAGTGACGCCAATCACCAGCCTGTCCACCAATTTGGCCCCGCGCCGGATGATGTCCATATGCCCCAGAGTGACGGGGTCAAAAGTGCCGGGATAGACGCCAATGCGCGTTTTGCTATTGCTGGTCATCGATCACGCTCCACCACATAATGCGCGATTGCGCGCAGCAAGTCTGCTTCGGGGCCATAGCCGGTTAAGTGACCAATGGCTTGCCTAGATAATGCTAGTGCTTGATCGCGCGCGCGCTCCGCGCCCATCAAGGAGACAAAGGTTTCCTTGCCGCGCCCGGCGTCCTTGCCCACCGCCTTGCCAGCCAGTGCGGCATCGCCCAGCGCATCAATCAGATCGTCGGCAATCTGGAATGCCAGCCCAATGTCGCGGGCATAACCGCGCAGCGCATGGCGTCCGTCGTGGGGCACGCGGCCCATGATAGCCCCTGCCTCGACACACCAGCCAATCAGCGCGCCCGTTTTCATCTGTTGCAGACGGGTTACGGCGTGCAGGTCGAACGCAGCGCCACCCGCCGCCAGATCCATCATCTGTCCACCTGCCATACCAGCGGGTCCAGCCGCACGCGCCAATTCGGCAATTAGTTCCATCCGGACAAACGGGTCGCTATGCGTCGCATCATCGGTCAAAATCTCGAACGCCATGGCGTGCAGAGCATCGCCCGCCAGCACCGCCGTTGCTTCGTCAAAGGCGCGGTGAACCGTCAGCTTGCCGCGCCGCATATCGTCATCGTCCATCGACGGCAGATCATCGTGGATCAGCGAATAGACGTGGACAGCCTCCACCGCCACAGCGGCGCGCAAAGCACAATCTGCATCCACGCCAAAAAGCCGCGCACTGGCATTGACCAAGAGTGGTCGGAGCCGCTTTCCGCCGCCAATCGCGGCATATCGCATGGCTTCGAACAGGGTGGCGCGCGCATCGGAGGGCACCGTCAACAGGCTATCGAATAAGCGGTCAATATCGGCCGAAACCTGTGCCGCCTCGCGGTTCAGCAACAGGAACGATACGGGGCATTTATCGGACATGGGGCGTTATGAACCGTCGAACGGCGCAACGCCCACTGGCTTGCCATCGCTCGACACTTTGATCCGTTCAATACGCGCCTCGGCATCGCGTAGCCGCGCATCGCAATGCCCCTTGAGCAAAGTCGCGCGCTCATACAGCGTTATCGCGCTGTCGAGGGCGACCTGCCCTTCCTCCAACTGGCGCACGATGCGGCCAAGCTCTTCTAAAGCAGCCTCAAAACTCAAAGCGGAAAGATCGGATGGCACAGCGTCTGTCATGCCTTGTGTTGTGACTGTATGCGCATCGCGGGTCAAGGCAAAGCGCAGCAATAATCACCCTACTTGCCGTTACGCTGGCACTTGCTATGCTCGACCCAGAGCAAGGGGAGACGCATATGTTCATCGGTCATTGGGCACCAGCATTGGTCGCTGCCACCCATCCCAAAGCGCCCAAGCTCGGCACATTATTTCTTGCCGGGCAGTTGGTCGATTGGGCGTTCTTCGCGTTCGTGCTGACCGGAGCCGAACATATGCGGATTTCCCCAGGGATCAGCGTGATGAACCCGATGGACCTATACCACATGCCCTATACGCACTCTTTGTTAGGCAGCGGCGTGTGGGCCGCAGGGTTTGCGGCGCTCATCTGGCTCATCACCAAAAACCGCACGGGCGCGGTGATTGGCGGTGCGGTGGTGCTGTCGCACTGGTTTCTCGACCTGTTGGTCCATATTCCCGACCTGACTTTATGGGGCAGTCCGCCAAAGCTGGGTTTTGGCCTGTGGAACCATCCCGCCATCGAAATGCCGCTGGAGCTGGGCCTGACATTCGGTGCGCTGTTCTGGTTCATCATGAAAACCCGCAGCGTCGGCAGCGTGGGTCGGATGGCTCCGGCCGTGCTGGCGCTATTGCTGCTGACCATTCAGATCATCAACTGGTTCGGCCCGCCGCCCGAGCAACCGAATGTCAGCGCAGCTATGGTCGTGTTTGGCACCTATGGCCTGATGACATTGGCGGCGTGGTGGGTTGGGCGGCACCGAGTGCGTGCGGGGTAGCTTTTGCGAGGGTGCCCCTACGCTTCGCTACGGGAGTTCTGTGCTCGGCCATCCCCTGGATGGCGTTCCTTTCCGCCTCCCGTGCTTTCGGCCCCGCGATTTTTCGCTAAAATCATGCCCCGTAAACCACCAACAATCGAAGGTGGATTTTGGGTAGGGTGCCCCTACGCTTCGCTACGGGATTTCCATGCTCGGATTGCCCCCGGCAATCCTGTGCGTGGAAATGGTGGAGCCTAGCGGGTTCGAACCGCTGACCTCCTGCATGCCATGCAGGCGCTCTACCAACTGAGCTAAGGCCCCAAATGTGCTGCCGCGAATATCGCGGCTTGGTATGGCGCGCGCTTTAGACGAAGGGCACCGCCCGTTGCAAGGGGGCGATTGGTCGCCCGTCTTAGCAGATATCCATCAGACGTCCTGCGTGTTGCCTTCGCCCGTTTCAACGCCCAAATCGTCGCCGTCGCCCAAATCAACATCATTGTCAGGCGACACATTGTCATCATCGACATCGGCATCAAGGCCCAAATCGCTATCGGCATCAACGTCTGGCTCGACCGCTTCAGCCGCGCCGGGCTTCAGCTGTTCGAACGGCATGGATTGCTTCGATTTGAGTACCGATTCTGGCACCCATGCGTGACCGCAAGCGATGCAAGTGGCCGGATTATCGTTTTCCAAGTCGTAAAAACGCGTCGCACATTTGGGGCAGTTACGCTTTGTGCCCCATTCAGCCTTAATCATGTCAATAACAACTCACTGAAAGAAAATCATATTTTATCGAAGTAGCCGCAATGCACGGTCCCCTCAACTCGAATCGCGAGCGCCTTGCCAGAAAGGCATAGCGCTGTCAAAAGCCGCGCCGTCGATGAACCACAGTAACGCCCTTGCTTCGCCGCGCATAATTGCGCAATCGCGCCCCCTTCGCGGAAGTGTGCGCGTGCCCGGCGACAAGTCGATCAGCCACCGCGCGCTGATGTTTTCCGCGCTCGCCGTCGGGGAAAGCCGCATCACCGGTTTGCTGGAGGGCGAAGATGTGCTGGCGACGGCTGCTGCGCTCCGAGCCATGGGCGCAACCATAGAGCAGACCTGCGAGGGAGGCTGGACCATCCACGGCGTCGGTGTTGGCGGATTGCTACAGCCGCAAAACGCGCTCGACATGGGCAATAGCGGCACATCGACACGGCTGTTGATGGGGTTGATCGCCAGCCACCCGATCACCGCGACATTCATTGGCGACGCCAGCCTGTCGCGCCGCCCGATGGGCCGCGTCATCGACCCGCTGGCCCAAATGGGCGCAGAGTTCACCGCTTCAGGGGGGGCAACGGGGGGGCGATTGCCGTTGACGATGTGCGGGATATGCCCTGCGGTGCCGTTGTCCTATCGCCTGCCCGTCGCGTCGGCACAGGTAAAATCAGCGGTGCTGCTGGCTGGGCTCAACACGCCGGGCATCACCGAAGTGATTGAACCGATTGCCACCCGCGACCATAATGAGCGGATGCTGCGGGGATTCGGTGCTGACTTGACCGTCGAAGTCATTGATGGTGTTCGCCGTATACGCTTGATGGGGGAGGCCGAGCTTAGGCCACAGATCATCGAAGTCCCCGGCGATCCATCGTCCGCCGCGTTCATCATCGTCGCCGCACTGATTACGCCGGGCAGCGAAGTGACCGTCACCAATGTCGGTATCAACCCGACACGGGCCGGGATTTATCATGTGCTGCGCGCCATGGGCGCGGACATTTCGTTCGTGAATGAGCGCGATGTTGGCGGCGAGCCTGTGGCGGACATATTGGCAAGACATTCGGTTTTGCACGGGGTTGATGTGCCCCCCGAAATTGCGCCGAGCATGATTGACGAGTTCCCTATCCTGTTCGTCGCCGCCGCCTTTGCGAGCGGGACAACGCGGACCAGCGGGCTTGATGAACTACGCGTCAAGGAGAGCGACCGATTGGCGTTGATGGCGCAGGGGCTGGGCGCAATTGGTGTGCGCGTCACCGAGAGCGAAGATGGCCTGACCCTCGAGGGCAGCGGCGGTGAGGCGCTGGCGGGCGGCGGGGTCATCACTACCACGCTCGACCACCGCATCGCCATGAGCATGTTCGTTGCGGGGATGAATTGCCGCGAGCCAGTGACCATCGACGATATGGACCCTGTCGCGACCAGTTTTCCCGGTTTCGAGGCCATGATCCAAGGATTAACAGATTGACTGACACTATTTCCAGCAGCAGCGCCAACATCATCGGCATCATCGGCAGCATCTTCATCGTGGTGGGGTTTGCCTATGCCAATATGGCCAAGGCGATGAACGCATTACTGTTCAACGGTCTCAATCTGGTCGGAGCAATCTTGCTAGCCATATCGCTGTTGGTCAATGTCAACCTGCCCGCGCTGATGCTCGAAGTCGTGTGGGCGGCCATCGCTACATTAGGAATAGGAAAGGCGCTGTGGCAGCGGCGCTCCAACAGGGGCGCATGATTATCGCCGTTGATGGGCCGACCGCGAGCGGCAAGGGAACCATAGCCAAGGCGCTGGCGACGCATTTCGGCTTGCCGCACCTCGACACCGGATTGCTGTACCGCGCGGTGGGACGGCAGGTGGCGTTGCACGGCGGCGATCCAGATAGTGCGGCAGACGCGCTGGCTGCGTGTGATTTTCCAGATAGCCTGCTGGCTGACCCCGTGCTACGCGACGAAGCAACAGGCGCGCTCGCCAGCCGGGTATCGGTGCACCCCGCCGTGCGGCAAGCGCTGTTCAATCGGCAGCGTGCCTTTGCCACGCAAGCCGGCGGCGCGGTGCTCGACGGGCGTGACATCGGCACGGTGATAGCCCCCGACGCCGATGTGAAACTCTTCGTTACCGCGTCGGTTGCCGCTCGGGCACAGCGGCGCTGGATGGAGATGAACGCACGGGGGGGCATAGCGTCACTCGATAGCTTTATTGCCAGTCTTGCCGCCCGCGATGCCCGTGACAGCGCCCGCACCGCCGCGCCGCTGTATGCGGCAGACGATGCACATATGCTCGATACCAGCATCATGGACGCCAACGCCGCCATTGCAGCCGCCATTGCGATAGTGGAGCGGGTAGTGGCCGATAATAGCTGAATGTAACATCATCGTCACAGCGATGAAATCACCCTGTCACACCATGACGGTATGAAACCGCTATCACTTGCGGGGGCAAACCATCATGACCACAATCACACATAAGCTAACTATGATTGCGGTGAGGTCGGCTCGCAGACGCAATCGCGCGGCGCTGTGGGTCGAACTGGTCAACGGCTCCGGCCCACTATGGTGGCGGCTATTGCGCTGGAGTCAGCGTAACCGGACCTAAAATAACCGGAAAATGGCCGCCTTGCTTGTCCAAAGCAATTTGACTATAGGCGGCGCCGTCCAGCGAGCGTTTGCGCTTGTGGAGGCTCGGATCCGGCCCTGAAAATTGCCATAGTCTATGGCATCTTCGCACCGACACACCGTTCCGCCGCAACCTGATAATCTACGGATGCTGTGCACGCATGGGGCGTGCATGGCGGATCGGCCAACAAGACCCTAGGAACCAACCTAGCGGCCGGAAATGATATAAGGAACTCCAACCATGGCCTCTTCGCCACATCCAACGCGCGATGATTTTGCCGCGCTGCTCAATGAATCTCTCGGCGGTGCCGACACCCAGTTCGAAGGCCGGGTGGTCAAGGGCACGATTACCGCCATCGAAAACGACCTTGCCGTCATCGACGTCGGGCTGAAGAGCGAGGGCCGCGTGCCCTTGCGCGAATTCGCCATGCCCGGCCAAAAGGCTGAGCTGGCCGTTGGCGACGAAGTCGAAGTCTATGTCGATCGCGTCGAAAACGCCAATGGCGAAGCGATGCTCAGCCGCGACCGCGCCCGCCGCGAAGCCGCTTGGGACCGTTTGGAAGAAGAGTTCACCAAGGAAGTCCGCGTCGAAGGCGTCATCTTTGGCCGCGTCAAGGGTGGCTTCACCGTCGATCTGGGCGGTGCCGTGGCGTTCCTGCCGGGCAGCCAGGTTGACATTCGCCCCGTTCGCGATGTTCAGCCGTTGATGGACCTGCCGCAACCGTTCCAGATCCTGAAAATGGATCGCCGCCGTGGCAACATCGTCGTGTCGCGCCGCGCCATTTTGGAAGAGTCGCGCGCAGAACAACGCACCGGCCTCATCCAGAACCTCGCCGAGGGTCAGATCATCGAGGGCGTGGTCAAGAACATCACCGATTATGGTGCGTTCGTCGATCTGGGTGGCATTGACGGCCTGCTCCATGTTACCGACATGAGCTATAAGCGCGTCAATCACCCGAGCGAAGTGATCGCCATCGGCGACACACTCAAGGTGCAGATTGTCCGTATCAACAAGGATACGCAGCGTATCTCGCTGGGCATGAAGCAGCTGGAAAGCGATCCGTGGGAAGCCGCTGTCGCCAAATACCCGATTGATGGCAAGTTCACCGGCCGCGTCACCAACATCACCGAATATGGCGCCTTTGTCGAGCTCGAAGCGGGTATCGAGGGCCTAGTCCACGTCTCCGAAATGAGCTGGACCAAAAAGAACGTCCATCCAGGCAAGATCGTTTCGACCAGCCAGGAAGTCGAAGTCACCATCATCGAAGTGGACAGCGAAAAGCGCCGCATCAGCTTAGGGTTAAAGCAAGCGCAAACCAACCCGTGGAATGATTTTGCAACGAATAATCCCGTCGGAACAATTGTCGAAGGCGAAGTCAAAAACTCGACCGAATTTGGCCTGTTCATCGGCCTGCCAGGCGACGTTGATGGCATGGTCCACATGTCTGACATCGCATGGGGCATTTCGGGTGAAGAAGCGCTGGCGCTGCACCGCAAGGGCGAAACGGTCAAGGCCATCGTGCTTGACGTCGATGTTGAAAAAGAACGCATCTCGCTTGGCATCAAGCAATTGGAAAAGGGCGCTCCCGCCGCTGGTGCAACCGCAAGCGCTTCGGGCCTGAAAAAGAACGAGATCACCACCGTTACCGTACTAGAAGTGCGCGACGGCGGCCTAGAAGTGCAAGCGGGCGAAGATGGTGCAACCGGCTTTATCAAGCGCACCGACCTTGGCCGCGACCGCGACGAACAGCGCCCCGAACGCTATCAGGTCGGGCAGAAGTTCGACGCGATGGTCATCGGTTTCGATCGTTCGAAAAAGCCGAACTTCTCTATCAAGGCGATGCAAATTGCCGATGAGAAGCAGGCTGTCGAGCAATATGGTTCATCCGATTCAGGTGCATCGCTGGGCGACATCCTCGGCGAAGCGCTAAAGGCCAAAGCCAAAAGCTAAATAGCTTTTCACTTTGAAGCAAATGAAAGGGTCGCGTAACAGCGGCCCTTTTTTGTAATAATTGTTCGCAATAATGCCGTGTCACTTATTGTTGATTCCTATTTCGTTTCTTCTATAACTAATTTGCTTGTCGATTTTGGGTGGGTCGGCAGGCGTAATGGACGCCATGTGCCAAGGGCATGGGCGGACGTTGGGTCGCCACACCCCGATGGGGATGTCACCCGGCATTTCCCGGAACCTAGGTAGAAGGAAATATGATCCGTTCCGAACTCGTCCAACGTCTTGCCACTGAAAATCCCGAACTGCGTATCGCGGAAATTGAGGCAGTAACCGACGCATTTTTCAACACTATCGTCGAACAATTAACGAGGGGAGGCCGCGTAGAGCTGCGCGGCTTTGGCTCTTTTTCGACGCGCGCGCGCAAAGCACGTGAAGGCCGCAACCCACGAACCGGCGGGGCCGTTGCGGTCCCAGCCAAGGCCGTGCCCTATTTCAAAGCTGGCAAGGAAGTGCGCGCCAAATTAAACAGCGATTAAGCTGTAGCGGCATTCGTGCGCAGTTTGACTTGCCCTTCGCGGCTATCGCTGCGATGGGGAGGTCATGCGCGGACGTGGCGAAATCGGTAGACGCAGCAGACTTAAAATCTGCCTTCCTATGGAAATGCGGGTTCAAGTCCCGCCGTCCGCACCAGTTTTGAAAACGCCATGCCGGGGGCGTGGCGAAGGCGCGGGATTCAAACTAGCATTAGCAGCGGCCCTTCTCCTCGCCTTGACCGGATGTAGCCTGTTTAGCGATGATGGCCCCGTGCAGATCGCCGTGATCGGCGCGATGCACCGCAACCCCGACCGTGTGCCACCGCCGCTGTCCTTACCGGACAGCCTGTTGCTGGACGCCGTAGGCCGAGGGCTGGTATCAAGTTCGGCTGAGGGCCAGATAGAGGCAGGGCTGGCCGAACGCTGGACCGTATTGGATGACGGTTTATCCTATATCTTTCGCTTGCGTGAAGCGGAATGGCACAGTGGGCAACGCGTCCATGCAGAGGATATTGCAGCGATGCTGCGTCAGCGCATAGCATCGACGCGACTGCGCACCGCGTTACGCGGGGAGTTTAGGGACATAGTGCATATTCGCGCGATGACTCAGCGCGTCATCGAAATCCAGTTGCGCCGCCCGCAATCCGACTTGCTGGAACTGTTGGCTCACCCCGATTTAACGCTGTCCCGCAATGGTCAGGGGTGGGGGCCGATGACCCCGCACTGGAACGGCAATATGGTGTCACTGGCCGAACGCAACAGTAGCGCCGCCGAAGAAGAGGGCGCGACACAAAAAACACCGACCATCACCATGTGGGGCAGCAACAGCGTCAATGCCGTTACCCAGTTTGATCAGGGTGCAGCGGATGCAGTCATTGGCGGTCGATTTGAAGGGTGGCCCATTCTTGCCGCAGCGGATGTGACATCGAACAGCATCGTCCGCGACCCGGTTGAGGGGTTGTTCGGGCTGGCAGTGACATCGCCGCGCGGAATCCTGTCCGATGTTCAGGCACGCGAAGCCATCGCCATGGCGCTCGACCGCGTGCAGATGACCCGCGCCTTGGATGCGCCGGGGTGGACACCGCGCATCACTATCCGTCCCACAAGCACCAATACTGAAACGCTGCAGCCGGTCTATCCCGCATGGGTCGATTTATCGGTCGTAGAGCGCCGTAACCAAGCGCGCGCGGCGGTGGCGGCGTGGCAGACACAACATGGCGGCCCTGCACGCCCTGTAGTTCGTATCGCCCTGCCCGACGGCGCGGGGGCACGCATCCTCTTTGCGTGGCTGCATAGCGACCTTGGGGCCATAGGAATTGATGCACGCCGCGTGCCGCTGTCCGGCAACGCAGACCTGCGCCTGATCGACGAAGTCGCGCCGACCAGCGATCCCGCATGGTTCATCCGGCGGCTCGATTGCGGGCATGACATCAGCTGTAATGGCGATGCTAGCGCGCTGGTGACGGCGATTGACGAAGCCGCCACGCCGCTAGACCGCGCCAATGCCATCAGCTTGGCCGAAGAAGCGATATTGCGCCACGCCGCCTTCATCCCGATAGCCGCGCCGCTGCGCTGGTCGCTGCGCGGGAACAGAGCCGCGTCGCTGCGCCCCAATGCGCGCGGGTGGCATGGCTTGTATCGGCTGCGGCAGGCACCAGATTAGGGGGTGACTGGGCCCTGTGCCTGCCCGATCTTGAGGCGTTGGAGTATTTTCCAAGTGATTGATTCTAAACAACAAAGTTTGAACGATGTTGCGAGCATACTAAAGGCGCACGCCAGCGATCCCGCAAAAATCCGCCAACGCATTGAATTGATTGAGCTCCTTTTGGAGCGCAGCCTGACCGTCCCCGGCACGAACATCCGCGTGGGGATGGACGCGATAGTCGGGCTGGTCCCGGTGATCGGCGATGTCATCACCGCCGCGATGGGCGTGTATATCGTGTGGGAAGCGCATAATCTAGGCCTGCCCAAATGGAAACTGGCGCGGATGGCGGGCAATATCGCGCTCGACACGGCCATAGGCGCGGTGCCGCTGGCGGGCGATTTGTTCGACCTGATGTTCAAATCGAACAGCCGCAACTTGCGCATCGTCAAACGCCACATGGACAAACATCATCCGGCGACACGGGTGATTGAGGGAACGGTGGAGCGGGGGTAGATTTTCTCCAACGCCTAGCCTCACTTCGTCACCCCGGACTTGAACCGGGGGCGCGCGGCAATCCAGTCCATATGGATTGCCGCGTCGGCCCGAAACTAGTTCGGCCCTCCTCGCAATGACGATTCACTCAAACGTCATCCCGCTCCAGAAGCAGACATTCCCAGCTATTATGTTGATTCCCCAAGACGTCGCTTGATCCTGCTAAAAGCTATCGGGGTGATGCCAAGATAGCGTGCAACATCGCCTTGTGGCAGGCGGCTGACCAAATCAGGCTCTAATGTTTGCATGACTCGAAATCGTTCGGTTGCTGAATCGCACAGCAGGGATTGCTCGCGACGCGATTTGCGTTGCCTGACCCAGTCGGTGAACTGACTGTAAGCACGCTGCAAATCAACCTCTCTTGAAACCTGTTCCTTAACCCATTGCAGAGGGAGGCGAATGACTATGGACGGTTCAAGCGTGTGAGCGCCAAAGGCCAGCACGCCATTCTCTGCGGCGAACAAGCCTTGATCAACGATAAAGCTTTTGATCCGTTCATCCCCTTCGGATGTAATGTAGACCAGCTTGACCAGTCCGTGCATGAGTATGAATACATCCGCTGGTGCATTGTCCTGATCGAACAGAATATGCCCCTTTGCATGCGTGCCTTCGATCCAAAGCCCATCATTCGCGGCAAGCGCGCGGAGACGATTTAGCAGCGGATCGAGAGAAAAATCTTGTTTAACTAAACTTGGGTTCATCGTTCATTCCCGAAGGCATGGTACGCACGGGTTCATAATATTAATGGGTCGGCGACCCTGTTTAGCAAAGATTTGCGAATGCGTAGACCCCTTTCCTACCCATCAAAGGTCATCCTTACAGGCGGCACGTCGGGCATCGGTGCAGAAATGCTGGAAATGCTGCTTGCCGCCGGGCATCAGGTGATTGTGCTGGCGCGCCGCGCAAGCCAGCTTGAACCACGAAACAGGATGGAGCCGGTTGACATCGACCTGTCGGACAGTGCGGCGGTCAAAGCGGTTGCCGCCGACATTGCCGCGCGTCACCCAGACGTGAGCGTGCTGATCAACAATGCCGCGCTCCAATATCCCGTCGCGCTGACTGACCCGAACTTTGATCCTTTACAGATGGAAGCGGAGGTGGCGATCAACCTGTTGGCACCGCCCCTACTAACCCATGCATTACTTCCCGCTTTACTGCGGCAAGGGTTGGGCGCAGCGATTGTAAATGTCTCGTCGGGTCTGGCCTTTTTCCCAAAACAGCAATCCGCACTTTATTGCGCGACCAAGGCCGCACTGCATAGCTTTTCCCAAAGTCTGCGCTATCAATTAGAGGCGGATGGCGTTGCGGTGATTGAGGCGATCCTTCCCTTGGTCGACACTCCCATGACCGAGGGGCGTGGCAGCGGTAAAATTTCGGCTCGTGATGCCGCCACTGCAATATTAGATGGCGTGAAGAACCGCCGCACTGAAATCTTCATTGGCAAAGCCAAACTATTGCCGCTGATTTCGAGATTTGCCCCCGCCCTTGGCCGCAAAATCATGCGTGGAACATGAAAGACCTCCTTAAGATTGCCTTTGTGCTAGTCCTTGTGTTTGCATTGACGGCCTTCATTATCAAATCTACCGGAATAGTAACCGAGGAAAGCGTGCTGGCTTTCATAGAGAATGCAAAGAGTATCAATCCGCTCTATCTAGCGGCAGGCGTTGTTCTGTTACTGACGATTGATCTTCTTATCGCGGTCCCGACGATGGCGACCATTTTGATCGCAGGATATACGATGGGCCCTCTGCTGGGTGGGGCCGCTTCTGCGACCGGACTGATGACTTTGGGATTGAGTGGCTATGGAATGGGGCACCGGTTTGGAAGGCCTATTCTGGCTAGGCTGTTCAAGGATGAAGCAAAGCTTGCGAATATTGAGCAGGCCTTTGCAAAGAATGACCTGCTAACGTTGTTCGCTTGTCAGGCATTGCCGATTTTACCGGAGCTTAGCTGCACCTTGGCGGGAATAGCGCGGATGCCGTTTGGCCGCTTTCTTTTTGGCTATTCGGTCGGCGTGGTGCCCTTTGCCTTCATCGTCGCTTGGGCGGGATCAATAAGCACGCTTAGTGAACCCGGGCCTGCGATCTATGCCGCGATTGCGATAAGCGTCGGGCTATTGCTTGTTTGGACGGTGATCCGGAGACGGTCGGCCTAGGGTCGACCTCCTCCCGCAAGGAGAGAGGATTTAAGATGGCCCCTAACCCCTCCCGCAAACGGGAGGGGGAGACGTCTGCACTAGAAATCACCCTACCGCTGGCGCCGCTGACTCCAGCGCAAAACCCGCCACCACAGCGGTTTGGAGCTATTGAATAGTCCGGCCCACAATGCCGAAGGTCCGGGCCTGTGCGGCGGTATTGGTCCCGCAGCAAGCATGACGGCTAGCCCAGACCGCATCACAGCCGTGCGGTGCTGGCGCGCGGGGAGCCAGGCAGATTAGGCGACCCCTGCCACGCATAGCCCGCCAGCCCGATCAGCGCGGCGACAACCGCGAGTTCGAGCGCGGCGCGCGGGGACTTGGCGAACCTAGCCATCGAGGTCACAATGAGCGCCGCGAACAGCAGCGGGAAAAACCAGCCCATTATCTAGCTCTCCTTCCTTTTGAATCGACCGCGTATCAGAAAAAAACCGGCGATCAGCGCGATGATCGGGATCAGCCACAGCGGCGCCGATGACGGGTGAAGTTCGGGTTTGAAGCTGACCCACGCGCCATAACGGGTAATCAGCCAGGCACGGATAGCCTCTGGTTCCTCGCCCGCCGCAATCCGTTCACGGATCAACGCGCGCATATCCCCCGCCAGATCGGCGTTGCTGCCCGAAATCGGTTGCCCCTGGCAGACAACGCAGCGGATGGTGTCCATCAACGCCTTGGCCTGGCGTTCCTGTGCCGGATCGGCGAGTTCCGTGTTGGTGTAATCCACCTGTGCCATCGCTGACCCGGCGGGGCCGAGCAGCAACGCCAATATAAGGATGATACGCAGCATCATTGTGCCCCCCTGATGTCCGCGACCAATGTGGCAATATCATCGGGTTCGATGACGCCGATATGCTGGCGGACTATTTTACCGCGCCCATCGACGACAAAGGTTTCGGGAACCCCGGCCGAGCCCAGCGCGATTTGCGTGCGGCCGTTAAAATCCATGCCGATGCGCGAATAGGGGTTGCCGTTCTGCGCCAGAAACTGCGTCAAATCGGGGACATTATCGTGCACCGCGATACCGATGATGTCGATGCCCTGCCCCTGTAGCAACGTCAGCCCCGGTGCCTCTGCCGCGCAAGGGACGCACCAGCTGGCAAAAACATTGACCAGATGCGGACGTCCGTTGGCCAGCAAGGTGGCATCAACCCCCGCCGCCGGATCAAGCGCGCCCGCCAGCGTGATGGGCGGAAATTGTTGCCCCACCAGCGCCGATGGCACGCGGCGTTCAACCGGATTGACAAGGTTCCAGCCAAATATGGCCAGCGTAAAGGCGACGAAGGCAAAGGGCAGCCACAGCCAGAGACGACGGTTCATGCCACGTCCTTTCGCCAAAAGCGCCACCGGCTAGAGTGCTTCGGCTTTGATTGCATCAAAGCAAACACTCTAGATTCTTGTTTTACCGTGATTTCCGAGTCACCAGATGATTCTATCTGGCTCGAAATCACTCTTTGCAACAAATCGCGTTTCACCCGGCCAATCAAGGACAGCAGCCCGCCCAGCGCAATCATCATACCGCCCAGCCAGATGAGCGTCACCATCGGTTTCCACCACATCCGCACCGGCCATTGATCGGGCGCTGTCTGTGCCGCGACCACCAGATACAGCTGCCCATCCCAAAGGGTAGAGATGGCGGATTCGACGGTTTCCATCGGCGGGTCGGTGAAGGTGCGCGATTGCGGGTGCATGATGAACGGGGTGCCGCCACCGCGCGTCACCACCATTTCAGCATCGAGCGCCGACCAATTGGGGCCGGGAATTTCGCTAATACCCCGCAAGGTGACGCTGAACGGGCCGACGGTGCGGGTATCGCCAATGCGCATCGCGGTGAGCGATTCATGGCTGAAGGCGCTGTCGCCCGCCATTCCGGCGATACTGACCGCGCAGCCCAGATGCGCGATGACCATGCCATAAGTGAACAGCGGTGTGCGGCGCAAATTGCGTTTCCACAGCGGCGCGAGGCTGGCCGCTGCGACCCCGACCGACAGCATCAGGCCGAGCAGCGGCAATATGCCCAGTTTCGGCGCGAACAGCGCGAGGATGAGCAACATCGCCGCGCTAAGCAGGATCGGCACCGTCACCCGTTCGATGACCGATTTGCCTGTGTCCTGCCGCCAGCGGGTCAGTGGCCCGACCCCCATCAGGATCAGCAGGACGAGCGCAACCGGCCCCGCCGCGCTGTTGAAATAGGGCGCGCCAACCGACAATTTCTCTCCGCCAAACGCTTCGAGCACCAACGGATAGAGCGTGCCGACCAGCACGATGACGAGGATGATCGACAGCAAGAGGTTGTTGCCGACCAGCGTTCCTTCGCGGCTGAGCGCATTAAAGCGCTTGCCCTCCTTGACCGTGCTGATGCGCGTGGCGAACAGCGCCATCGCGCCGCCGATATAGAGCGCAAGCAGGATGAGGATGAAGCCACCACGGCGCGGGTCAACCGCAAAGGCGTGGACGCTGGTCAATATGCCAGACCGCACCAGAAATGTGCCGACCATCGACATCGAAAAGGCGACCACCGCGAGCAATATTGTCCAAGCACGCAGGGCATCGCGCGTCGCCAGCACCGTCACCGAATGGAGCAGCGCGGTCGCGGCGAGCCACGGCATCAGCGAGGCGTTCTCGACCGGATCCCAGAACCACCAGCCGCCCCAGCCCAGTTCATAATAGGCCCAATAACTGCCCGCCGTGATGCCGATAGTCAGGAAAATCCACGCGGCCAATATCCACGGGCGCATTGCGCGGGCGAACACTGCATCGACCCGGCGCGTCACCAATGCGCCAACCGCAAAGCTGAACGCCACCGACATGCCGACATAGCCCATGTACAGCGTCGGCGGGTGAAAGGCGAGGCCGGGGTCCTGGAGCAACGGGTTCAGCCCCTGCCCGTCGAGCGGGGCGGGGTCGATCCGGGTAAAGGGGTTGGAGGAGAAGAGCAGAAAGGCGTAAAAGCCCAGCGATATGGCGCCCTGTGCCGCCAGCGTCGCGACTTTTGTGGCCGTATCAAGCGCGCGCTCATACAGCGCAACCGCCGCCCCGCCGAGCGCCAATATGGCCACCCACAACAGCATTGACCCTTCGTGATTGCCCCAAGTGCCGCTGATTTTATAGATGAGCGGCTTGGCCGAATGGCTGTCCATCGCCACCAGCAGCACCGACATGTCGGAGCGCACAAACACCGCAATCAGCGCCAGAAAGGCGGTGCCGGCCATCGCCGATTGGGCCACCGCTACCGGCGTCATGCCGCCCGCCAGAGCGGCATGTTTTGGTGACAAGGCCATGGCGCCCATCACCAGTTGCAGCAGCGCTAGCGCCCCCGCCATCCATAAAGCCGCAAGGCCAGCTTCGGCTATCATTGCAAACGCCCTTTAGAAATCAAGTCGATAGCCGAGCGAAATAAGCACGCCCGTTTCGCGCGTGGTGGTAAGCGCCGTGCCGATAGTTGCGCGCTGGCGCGAGAAATTGCCGCCGAGTTCAAGCTCAACCTCTGACCCGCGCATCGGGTAATAATTGATCCGCAGCGTCGGCTGTATCTGCGAGAAGGTGGCGTCGGTGAACTTGTCGCTGCGCGCGCCGTAGCGTATCCGTGGACTGACGCGGAGCGTGGTCGTCACCGGAACGCGGGCATTGAAATCGAGCGTGTAAGTGTGCGAACGCTGTGTATTCGAGAAGCGCCCGCTGAACACATAAATGTCGTTGTTGAAAATCAGCCCGGTGCCGACCAATTGCGAGCCATAATAATATTCACGGCCAACGGCGGGTTGCGGGTCAATGGGGAACGAACCCGGCGTCACCAATGTCGTGCCGTTGGTGCCGCCGGTGTCGGTCATCGAAAAGTCGAGATTACCCTGTAAATTGGCGGTGATAGGGCGCGAATAGGCAATGGTCAGCGATTTGGAGACCAGCGTATTGTCGCGCGCAATCTGGTAAATCTGTGGGTCGGTGAAGAATGTCCGCAGTTCACCCAGATGCCGGAGCGCGGCAAGCCCGCCGGGCTGTGTCTGGCCGATAAGCGCGTTGCCAGTGGTCAGCAGCGGCGACTGGCGGTAATCGGCGGTCAGGCTGAAACTCGACTGGTCCGCCATCGTGTAGTTGAGCGTCATCACCGCCAGGTTGAGGCGGTTGTAATGCAGGTCATAATCAACAATGCCATACGCGTTGAACGACCCGACCAGATAGCGCAGTTCGGCGCCGACCGCGCGGCGATCAATCAGGCCGTGGCTGCTCTGGTTAAAGCCATAGAGTGTCGCCTGTAGAGGGTCTGCGCGCGAGCCGATGTCAACGCTGACCCCGACGAACCGCCGATCGGTAACAATCCGCGTCTGGCGCGACGATGCCACCGGATAGCCGGCGGCCAGATTGACCCGCAGGCCGGGCTGGATGCCCACACCGACAAATGCGCCGTCGAAGCGGCCAAATATGCCATTGCCGTTGCGCGTTTGGCGGCCAAGGCGCGCCGACAGATTGGTGCGGTCGTCCTGCACATCGAAATAGAGCGCGGTGAGTGTCGTAATGTCGCGCCCGCCAGTGCGGAAGTTTTTGGTGAAAGACCCCGAGCTGCGCAGCAATATTTGCGTGCGGTCGTTGCCGCCCGTCAACGACAGATCAGCGGCGGTGAGCAATTGGTTGAGGTTGACCGAATTATCGACCTCTGCCGTCGGGTCGATCCGCGAGGCATCGACAAAGCGCGTCGAGCTTTGATCGCGGAAATAAAATTGCGAAAAACTGCCGCGCGCGCCCCACCGCCATGCCTGACGCGCCGCCGCAGCATCGCTCGACGCAGCGCGCAACACTTCGGGGGCCGCCGTGCCCGGCGCATCGAGCGCGGCGAGCCGTTGGCGAATGCGGTCCGCGCCCTCGCTGGTCGGGTAGCGGCGCAGATATTCGTCATATTCGGCGCGGGCGTGCGCCATCTGTCCCTTGCGTTCGCGGGTCAGCCCGAGCAGTTCGAGCGCACGCGGGGTCAGTTCATTTTCCGGAAAAGTGAGCAATTGCGTCAACAGCGCAATCGCGCGGTCATTATCACCCGCACGCAGCGCTTCCTCGGCATCATGGCTGGCCGTGGTAACGGCTGTTTGCTGTTCGGGTGTCAGCGGCTGTGCGGCGACGATGGCCGTCGCAACGGGCGCGGCATCGACGGCGGCGGCCTGCGGCGTCAGGGTGAGCCGGGAAACAACGCCCTGTTCGCGTTCCTGCGCGGTCACGGCGACGACCCAGCTTTCCGGGAACAAGGCGACCAAGCGCTGGCGCGCGGCCTCTGCCTGCGCACGCGAGACGAAAAAGCCCGAGCGCAAACGGTGCCACGTCTGGCCATCGCGCTCAAACTGTGTCTCATAGGTCACCAGATCGCCAAGCGCGCTGCGCTGTGCGTCGCTAAGGTTGGTGACATCGGCGGGCTGTGACACCACATTGACGACATAAAGCCCGCGCGGAATGGCCACCGCCTGGCGCGGAGTAGTAGCCGCTGGCGTGCCCGTTTCCGATGTGGTTGGCGGCGCTGTTACAGGCGGCGTGGATGAAGGCGCGGTGGTTTGGCAACCGCCGCTGCCCGGCTGCGAGATCGAGATAATCAGCGTTTGCGGGCGTTCACCTGCCGCCACGCTGAACTCCATATCCTGCGTGAAGTGGAGCGAGAGCACCGCGCCGGAGCCGGCATTACTCTCCAGCTCAATCGAACGCAGCGCCGAAACGCCCTGTGGCGGGCGCAGCGATTCACGGCCGCGCGCCGCATTGTCGAGCGCGGTAAGGTTGATCCGCAACTC
>CXWL01126494.1_pt1 | contig 29989 bp, 31 predicted proteins | sample 590931 | NCBI WGS metagenome assembly CXWL01 (sample SAMEA3498368, study PRJEB10139) | groundwater metagenome | biome: water well; material: biofilm material | place: Germany | collected 2015-04-27 | reverse complement strand
GGTGAGCATGCGTGGAAGTCGGACGACGCGGCCTGGTTCAAGAACCACACTGAGCGCTCGCACCGACTGCGGCCATTGCTCGAGGGCGAGGTTGAAGCGATGCCGGTCCCAATTCCGACGAACGAGATTCCCCCGAACCATTGCGCCGAGATCTTGGTAAGGCAGGTCGCGCCAGGTCAGCGGATTCGTAAGCTGTTCTGTCGTAATACGGAGATAGATATTCCCGACCAAGAAGAAATCATCCACGCCATTTTCGACACCGTTTTCAGCGCTGCAGGTGGTTCAATCATCGACCTTAGGGAAATTATTGAGCGCGCACGGCACTACACGAACAGTCGCGCGCAGCCGCTGAACTAACCCAGTCTGCAAAAAATAATTACCTTGACGTCCGAACAAAATAGAAGGCGGTTAAAGAGATCGCTTGGTAAGCCAAGGACAGCCTACGTCGCATAGAGGACGAGACGTAACCTCCACGCTTTTCTGGAAAGCCGGATCACCCCCTTCAACATCTCGGAGACGCCGAAGCGGTCTTTCAATCGCGCGCCAATCAGCATCCAGACGAAGTGTGGCGGATAATCGTTGGCCGCGGCTCCGGTAAGCGCATGAGTTTTCAGACCGGGTCTCAATTCGCTACGCGTTCGGCCTCAACCAGTGTGCTCGACGAGATGCAAAGGACTTCAATGACAATCACTGGCGATGCCACTTCGGACCAACTTGTGGCCACAGTTGGCAAGGAGTTGATCAAGGACGTGATCAAGGCTGCCTGGAGCAAGGCTGCAAAAGTTCCCGAGTGGGTGAAACACCGCTACGAGAAAGAAGACCCTTTCGGGCTCGAGGCGGCGAAGTATTGCGAGAGAGTGCAGGAACGGTACGGTACCATGCGCATCATCGGCATGGCGCGGCCGATGCCGATCCACAACATCTTCGTGCGGGTGAACATGCTTCACAAAATATCGGCGCAGCGTCGCTCCTCCATCGAGGATCTCGAAGAGCAACTCAATTGTGACCAAAACGGCTTCGGTCAGGTGTCTAACACCCTTGAGGGGCAGCAGGTGGTCAATCGAGAGCCACGTCTCGTCGTGTTGGGAAAGCCAGGTGGCGGTAAGACCACTTTTCTCAAGTGGATCGCGTTGACTGCTATCGACGGCCAGTTCACGGAGCGCCGCATGCCGGTCTTCATTCCGATGAAGGACTGGAGCGATGGCAAGGACACCTTGCTCGAGTACATCCGTGATGAGTTCAAGATTTGCGGCTTCGATGATCCGAAGGCTTTCGTGGAAGGAATGTTAGAGGCTGGCTCCCTCATCCTTCTGTTCGACGCGCTCGACGAAGTCAATGACAACGATCGTCTCGTCAAAGCGCACAAGGAAATCCGGGATCTGGCGAGCAAGTATCCGCAGGTGCGAATCGTCATCAGCTGCCGCACGGCTGCCTACAATTATCTGTTCGAGCAGTTCTCGGATGTAGAACTTGCCGACTTTCACCAAGGCCAGGTCAGGCAATTCGTGCGCAACTGGTTTTGCGATCAATCGCAGAAAGCCGACCTCTGCCTGGTCGAGCTCTCTCTCGAAAAGAACAAAGCCATCCGCGATCTATGCCAAACGCCGTTGCTCCTGACGCTGATGTGCTTGGCCTTCGACGAGGGAATGACGTTCCCCAACAATCGCGCCGAGTTGTACAAGGAGGCGTTGGACGCTCTTTTGAAGAAGTGGGACGCCTCTCGCTCGGTCCGGCGAAACACAGCCTACCAGCAGCTGTCTCTGGCCAAGAAAGAGCTGCTGCTCAGCCGCATTGCGGCCAAGTCCTTTGAGCGTGGCGCCTACTTCATTCGCCAGTCTGATCTCGAGCAGGAAATCGGCGTGTTCATGACTAACCTGAAGGTAGCGCCCGGCAATGATGCGGGAGATGTAGATGCCGCTGAGGTACTCAAGGAAATCGAGTCGCAACACGGTGTGCTGGTCGAGCGTGCCCAACGCATCTACTCGTTCTCGCACTTGACGTTTCAGGAATACTTCACTGCGCGCACAATCACCGAGAACACCAATCAGAGTGGCCCAGCGGACCTGGTCCAACGGCATGCCAATGAGCCTCGCTGGCGAGAAGTTTTTGTGCTGACTACCGGGCTACTTACGGAGGCCGACGACTTCGTCAAGCGCATGCGCGAGCAGCTGTCACTGATCGCGCAAACGAATTCGGAGGTTCGCGACTTCCTCAATCAAAATGCTGCGCTCGTCTATGCGGCAGCAGCCATTCCACTCCCGCTACGGCGGGCGCTGGCTCTTGCGCACGTCGCAGATCAGCTTCAACTGATTGAGCCGAGCTATGGTGCCGTAGTCAACGCGTCCAAAGAATTAGTCGAAGACATGCAAAAGGAGTTCGGCCGCATTAAGAAGATCGAGGTAGCAACCATCCAGACTCTTAAGATGGGCCTGGACGAAGCGCGCGAGAACGTCGGCAAGGTCGTCAAGCACGTCGCCCAATATCATCGGGGTGATGTCAAGGCACTGAACGAATATATTCAGCTCACGCGCCTGCTGGTGAACTGCCTCAACGTCGACGCTTACATCACCACAGCTACGCGCGAGCAGATCATTTCGAGCATCCTGATCGAACAAACGGCGGCGAAAACGCGTGCGTGATGAACTACTCTAGCGCGTACTGCGAAAGCGCCTTAACTACGGCACCCGACTCCTCAACTTCCGCTACGTGGCCCGCCAGGCGAGCCCATGCCGGTGTGATAGCTGAACAGGACAGGCCAACAGATCCGGTCATCGGGTGGCAAGTAAAAAAAATAGGAGGCGGCAATGGGTGAGGCAAAACGGCGAAGCGCCGAGATAAAGATGTTGTTATCGCGCGAGAGCGACTGGCACAACTCATTGCATGGCGAAGAAAAGGATGTCGCCGAAGTGGCGATCGCTACGTTCAACAGAATCGTCTTGCAGCAGAACCTCACAGGAGGGTGCTACAACCTGGCCTTCTTCCTGCGGGAGTACCTTGCGCGCGAGCGCGGTATTGCGGTGGAAATGGTCGTTGGGTGGGTGACTGACAGCAGCTGGGAAGGTGGAATCTCACATGCGTGGATCGAGCACGGGGCAAGGAAGACGGATATTTCAATCTGGAATACCGAAGAGCCTGAGGCTCAGCTCCCTGGTGCGGTGATCATCCAGGATTTTGAGTATCGGAAGGGCGTCACCGACTACACCTACCAAAGGGAGCTGCCGCAGAGCGCACGGGAATACCTGGACCGGGCTGCCAAGAATCCTGAGTTTGGCGCGGCCTACCGGCACAAGGACGCCGAGCACCAAGAAATGTTTCGCCTGGCTGCAGCGCCTGACGGGGCAGCTCAGTACTTTTCTCGTGCACCTCTGTCCATGAAGTATGAGTCACTGGTTCGCATGCTGGCCATGCCGGAGCGCCTGCCGCGCGAAGCATAGCTGTGCCGGCACGGTTATGCTTCCGGATCGCATAGGTAGTGCGAAAGCGGCGCAGATTTACGGGAGTCCCTATGGCAAATGACCACAGCGCAGAAAAATCCCCTTCGGCCGAGGCGCCGATCCACCCCAACGCGCTCCGTAAGATCAACAGGGAAGAAGAGCGTGCTTCAATTGAAGCGTTTGACGCGCGGTGTGCGGAGATCCGCACTGGCGGTCAACACCTGTTCGCACGGATCCGCCCCAGTTCTAAGTATTTCGGCCAAGGCGAGGAGGGTGGACTCTTTTCGGCGGTGATCACGTCCGATGCCCAGTACCAGGTACAGGGCGGCCCAGGCGGCTGCTACCGGCTCGCGGACGTCGACCTTTTTGCAAAGTTCCGGCCTGACGAGGAACCGGTTCAATTCACGTTTGAACAAGCGGGCTCCAAAGCGGCCGACAACCAGTGAAACTTCTCAGGAAGTAGTGAAGATGAATCAGACCTCCTTTTCCCCTTACGCTCCCATGAGACTTCGTGACGCGGAATGGTGGCAATTCGGCACGCAGGCCGGCCAGCACGGATTTGTGACTCGAAATGGCCAGATCGCAGAAGCCCTTCCCCAGCTCATCATGAAAAACCTCATCGACCCAACTATGGAAGCCGCGATGAGGCAGGCAGACGCGGACGGTAATGGAGAGCACCTTGGCCAGCTCTTTGCAAAGCTGCTTCAGCAGCGCCACTGGGTTCCATTGGTGGCACAGTACAACTTGAGCGGAAAGCAGATATTCGACCTCGACGACAACATCGTGACGATGTTGCGGAACACCGACGTAGCAGATTGCACCCTGCAGGACTGGCACCCACCCTACGACGCTTTCTTCGTGCGCTTTGGGAAGCAAGATGACATGAAACTTCCATTCGATGACGGCCACGAATATCTGGACGGCGCCTTTGTGGCAGTCACACCCTGGACTACGAACGGTACAGAACGTCGGCTGAAGATTGGACTGACAACAGTAAAGGACGATGGCTCAGGCGTGATGATGCCCGGGTATTTCGTCGACTTCAGCCCGGAGGAACAGCGCCTATCGCCGCATCAGGCCATCGACGCGTTCATCGCGCGCAAATTCGCGGACCTCGATTCCGACGAAGACAAGAGCGAGCGCAACCTCGCGCTGATCGAGATCCGGAAAGGCGAATGGGAGGAGGGCGCGGTACTCCTGAGAAAAGCGACCGAGCTGGTGATCAACTGCTTGTTCTACATCGAGTCGATTGGCGCTGACAAGGAACTCACTCCAGGGCGAGATGTACCGCCCGAACTTCACGTCAAGTGGCAGCAGACGCCACCGATGCGGCGCTTCAAAGTGACTCAAAAACTCGGGAGTGAGGGCTACACCCTGGTCCGGTTGATGGGAGATGAAGTCCAGCAGGGCTCGAGCTCCCCTGAAACAGGGCGCGCAGACGTCAGTACACATTGGCGGCGCGGCCACTGGCGGAGGCAGGCCCACGGGCCACAGAAGGCACTCATCAAGCGCGTATGGATCCGGCCTGTTCTGGTGAACCCGACGAAGCCGAACGAGGATATACCGGGGCACGTCTATGCCGTGGGAGGCAGCGGCAACAGGGTCCACTGATTTGAAACAAGGTGCGCTGGCTGGACGTACTTGAAATCCGACAGCCGTCAGATAGCCTTGGACAACATGCCAGATAAAAACTCCCAGCAACCATCGCGCCCAAAAAGATACTCCTACCTGAAGCTCCTGGGCATTGTGGTTTTGGCGGGGTTTGCCACGGCACAGCACCTTTTGTCCCTCACGGACGCCCAACCGGCTGTTTTGTGGGGAAAGGTTTGCGAGGGGGAGCTTTGCACCTCCGCAGCAGTCCTGCGAGGGGAAATCCCCAGCGACACTGACCCCATTGTTGACCAGCTGCTCCGCCGGCCAGAAGTCAAAACTCTATGTTTTGCTTCACTGGGTGGTCACTCATCAGGTGGACGAGATTTGTCAGTATGGCTCGACGATCATGGTTACGACACCTGCGTCCCGAAATTGCGCGAGGCCCAGGCCTTCTGCGCATCAGCCTGCACCGTGGCCTTCATCGGTGGCCATAAACGCCAGGTTGACCCCGGTGCGAACTTCGCCATCCATGGCGCCTACATGCGCGTGCTGCTGATCGAGCCCCCGGATGTCAGCGATGGCGCGCCGGGAATCTTCCGGTATCCGTCACAGCCATGGCTTGGGATTTCTCAGGCGCTGAACAAGGGAACCGCATGGATCGAGAGGACCTGGCTCCAGGCGCGGACAAAACCCAGTCCCCATCGTGAACGCTTGTTGACCGAGGTAGGGCAGGTGCCCGGCCATCTCGTGAAGCGAGTGACAACGGCAGAACTGACCCAGTGGCAAACGGTCACGGTGCCGCCGGCAGCGGCCTTGGTGTTCATCCCGGATGCGCCGCCGGCGCCGGCGCAACGCTGAAATTCTTATGGGCCTGCCACCGGCTTGCCGGAGGCAGCGGAAGCGGCTAAACTGAACGCTCTCGGCGAAAGTCGCGACGGTCAGCTTGAACCGCTAATCAGCCTGTGGAACTCGTCTAAGACGGTTCCTATTTGCCTACGGGGCACCAACTCCGTAGGGATTGGTGCCTTTTTCATTCGGAGAAAAAATGGACACCATTGATCTGATGGTTTGCTTTGCAGCGGCCTTGTTGATTGCCCACATCGTCATCCAGCAAGGAACCCTGTGTGCCAAGAACGTCTGGGACCGGACAAAAGCCGGCCTCGATGAGATCGACCTGATGGAAGCGGCCCATGTGCCGTTCGTCACCAACCTCGAAGCGTTGTTGATCTATGTGGCAGCAATGCTCCGCATGGTCTACAAGGTGCCTTTCGTGCTCTTCAGTGAGTACAAGAAGCGGCCTTGGGAAAAAACTCCGGAAATGCGCCTCATGGACCTGGAACTGCGGTTGGGGACAGACATCCTGGGGGCGATCAGCAGCATGCTGAGCGGCTACCCGGAACGGGCCAAGCACCTGTTCTGGCAGGAACGCGGAAACCGATTGGCGTGCGAGTACGAAGCGCTCAGGCGGGACTTCGAAGCATTGTCGGAAGGGGGTGAAAGCCTCGCTTAATCATTGGTACGGCCAGCCGGCCTTGCCACCACCTCGAGCCCATCTTCCAATCGGAAGGTGGGCTTTGGTTTTTCCGGATGTAGTCCGACAGCTGTTCACCAACCTCATCAACGAACAGAATCACAACGCAACTGTGATAGTTCTACAAAGCTACCTCAATTCGAAGGCGGCGCCAAACTGAAAAACCCCGTGCAGAAATCGCTTCTGGCACGGGGTTCTTTCTTGGTGAGAGAGAAACCGCTACGACTTCCATGTCCTGACGCGCCCGCGATCGACATGCGTGAAGTTTTTCTTTGGGTAGAGTCCTACCCCACCGCCCGAAAGCCACTGCCCAAAACGAGCCGTTTGCTCAACTGGCACACCTTGAATGAAAAAATCGACTGCACCGGCCTTCGGATGCCAGCCGGCCAACGCAGCACCCTCTGTCAGCTCATTCGAAATGAAATGCCTGAATCCACTCGTCACCATTAGTGGCCGGGACAACCCATAGATGCTGAGCCAGGCACTGTAGCTATACAGGATGTCCAAAACCACCGGATCCATCAAGGCCCACGGGGACTTTTGCGCTGCCGAGAGGCGGCCCGAGCGCTCAGCCTTCGCAATCACCGGGCTATCAGCACTGAGCATCGCTTCAAACCGGCGGTCACGCAGGAACCAGGAGATTTGGTGATAGGCCTCTGTGATCAACTGCCCGTTCGCCCAGTAAACCACCTTGATCTCTTCATCTGTTCCGGCTCGCTTGAGCCAAACCCATCGCGGTTGCGTCCAGAAGTCGCCAGAAACGCCCGCAGGGGATTTCCCCCACTCGGGCGCGACAGCGAACGCCGGCAAACAGGTGGAAGCTGCAGCGGCCGCAAGCGCAGCGATCATCTTGCGACGGGTGCCAAGGAATTCCTGCGGGTCAAGCGGCGGTAGGCCGGTTGGAGGAGCGTCAGTCAATATCATGGGGCACATGGTTTTAGCTTGAAGCATCCGTGGCCGCAAGGAGGTTCCCCAGTTGCGCCAGCTCGTCAGAACGCCATTCGGAAAGGCAGAACGTCTCGACGTAGCTTTCTGCCTCACGGATTCGCGCGCGCGATCCACTGCGGGCGCCAGTCTTGCCCAGCAGAATCGATGCAACTTCAGGGACCCGGCGATAGCCCTGAAGGAACGAGTGGCGAGCCGCGTCATTGTTCCGGCGCCGCAAGTGTTCCAGCCCCAGCGTGTAATACGCCATTGGACTTCCCCGATCGGCCAAGGCCTTGAGCGCGTCAACAGCATCCTGAAGCCCGAGGAGGTGATGGATGTGCGCCTGCACAAAGCGGGCTTGCGTACTGCTTTCCCCGTCCAGCGCGACCACCATGTTCGCCAGCTTAAACCCCGCTTCAAGTTTTCCCTTCCAAACGTAATACCTGGCCAGTTGCGCCCCAGCCGAAAGGAACGAAGCATTGGGGCGGCTAAGGCTCGCTCGAAGATGTCTCACCCCAGCCGTCGCGATTGCGCGCTCGCCGATGATCCACGCCCGGTACAACGGCTCGAACGATTTCACGTATTTGTCGCCGCCTGCACCAATCAGACACGCCATTGCGAAATTTCCGCAAAGGTAAACCGGGAACTCGGTCGTTATTTGTCTTGCGATGCTCAGCAACTCCGGCCTGATGATTGCGTTCGGGGCCAAGGCCTTTTGGATGAGCACCTCCACCGCTTGAACCGTGCCGTCAGGAACTTCCACCGTCTCTAGGTAGCTCAGCCCAACACCATCGACGAGTACCAGGTTGACGTTGCTCATGGAGCGCTGGATCCCGTCGCGACCCGCTCGGGAAACCGAGGGATGTGTTTGTCGACCGCTGCATCCCATGACCACACCGGTTTGCCTTCTTTTCGGTACAGCGCCTGTTTTTCGGCCTTCCGCTCCAGATACTCGTTGCTGGTCATGCCGTACACCTCCATGACACATGGCGGATTGGTATCCGTGAGAACGAAGTCCGGCAACGTGGAACCTTCGACTTCGAGTCGCAGCGGTTTTGAAAAACTCCGCTGCTCGTCCACGAGCTTGTGCGCGACTTTTCCCTCGTAGGATGAATCCACCGGTATGTAGTGGAGACTGCACGCCATCAGCGCGGCGTCAATCACATTGAGGTATCCCTTGGGGGCCAGTTCAACCAGAAAGATGCCAATATTTCGCTGCTCCTGAGGACCATTGAGTTTGTGGAATGCCCGTGGAAATGACTCGGAAAGTTTCTGGCGTAGTTCCTGTCTGAGATACAGCGCTGAGCCGAAGTGCCGGATTGCGATCTTGTATCCGAAGCTGGAGCTTGAGAATTCCTTGATCTCCCCGATGATCAAACCCATGCGGACCTGTGCGTCGCCTGGAATCATCCGAGCTTTAAATTCGTCCCACGCGTGGTCAATAAGATCCTTTCGCTTCAAGTTGAACTCAGGAACGAGGTACAACCGCTCCTTCATCGGTTGCCCACCAACCGAGCCCTGCTCGATGACGCCGATCAGCTCCTGCGTTACCCGCCACCAGTCACGCTTCCACCCGCGACCCCAGCGATTTAACCCACCAGTGGTCCAAAGGTGCTGGAGAACGCCCAGAAGCCCCATGCGGGCCCGCTGGGTTCGACGGGAAGGGGGGGCTAAGGGGTTCGGCGGCGTAGGCGCCGCCGCAGGATCGGGGCTCTCGCGTTGGAGCATCTTGGCCATAGGGAAGTCGGCCGCGATGTCGAAGCCTTCCTCACTCTCCTTTATCGCAGGTTCAAGGGGCGCTCCGTCGCCGCCGGCTTCGACCTCGTCCCGGTGAAAGGGGCAGGCATAGTGGTGGTTGTAACCATCATGGGGCCATACCGCCAGGAAATGCCGCATGCCGACCGTGCGGATGACGAGCTTCCTGGATGGAGTGGTGCACAGGCATAGCGCGTGGCCCGGCGTTGACTTTGCCAACACCATCGCGTCCGCTATGCCGTCGATGTTCTCTAGTGCTGACGCACAGTCGAATCGAGTTCTGGCAACGAGAATGTCCATCCACGCAGAATACGCAGCCGCGGCGGGCTAAACGTGCGAGAAAACACCCCAAATCAGCAACATTGAGCTGAATCGGCCATCATTTGCCTGCTCGGCAACCGGGTCACCGGCGCCGCGCACCAGAAACGCTGTCTAGGCTGCTTGAGGCCGCGGCGGGTGGGCAACGGCCGCCGCCTCATTCGCACTGGCGCCCGCATAGGTGCTGACCAGGTTGGAGATATCAGGCCCGACGACTGACTGCCTCTGTCCTCGGCGCGGCAGTTGCGAGGTCTGTCCTGGGCGACCCACAAGCAATTCCTCGAACTCTCCGGTATCTTCGGAATGTTCGGCGATTGCCCCATTGGCCAGAAGCAGTGAGGCCGCTGCCTCGTAGGCCTGCCGATTGAAGCCAGCTTCGTCCTCTGCGCTCGCCCTTTCTTTGAGCGCAGCGGACGCCTCCTTGAGCGAGGCAAACCGTGGCTCAAGTGAAACGTAGAAGAACGGGTGCCCAGACGACTGCGCCGTGCTTTTCAGCCGCATGGTCAGCCACATCGGAAGTCCTGCGAGTTTTTTGCCAAATCCAGCGTGCAGCGTCTCCAGCCGAAACCGCATGTCATTGACCGAGTTGTAGGACCCGGTCCGGAAGATGAACACCCCGTCAGCCTCAGCTTGACCTTCCAGGTGAAAGATTGCCCGCGTGAGAGTGCCGCATCGATGCTCATCAGCCAATCCGAATACACAGGCGTCGGACCCAGGGCAGGCGACCTCGGCCACACCGGTCGGCGTGATTTGCCGCGCCGTACAACCATTTCCGACACACGCGGGCCGCCCGTTACTCGTAAACGCGGCGTACTGTTCCCCCATGTTGAGGTTCGGGGAATCGTAAACGAGCCGGACCGGAATCCGTCGCAGCTTCTCGTTGACCAGGTGCTCCGGTTTCTGTTTGAGCTTCGCGTGCTCGGCATGCTCAACCCACTTGCCTGCGTCGTCTCGAAAACGAGCGTGAACACTGAACTCGTCGTCAGGCACGGGGACTTTGATGCCAAGCCGATCTTCGACACTACCGATGCGGATGGTGCCGATCACCGGTGTCTGGTAAGTGAGCCCGCCCAATAAGCCGCGCAGAGTCGGCAACGGCATGGCCGCAACTGGTTCAGGGGTGGATCCTGCTTGCGCGGTATCAGTCATAGGTATCTCCAGCAAAGGAATCTGGGTTAGTTGGTCGGTGTACAGGTTGCAATTGGCGAATGAGCGTCTGATTCAGAATCTCATATCTCCCGAAGACTTCAACCCCTAGTGCCGAAAATAGTTGGGCGCTGCGGCCGCGCCCATCGCAGCGGTTCGAAGTGCGCGCTCATGTATGAGGTTGATATCTGATGGTGACAGGGCGTCACGTGCGAAATTCACGGATACAGCAGCAGCACCCTCGTCATTGAGCAACTCCATCTTCATGTCCCCGTGTTGGGTGAACCCAATGCTGCAGGACAGCAGCTGGTCCGTCATCCCGGTATAACAAGAAACGGCGGTTGCCACGCCTTGGGCGATGGCGGTGGAAAGCGGGTAGGGTGCGAGCACCTGGTGCCGATACATGCCGGGTTGATTCCCACTGAGCGCCAGCTCGATGTCCAGGCGCTCACGGCTAAAAAGGAATTCATTCGGATCCGGAAGATAGATGGGGCGAAGGTCTGCTGCGTGCCGGTAAACCAGGCCGAAGATGAAAACAAGTCCGCCACCGTTTGGGTCGAAACCCGAAATCCGGAACAGTTTCAGGAGATCATCTGTCGATGGCAGGGACTGGTGCAATGTCACCAACGCCTTCATGAGCCCCTCTTGGGCCTCTCCCCGGCTGCTGCTCACAAAGCTCGCATCAACTGCGTGCGCCAGGAATGTCGCGTTCTGGCCATCTTTCGACAGCAAACCGCTTTTGTGAAGCACCGTCCCTACCGCTTCATAGTCCAGCTTACGGATAGGGTCAACGCCAAAGTTGTCGTGGCCACCAACGCCACTATCCCTTACCCCTTGCGGGTGAAGCAGTACCGGCATGGCGAATATCCCGCCGCGGTAGTTATCAAGAAGTTCAATGTGTTCGATTTCCGGATGGGTCAAATAGTGCATATGTCTCATGATGGCAAACCCGTCGATTTCTGCCGGAGTGACATGTTGACGAGTGACAAGCTGGCCCTTGAAATACTTCGCATGTATGCCATCCTGACCGTATTGAAATTGCTCTACGGCCAATAAATGAACAACGCACTCGACCTCGGGTTTCTCAACGCTATTGCAAACATCACTTCAAGTGTTCCTGCGCCACGCCTGCCTGGGCTGCAGACTCCTGGAGTATCACCAGGGTCGTTTTGGTGTGAGATGAGCGCCGAGGAGTACCACAACGGGTCGCCTGGGCTCTCGTCGTCGCGACTCAAACACATGCTGGTTTCACCAGCAAGTTATCAGTTGAAGCTGAAGCGTCCGCCAATGGAGACCGATGCGCTACGCCTTGGGCGCCTCCTGCACACCATGGTGCTGGAACCTCATCTCGTGAGTTCGGAGTTTGTCGTGTGGTCGGAAGGTCGTCGACAAGGCATGACTTGGGACCTTTTCAGGGTTCAGCACCTTGGCAAGACGCACATGACCGAAGCGCAGTACGACGCGGCGCTCGGGATGGCGGCCGCACTTCGCCAGATGGCAGACTTCCCGCTCGATGCCTGGCTGGAGGGAGTTGCGTCCGTGGCCCCCGCGATCAAAGAACGGAGCCTCTTCTGGATTGACGAAGAAACCGGCTTGCTCTGCAAGGCACGGCCCGACGCAATGACGCTGGGCATTTCAGCCCTGATCGGGGACCTGAAGTCCACTAGGTCGGCAGCTGAGTCAGCCTTTATCAGCGATATTTTTAATTTCCGCTACGACTTTCAAGCCGCCCACTACCGCGCGGGCGTCAAAGCAGTCTTCGGGGTAGACGCCAACTTCGCACTGTTCGCCGTCGAAAAGGCTGAGCCCTACGTGACCAGGTCATTCATCTTGACTCCAGAGACACTGGCCAAGGGTGAGCGCTATCGCCGTTTTTGCCTGAACATGGTCAAAAAATGCACCGACGAGAATTCTTGGCCAAAGCAGCCGCCTGCAAAGGCCCCTGTCCCTGTCGCGCCCCTCTTCATGGAAGACTCTTCCCTCCTGGACATGGCGAAGGCATACGGCGTCGCTGTTTGAGCGGCTACTCGGTTTGAGTGACAACGGCGAAGCCTCTCGCCATTCAGGAAATTTTCGGATAAAGTAGNNGGATAAAGTAGAGGCTCGTAACGCAAGTTTCGAGGTCAGCTGGACCTTTCACCAGCCTTCGTCATGGCTCTCGGGCCATTTCTTTTTCCCGCTTCTGGAATCTTTTCATGAATATCCAAAATGCACTGAGTGCGCTCATGCAGAAGGACGTCATCAACCTGTATCTCCTCCGGGCGCTCCAGGAACCGTACGGCGTCTCTCAGCTCGGAGACCTCCCCCACATCACATTTCGCGCCTTCGGCGATGAGGTGCTCCTGACCGACTCGCTTCGCGCGGATCTCGAGGTCGCGTTGGGTGCTGCCTTGCGGCAGGTTACTGGCATCAAGCCATACACGACGTTGATTCAATTGGTACTGCCTGTCGGCGTTTCAAAAGAAGTCGACGCCGCAATCCACGCCTTCGAAATGGCCAACCCAGACGTCTGACCTAAAACGCGTCAACTTTCAAATGAGGAGTTTTATGCCCAAAACGACCGGCATTGCATTACCCGTTGCCTGCCCCCCGGCGGGCTTTTCTTTCGATCCTGCGCCGCCAGCCACGCTGCAGCGCGAAGGTTCGTACCTCCCACTCCCAGCGTTGACTCCGATCCCGGTCAGCATCTCGTTGGAAGAGGCCGCTGGCCAGCACACCCACCCCCGCATCATTCCGGTTAAGTGCGGCCTGGAACTTCGGTTCAATCCTGCAAAGGTGGCGGCGTGAAACTGTCGCTTGCCGACGCAGAAACGTACGGTGCCCTGACGGGCATCGGCGGCGCACTGCTGGTGGCGAGCATGGGTCAGTACAGCCGCTATGGCTGGCTGCTTTTCCTCGCCTCGAACTTGTGCTGGATCGTCTTCGCTGTGAAGGGTCACTTTCGCAAGTTACTCCTGCAGCAATTCGCGTACACGGTGACATCCCTGCTTGGCATCTGGAATTCATTCACGCTCGGCGCCCCAGCAGCCGTGTTCATCAATCAACTCCTTCAGAGGATCTCGTCATGAGTCTTGACCATTCCGCCACCACACCCGCACCTGAATCGTCAGAGCGTGTGGTTGGTGAACCTGAGGTGATGCAAAGCGCCGCCGGCTTCTACGTCGGCTGCTCTGTCACCGAAGACGGCTTCACGTCGCCCCACTCGCGGTATTCGGATTACTTTCCGAATGCCGACAAGGCCCAGACCTGGTTGGACAACGCAAGACGTACCAATAGTCTGTAACCAGCCTTCTAAAGGCCGCCCCACGTGGGCGGCTTTTTTTTGCCGAAAGATATTGCGAGCCACCGAAATGTTGTTGTACACTGCAGTTTCTACACCTCGCACGAGGCTGATAGGCAGCTGTCCCGAATGACAGCCTAGCTCTCCCCAGTGGAGTGCAACCTTAGGCGAAAGCCTGCATTGGTGAAAACCAAGTCCTCCTGATCGAGGGTTCTTCTGGACGAAAGTCCACGCTTCATAGCAATTCCGCCCGAACACAGCCTGCTGCTTCACGCGCAAATGTGTTCGGGCGGCTGATTCATTCATTTCTGGGTCGCATGTCCCCCAAAGTCCTCGTCAATGAGCGCTTTGGGGGCCATGTGGCCTGCCTCGTGCAAAGGAAATGTTATGTCGAAATCACTCAACACTGCTCCCCTCGCAGCCTGTACGCCGGCTGCCATGGCCGCCGCTGGAGTTCCCTTCAGCGCAGCTCGTTGGTTTCATTGCAAGGCGCGCAAACAAGGCGCACGCACTGACTCCGAACTCACTCTCTTTCAGTGGGTACGACACACCGTAGGGTCTGGTCAGTCTGCGGCTCGCGCCGCACACTGACACCCCAAAAAGGCGAAGGACTGGTTCCTTCGCCTTTCTTTTTTTCTGCATTCGCTTTTTCTTGGCCACGTGGCCAGCAAACTACCAAAGGTAAGACTTTCCAGCCTTGAACTTCGTGTTCCGCCTGGTACGCTAAAGAATTCCCGCCGCGTAAGTGGCAACCGCAGCTGACGGTCTAACTCAGCCAGCCCCGATCACATCGGGTTATTCGCAACAGAGCCAGATGCCTAAAGGCAACGGCTCCAGTTTCATTGGAGATCATCCTGAATTATCAGTACTACCCCACCGGGGCACACACGGCCGCGTTAATGTGGGCAAAGTTCAAGCGTCCGGTCCGCCACCTGTGCGATCCAAGCGCAGGAAAGGGCAACTTGATCCGCTATGCCAAAGAAGGCTTCACCGAGCTTACTGACGACCAAATCCCTTGGCTCGAAGCGGTGCCCGATGAAGAAATTCAGCACGGCCGCCATCGAAGCTTCAGACGCCGCGACCGCGCCAGGGAGAAATTTAGCGATTTGCTGGAGATCTCGGCCGTCGAAATCAACATCGAGCATCACGCGAACCTCAAGGAACTTGACGTCAAAGTGATTGGCTACGATTTCCTGGATGTTTCGTCGCTAGCGACTGTCGGCAGTGTGATCATGAACCCTCCGTTCGCGGACGGGGTAAAGCATGTCCTGCACGCGTGGGACTTGGTCTATGACGCGGAAGTTGTGGCAATCATCAACGCCGAGTCGATCAAAAACCCGTACAGCCAAGAACGGCGGCGCTTAGTCGAACTGATCGAAAGCTACGGATCCGTGGAGTTCTTGCAGAGCCAGTTCGTAAGCGATGTCGAGCGAACGTCAGAGGTTGAAGTAGCTCTCATCTACCTCGAAAAGGTGCCCGGCAAGTACCTCGACATGGATACGCTCCTCTCGGGCCTGCGCAGGGGTGACAGCCTCAGAGGCGAAATCGACCCCGGGGTCTGTACGGCTCTGGCTTTGCCAACGAACTTCATCAACGACACCTTCTACAGATTCGAGCAAGCAGTTGAGGCCGCCCGAAAATGCAGCGAGGCGGAGGCGATCTGCAATCACCTGAGCAATGGGCTAGGGCTTACTCTGGAAGACATGCAGGCGAAAGGGGTCGGCAACGATTTCCGGGAGTCCACGGGATCGATTCGCAATTCCGCGAATGACGAGTTCCGTAAGCGCTACGCCGATTTGAAAAAGCGCGCGTGGGCACAAATCATTCGTTCATCGTTGCTGACGAAAAAGCTATCGAACCAGGCTCGCAAAAAAATTGAGGCCTCATCGCAGAGCATCTACGATCTCGAATTCAGCATTCCGAACGTGCATGGGTTCTTGGCTGGGGTGATCGGCTCAATGGGCGAGATCTACCAGGACATGGTTTGTGACCTCTTCGACACGATCATCGAGCGCTCGAGCGACAATGTCGTATTCTTCCGCTCTTTCAAAAGCAATCAAAAACATCGAATCGGTGTGCGGATCCGCAAGACCAGGTTCATCATCCCAAGGTTTAGCGTCTCGTCCTATAGCGGTTCGCTCGACTATGAGTCAGAGCACTTCCTGTCCGACATTGACAAGGTCTTCGGCTATCTCCATGGGATCACGGAGGCTTACGACGGCCTTGCCGACGGCTTCAAACGAAACAACGTACTGACGGGCAACCGTGTGGCTACCAAGTTTTTTGATTTCAGATACTACAAAGGCGCGGGTACGATTCATTTCTATCCAAAGTCTGAAGAGGTAGTTGAGAAAATCAACCTGTTCGTCGGTCGGCTACGCCGGTGGATCCCTGGCGATTTCACTGAGGCAAATCAAGACTTCAAGACCCAGTACGACAAGGGTGAGGCCTTCACCAAAGACTACATGGATCTCTATAAAAAGAGCGCCCGGACCTCCTACGGGTGGGATCGACCAGCACTGAAGGTGCTCCGAGAGGTCAAGGGGTTGGACGTTGACGGGTCAGAGCTGGATCGTATGGACGCGGCGATTGACGCCGTGCACGAGGAGCAAGGCCTTCGATGTGGCCCAGCGCTGGCAGGGCCAGGGCAGTCTGATATTCGTCAAATTGCCCACAAACCGACTGATTCAGAGCCGTTCCTCTTGCTCGCAGCGTAGACGCAACCGGTCTCATGTCACTCAAGCCACCATCTCTAGAAGGATGGTGGCCTTTTTTTTGAGCCTACGCGCGCAAAAAAAAGGGCCCCAATTAAGGGGCCCTATGGCTCGGCAAGTTCCACATTCACCCAGGTAGCCGGGTAAATGGCTGGCCGGGCTTCATGTAGCCACGGCGTCTTTCCCGGTCCGCTCTGCACCTGGAAAAGTATGCGCGAAGTATTTCTGCATACTTTTTGCGCTGTGCTGAGGGCGTCGACTGCCAGCACCAGCTGTGGATCAGCTCCTGAATCACCGGTGGCTTGATGTTTGCCGCTGTCATGCGAGTGAAGCTGTAAAACTCCTCCTGATCGCGGCAATGCATCAAGCCCACGCGGCAGATATCCCGCGCACAGCGCCCCGGATCCTGACCCCTGGAGGCCCGGCAAAGGGCTTTCCAGGCCTCATGGGGCATACGGACCGTTCGGTTGCCACGGCGGTTCCTCCTGGTGTCATGGAACGGAATGAACCGGTCGCCTTTGGTGGAGTCGCAGGAGTGCCCATCTCGCACACTTTCTGAACTGTTCAAAATTAATCTCCTCAAAAAAGATGCCCTGTGAGGGCGGGTCATCGCGTGAGCGACGTAGGCAGCATTGACCGAGCTGCGGCGGGTTGGGGAACGAGCAAATACTACCATGCGGTGACTTCCGGTGGGGCCAGGTGGCAAGGTGGACACCACGGCCCCCGGTTGATGCCGGGCAGGACAAAACCGCGTCTTTTTTCTTCTTTTCCGCCTATGAAAAACCTGCCGAAGTGGTATATTTAGGCCATCGCAAGATCCGTAACTGGTCGGTCAACTAGTCTGAATCGCTTAACCGCGACCTATCCCGAAAGGGAAAAAATCTTTTGGAGTTTTTATGGTGGAAACCATCGACAAACCTTCCGTCGTGAAGAAAGGTCGGCTCGCGCATGTGCCTTTGACCTGCATCGTGATGGGTAGCAACCCGCNNGAGCTACGAGATCCCAGCCAACATCTTCGACATGGACGACATGGACGAAGCCGCTGCCCTCATTGCCGCACTCGTTGAAAACATCGCACGCGCAGGCATGAGCCCTGCCGAAGAGGCTAGGGGTTGTGCAAAGTTGCTGGCCGAATTTGCCGGCGACCGAAACGAAGTCGCGCGCCACATGGGTCTCAAGCCTGAGGTTGTTGCGCGAAGGCTCGCCCTGATGAACGCCAGTGACAACGTGCTCGACGCGTTGACAAAGCGCGTCATCAAGCTTGGGCACGCTGAACTCCTGGCCGCGGCCCCAAAGGCTGCGCAGGATGGGGCGCTGGCCAAGCTGCTCGCGATGCCCAGCATTCCTTCGGTGGAAACACTCAAGGAAAGTCTCATCAAGATCGCACGCCCTCTGGCCTCGGCCTGCTTCGACAAAACGGAGTGCCAGGCATGCCCGAACAACTCGGACACGCAGCGCGCAATGTTCAGCGAGGCAATCGACTCGGGCAACTGTACCAACGGTGAATGCTTCACCGCAAAGACCGAAGCAGTCCTCCTCGAGAAGAAGGCCTCCCTGGTCGAAAACTATCCGCGAGTGGAAATCGTCCGTGAAGGCGACAACTATTCCGTGATCAAGCTGGTCGTTGAAGGCCCCAAGGGCGTCGGCGAAGAGCAGGGCAAGGCCTGTTTGGGTTGCGCAAATTTTGGCGCAGCCGTCAGCGCGATCCCTGGCAAGGAAGGCAAGGTCTACGAGCAGCAATGCTTTGACACGGGTTGCAATACGCGGATGGTCGCGAAGCACTCCAAGGCCACGGCCGAAGCTGCTGCCGAAGCGGCAGAGGCTTCCTCAGCCGGTGGTTCAAACGCCAAGAAGGGATCCCCGACCGCAAAAAAGGGCGCCAAGGTGAAACCGAAGGCAAAAGCGAAGGCTTCTGCCGTCTCCGCCGGCGTGGTTGATTTCCGCAAGAAGGTGTGGCGCACAGCGCTCCGGACCGAGTTGCAGACAGGCGCCCGCAAGAGCATCCAAATGCTCATCGCGATTTGCCTTGCTGATTCAGCACGGCAGATTCAAGGCTCCGACATCGACCTGACACCTGTGCCAGGCCTGAGCGGGAATTCGGTGCTCGAGGCGATCCAAGCCATGAACAAGGCCGAAGGTGCCCAGATCTCTGCAACGGTAGCGAGCATCGCGTTTACGGCGCTCGATTCGCTGGACAACCGGCACGTCACCGACGCGCTGAAGGCCTTCGAAGTCGACCTGGCCAAGACCTTCTCCATCGATGAGACCTATCTCAAGCTTCTCACCAAGTCAGAGATCACGGCCGTCGCCAAGGAAGTTGGTCTCGAGACAGCGTACGGGAAGGAGTTCGGCAAGCTCATGTTGGGCAAGAAGGACGATGCCATCAAGAGCCTGCTCGCCGTCAAGGACTTCGACTTTCACGTTGTCCCAGGCCAGTTGGCCTATCAGTAAAACCCGCTGCGATCAGGACTTGTCCCGGTCGCAGCACATTTTGGAAACAAAAATGCTCAAAGCAATCGAAAAACTGGCCTTGCAGTGCAACGTGCTCAACATCCTTGTGAAGGCCAACGCTGGCGAGCTCAGCCTGACCTTCGTCCCGACCCTCAGGGAGGGCGGCGACCCAGCGCTGGCCAAGCCATTCACCCTGCACGGCACCGTGGAGGACCTGGAGGCAAATATGCCTGAGGCGATGGCGCAGATCGCCAGCGCACGTGCGTCTTTGGCCGAACAGGTCGAGGCGACAACCGCGGTCCTCGAGATCGCGCGGAAGACCTCCGCCGACAAGGGCAGCAACGCCTTGAAGGGAAAGCCTGGCAAGCCCGCGACCGGGAAAGCCTCGACGGCGGCCGATACGGGCTCCGGCTCGGAAGGATCGGCCGAAGACGAAGCCGACGATGACTCACCGTCAGCTCCTGCAGCTGCTCCGGCCGATGCGGCAGCACCAGCTCAAACCGGGACTCCAGTGTCTGCGGGAATGGATCTCTTTAGCAAAGATTAAGGATCCTAAGAAGCACCTACCAAGGTGCTTCCCAAAGCCAACACAGGGCTTCGGGAAGTACCCTGAGCGATCAGGAACCCGAGCTGCAGCAGCAGCCTAACGTGGCGTGAGCCATATGACATCAAGGAAACTGAAGTGAAACTCTCATTTACCTTCTATACCGGTACCCCCGGTATTGCCACCAGGGCACCAGCAACCGCGACTGCGGAGCTGCGCCTGACAAGCGCGCGGTTGGAAAACTTTCGTGCTCTGCGCGACATCGCCATTGAAAAGAACCTGGCAAGCGTCGAGATCTACGTGCATGACGTCAACTGGGTTGATCCCACGCCGACACTCGAAACCGGAGACTTTATTGTCTGCGCCAAGCGGGGTATTGCATTGAAGGCATTCTCGCCGGCTACCCACGGTGCCGTGGCGATACAAAGCCACTGGGTCGACTGGGCTACCCTGGACATGGACCTGCTCACCCTCCTGGAAGATGACGAAGATGTCATTACCTTTGATGATGCCGTCCGTCGGGTGTCGGCAAATGTCGGCATTGCGGGTTTGACGCATTAAGGCAAGCCGCCCCCTTCGGGGGGCGGCTGTTCTCTGATACGATTCGGCCAACTGCCACAGCAGTCGTGTGCGGCGCCACTCGTCAATAGTCCCGCCCAGAGGTTCAACTTGGACCGATCAGAACTGGCCACGCGCCATCGCACAAGCGAACCACAGCATTCCACAGACCCTTTGAGCCTGGATCAATCCAGCCTTAAAGCGTTTCTGCGCACCAGAATTCACAGCCCACAGCTGTAATCGGAGATGCCCGCCGCATCCAGCACCGCAAGGAGCATCTATGGCCTCACAGACCATTGGGTACCTTGCGGCATTAGCCCCCGCCTGCGCTTGCGCGCTCGTGGGATTCGTTGTTGAGGTAGTCCCAGCAATCAGCAGAGCTTCCAAGAGGCTCTACGCATCAGCGCAGAAGCTTGAATGGCTGAAGGAGATCATTTCGCATGCCTCGTTCTATGGCACTGCGATCGGAGGTGTCCTTGGTTACAACCATGGCTCGTCTGCGATGTACGCTGTAGCAGTGCTTTGGTTTATTTCCCTGCACAGCTTCACATTCGCGCTGGCCAGCCAGCTCGAGGAGCTTGAGCGCGAGGAAGACGAACTTGAGAAGGTGAGGTTTCGGAAGATGGCCGGCATGGTGCGGTCTATTATTCGAGACGAACTTACCCGGACCGCCTCAAAAGTTGGAGTGACAACGCGAGTTGAAAAGCTCGCGCTGTAGCCATACAATCAAGGCATCAAGGTTATGGGAAATTTCAACGTGGACAATCCCCTCATCATTGCGGTTAACGTGGTTATGGTGCTCGGCATTCTGCTGGCACTTTTCGCGATACCGTTTATGAAGAAAGAGACCCGCAAACTGCATGAGAAAAACCTGGCACGCAGCAGGTTGCTCAACGACGAAGGCTTTTAGCCGCAATTCCAGTCACCTGGAAACCCCAACGCCCACCAGTCAAATGGTGGGCGTTTTCATTTCTGCTTGGGCACTCTTCTTATGCTGCAATCGGGATCTTCGGTATCTGCATGACCGCCGACATGTCCGTCGCCGGCCGCGCCGGCACCGGGCGGCGTGCGAGGAAATAGGCGATAACCACCATTCCCCACGTGTCTTGCTCGCAGTACAGAGTCAGCTTTCGAGCCAGGTCCGCCTTTCTGGTCTGCCCGACTACCGGCTCGAAAGCCGCCTCGAGGTATGCCAGCTGCGCACCGACGCCCTCCTGAACTTCTTCCAGTTTTCCGTAGTCCAGGCTTGGCGCCATCGCTTTCAAGACCTTCTTGATCGAGAAGCTCCCTTCCATGTCGGGGTGATAGTAGAACTCCTTCACGATCGGCAGAAGGTCAACCAATCGGTCCACAAGGCCCGCCATGGCCGCCGCATGCGCCGGGTGACGCTTACCCAGCTCCACCAGCCGGCCACGCTCATAGGTGGCGAAATAGACAAGGATGGCACCGCCATCGTCCGCAATTGAATCCAGCAAGGCCGCGATGCATCCCTTGGACGGGTCCGCGCCCGAAAGGTCGAGAAAGGACACATGCTCAAACGGGTCCATGGGAACCCGCTGTATGTGAAGGGAAAACTGGAATGGCAATTGTTCATAGGGCCGAACACCTTCCCACACTGGAATCGCCAGATCGATACCCTCGAAGTCCAGGAAATAGCGAGGGTAGGGGATAGCGTCGATCACCTCCTGCGCCATCGGACTAAGGATGGCCTTGCCCTGCTTATGGGCGGTCTGGATCCTGCGATAAAGCTCGGTCTTTTGAGGTTGGCATCCAACGAGCTGCGAGGGCTCGGGTTCAAGTAGCGAGGAATAACCTGCGGCTGTAAGCTTCTTCGCCAGCGCCTTCCCGCCAATGTCAGGCAAAAGGGTCAACGGGTGCTTTGGTGGATCAGGCTCAAGCGTTTTGCACTTCTCGACAAACGGGCAATCGTGCGGCTTGCTGCACTGANNTTGCTGCACTGATTGCCCCTTGTGGCGATGGGGATCACTTTCGAGGAAAGCGTGGCGCGCGTGCCCGCCACCCAGTCCGGTACCGAGGAAACCCTTTGGGCGATCAGATCGGTCACATCGTACGGCTTGAAGATGCCCGAATAGTCGCCGCCACCCGGATACACCCACTGGCCATCCAGCAAGTTGAGCTCCGCCCGGCCCATGTTGAGGCCAGCTTGCGCCATGGTCCACGCCTGGATGGCGATATCGTCGAGATGATGCGCCTCCGGCTTGCCTGGGGTGACCTTGTCGTCCTTCAAGGGAAAGGTACTGGCCTTGGTCTCCTGCAGGGCGTGCTGGCTACCCGTAATTGGCAGCAGCGCATCGGCCCTCGCGTAGACATCCCCATACACCAATGGGAACTCAACCGCCGGCACGCCAGGCCTCGCCAAAAGCTCAGCCCGGGCCAACGTGAAAGCCACAGCCTTGTCATCGTTCGAGGACGGCCGGATCACGTCAGGCCCAAGCACACTGCGCGCCAATGCCCCTCCCGCCTCACCATCCCTCTCCCGGCGTCCATCACTTGCCTTCGGGGCGATGGTCGCGTCACCATGGTGCTCAAGCCAAAGCTTCCGAGGGCACTGCAAATAGGACTGAATATCGGTTTTTGAAATCATGCAAACAGTTTGCAAGATCATGTTCAAACTTCAAGGGCTAAGTCGGCAACTGACCGAATCGGGGCTTGTCGTTCCTGTGAGACGGTACTAAAATTTCCTTGCCTCGCAACCGAGGCCGCCAGCTGCGCGCAGTTCAGCCATTTCAGGCAACGCCTGAAAAGAACCCGACAGGCAACCGGATTCGTCCAATTCCAAACCATCCACGCTACTTTGCGGTAAGCCACATCGCTTCCGCCTATTGATCGGAATCTACATGCCAACCCAAGGCCCCATGCACGCCAGCAATCTCTTCAACACCATGTACGAGGCCGACTCAGCGGCGCGCTTCATTGACCCGGCGGGCGCACCTCATTACGCAGTCCCTCGAACTGCAAGGCCGACGCTGGCCGTCCTTATGACTCTGCATGAGCGGTTCGCCGCGATGCGTATCCCGCAGGAGCTTGCATAGCGGGTCGGCTGGACGGCTTTCCAGGGTGCTACTATTCGCTTGACGCTGGCGCTTCCCCGCGCCCGTCACCTCCCTTCTGGCGTAAGCCAGCTCCACCCGGCCTCGTGCCGGGTTTTTTTTGCCCGCAGCCGAGCCACGGCCACGCCTAGGCCTGGTGACCGATCTAGAACTCGGGCGGTTGCCGCCGGCGAGGGGACCGCTCGGAACGCAGTGCGGGTATCGGCACCCGAGACTGCTTGTAAGCTACGCCTCTAATTTCTGTGACCTCAACCGAGTCAAAGATGAACTTCAGGCTTGGCTTCGGCAACGTCAGGTCCTCAAGTTCTTCGAAGTCTGAAGCCGAAAAAGAGCTCGTATCCATGTGGTCAAAATCGATACCCCAGACGCTCTTATCTGGGGAGTTGGCCACCTCTGGTGGCGCGGTAGTTATCTCCAGTATCGGCGCCTGATCTTCGTCGAACGATGTTCCGAGGCTCGTTTCCGTCCCGCGCGGAAGCGGTTCGACTACTGCCGCTCTGGGGAACAGCACCAGGTTGGTTNNGCCGTCGAGACGAACCACCTCAGAGAGATACTCACAAACGACCTGTGGCAGCAGGTATTCAAAGTCCTCATCGCCTGGAAGAACGGGCGCGGCGAACTGGCGCGACAACAATCGAAGAAAGGCGCTCTGCTCGGCAGCCTTCTCATAATTTAGGTCAAACCAACTTTTGGGTACAGCGAGATTCTCCAAGGCAGTGAGGTTCAATACTCGCACGGGCCGCAGGAACGAAAATGTTCCCATCACTACCTGGGCTCCAACCGGCGCGCGCACCTCAGCCAGGCAGGAGTTCCGCTGCAGCGCGCCATAGAAGACGCCAATCCCGGTCGCATTCATTCGGCCAGCCTTCGCAACTCGACCCGGAGGAGACCCCATCCCTGCCGGCAGATTGCCGAGTATTTCGCCTACATCCGTCCACGTCCGGGCAACGCGCGCACGGTAGACCTTCCTGCCGGCCGCAATCAGCCTCACCGCGTGTGTAGCTCGAGTTGCCTTGTGGTCAATTATCCCCTCAAACAGTTCCGCCAGGTAGTTGCTGACCGAGGAATTGAAGAATCGAGCGCGATGGTGCACTTGCTTTTCCAAAAGGCGCCACTTTCCCGAAACAACGGTCTCATCAAACGGGCGTGTGATGTACCGGGCCTCGTCGCCATAGGGATTCTCATCGCGACTCTCGAACTCCATCTCGAAATCGGCGCGCTCCTCCAGCGACGCGACGATGGCACGCGCCGCATCCTCCGGGATCTCCGCCATTTCCTGAATGAGGTATTCGGGAGGGTCGCCATCGCGAAACCAGGGGAAGCCCACTCCGTGACGAATCATCGCCGACTCCATGTCATCAGGTTCGTCGGGTGACAACTCATAGTGCCTCTCAAACACGGGCCGGATCCGGTCGGCAAGCGCGGCAATTCCAATAGAGAGGTTCACTTCACCACACGAAATGCAGGTTCCAGTAGCTCCTGCCCGAACCACTTCCTGCTGCAGGACCCGTTCGCGAATGCACTCACTGCAAAGGCGCAGGTCTTCGTCGTCGGCCATTTGGTTCTCCATGAGGTTGTTGTTGCATGCAGAGCCCGGAACGGCACCAATCCACCCGGCTGCGCATGCTGCAGGTCAAAGACCCTTCTGACCGGCATTTCACCACAAGGCTTTGTCACTCGGCGAACGCGCCTGGTGCTGACAAGGCAAATGGCGTAAATGGGCCAAGGCCCAGGATTACGAGGCAGGCCGCCCAAAGACCATTGAAGCGGCGCAGCCGCTACCCGGCTCAACCTCTGTCACTCAGTGTTTGATCCTGGTGTCCACGCCACTGGGACCGGCTCCCAAGGGGTGGCGGGTGCCTTTTCTGCCATTCAGTCAGCCATGCATTCGCGGCCTCGAAGGACTCGAGCTCCATCACCGTCACCGGAGTCTCCCCCGGTCTGTTCGGCATAACCATCATGTAGATGCGGTCGCCCCGCATAGTTGATACCGGCTGTTGCTGTGCCCATTGCCACGTTCTAAGCTTCTTGTCTGCAAGTGCGATCGCCGCTGTAAGACTAGGCGCGGAGCCATAGAAAGTGGGTCGGTCCCACGCGCCCCCATCCAGACATCTCACATCCAACGAGCCATCTGGATTGGTGCAGGCAAACGGTTTTTGCCACCAGCGCGCGAGCTCCTCCTCGGAGCGTTCATCGTTTGGTGTGTTGTAGAAGTCTGGTGGCAGTAGCGGGTCGATCTCCAGCGGCTCCTGCAGCACCGCGCTCCCGGAGCGCAATAGCTCTGTGACGGCGTGCCAGTTCAAAAAACCGGCATGTTGCGCTTCAATCTCCAACGCCTGGCTGTACGTCAACGATGTTATTCGTGACTCGCGCTTCGCTGCCCGCTTGAGGCTGGCGACCAGGGTCGCCGTTACGGCTCGTGGTGTCGTCATCTCGATCTCCATCCGCGCGAATGCTGCCCACTAGCCTCGCACCGAAATCGAGGTGATTGATTGAAACCTTTGCGTCGAAACGCATTCACCATGTGGGCGGTGCGCCCAGGCACTGGCGCTGCAGCAATTTTAGTCAGGAAAATGCCTGCCGACGAGCAGTGCTACAGAATCTGGACGCGGCGCTTCAATCCGGTCGACGTCTCGACCATGTCGAAGCCATAAGGACTGCCCTCATTCGACGAGCGTTGCCTCAGATACGCCTGTGCTATCGCTCAAAAGTGCAAGTTCCACCAAACGTCTGTATGTCTTCACTTCGAAGCTTGAAGCCGTAATACTTCTTGCTGTTCAAGTCGATGCGGAAGTAGGTCTCATCCCAGATGCTTTTGATCACCAGCGTATCGCTATCCACGTGACGTCCCATGAGATGCGGTCCTCCGATGACGATGGGCGTGCCGTGCAAGCTCAGTTTTTCTTTCACATCAAAGTGATCCACACCGCTACCGTCGTAGATGTAGCGAAACGAACTTTCCGACTCCCGAACCACCTTGATTTTCCCTTTGTGTTCAAAGAGGTGAGCCTCTGGCCGCATATTGGGACTCGTGACCGCACTGCTGTTCAGCGTCCCGTACTCCGAAGGAATACAAACAATCCTTTTAGGAATTGCGCGTGCACCTTGGGCTTGCACGTTGGCGGCCAGAAGGGATATAAACAAAACGGTGCTGAATCTCATATGGTTGCTGCCAAATCGTTGGGTGAGTCGTGTTCAGGAGGCGTCGAAGACCAACCGCCGCCAAAGCNNACCAGGCCCAGGCCCAGGCCCAGGCCCAGGCCCAGGCCCAGGCGCTGGCGCTGCAGCAATTTCAGTCGGGTAAATGCCCGCCGGCGCGCAGTGCTACAAGATCTGGACGCGGCGCTCCAGTCCGGTCAAAGTCTCGACCAGGTCGAAGCCATACTCCCACATGCCTTTCAGGCGAACATGGGCACTCTCAAACTCCGCGATCTCTGGGAAAACATCTGCAGGCTGACTACGCAACATTCGTTCGAGGTCGAGCAGCTGCAGCTGCTGACGATCAAATGCACGGGTGGCATCAATCGGAGACCCAGCTGTGGACACACCAAATGTCGGCATGATTAGCTTGCCGTCTATCTCTTCCATGTGCATGACGTTCCCGCGGCGAAGCGCCCGGCGCTCGGTCGGATTGAGTTCGCGTTCGGCATAGCCTGTGCGGAGACGGTGATGAAGGTGCGGCCAATTGCGCTCCACCACCTCGAGCAGGCCTTTCCTCTCGAAGGCGCTCGGGTCAGCATGGGGAAGAATCCCGATGAAATAGACCACATCGCCGGCAATTCGGAAGAAGAGTAATTCGTCGGCGCGGGCAACAAGCCCGTTTGGTCTCTTGGTACTGATAGGGCTCAGATGCAAGTGGCGAATCCCCCAGTGCAGCAGCATGTGGTCACGGCCAGTCTTACCAAGCTTGGCGGCCCGCGCTGAAAGATATGGCGCTACCGATAAGCCACCATGGAAAACGGTCTCGATCTCGCTCAAAACGAAAGCCAGGCGCTGAGCCTCACTGCTAGATTGCAGCTCCTGCGAACGCTGCACTCGATAGGGCTTGAGAGGAATCTCGCGCTCCATCATCTCAAACCAAAGGCAGTATCGGTCCAAGGGCTTCTCGTTGTCACTCGCTACGTGCCCCCAGACCTGAAGTTCGCCGGCGATGGCGACGTCCAGGTCATGGCGGAGGTCAATGGTGAGCTGCACAGAAGCATTCTCGTGCAAAGCGTTCCTCCCGGTCCAATTAGAGTGCGATCGCGGCCATGGACGATCCATGGGTTGGCAAGGGCCCAACGGCGGGCCTGGCATTGCCTGAGCGCCGGATTGCATCGCTCTGGGAACCTCTCCTATAATCCCGACACTGTCTCCCCTAGGGAGTTAGCCGAGCTGCCGTAGCCAGCCTAAATCATCAACCCCGGAAGGCGCCGATCGCCTTACGGCTCGTGCCCTCCAATTCTCTAGAGGTCACTTTTATGCAAACCCCCAACAGTGGTTCTGTCAACGCCTTGCGTGCAAGTGCGGCCCTATATGCCGTATTGGTAAGCATTGAGGAAAGCGCTGCGCATGCCGCGTACGCGCTGGGCCTACACCGGTCCACCGACACGGCGGACGCGGCAAAGAAGATTGCGCTGGCGGCGTCGCCTCGTTTCGTGGAAACAATTGAGCTGCGCGGCAGTGTGACGCTCAACATGTATGAGGAGCATCCCGGTCATACATACTTCCAGTCGCCGGCAGCCCGCCGATTTGAGACAACGGGCTATATGACCCTCAGCGCGGGCATGCAGCTCGGTCTCGCAATCCTGGCCGAAGTTAATGCCGAATACGAGCAAGATGAAGAGTTCGAGGGCCAGTTTTCGGCGTCAACTGTCGTCCTGAAAGATCAGTTCGGGGCAACCATCCAGCGGGGAAGGGTCGTGGGGCGAGGCACGGTGAAGTGGGCCAGCCTCATTGGTGCGGATCTCTGGACTCAGCACCTGGACCAGGCCGAGAAGCTTCTCACCGAAGCCGGCATTGAGAGCGGCTGGGACAACTTCGCCACGTCCGCGTCACTGAGCGACAGCGCACGCGAAATTCAGGATCGGGTATCCCTGTCTATGAACAGCCGTCTGGTGGTGCACTAGACCGCCGCGAATACTGCCCGCACGTAGACCGCCACGGCGGCAACGCTGCTTCCCGTTGGCGGCCATGTAACGAATCCCCCTCACCAGTTCGCTGGCGAGGGGGATTTTTTTTGGGAGTTCCTTTCGTGCCAACCATCGCGCCTTGTCTTTCAGCGAGACGGGCGGGTTGTCACTCCAATCAAATCGCGGGGCGACTTGAAGTCGCGATCACACAGCATATAGTGAAATGGATATGCCTGGTCGGGCTGCAGAGGGTTGCGGCAAGGGTGTTACCACCTCAGAATGGAGATGGTCAACGCGCTGCCAGGCTCCCACTACCCGCCTGAACCGAATGCCCGTTGATACTTTCCAACTTGGAGCCCATTTATGGCCGCAGTTCAGTCGAACTCCCCAGATCAGGCAGATCGTGAGATATCCCAGCTGCGCATTCCCCCGCATTCCATCGAAGGCGAATCCAGCGTGCTGGGCGGCCTGCTGCTGGACAACGGCGCTTGGGACCGGGTTGGCGACCTGCTGGTGGACGAGGACTTCTACCGCTACGAACACAAACTCATCTACGCCGCCGTCGGTGCGCTGATCAACGCCACCAAGCCGGCCGACGTGATCACGGTGTACGAACACCTGCAAAACCAGGGCAAGGCCGACGAGGTCGGTGGGTTGGGCTACCTTAATTCGCTGGCGCAGTATGTGCCGAGCGCCAGCAACATCCGCCGTTACGCCGAGATCGTGCGTGAGCGTTCCATTCTGCGCAAACTGGTGGCCGCCAGCGACGAGATCGCTACCAACGCCTTCAACCCGCAGGGCAAGGCGGTGGCGATGATTCTCGACGAGGCCGAGCAGAAGATCTTCAAGATCGGCGAGCAGGGCTCGCGCATGAAGCAGGGTTTCCAGAGCATGAACACGCTGGTGGTCAGCCTGCTGGATCGCGTCACCGAGATGTCGGAAAACCCGAACGACGTTACCGGCATGTCCACGGGTTTCTATGACCTTGACAAGATGACCTCGGGCTTTCAGGCCGGCGACCTGATTATCCTAGCCGCAAGACCCAGTATGGGCAAGACCAGCATGGCAATGAACATTGCCGAGCATGTTGCTTTGAACGAAGGTCTTCCAGTAGCAGTTTTTTCGATGGAAATGGGTGCCTCCCAGCTTGCGGTTCGCATCGTTGGTTCCATCGGCCGCATCGACCAGACCCATCTGCGCACCGGTGCCCTGACTGATGACGAGTGGCCACGCCTAACGGAAGCAATCGAGAAGCTGCGCAACATTTCGCTGCACATCGACGAAACCCCGGGCCTGACCGTCAGCGAACTGCGCGCTAACGCGAGACGCCTGGCGAGGCAAAGCGGGAAGTTGGGCCTGATCGTGGTGGACTACCTGCAGCTGATGAGCGTGTCCAGCGGCATGGCGGACGAGAACCGGGCAACAGCCGTTGGCGAGATTTCGCGCGGCCTGAAGATGCTCGCCAAGGAATTGCAGTGCCCGGTCATCGCCCTGTCACAGCTGAGTCGCGGTGTCGAATCGCGCACCGACAAACGCCCCATGATGAGCGATCTGCG
>CXWL01003457.1_pt1 | contig 29991 bp, 23 predicted proteins | sample 590931 | NCBI WGS metagenome assembly CXWL01 (sample SAMEA3498368, study PRJEB10139) | groundwater metagenome | biome: water well; material: biofilm material | place: Germany | collected 2015-04-27 | reverse complement strand
CTCCGCCGCCGTGCTCGAGCGCTGGAACGAGGAGCAGAAGGGTGTCGTCGAGAAGCGGCGGGCGATCGAGCAGCGGCTCGAGGTGCTCCAGCAGCGCAAGGAGCGGGTCGTGAGCGCCTACCTCTACGAGGGCGCGATCGACAAGGAGACCTACCAGTCCCACATGGCGCGGGTCGAGGAGGAGCTGACGCTCGCCAAGATCGACCGCCACGACGCCGAGATCGACGAGTTCGACATCGAGGGCACCCTGGCGTTCGCCGAACACCTGGTCACCCACTCGAGTCGCCTTNNCTTCGACGGCGAAGAATTTCGAACACCCCTAACGTGTCCATTTTTCAACAACATCGAGGGGACTTCCCAACAGGTGAGTGAAATGGTGGAGCGGAAGGGATTCGAACCCTCGACCCCCACGTTGCGAACGTGGTGCTCTCCCAGCTGAGCTACCGCCCCACAGCGGGAACGGCGGATTGTAGACGGAGCCGCTCCGGCCAGCAATAGGGGTGAGGCGGTTTCCGCGATACTACCTCGTCGACCTCAGTGGCTTTGGGCTGGCGATGCCAGGGCGGCGGCAACGGCGGCGAGGAGGGCTGCCGAGCTGGATGGCTTGGTCAGGTGTTGGGTGATGCCGAGAGCGGCGAGCTCGCGCAAGGCGCTCTGGTCTCCGAGCCCGGTGGTGACCAGAAAGGGCAGGGCGGGACTGACTTGCCGCACCTGCCTGGCGAGCTCGAGCCCACCCATCACCGGCATCGCCAGGTCGGTAACAACCAGGGCGACACTGCCGTCGAGCCGGCCGAGGGTGGCGAGAGCCGCTTGGCCGTTGGCGGCCAGCTCGACCCGATAGCCAGCGGCTTCGAGCATCTCTCCCGTCATCGCTCGCAGCACGTCCTCGTCGTCGACGACGAGGATGACTTCTCCCTGGCCGCTGGTCGAGGGCGCCTGGGTGGTGGCGAGCAGCGGTGGGTGATCGTCCTCCGCGGGCAGATGGATGGTGAACCTGGCCCCGCCAGAGAGCTCGTTCCTGACGCCGACGTCGCCGCCGTGGCTGCGGACGATGCCCATGACGGCGGACAAGCCGAGGCCGGAGCCCTGGCCGATCGGTTTGGTGGTGAAGAACGGGTCGAACACCCGCGGCAGGATCTCGGCAGGGATGCCCGGGCCGCCGTCAGAGACGGTCAGGCGAACGTAGCGCCCAGGAACGAGGCCATCCAGGTCGCGGCAGGCCGCGGCGTCCAGGGTGACGTTGTCGAGCTCGATGCGGATCGGCCCGCCGCCTGCCATGGCGTCACGCGCGTTGACGCAGAGATTCATCAGCACCTGGTGCAGCTGGGTGGCGTCTCCGCGGACGGCCCACGGGTCGGCCGCGATGGCGGTCTCGACGCTGATGTTGCGCGGGAACGTCTCGCGCATGATGGCGACCATCTCGGTGGCGAGGTGGCGTAGCTGAACGGTGGCGCGCTCGCCTCCGATCCCGCGACCAAAGGTCAAGAGCTGCCGGATGATGGCGGCGCCCCGTCCGACGTTGGTCTCGACGATCTGTAGGTACTGACTGCCCTTCGGGCCGCTGACCTGACCGCGCAGAAGGTCGACGACCAGTCCGATCGGGGCGAGGACGTTGTTGAGGTCGTGAGCGAGCCCACTCGCCAGGGTGCCGATGGACTCCAAGCGTTGCGAGCGCAACAACTGCTCCTGGAGCGAGCGCTCGGCGGTGACGTCACGGGAGTTGACGACGATCACCGTCTCCTCGTCTCCGAGCTTGGCGCGCGTCCCGGTCGCCTGGATCCAGCGCCAGGATCCGTCGCGATGGCGGACCCGAAATTCCAGGGTAGCGGAGGGGGGCGACGCCTGGCGGGCGAGCGCCACGGCGGCCTTGGTCTTGGGCACGTCCTCGGGGTGGATGAAGTCGAGGGCGCGCTTGCCATCGGCTGAGCTCGGTCGATAGCCGAGGACGCGCGCGATCGCGGGGCTCTGGTAGCGCACGATGCCGTCGAGCGAGATCACCGTGATGATGTCGGACGCATTCTCGATCAGGCTGCGCAGCCGTGCTTCACTTGCCGCCAGGGCCTCCTGAGCGGCGACGATCTCGCTCACGTCCTGGAACGAGCCCTGCACGCGGACGACCCTGCCGTTCTCGACGACGGGATGGCCGATGGTACGCACCCATTTGAGCCTGCCGGCGGCGGTGAGCAACTGGAGCTGAAGGTCATAGGGCTGCGCCTCCGAGATCGCCGCCTTGACCGCTTGCTCGATCGCCTCGCGCGAGGCCCCGACGTAGTGCGTGAGTCCGCTGGCGACGCTGGGCCGCCCTGCCGGGTCGACCTCGTGGATCCGGGCCACCTCAGGGGTCCAGCTTCCCTCGCCCGTGGCAGGGTCGAACACCCAGCCACCGACCTTGGCGATCCGCCCGGTCTCCTCGAGCAGCGCCTCGTGGCTGCGCAGGCTGGCGAGCGTCTGGTCGCGCTCGGTGTTGTCCACCAGCATGACCAACAAGCCTTCGTCGAGGACGATGCCGGTGATCTCGCCCGTTCGCACGGCTCCGGACTTGGTGGTGACGCGGAAGGGCGCCGGGGCAACCTGGCCTGAAGTGTTGTGAGCGTTCGCGACGGCTGCGTCCCAGGCGGCCCGAGCGCCTGCCCGGTGGCCGGGCTCCGGATAGGCCTGCTGCCACCATGCCTCGACGGTCGGCACGTCGGTCGGGAGGTAGCCGAACGTCTCGACATAGCGGCGGTTGACGCGCTCGACACTTCCGTCGGTGCGCGAGTAGGCCAGGCAGACCGGTGCGGCGTCGAAAAGGTGCTCGAAGCGGGCCTCGGAACGGCGGTGCGAGCGACTGGTCAGGCTGGCTCCCAGGGTCAAGATCGTCAGCAGGGCGAGGGTGGCAAGGAGCACCGTGGCCAGGTGGCGGCCGTTGCGCACCAGCAGGCCCTCGAGGTCCCGATGCACGACGGTGTCGATGCGGTCGGCGAGGTTGCCGAGCGCGTTGACCGCCGATTCGAGCTGGTCCTCGGCCTGCTGGAGATCCGTCGGCGAGCTGTCGAGGGCGCGCTCGAGGCGCTCGCTGCCCAGCGCAAGCTGTTGGCCGAGGGCGATCTCAGTCGGGTCGAGGCGACCGTCGGCGTCCGCCCGGACGGCAATCTCGGCCAGTCGGGTGGCAGCCTTGCGCAGCCGCGCCCTGCCGACCTCGGCCTCGCTTGCCGCGGCGCCGACACGGTGAGGGTCGAGGCGCACGAGCGCCTCTGCGAGCTCGACTCGCGTCTCCTGCACCTCGGCGGTCAGGGCCAGGGCGCGCTGGGTGACCCGATTCTGCTCGAGCTGAAGGATGATGAGCGCGCCGCAGCCGGCCAGCGCGCCCAGTGCGATGAACCAGACCCAGGCCTGGCCAGGGACACCCTGGGCCCATGCCCTGACGCGGGCCGGCGGCCGAACCGTAGAGGTCCTCGAGCGCGGTTCCATGGCGATCCACGCGGGGGCTGTTGGACCCCCGCGCACTGGCTTATAGCCGGTGTTCCGAGCTGAAGGGCCACCCCGGCGGGGAGGCCCGCGCGTGGCTCAGGCGGCGAGAACCCAGCGCAGGTGCGGATGCGCGAGCTCGTGCTCGAGCGCGCAGGCCTGACAGCGACCGTCGTGCTCGGGGCAGCTCGTGTCGATCAGGCGCGGGCAGCCGGCAGTCCGACAGCAGAGGGCGGGATCGACGCCGGCGCGGGCGAAGGCGACGACGCGCGCAACGACGCCCGGGTCGGCCAGGAGTCGCCGGTGACCGAGGCCCTGGGTGGCGAAGAGCTCGCCGTCCGGCCAGGCGTGGGCGATGCTGGCGCCGCCGGCCAGCGGCGCCTCGCGGTCGCCGGCGTCATGCACGACGAGCAAGGGCTGTTGACGGCGGCTGGCGATGCCGGTGACGGAGAGCTCGTCGAAGGAGATGTGAAGGCGGCGCTCGGTCGCGCGCCGGGCGTTGTCGATGGCGCTGGGCTCGCTGGTGGCGCTCGACACGAAGCCGTGGAAGTAGGCGGCGGGGTCGGCGATCGGGGCAAGGAGGACGACACGCTGCGCGCGCAGGCCCCGCTCGAGGGCGAGCGCGGTGGCGGCGGTGCCGAGCGAGTGGGCGACGACGGCGTGGACGGCGGGCACGCCGCTCGCGTGACGGGCAACGTCGATCAGGGCATCGGCCCAGCGCGGGATGGTGGTGGTGAGGCCGGCGGAGACGCCGTGGCCAGGCAGGTCGACGACGACGGGGCGACAGCCGGCGGCGAGCAATGGGTCGACGAAGGCGCCGAGCTGGCTGCCGCTGCCGGCCCAGCCGTGCGCCAGAAGCACCACGGGCCCGTGGTCGCGCCAAGTCCAGGCGACAAGGCGACCGGCGCGCGTCGGCACGTCGAGACGCCGGCCGCGCGCGAGCAGGGCCTGCTCGCCGGCGGTGGGCTGGCGGCGGGGCGGCCGCAGGAAGAACAGCCGCCCGGCGGCCTGTGCGGCGAGCCCGGGGCTGAGTTTGGCCAGGAGTCGGAGCGACGTGATTGCGAGCCCGGATTGCGTCCGAACGGTCGTGCGCTTTAAGGGAGTGGTCGTTCGGGGATTGGGGACGCGTGGCATGGTGAGTCTCCGAAGATCCAGCCGGCGCTCGTGCGTGCCGGCGCCGACGGAAAATAGCACGCTCGTGCTGCATGTCAATCGAGACCTCTGGAGGCTCGTGCGATCCGCGCCGATGGCGCCGGCAAAGCAGAGCAAGGACAGGACGGGGGCCCGCGGTCGCCCGTTGATCTGTGTGACAATCTACATAGTTCTCGCACTCATCCGGAGGCATCGCCGTGGTCGTTCGCCGTCGGATTTCCCGCACCGTGCTCGGTCACGGTGCGGTCGTGCTCGTCGCTCTGGCGCTGGCTTCACCAGCCGCCGCCACCGTCCAGGTCGTCTACGACAACGCTCTCCAGAACAGCTGGGACGACTGGAGCTGGGCGACGCACAGCCTGGCGCACACCGTGACGGTGCACAGCGCCCCGAATGCCATTTCCTGGGAACCCGACGCGGTCGGCGGCGATTGGAAGGCGCTCTACTTCCATCATGCAGCGCAGGCCTTCGCCGACTTCACGGCGGTGCGCTTCTGGGTCAACGGCGCGGGCGGCAGCCAACTGGTGCGGTTGGTGGTGTACAACGCGGGCGGGGAGATCGGGACCCTCGACCTGCCTCCCATGCCGGCAGTCTGGACCCTGATCACCGCCACCTGGGCCGATCTGGGCATCGACACCGGGGCCAACCCGAACTTCGACGGCCTCATTCTGCAGGCCAACACGCCCGGAGAGGCGGATCAGGCGGTCGCCTACCTCGATGACGTCGAGCTGGTCGCGGTCGACGCGCCGCCGCCGGGACCGACCACGGTGGCCGTCGGCCCAGACCTCGACCGCCGACCGATCGACCCAAGGATCTACGGCGTCAATTGGGCGGGGGCGGCGCACCTGGCGACTGGGCTCTACACCGTGAACCGGCGGGGCGGGAGCGGTACGACCCGCTACAACTGGCTCTTGGATACCTCGAACCGGGCCAACGACTACTACTACCTCAACATCCAGGAGGCCGGTGGCAGCGGCCAGGCGCTCGACAGCTTCGTGACGTCGACGCTGACTGCCGGCGTCGCGGTCGTGATGACGGTGCCCATCGACCCAGGTGGCGAAGTCGACGGCGCGGACGCCCGGTTTCTCGACCGCGAAGTACGGTCCCCAGGTCGACAGCGAGTGCACCTACCGGCCCCGGCGTCGTGCGCTGCTGCAATCCCGCCGGCGTCGCGGTGCCCGGCTCGCCGACGTTGCGCTACATCACGGGCAACGATCCCGCGGACACCTCGCTTCCGGTCTACCCGGCAGCGGTTGCGGACTACGTCGGCGACCTGGTGAGCCATGTCGGCACCGGCGTGCGCTACTTCAACCTCGACAACGAGCCGATGCTCTGGGACTCGTCCCATCGCGACATGCGCGGCACGCCGGCGTCGCTGGCCCGCGCGCGGCCGGCGACCTACGACGAGGTGTGGGACAAGGGGCTGGCGGCGGCCACCGAGATCAAGAGCCGGGACGCCAACGCCGAGGTGATGGGACCAGACACCTGGGGCTGGTGCGACTTCTGGACCTCGGCCGCCGACGCCGCCGTCGGCCAGTGCATCAGCGGGCCCGACCGCGCCGCGCACGGTGGTCTGCCGTTCCCCGCCTGGTACATGCAGCAGTCCTGCGCCAACCGTCTGCCGGGAGGTCATCCGGCGGCTGGCGACGTGCCGGTCGACTGGCTGGACATCCACATCTACCCGCAGGGTCAGAGCCCCGGCGGCGACCGCGTCGACGGCACCGGCGACCCGCAGAACCAGGAGAGCGACGAGGCCACGATTGCGCTCCGCCTGCGCTCGCTCAAGGAGCTCTACGACCCGGGCTACGTCTCCGAGTCGTGGGTCGGCCAGCAGACCGAGAACGTGGTCAAGCTGATCCCGCAGATGCGTGCCTGGCGCGACACCTACTGCCCGGAGATGAAGCTCGGCCTGCTCGAGTACAAGTGGGGCCGCGACGACACGCTGTCTGGCGCCCTCGCCCAAGCCGAGATCCTGGCGATTTTCGGGCGCGAGAGTCTCGACATGGCGCTGCGCTGGGAGGTGCCAGACCTCGGCAGTCTGAGCGAGCAGGCCTTCCGGCTGTTCCGGAATTACGACGGCGCTGGTGGCCAGGCAAACGGTGACACGGTGCAGGCGATGTCGAGCGACGTCGACGGCGTCGGTAGCTATGCGGTGCGGTCGGCGACCGACGTGCTGTTCGTCTACCTGTTCAACAAGGACCCCGCGGTGGCTGGCCGCGAAGTGACGGTGACGGTTGCCGGTGGGGTCACCGGTGCCGTCGACCTCTGGCGGTTGGACGCCGGTGGTCTGGCGAGCGCGGGGTCGATGGCGAGCCTGCCCGGCGGGTTCACGGTTACCTTGCCCGCCAGGAGCGCGACGCTCGCGCGCGTCGCGCTGGCGACGGCGCCGCCGCCCAACGACATCTTCGGCGACGGGTTCGAGAGCGGCGGCACGGGGGCGTGGGGGCCGTAGGGGCGGTGAGGGGTGGATCTCTCCACTCCGGGCGGCCTGCCGGCCGCCCTGCGGTCGAGATGACGGGGTTAGTTTGACGGGCGGCCCGCTGGCTACCCCTTCGGTCGAGCTGACGGCGTGTTTGAAGGGCGGCCGGTTGGCCCTTGCATCGAGATGACGGGGTGAGTTGACGGGCGCGGGGGTAGGATCGGGACTCCACATCCGAGCGAGCGAGACGCCGATGCCCTTCAATGCCGACAGCTGCCGCCGTGCCCGACTCGACTTTCCCGCGCTCGCCCGTCGTCAGGGTGAGCGGCCCATTGCGTTCCTCGACGGGCCCGCCGGCTCGCAGGTGCCGACGTCGGTGATCGAGGCCATCAGCGGCTACTACCGAGACACGAACGCCAACACCCATGGGCAGTTCGCGACCTCGGAAGCGTCGGATGCCCTGCTCCAGGGGGTGCGCGAGAAGGTGGCGACGTTCCTCGGGGCGGCCAGTTGGCGGTCGATCTCGTTCGGCGCCAACATGACGACGCTGAACTTCGCGTTGAGCCGGGCCTTGGCGCGCTCGTTCGCTCCCGGCGACGAGATCGTGATCACCCAGCTCGACCACGAGTCGAATCGCGGCCCCTGGCTGGCGCTGGCCGACCACGGCCTGGTGGTTCACGAGGTTCGGATTCTGGCCGACGGCACCCTCGACGCCGACGACTTCGAAGCCAAGGTCGGCCCGCGCACCCGGCTGGTGGCGATGGGCCTCGCGTCGAATGCCCTCGGCACGGTCAACGACGTCGTCCTCGCGCGGCGACTGAGCAGGCGGGTGGGCGCCTGGCTTCTGCTCGATGCGGTCCACTATGCGCCGCACTTTGCGCTCGACGTCGCGGCCCTCGACACCGACTTTCTGCTCTGCTCGGCCTACAAGTTCTATGGCCCCCACGTCGGCGTCCTCTACAGCCGTCCGGGCCTGCTCGACACCCTGGCGACCGACCGCCTGCGAGTGCAGGACCCCGCCGCGCCCTACCGCATCGAGACCGGCACCCTGAACCATGCCGCCCTGGCTGGCGTCGGGGCAGCGGTCGACTACCTGGCGAGCTGGGGCGAAGGCCCTAGTCTGCGGGCGCGCCTGGTCGACGCGATGTCCGGCATCAGTGCCTGGGAGGGCGCTCTGGCGCGCCGCTACTGGCGCCAGGTGCAGGACATCTCCGGGGTTACCGTCCGCGGGCCAGGGTTCGGCATGCGACAGCGGGCGCCGACGGTGTCGCTGACCGTCGACGGGTTGTCGGCCGAGACGGTCGCCCGCGAGCTCGGCGCCCGCGGCATCCAGGTGTGGGACGGCAATTTCTACGCCGTGCGCGCGGTCGAGGCGATGGGCCTCGATTCCGTCGGGGGCCTGCTGCGGACGGGGTTTCTCCTCTACAACACCGACGAGGAGGTCGACCGCCTGCTCGCGGCCCTGCGCGACATCGTCGCTCGTCGTCCCTGATACGGCCGCTCCGCCGCGAACAGCGGCCGGTGCTAGTCTGAGCCTCAGGTGGTGGCGACATGCTCGACGAGCTCACCCGCAAGCTGGATTACGACGACTACGCGGCCATCCCCGCCGACGGCAAGCGCTGGGAGATTCTCGATGGCGAGCCCTACGTGACGCCCTCCCCGAATCCGTTCCATCAGCGGGCCAGCAAGCGCCTGCAACGGCTGCTCGAGGCCTGGTTCGAATCCGGCGAGACGCCGCGCGGCGAGGTGTTCAATGCGCCTCTCGACCTGCTGCTGGGCGACCACGACATTTGCCAGCCCGATCTCGTGGTCGTGACCGTGCCCGGCCAGGTCACGCGGCGGGGAGTCGAAGGCACGCCAGCGCTCGTGGTCGAGGTGCTCTCGCCGACGAACCGTCCCTATGACCGCGTCACCAAGATGCGCCGCTACGCGGCCAACCAGGTGCCCAATTACTGGATCGTCGACCCTGACCTGCAGTCGGTCGACTGCTACCGACTGGTCGGCGACCGCTACGTCGACGCCGGTTCGTTCGGCCCCGCGGACACGCTGCGCGCGGTCGATTTTCCGGGTCTGGCGCTCGACCTCGCCGTCATCTGGCGTTAGTCAGCCAACCCGTACCGCGCCGCGCCCGGGGTCGACCCGACGAGGGACCGACCTTTCCGCGGCTGGCCCGCCCAGATGACGGCTTCGAACGCGTCCAGCAAGTCCTCCGGCAGCGGAGTGTCGAAGTCTGGGGCGATCCACAGTCGCCCCAGCCAGCCCCCAGGCTGACGCGCCGCGTCAGCGCCCCGCAGAGGTACGAGCTTCGCCAACGGCTTGCCGGCCCTGGCGATCACGACTTCTTCTCCCGCTTCCACCCGCTCGAGGAGCGCGGAGAAGTGCGTTTTGGCGTCGTGTTCGTTGACCGTTGCAGCCATCGGTCCAGGGTAGGGGATCGCGCGACGCTCAGTCAACTGGGCTAACCGAGAGCGGCTCAGCTCGCCCGCACCACGCCGCGATCGAGCGGGGTGTAGCCGGGTTGCGGGAAGACGTTGCGGAAGTCGGGGTTGCCCAGCCGCTTGGTGACGATCTCGGCGAGCACGTCGCGGTAGTCGATGGTGGTGGCGAGGTCCTGCTCCTCGAACAACTGCTCGGGAGCGAGGCCGGGCCAGTCGTGGATCACCTGCCCGCCGTTGACGTGGCCGCCGAGCACCAGCATGGCGCCGCCGGTGCCGTGGTCGCAGCCGCCGCTCGCGTTCTCGAAGGCGTTGCGCCCGAACTCCGACTGCGCGACGACGACGACGTTCGTCAGGTCGTCGCTGAACAGGTCGACATGAAAGGCGGCGAGCGCGCGGGACAGCGAGTCCATCAGGAAGAACATGTTGCCGTCGAACGGCTGCTGCTCGTCATGGGTGTCCCAGCCGCCGAGGTCGATCGCGGCCACCTCGAGGCCGACGCCGGCCTTGATCAGCGCGGCCACGGATTTCATCGCCAGGCCGAAGTCGTCGTCCGGGTAGATGGCGCCGCCGGCGGGCACGTAGGCGTCGAAGTCGATCTGCGCCAGCAGGTCGACGGTCGCCAGGGTATTGGCGGCGGCCAGGCGCATGCTCGTCTCGGCCTGGCCGTACATGGCGGCGATCGCCTGCTGGCGCCGCTCCCGGGTGCTGCCGTCGCCGTAGAAATCGACCTCGCCGGGACTGCGCACGGGGACGGTGAGCGGCCCACCCTCGAGGCTGCGCTGCAGGCCGTAGCCGATGCCCATGCCGCGCAGGACGGCGCCCGGGGCGGCCGGCGGGGTGGTGGCCAGGTGGCGGCCCAACCAGCCGCTGAACAGGCTCGGGGGCGGCTGCACTTGGCCGACCTCCATGAAGTACATGGCGTCGAAGTGTGAACGCGAGCCGATCGGCAGCCCGGTGCCGTGGATGATCGCCAAGGCGCCGTCCTGCCAGGCCGGCAGTAGCGGGGCCATCGCGCGCGGCAAGCCGAAGAAGCCGTCGAGATCGATGGCGCGTCGGGGGCTCGAGCTGTCGGGCCGCGGAATGGCGAGGGTGGGCCGCAGGTCGTAGTACGCGTCGTCGCCGTGCGGTGGCACCAGGGTCAGGCCGTCGGCGCCGCCACGCAGGAAGATCGAGACCAGGACGTCGCGGCTGCTGTCGTCGCTGGCCGCGAACGCCACGCGCGGCAGCCACGCTGGCAACGCCAGGCTGGTGACGGCGCCCGCAGCGGCGCCCAGGAAGGAACGGCGGGACAGGCGGTCGTACTCCTGGCAGCCGTGGGCACAACCGGTGTGTGGCGCAGGGGTGGGCTTGGTCTTGGTCATCGCAGTCTCCTCGGCGTAACGACGCGCTCAGTAGTCCTGAAAGTCGGGAGAGGAGAGGGCCAGACCGAGGGCCTGGCGGATCCGGTCTTCGTTGCGCGGGCCCTGGAGGAAGGCCTGGAGCTGGGCCCGGGTGGCGGCGCTCATGGTGCCGCCGAACAGCACGGTGTCCAGGGTGTTGACGAGGACGAGCGGGGTGCGGCTGGGCGGCAGCCAGCTAACGTCGAAGGTGACCGAAGACCAGTCGGGGTAGATCAGCGAGGTCGGGAAGTTCCAGCGGTTGAGCAGGAAACCCTGCCAGTAGTCGCGGCTGTCCGGGTAGCCGTTGGGCGGCGTCCAGGAGAACGGCAGGTGGCCCATGGTGTAGGTCTGGTCGAGCAGGTACCAGGGCTCCTCGGCGACGCCGCCGACGGCGCGGATCGCCGAGGTGACGAGGTGAGCGGGACGCTTGAGCTTCGAGGTGGCGGTCGCCATCCAGCCGCGCTGGAGGAGGACGCGGAGCATGGCTTTGATGCTGCCGCCGGTGTTGCGGTACACGGTGGCGATCCGGGCGACGTAGCTCGCCGGCGGCTCGTAGCCCCAGAAGAAGTGGAGCAGCTTCCTGGCGATGAAGGTCGCGGTGTTGGGGTGGCGGGCGAGGATCTCGAGCACCCGTTCGCCGTCACTGATGCCGCCACCGGCCGGAATGACGACGCCGAGCACCCGCTTCTCGCCGTCGTCGTGGACATCGGCGTAGAACTGGAAGCGACCGAGCGTCGCGTCGTCCTCCCAGCTGTAGGCCCAGCCGGTGAAGCAACGCGCCACCTCGCGGACGTCTTCCTGGGTGTAGCCCTGGTCGACGCCGAGGGTGTGGAGCTCCAAGAGCTCGCGGGCGTAGTTCTCGTTCGGGTGGTCGGCGTAGTTCGAGTCGTTGGTGAGGTAGGCGAGCATCGCCGCGCTGTGGGCGGACGCCGCGAGCAGCCGCGGGAAGGTGGTCATCGCGTGGCGCCGAATCACATTGCGCTGGTCGGCGAGCTTGAACAGGGCGCCGGTGTCGGCGTTGATGTCGATGCTGAAGTGGTCGGACCAGAACACGCACATCGTCTCGAACAACTGGCGCGGGCTGTGGATCTGGCGGTAGAGCGTCGCCATCATCAGCTCGTAGGAGGCGCCATAGCCCTCCTCGGACTCGTCGTGGTAGAGCTGCGCTGGCGTCCAGTTGATGCGCGGGAACGCCTCGGTGAGCTGCGCCTCGAGGGCGCGGTCGTCGAGCGCGGCGTAGTTGAGCTGCTCGTTCAGATAGCCGACGTAGCCGAGCTGAGCGATCCGCGCCAGGCCGGCCTGGGTGGCGCCGAGCGTGGTGCGCTGGACCAAGCGCTGCTCGGGGGTGATGACACCGGCCGCGACCGGTACCGCGTCGGCGACCGCGTCGGCGACCGCGACCAGCGCTGCGAGGTCGCCGTGGTAGCTCAGGCTGGCCGCCTCCAAACGCGGAAGCCCCGGCGGGCGCCCGGCGGCGAGCACCTCTGCGGGCGACCGTGGCTGGAGGCCGAAGAAGCCTGGCGCGACGCGACTGGGGGCGGCTGGCGTCTTGGTCGGGACGGTGCGTGATCGCATCTGCTGCATCCGTGGCCTCCTGCGCGGCGGACGTCATGGGCGCGACCTCGATAGGTCGCGGCTATTCGGACTGTTGCGCGTGCCGCTGCTTGGTAAGCGAAAAGGGTGCCCGACGGTGATTCAACGTTGCGCGGGGCCGCATCGCCGGGTGCGATAAGGTAGAACCAACTCTGCTCTCCTGTCTCGCTTTGCAGCGTCGTGCTTTGTAGCTTCCTGCCGAAAGGACCCCACGATGTCGACCCGTACCCGCTGGTGTCTCGCCGCTGTTGTGCCGCTCGCCCTGTTGTCTGTCGTCGCGCCGGCTGCGGCCAAGCGCCTCGATGGCGTCTTCACGGAGGTCAAGGAGGCCGGCGCCGTCGTCCTCGACTACGGCGGCGGCAGTTACGACATCCGCCTCTACGGCATCGAGCCGCCGGCTGACGGCCAGCTGTTCGCCATCGAGGCCAAGGAGTACGTGCGCGCCCGCCTGCTCGGCCAGGCAGGAGGCATCCGCTTCAAGCACCGCAACGCCGAGGGCGAGATGGTGTCGCGCGTGTTCTACCATCCGGACGGGAACCCAGCAGCCGCCGAACGCGACCTCGCCGTCGACCTGGTGGCGGCCGGCCTCGCCTGGACGCGGCCGGGGGAGAGCTATCGGCCGGAGGTCGCCGGGGCGGTGGACCCGCTGACGGCCGCGCTGCTCGAGGCCCAGACCGCTCGGCGTGGCATCTGGAGCACGACGGCGCCCGTCGCACCCTGGGTCTACCGCGGCAAGAGCCTGCCCGGCGAGCCGGTGCCGAGCGGTCGCACCGAGGGCACGGTCGGCAGCCTCGACCGCAACATGAGCAAGCTGACGGGCGACGACAACGAGTGCGCGATCGCCAAAAACCCGACCAACCCGCTGCAGCTGGTCGCCCACTGCAACAGCCTCGACACCCCCTGGCGCTCGCTCGACGGCGGGCAGACCTGGACCGTGGGCGGCACGATCGGCAGCTACTGCTGCGATCCCAACCTGGCTTGGGACAGCTTCGGCAACCTCTACGCCACGTTCATCAACGGCTCGCTCAACGGGATCGTGACCAAGCTCAGCACGGACGCTGGCCTGACGTTTGCCGACCTCGTGACGTTCAGCGGCTCTGGCGTCGACCAGCCCTCGGTCGTGGCCACCGACCTCGTCGGCGGCAACGTCGCTCTGTGGATCGTCTGGAACCAGGGCGGCATGGTGGCGCGCGGGGCCCTGGTGACCGGTTCCGGCGTGGCCAACGTCGGCGCGTTCGGGGCGATGCAGACGATCGCCACCGGCGGCAGCTGCAGCTTTGGCGACGTCTCGGTAAGCCCAACGGGTGCTGTGGTTCAGGTCTGTGGGCCGCAGTCCGGCCAGAACCCCGGCAATGTCGTGATCAACGTCGACGCCGACGGCCTCGGCGTGGGCGGCTTCGGCCCGGCTATTATCCCGACCACCACCAACGTCGGCGGCTTCGATTTCATCCCGGCGCAGGCCAGCCGGTCGGTCGACTCCGAGACCGGCCTGGCGTTCGACCGCAACCCGGCCAGCCCGCACTTCGGGCGCCTGTATCTCCTCTACACCGATGAGCTGATCGACGAGAGCAGCAACACCAACATCATGTTGCGCTACTCGGACGACACGGCGGCGACCTGGAGCGCGCCGATCCAGGTGAACACCGACGCAACCACGCGGAGCCAGTTCCTGCCCAAGATCGCCGCCGACCCGGCGACCGGCAACCTCGCGATCTGCTGGCACGACGCCCGCAACTCGGCGACCAACACCGCAATGGAGATCTACTGCGACACCACCACGCCGTCCACCTTCCCGGCCTTCCTGGGCAACACGCCGGTGAGCGACGGCGCCTCGACGTCGAACGGTGCCGGGGTCGAGTTCGGTGACTACAGCGGCCTTACCGTCAGTGGTGGCATGGCGCATCCCACCTGGGCCGACGCGTCCAACAGCACCTCCGACAACCCGAACGGCACCTCCAACTTCGATGCCTACACCGACCAGCTGCCGGTGCTGGCGGCCGACTACACCCTGGCGGCTACGCCGCCGAGCCAGTCGATCTGTGCTCCAGCCAATGCCGACTTCACGGTCAACGTGGGCGCCTTTGGCGGCTACACGGATCCGGTGACGCTCACGGCAAGCGGCCATCCCGCGGGCACGACCACCGCGTTCAACGTGAACCCGGTCACCCCGGTAGGCAGCAGCACCTTGACGATCGGCAACACCGGCGCCGCCAGCTTCGGGACCTCGACGATCACCGTTGCCGCCAGCTCGACGACGGGTGCCAAGGGTGTGCAGCTGAGCTTGAAGCTGTCCACCGCCACCGCCGGCCAGCCGTCGCTCACCGCGCCCGCGGACGGTGCCCTCAACGTGCCGGTTCCTGCCCCGCTTGCCTGGGCGGCGGCTTCGCAGGCCGGCAGCTACACCGTCCAGGTGGCGACGGACGCCGGGTTCACCAACATCGTCGAGCAGGCGAGCGGTCTGGCCAACCCGGCTCACAGCGCGATCACGCTCAGCACCAACACCCAGTACTTCTGGCGTGCGCAGGCGACCAACGGCTGTGGCCCCAGCTCCTTCTCGCCGGTGTTCAGCTTCCGTACGGCAGCAGCGCCCGGCGACTGCGGCTCGGGCACCGAGGCGAACGTGGTCTACCAGTACGGATTCGAGGCCGGCGCCAGCGGCTGGACGCACAGCGGCACCGCCGACAGCTGGGCGCTCTCGACCACCAATCCGCACAGCGGTACGTCCCTGTTCCATGCCAACGACCCGACCTCGGTGTCGGACCAGCGGCTGGTCTCACCTGCCGTCGTCCTGCCGACCGGCGAGAACCCGATCGTGCTCAGGTTCTGGCACGTCCCGGTGATGGAGGTCAACGGCGCCGGCTGTTGGGACGGCGGCATCGTCGAGGTTTCGACCAATGCAGGCGCAACCTGGACGCAGGTGCCGGCCGGCAGCATCCTGGCGGGGCCGTACACCGGTGCCCTCAGCGCCAGCGCGAACCCGCTCACCGGCCTGGAGGCCTGGTGTGGCACCTCGACCGCGTATCTCGAGAGCATCGCCGACGTCAGTGCCTACGCCGGCCAGACCGCGCAGTTCCGGCTGCGCCTGGGCTCGGACGCCTCGGTGGGCCGCACCGGCTGGAACGTCGACGACGTCAAGGTGCAGAGCTGCCGGATCCCGGTGCTCTTTGCCGACGGGTTCGAGTCGGGGAGCGTGGCGGTGTGGAACGTCACCAGCCCGTAACGGAGCCGGACCGGAAGCTCCTCATGGGCAGGCGTTGAAGGCGGCGGTGTCGGCGACCAGCGGCGACACCGCGCCCTCGGCTCCCGCGTAGGTGCGGCGTTTGCCGCCCGCCGTGTCGACCACGCTGAGCCGCCACGCCGCGTCGCTCGCCGCGGCGACGAACACCCACTGGTGCCCGTTGGCGGCGCAGCCATCGACGAGCTGGACCAGGAGCGCGACCTGGCGCGGCGTTGCGAAGACGAACAGGCCGGGCCCGTCGACGCCGGTGGGGAGGCTCCGGGCCTGCGCGGCCCGGCCATCCGGCGTCGTCCAGGTGGCGCGGATCTGGAAACGGCCGCCGAGCGCGCACACGGTGGAGCGGTTCGGAGCGCAGGCCGTGACGGGCGCGTCGTCGTCGCCGATCGCCACCGTGGTCGTCGCGAGGCCGACCACGGCACCGCCCTCGGGGGACGACAGGCTGACGGTGAAGGTCTCGTCCGGCTCGACGAGCGCGTCGTCGCGGAGAGGGATCTCGACCACCATGGTGCCGCTCTCGCCGTCGCCCCAGCGCACCAACGTCACCGCCGCGTCGTAGTCGGCGCCAGCCTGGGCCGAGCCGTCGGCGGTCGTCACGGTCACCGCCACCGCGCCGGCGTCACCGCCGCTGCGCGCCAGTTCGAGGGTGACCTGGCCGTCGCTCTCGCCGGCGGAGACCTGGGCAGCGGTCAATCCGATCGTGCCCGGCAGGTCGCTCGCGGCCACCTGGACGTTGCCGATCATCGTGAAGTAGTGGACGTCGCAACGGTAACGGAAGCGGCCGCTGGCGGCGAAGGTGTGCTCGAAGGTGAATTCCCCGTAGGTCGGGGTACCGCTCGAGAACTCGTTGTCGTCCGCCCGCACGTTGTGGCTGCCGCGCGAGTGCTTGACCCAGCGCACGGTGTCGCCCTCGGAGATATGGACGGTGGCGGGGCTGAAGGCGTTGTCGAGCACCTGCACGGTCACCGTCGCCGCGCCGGCAACGCTCGGCAGCAGAATGGCGAGGAGGAGAACGGTCAGACGGTGCGGGTGAAGGCGCGGGTGCTGCATCCGAAGGGTGAATCTCCTGAGCGAGGCCGGGATTGGTTGCCCGGCTCACCAAAGGTGAAGCGAATTGCGCTCCGGGCGTGGCTACGCGCGAAGTCTGGCAGCACGTCTGGGCGGCGTTGCCGCGCTCATGACCGCTGTCGCAGATGGCGCGGAACGCGCTCGGTGAGCAGGCGGACGAGCTCGGGGGCCATGAAGTCGAAGCGATCGGGGATGTCGAGGCAGACGACCCGGGTGTTCCGCAGGTGCGCGCGGAACCGCGTCGACAGCCTGCGCCGGTGCGCCTGCTCCATGACGAAGACGACGTCGGCCCAGGTGAGCAGCTCGGGCGTCACCGGCGTGTCGGCGTCGTGGCTGAGCCCGGCGGAAGCAACCGCCAGGCCTTCCCAGTCGGCGAAGACCTGCTCGGCGGTCGGGCTGCGCAGGCGGTTGCGTCCGCAGACGAAGAGGACGTTCAGGATGGCATGGGCTCCCGTGGCAGCAGCTCCAGAGTCGTGCGCAGGCGCTGCGACTCGGCGAACCCGGCGACCCAGGCCGCCGAGCCCTTGGTCGGATACTTGCCGGCGTAGGCGGCCGTCACGGCATCGCGCAGGCGCACGTCGCGCAACGGTCGGCCGAGGATGGGCACGTCGCCGGTCGGCAGCTGCAGGCTGCCTGCGGGCTCGGCGAGGAAGGCCCGAAACCAGCCACCCGGCTTGTCGTTCCACGAGCGGACGAAGACCCGCCGGTTCACTACGACGACCCAGACGCCGACGTACGCGTGGTTGGGACCGGAGCGGATGCCGAGGATCTTGGCCCGGTCGAGGACTGCGAGCAGGGGTTGGGAGAAGACCCGGGACATGGCAGGAGATCTCAGCCTCGGTCGAGCGCCCGCGTCATGAAGACGCTGTTGGGATCGTCGGTATAGTCGGCGAACGGGCCGCCGTACGTGAAGCCGAAGCTCTCGTACAGTCGGCGCGCCGGCGCGAAGGCTGGCGCCGAGCCGGTCTCCAGACTGAGCCGCGTGTATGCCCGCCGGTAGCCTTCGGCGAGGAGGTGCGCGAGCACCGCCTGCGCCACGCCCCGACGCCGATGGGCGGCGGCGGTACGCATGGACTTCACCTCGCCGTGCCGCGCGTCGAGCTCCTTGAGCGCGCCGCAGCCGACGAGGCTGCCTGCGGACCAGACGCTCCAGAAGGTGACGTCTGGCTGCCGCAGGGCGTCGAGGTCGAGCGCGTGGATGCTCTCGGGCGGCGAGATCTCGGCCATGTTGCGCAGATGCTCGGCGAGCAAGGCGCGCACCTCGGGGCCGGCGAGGTCGTCGACGCGGATCTCGAGGGCCGCCCTGAGGCTCTGCGTTGCGGACACGCGCCTCAGCCAGTCGCGACGGTGACGGCCTCGGCCCCCAGTAGGCGGGCCAGTGTCGTCGGGGCCAGGCGGACGAGGAAGCCGCGCTTGCCGCCATTCAGGTAGATCGCCGGCAGGTCGAGGATCGTCGCCTCGACGTAGACCGGCAGCGGATGACGGGTGCCGAACGGACTGACCCCGCCGGGTTGGTAGCCGGTGTGCTTCTCGACCGCGGCCGGGGTGGCGGGGGCCACCGTCTTGACCGCGAGGTGACGGGCGAGCTCCTTGGTCGAGACCTCGCGGTCGCCGTGCATGAGGACGATCAGGGGTCGCGGCTTGGCGCCACCGTCGACCTCGAACACCAGGGTCTTGACGACAGCGTGCTCGCCGACGCCGAGCGACAACGCCGCCTGACGGGTGCCGCCGTGGTCGACATAGGGGTAGAAGAACGGCTCGATCGACACGCCGGCGGCGCGCAGGGCGCGTACGGCGCCGGTGACGGGGACGTGGGGCTCGCGCACAATTTGAAAGCTCGTCAGCCCGCCCGGAAGTTCCAGCCGCCGACTGGAGCCACCAGCGCGTCGGCCTCGACCGGCCCTCCTGAGCATAGCGCGTAGCCCGCGGTGACATCGTCGAACATCAAACGCCGCCCGCTGAGGCCTCGAGGAGCGTGTGGCCAGAGGCCAGCGGGAGCACGCGTAGCACCGTGAGCTCGGCGCTGGCGAGCAGGGCGACGAGCGTCTGCTCGTTCCTGGCCGTAGTACCCGGCTCGCAGATCACCACCTGCATCAGCTCATCCAGACACTGGTACTCCTTGGGCATGGCGCCGCCCGCAAGGGACTCGATGACCAGCAGCCGCGACGAGGGTCGCAGGACCCGTCGGACTGCGGCGAGGATCTTCGCGGCGCTCTCGTCGGACCAGTTGTGGAGGACGTTCTTGAGCACGTAGGCTTCTGCCCCTGCGGGCAGGCTCCCGAAGAAGTCGCCGGCGACGAAGCGCAGTCGCGAAGCGAGCTCAGGAGTGGCCGAGGTTAGCTCGCGGGTGGCGCGGTCGCAGACGTCGACGCGGTCGACGCAGATGCCCTGCAGGTGCGGGAACGCGGCCAGCAGGCCGCGGAGCAGGGTGCCCCGCCCACCACCAACGTCGACCACTGTGCGGTCATCGGCAAACGAGCGCGCCGCCGCCAATGCCGGGCCGACGCCCCGCGTCAACTCGGCCATCGCCTGGTCGTAGATCTCGGCGGCGTCGCTGTCACGCTCGAGGTGTCGGTACAAGGACCCGCCGAAGGCGTGCCAGGCCGCCGGCTCTCCTGTCGTCAGCGCGTGGCGCAGCTCGAGAAAAGCGCGCTGGTAGGTACCGGCGGCCAGCATGCAGAAGCTGCGCTTCGAATGCGGGCTGGAGCTGAGCAGCTCGTTGCCATCCTCGGTGTTGGTGTAGCGGCCGTACTCGGTCTCGCGGAAGACTCCAACCAGCACCAGGAGGCGCAGCAGTGGCGCCAGGACGTGCGGCCGAGCCCCGCTCCGCTTGGCGAGCTCCTCGAGGGTCAGCGGCCCGGCGACGAGCAGGTCGGCGAGGCAGAGGTCGGCTGCGGCACCGACGGCGGCGGCGATCCAGCCGCCGCAAGCAAGGTAGGCGACATTCATGCCAGGGGCCCCCGCTCCGAGCTCAGGTGCGCGAGCAGGCAAGCCGCCAGGCTCTGGACATGCGGTTCGGTGAGCATCGTGATGTGGGTCCCCGGAACGGTGCAGGTGGTGACCGGAAGCGTCGAACAGGCACCCCAGCCCAAGGCTGGGTCGGACGTCAGGGCGAGCCGGCCGAGCTCGGGGTCCTCATCGGCGGCACGCAGCACCACCAGTGGGACGTCGATCGGCGCCGTGGGCGGGAGGTAGCTGGCCGCAGCCCGGGCATTGAGCTCGTAGAGGGCGACGAAGCGCGAGAACCGCCCGCTGTCGACGTCGGCGGCGAGGATGCCAGCACGGCGCAGGCGGTCGATGAAGCGAAGGATCCGATCGTCACCTGCGACGTCGGCGGGAGTCAGCGCCAACGACGTGCCGTAGAGCTTGCCGATCCGCGCGGCGATGTGCAGCAGCCAGCCGGCGGCATCCACCGGCGATGGCGGGGCGCCAGCCCCGGGTGCGGCGTTGTCGAGGATGGCGAGCCAGCGTACGGCGATGCCCTCGGCGCGCAGTTGGCGGGCCATCTCGTAACCGACCAGGGCGCCGAAGGAGTGGCCCGCCAGGGCGAAGGGTGCACAGAGGCGTGAGTCGGCTCGCAGCTCGGCGAGGTAGGCGTGGGCGAGGGCCTCGACGGTCGTCGGCTGGGCCTCCCCGGGTGCGAGGCCCAAGCCCTGGAAGCCCCAGACCGGGCAGGGGTGCCCCAGATGGCGGGCCAGGGCGTGGAAGTAGAGCAAGTTGCCGCCGGCGCCGGGCAGGCAGATCAGTCCCGGGCCGTGGCCGCCGATCATGGAAACGAGGGTCGGCGAGTCGCTGCCGCCGCGGCGGACCTCCTCGGCCTGCCGAGCGACGGTGCGGTGGGTGAAGAAGGTGGCTAGCGGGAGCTCGCAACCAAGCTCCTTGGCGATGCGGCCAGCTAGCCGTACCGCGAGCAGCGAATGCCCTCCCAGCTCGAAGAAGTCTTCGTCCCTGCCGATACCGGGACGCTCGAGCACGTCCGACCATAGGGCTGCGAGCTGCATTTCGAGGACGTCGCGGGCGGCGCTCCGGGCGGCAACCGGCGCCAGAGGTCCAGTCGCAGTAGGGGTCCGCAGCTCCTGCCTTAGCCTGCTGACGTCGAGCTTGCCGTTGCGGGTGAGCGGCAGTGCGTCGACCACGGCGATGCGGCCGGGTACCATGTGGCGGGGCAGGCCGGCCTCGAGGTGTGCGCGCAGAGCCGCCCCGACCACGATCGCGTCCTCTGGAGCCTGTCGGCTGGGCACCACCCAGGCGCCCAGGATGTTGGCCGCGGCACCGTCGGCATCGGCCAGCACCGCGCTGCGGCTGACGAACGGGTGGGTGCCGAGCACCGCCTCGACCTGACCGGTCTCGACCCGTTGGCCGCGCAGCTTGAGCTGGCGATCGTTGCGGCCGAGCAGCAGCAGGGTGCCGTCTCGGAGCTGCCGGGCGAGGTCGCCGGTGCGGTAGACACGGGTACCCTCGGCCAGGGTGATGAAACGCTGGGCGGTGAGCGCTGGGTCGCCCAGGTAGCCGCGAGCCAGCTGCGGCCCGGCGATGGCCAGCTCTCCCGGCATTCCGGAGGGTACCGGGTTGGCGTGCTCGTCGAGCAGATAGATGGCGGAGCTACCGATCGGTCGCGCGAGGGGCAAGGTCGGTGTCGCTGGCGGTGCGTCGGCCGAGACCTCGTAGGTCAACACGCCGACGGCGGTCTCGGTGGGTCCGTAGTGGTTGAAGACACGGCAACCGGCGGGCAGCAGCGCGCCGAGAGCCCAGGCGGTGGATGCCGACTCGCCGCCGAGGACCAGGACCCGTTTGGGCAACGGCAACTGCTGCTCCGCCGGGTCGGCGAGGAGCGCGGCAAGCTGGGACGGCGTGATCTTGAGGCAGTCGATGGCGTTGTTCGCCAGGTAGGCGGCGAAGGCGACCGGGTTGGTGGCCGCCGCCTCGGGAAGAAGATGCAACGTTCCGCCCGTGACGAGGGACGGAAAGATGGCCGTGAAACCGAGGTCGGCGGTCAGCGAGGACAGGAAGCCGAAGCTGCGTACGCCGGCCAAGCCGAGGGCGTCGATGGCGCCCGCAACGTAGTGAGCGAGGGCCCGGTGGCTGACGGCGACCGCCTTCGGCGGGCCAGTCGAGCCGGAGGTGAAGATGATGTAGGCCAGGCTGTCGAGATCGGCCGTACTTTGCGGCTCCCTGGCGTCCTCTTCGGTGCCGTCGTCGTCGCTGCGCAGGATCGGGACGGCTACCGCGGGGGCCGCCGCGGCCGTCGTCGCGTCGACCAACAAGGCGCGGGCGTCGGCGCTGTTGATCATCGACGCCAGCAGCACCGGTGGGTGGGTGGGATCCAGGGGCAGGAAGGCGCCGCCAGCCTCGAGCGCAGCCAGCAGGCTGACCAAAAAACCCGTGCCTCGCCCGGCCAAAACGGCCACCGGAGTGTCGCGGCCGACCCCCAGGGCAACGAGGCGGCGCGCCAGCCGGCGGGCGCGCCGCAGCAACTCGGCGTAGGTCAACTGGCCGTCGCTGGCGACGACGGCAACCGCCTCCGGGGCGTCGGCTGCGCGCCAGGCGATCTGCGCCTGGACGGGCGCCAGCTCCCCTGGAGTGCCCGCCACACCCGCCAGGACGGGCGTCAACGAAAGTCCCGGCGCCAGATCAATGCGATCGATCGACTGCGTCGGGTCGGTGGTCACCGCCGACAGCGCCGCTTGCAGCCAGCCGCCGAAGCGCTCGATCGTCGCCGGGGCGAACAGATCTCGATTGAATCCGAGACTCGCCACCATTGCCGTCGCGTGCTCGGTGATGGTCAGCGTCAGATCGAACTTGCCGTCCGCCTGGGGAAGCTCGACCTGCTCCAACTCGGCCTCGCCGCTGACCTGCCGGCTACGCTCCAAGCCGGCCAGGCTGACGAAGTTGAAGGTGACATCGAGCAAGGGCGAGCGCGTCGGGTCGCGCCGGAGGCGCATTCGTTCGACGATCAGGGCAAACGGGAAGTCTCGATGCGCGAGGGCGTCCAGGCTAGCGCGCTTGACGGTGGCGAGGAGGGTGCGGAAAGACCCCGTTCGATCGACGGCCAAGCGGATGGGAAGCAGGTCGACGAAGTAGCCGACGAGCGGGGCCAGCTCTGGCAGGGGCCGGCCGGCGCTGGGCGTCCCGAGGATGAAGTCGTCTTGCCGCGTCCAGCGCGCGAGGATGGCGGCAAACGCTGCGAGCAGCAGGGCGAAGAGGGTGACTCCCTCGCTCGCCGCCAGGATGCGCAGCTTGGCAGCGAGCTCGCCATCGATCGTCACGGCTACAGACTGCCCCACGTAGCTCTGAACGGCTGGTCGCGGCCGATCGAGCGGTAGCTCGAGAGCGGGCACCGGTGGCGTCAGGACTTGCCGCCAGTAGCTCCATAGGCGCTCGCCCTCCGGCCCGGCGAGCAGGGCTCGTTGCCAGGCGACGAAGTCCAGGTAGGTGTGGGTAAGGGGTGGCAGCGGCACGGGCCGGCCGCTGGCGACGGCGCTGGCGAGCAGCGGCAGCTCGCGGCGGACCAGCTCGAGCGACCAGCCGTCGCAGGCGATGTGATGAAAGGTGAACAGCAGGATCGGAGCCTGTCGACCACGCTCGAACCAGCAGCAGCGCACGGCGCCGTGGCGCAGGTCGAAAGGCTGTCCGTGCTTGGCGGCGAGCTCCGACTCGACCTCGCCGTCACTCGCGCCGCCGAGATCGACCGCTTGCCAGTCGATCGTTGGCAGGGTGTGGACGCGCTGAAACGGCTCGTCGTCGTGGGTGTGGAAGGAGGTTCGCAGGATGGCATGGCGATCGGCGAGCGCGATGCAGGCCTGCCGCCACACCTCCGCGCTACTGCCCGCGGCGAGGCGCAAGGGCAGGGACTGGTTGTAAGCCGTGGCGGTCGGCGCCAGGCGCCACAGAAACCAGAGCGCCCGTTGGCCGTGGGACAGCGGCGCGATGGCAAGGCGATCCGGCTCGACCGCCAGTAACCTGACCAGCTCGTCTTTGTGGGCGCGCAGGCGATCCAGGGTTGCCGCGTCCGCAGCGGCGGCCGACGCCCGGTACCTCAGCTTGCCGTCAACGACCCAGAAGCGCCAGCCCGCCAGTGCGAGCTCGTCGAACCAGCGGCCGGCGCCGGGCCCTGCAGATCCTTCAGTCGCCTGCACTGCCCGCCAGCCGCGGTCCGTGGCGTCTGGCCACCGTCACTCGGGAAACGCGAAGGTCACGCCGCCGCCGATCTCGCGCTGGCCGGAGGACGTGGAGGGATCGTGGATGCGATCGTATTGGTATTGGTAGTAGAGCTTGAGCCCGGAATGGGCGCCGATGCGGACCGTGCCCGAGACATTGAAGCTCATCGTCCGGTCTTCGTGGTCATCCAGGTTGTAGTGTGCGGAGAGCGCGTTCTGGACGACCAGGGTCGAGGTCACGTTCCAGGTCAGGTTCGCTTCGATGGCGGCCAGCACGAGGTTGCTCGGCGCGCTCGCCACGCTGCTGCTCTGCCGCCCGATGCCGATGCCGGGGCCGATCAAGAGGTTCAGCCGCTTGCTCTGGATGACGTAGCCGACGCCCGCCTCGGCCACCAGCTTGTCGTGGAGCCCGAGCGGCACGTCGCGGCGCCAGCTGCCAATGGCCAGTAGACCGAATTGCCGGCTCAGGCCTTGGAGCAGGGTACCGCTGACGACGTAGCTCTCGTCCACCACGGTGAGGTCGGCTCCCGGCGTTGCCCCGTACTCGCCGCGACTCAAGTCGACGTCGAGGCGGAGGAGCTGCTTCCTCTGGGTGGTGTAGGCGAGAATTGTCTCGAGGTCGTAGCCGCGCGTTTCGGTGCGTCCGGCGTCGAGCTTGAAGCCCACGGTGACGGATGCCGCCCATTTGCCGGGATGCGGGGCGCTCGCCAACAGCTGCGCCGGGCTTGGTACGGCGGAGGTCTCGCTGCCACCAGTGCTCTGGGAGGCGGCGGTTACTGGCAGCCAAAGCCCGACCAGCGAGAGCAGCAGCCGACGGAGGAATCGCGCTTCGACGACCGGGTGTCTCATGGTTCCTCCGGAGGCGGCAAAGACCGTGGAGGCGCAGCTTACCAGGCTCAAGCCGCGCCTTCAGCGGGCGCCGGGCTGCGCGCGAGCTCGCCGGTTTGCACCCGCCACATGCTGGCGTAGATCCCGTCGGCCTCGACCAGCTCAGCGTGCCGGCCCTGCTCGCGGACGCAGCCGTCATCGAGAACGTAGATGAGGTCGGCATGGCGGATCGTCGACAGGCGATGAGCGACGATGACCGTCGTACGGCCCGCGGTGACCTGGCGGATCGAGCGTTGCACGGCCGCCTCGGTGCGAAAATCGAGTGCCGACGTGGCTTCGTCGAACAGCAGCACGGGCCGATTGGCGAGGACCACGCGGGCGATTGCGAGGCGTTGCCTCTGCCCCGCCGAGAGCGACAGTCCGCCGTGACCGACCCGGGTGTCGTAGCGTTTCGGCAGGCGGGCAATGAAGTCGTGGGCCTCGGCGACCCTGGCTGCCTGCTCGACGTCCTCCTCGCTTGCCGCCGGCCGGGCGTAAGCGATGTTCTCGCGGATGGAGCCGGCGAACACTGCCACCTCCTGCGAGACCATCGCCACGGCTCGCCGCAAGTCGTCGAGTCGCAGGTGCCGCACGTCCACGCCGTCGTAACGCACAGCGCCACCCTCGACGTCGTAGAAACGTAGGAGGAGCTTGAGGATGGTGCTCTTGCCGGCGCCACTCGTGCCGACGATGCCGACCGTTTGGCCGGCCGGGAAATGCAGGCTCAGGCCGCGCAGGACGCGCCGATCCGGCTCGTAGCCGAAGGTGACGTCGTCGAAGACGATGTCCCGTCTGACCGTGGCGACGGGGACCGCGTCGGTTGGGCTGGTGATCACCGGCCGCAGTTCCAGGGTATCGAACACCCGGCGTAGCGAGACGCTCGTTCGCTGGTAGGCGTCGAGGCTGGTGCCGAAGGCGCCGATCGCGGCCAGCATGCGGACCTGAATCGTGGTCACCACCTGATACGCGGCGGGCGTGAGGCGTCCCTTCTCGACTTGCAAGCCGCCATAGACCAACGTTCCCATGAAGCCGGTCCCGACGATCATGGTCAGGGTTGGGACATAGATGGCACTGAGGTGGTCGGCGGCCTGCCGGGCTGCCAGCTCGACAGCCCCGGCGGTGCCAATACGCTCGGCCTCGCGGTCCTGCGATGCGAAGCTCTTGATCGCCGCCAGGTTCGACAGATTGCCGTGGAGGAGAGCCTCGAGTCGATCCGTGTCCTTGCGGGTCTCCTGAAGCCGCCGAGTGAGCGGGCCGAGCATGCCCTTGGACGCGATCAGGACCGGCGGCAGCAGCAGCAGCTGGCCGACCGCAACCCAAGGCGAGAGCGTCAGGACCGTGCTCAAGACGGCAATCGAATTGGCGACGATGGCGACCATCGGATCGCTACCACTCTTGATGAATCCGTGGATGCGGGAGAGGTCGCCTTCGAGCAGCGCCAGCCACTCGCTCACCTCGCGCGATTCGATCTGCGCCATGTCGAGCCGTTGCAAGTGCTGGTAGAGCTCGTCGCGCAGCTCGTTGCGCACGAGACCAGCAAGCTCGGCCGAGGAGCTGCGCTGGACGTAGTCGAGAACCGAGTCGGTGGCCCAGACGAGCATTCCGACGCCGCCCAAGGCGACGAGCTGGCTCGGAACCGAGCGGATGCCGAGACGGCCGAGCAACGAGGCTCGGCCCCTGGTCACGACATCCATGCCGGCGCCGATCAGCAGCGCGGGCGCGCTGTCCAGCAAGCGGTTGAGGAACGAGCTCGCCAGCATCTTCACCACCAGCGGTCGGTGTGGCTCCAGGCGCGAGAGGAGCCGCGCCATCGGGTCGGTGCTCATCGTCGCCGGGGCGACCGCCGGCGCCAGCGGAGCTGGCTGGAGGTAAGCCTGTTGCAGGGCGCGGCGCACCCAGCTGCTGGCCTCGGCGGCGGGGGTCTCCCGATCGAAGGTGAGCAGGAGGTTGCCGGTCAAGGCGTTGGCGCTGGCGCTCTTGACCTGCGGCTGGTCCTGCAGGATTCCGACGAGGCTGGCGACCAACCTCGGTGCATTCCGGAGCTCGGGAAGGTGCCACCGGACGCGGCCGGCGAGGGCGCTCAAAGTACGCACGCAACCTCCCGGTCGACCCGATCCCGAACCAAGCCTTCCCAACGCTCGGAACCGGGACGCAGGCGATGCAGGTCAGGCAAGCTCAGGGCCGGCGAAACACACCTCGAGCGACGGATTGGCGAACCCGGAGCACGACACCACGAGCGCGGACCGAGGCGCCAGCCCATGCCGCCGCCGCGCAGTGCTGGGTCCTACGAGGACCGCTTCGAAGCAACCTGAGCGCGCAGTGCCGCAACTTCTTCGCGCAGGGCCTGAATCTCGGTCTGGGTGCTCGCCGCGTTGCGCTCGGCCAAGGCGTCCGCCTTGAGGCCGTCGGCCTCCGCCTTGGCCTTGGCCCAGACCCCCTGCAGCCCGTCCGAGATCTCGTAGCCGGCCCGCACTGTGCCGACCAACAGAGGGCGGGCGACCACGGAGGCGACCGCGGCAGCCAGGGCGCCGACACCGAACGACCGAAGGCTCAGCTTGCCGACCAGGGGAAGGACCATGAGATGAACTCGCTTTCTCGCCAGCGGTGGGGTCTACCTGGCGCGTACAGGACCCGAACGACAATGTCTACTAGTTCGAGTTTACGGCTGCTCGGCGCTGCGGTCAAGCTGACGCCAAAGTGTCGCGTCGGTGGTTTGACCCCGATCGGGAAGCCTGGCATCATCGCTGCGCTGCCATCGACTGCTCATGCTGACGACGATCATCGCCTTTTTCGCGGGTGTCCTGCTCGCGCCGGTCGTCAAGCCTCTCCTGCGACCACTGCTCGTCGAGCTCATTCGGGCGGGATTGATGACCGCGGACGAGGTTCGCAGGATCTCCGCGGAGGTCCAGGAAACGGTGCAAGATGCCGCCGCCGAGGCGCAGGCGCAGCGCGAAAGCCGGGCTCGAGCAACGGCCGCTCGGGAGTCGACCGAGACGCCCCCGCCGCCGCCGGTCTAGCCGGGTGCCATCGCGTCCGTATTTTCGGCGCGGTCACGGAGGTCGGGGAGCCGTCTGCGGGGCTCGTCGAGTGGCTGAAGGCGCGGTCTGCCGATGACCGAGATCCTCCTTCTCGCCGACAGCCTCTCAGGTACCGGTCACCAACGCCGGGCCGAGCTGCTGTGCCGAGCTCTGCTCGGCCGCGGTTACGGTGTCACCTATCTGTCGCACGGTTTGCATGACTCATCGTTGCGGCAGGCAGCAGCTTTTCGCTACGTCGCCTGGCCGTCTTACGACGGGACCGGGAGCGATCCGGATCGGCTGGTCGCGACGAAGCTGGAGCGCCTGCGACTTCTGCAGCGCCTGCGCCATCAGCTGGGGCCCTTCGCCGCCCTGATCTGCGAGCACTTTCCGATCGGCAAGCTCTACCTGAGAGAAGAGGTCGCGTTGCTCGGCAGGTGTTTCAAGGCCCCGGGCACCCGCTTGATTGCCGTCTATCGCGACATCGTCGACGACGGCGACCTGGCCCAGGCAGAACAGGCCGCGCAGCGGCTGAACGAGGACTTCGACCATCTCCTCGTGCTGTCGGATGCTCGCCACCTAGCGCTGCCGGCGGGCCTCGTCCAACGTATCCGCATTCCCGTGACCTATCTGGGCTTTCTCGATCCGCGGGAACGACAGGGTATCCTCGTGTTCGGCGGTGGTGGCAAGCTCAATGACGACTTTTACCGCCGGACGCTCGACGTGCTGCAGCGACTGCCGGCGTCCTGCGCGGTCGAGGCGCGCTTCTTCACGGGCAGCCTGATGAGTGACAGCGCCTTCGAGGCGCTGCGGGCGAGAGCAGGACCGCTGACCCGAGTTGCCCGGTCGACGACCGACCTCTTCGCCGAGATGGGGAACGCTGCGATCACGGTCTCGACCCTGGGCTACAACACCTTCGTCGACCTTCTGCACCTCGATGGCGTGCACATCGTGGTCCCCCTCGCGCACAATGACGAGCAAATGACGCGGGCTCGGGTCCTGGCGCGGATCAAGTCGCAGGTCAAGGTGATTGCCCTCGACGCCGACTACGAATCCAGCCTGAGCGCCGCGCTCGGAGCGGCGCTCCCGGCTGCTGTCGACGCAAGCGGGCTGCGCAGCTTCGTGCGGGTACTCGCTGAGCTCTGCCCGTTGCCAGGGGGCGCCGGCTAGTGCTTCCCTGTACGAGCTCGCGACCAAACGCTGCCGGCTCTCGCCGCGGCGGAGCGGCGCTCATGGCGGGGTGGCCTCGATGTTTGCGACCCTGATGTACCACATCGTCGACGACGAGATCGCGGACCCGATCGCCGTCTCGCGCCAGGCGTTTGCCGAGCAGATGGACTTTCTGAAGACGGAGGGCTACCACACCCTCAGCCTCGACGAGGCGTGCGCCTTGGCCAGAGGTGAGCGGCCGGCGGTGCCCCGCTCAGTGCTGATCACCTTCGACGATGGCTATCACGACAACGTCGAGCACGCCCTGCCGGTTCTGGTGCGCAGCGGGCTGACCGCCACCTTGTTCGTGATCTCGGCTCACATCGGCCAGAGCAACCGCTGGAATCCGAAGGCCTGTTACGACACGCGCCACCTCGGCTGGGACGGCTTGCGCGCCTGGCTGGCGGCGGGCAACGAGATCGGCGGCCACTCCCACGAGCACTTGTGCATGGTGCGCCTGCACGAGACGGAGTTACGCGCGGCGGTGCGCGTCAACAAGGAGATTCTGGAAGCTGGTCTCGACCGCGCGCTGATTGGGTTCAGCTACCCCTACGGCCGTTTCGATGAACGGGTGAGGCGTGTCGTCGCCGAGCACTACCAGATCGCGTTCTCCGATAGCACCGGCACCTGGTGGCCGGCGGCTGACCGCTACGCGATCAATCGGATAGCGGTCCGCCCCGAGTGGCGCCTCGGGGAGTTCGCCGCCCACGTCGAGCGCGCGACTGCACTGGCATTCCGCAAGGCGGCGGTGCGCGACTAGGCGGCGCACGATGCGCCGGCGACGCCGTGGTTGGGCTTAGTATGGGCAGTGAGCTCGAGACCGGAAGGAGGGTGTATGCGCGTGCTGCTGTTGGCGGGCCTCGGCCCCTATGACGGCGTTGGGCACCGTGGCAGTGGTCCGCGCGCGCAGCTACTGGACGGTAGCCTGCTAGCGGGCGGTGACACCAGCACGCTCCAGGAATCCTATCGGCGGCTGCTGGGCCATCCGCTGGACCTCGGCCGGTTGTGGTCTG